>ERZ1026963.1449-NODE-1449-length-9366-cov-5.629685_pt1 | contig 9366 bp, 9 predicted proteins | sample MGYA00519566_ERZ1026963 | MGnify/ENA primary metagenome ERZ1026963 (study PRJEB26926, sample SAMN06164512) | human gut metagenome | biome: ENVO:00009003; feature: ENVO:2100002; material: ENVO:00002003 | host: Homo sapiens | place: USA | collected 2012 ... | reverse complement strand
CGTGGGCTCGGAGATGTGTATAAGAGACAGCCATGTGGTATTTCGCCGGTGGCAAAAAATTGATCAACTATGAGGGGGTATTCGCATACCGCGATAAGTTATCCTTATCTCTGCTGTGCCAGCAGCTCGCCGTATCGAAGTCGGCAGCTGTGATCCGGTTACGGCAGCTTGGCTATATCGAGGATCGTCCGTACCGGGAATATACTGATCCGTTGGAGGTGTGGTGATGGCAAAAGACATCCGGGTCACAGAACCCTCTTTGGAGATGCAGGAGAAAATCAAACGGGCGCGTCGTGCGATTGTCTCTCAGAAGACACGCATGGTGAAATGCCCCTACTGCCAACATAACGCAATCGCTGTTTTTGAGGACACACGAGGTCATGTCCAAGCAAAATGTAAACGCTGTGGACGCGAAACCGTCTTTGATGTCCTCAGTATGAGACGGTTAAAACTCCGCTTTTATCGTAACAGATAAAGGCAGAGATTAACAAATAAATATTGATAGCTGTGCTGTGGAGCCGCTGATTGGTGAGTCTTCCTAATGCCGCATGAACAGAGTTTCTGAATAGAAACCTCTGTTTTTTCGGTATGGGATTATGACTCACCGTCATGCGGCTTTTTTTTGCCTCGTCTTTCCGCTGCTTCGCGCCAGCGGAAAGGACGAAGCAATGAAAGGAATCCCGAAAACCCCAGTTGAGTTCGACTATGATCTCTGGACTACGGAGGATGGAAAGTGCATGGTGCGGATCAAAAGCACCGGCGAGGTCACGGAGGTAGACCGCGAGGTCATGAAAGCCCTCCGTGCCGAAGAAAAGTGGATGCGACGCAAGATGACGGGTGCGCCGGTTCCCGGGGCTGAGGAAGCCACCGCAACAGTCCTGTCCCTCGATTTTGTCAGCTTTGAAGGGGGCGAGGATATGAGCCCGGCGTGGCTGGAAGACCCGCACGACTACGCGGAGGATGTGATCATGAAGCAGCTTGAGCAGGATTTCCTCAAGACGCTGACTGCGAAAGAGCGGGATGTGTACCTCCACTGCGTTCAGGGCGGTAAGAGTCAACAGCAGTATGCAGAGGTCTCCGGCTTGTCTGTATCTCGCGTGTGCAAGCTTGTCGGTGCTGTCAGAAAAAAAGCAAAAAATTTTTTCTGAGGGGGTGCCAAGTTTTTGCGTATCGATGTCCGTTGTAGGGTGAAGAGGGATAAAGGACCTCTTCACAGCACCTTGAAAAGTGAATAGTTCAGTGCTGCGGATCTTTCCGTTTCTGCGTAGCAACTTGGCTTCTGCCGCCATGACCTCCCTGACCGGAGCGAGCGATCAACAGAGAGCCTGAACACCGCATGGTGCGGCTGATTGCGATGATGCAGATTCAGGGTACAATGATACTCCCGTCCCTTGGTTGCAGGGGGCGGCTCGGAGCGTTCCTCGGAGGGGTGAGATTCCCGTGATACCAATTCGCCGTTGGTAGTCCGTAGCATTCCCGGAGCTGTATAGCTCTTCTGGCAGGGGCGCGAGCTGCAAATATGCCGGAACTTGAAACAAACCTATTTAGCAACACGCAATACACAAGTTTTCAGGATGAAAACTATGTGGCAGAGCGTTGAGCGGCCACGCTGCGAGACGCTCTGCCATATCCCTTTGTCCTGAAACAACCGCATCGCATCAGGAGGTGTTTACGATATGATGGGCGTTGAAGCCATGAAGAGTATTGATCCCAGAACAGTTGACCGTAGTACGCTCATGCAGCGCAGCAGCGTCCGGCTTGACCCTTCGGCACCGAGGGAGGAACGGCTGCGTGATTTTATCCAGCAGATCAAAAATCCCTACTGTTATCTGGATGGCAAGACCGTTGTGAAGATCAGCTTCACGAACACAGCCACCACGATTGAGGACTGTCTGGAAAATTATCTGCGAGGTCTGTGATTATGAACAATCTGAATCTTTTTCCCGGTTCTATCGACAACGACGCAGCGATGTGATATAATCCGATCAGGTCAAAAAAGAAGATATGGACAAGCCGCTTGCCGAGATGGTCATGGGGCTATTTTGTGTCTTCCACATATTGAGAAGCAGAGCCTTCGTCTTTCTGATTTGATGTATCACACCAAACAGAAAAACGGAGGTTATTTTTATGCCGAAAAAGGTTTACCGGACGGCGATTTACTGCCGACTGTCCCGTGAAGATGGAGATAAGTTGGAAAGCAACTCCATCGCCAGCCAAAGGGCGATCTGCGAAGACTATATCGCAAGGCACGACGATCTGGAAGTGGTCTGCGACCCGTTCATTGACGATGGGTACAGCGGCGTTTCCTTTAATCGTCCGAACTTCAAGAAGCTGGAAGAGGCAATCCGCAAGGGCAGGATTGATTGCATTGTGGTCAAAGACCTCAGCCGCTTTTCGAGAAACTATATCGACGGTGGCCGTTACCTTGAGAAGATTTTTCCCCAGCTTGGCATCCGTTTCATCGCGGTCAATGACGCTTACGACAGCTTGACCGGCGATCCTCAGTCGGATTCCTTTGTCATTCCCTTCAAGAACTTGATTAACGATTCCTACTGCAAGGATATTTCTATGAAAATCCGTTCCAGCTTGGAGGTCAAGCAAAAGAACGGTGAGTTCGTCGGGGCGTTCGCTCCCTATGGCTACAAGAAATCGCCGGATAACAAAAACCAGCTCATCGTCGATGAGGCCGTCAGCGAGTATGTGCAGATGATTTTCTCTCTGTACAAGGATGGCATCTCCATCGGACGGATTGCAGATCGGCTCAACCAGATGGGCGTTCTCTCCCCGATGGAGTATAAGCAGTCAGCCGGTGTACGGTTTGATACCGTCTTCAAAACCGGCGAAACCGCCAAGTGGACTTACAAGGCTGTCCAGCGTATCCTCACCAATGAGGTATATATTGGCGTACTGGCGCAAGGCAAACGCGGAACTCCCAACTATAAAGTCCGCGTGGTGCAGAGCAAAGATGAGACCGAGTGGGTAAAGGTCGAGAACGCTCACGAACCCCTTGTCTCATACGAGGACTTCATGGCTGTCAAGGTCATGCTGCGGCGGGATATGCGCTGCTCTCCCGATCAGGAAGAAGCGCACCTGTTTTCCGGCTTTCTGTTCTGCGGCGATTGCCAGCAGACTATGATCCGCAAGACCGTACCCTCCAAGTCCAAAAAGTACATCTACTATGTCTGCTCTGCCAACAAGAGAAGCCGGACCTGCAGCCCCCACAGCATCAGCGCCAAAGAGGTTGAGGAAAAGGTGTTCCGCGCTATTCATGATCAGATTGAGCTTGTCATCAATCTGGAAAATGCACTGGCCATGATTGAGCGTCTTCCGTCCCAGAACCGCAAAGCGTTCAACTACGAAGCGCAGATTACCAAGCTGGAAGAGGAAATTGAGCGTTATCAGAAGCTCAAGCTGCGGCTCTATGAAGACCTCTCGGATGGGGTGATTGACAAAGCGGAATACTTTGAGTTCCGAAACAGCTACACCAAAATCATTGAGGATAAGCAGGAGGCGCTTCTGCGGGTCAGAAAAGAGATGAAGCAGACGGTGACTACTGGCACCACGGAACGGAACTGGGTCACGCTTTTTAAGCAGTATGAGAATATCGAAGAGCTGAACCGTCGCGTCCTGATGGCGCTGGTAGACCGCATCCTGATCCACGAAAACCACACCATTGAAATCATCTTCAAATACAGAGATGAGTACCAGCAGACACTTGAATATGTTCTCGGATATGCCGATGAACTTGCCATTGCCGTGTAAAGGAGGGGTGAGCAAATGGCACGAAAAAGCAGAAAAGCTGTGGCTACTGAACCGGTCATGGAAGTCGCCCCGGTACAGATTTTCCCGACAGCCATTTATGCCCGTCTTTCCGTGGAGAACAGCGGTAAGTCGGAACAGGTGGATGTCATCGCCAATCAGATAGAGATTTGTAAGTCCTACATCGCGGAGCGCCCGTATCTGAATCTGATTGATACCTATGTGGACAATGGCCGAACCGGTACGGTGTTCGACAGGCCGGAGTTCAACCGCCTGATGACTGACATCAAGAGCGGCAGGGTCAAATGTCTGGTAGTCCGCGATCTCAGTCGCTTTGGCCGTGACTACATTGAGACAGGAACCTATCTGGAACGCATTTTCCCCCAGATCGGCCTCCGGTTCATTGCTATCAAGGAACTGTACGACAGCTTTGATACGGATGGCTCCAACGAAAGCCTGTTCATCCCACTGCAAAACATGATCAATGCCCTGTACTCCAAGGACATCTCACGAAAGGTATCCACCGCATTGAAAGCGCAGATGGAGCAAGGTACTTTCCGAAAGCGTAATCTTCCGTATGGGTATCGTTGGGATGAGACTCGAAGGAACATGGTCATTGATGAAGAGGTCGCCCAGTATGTGCGCCTGATGTTCCAATGGAAAATTGAAGGCCGGTCAATCCCGACGATCCTTGATGAGCTTGACCGCTTGGGCGCACCAAACACCGAGCTGCGCAAGCGGCAGACCGGAACCCGTACCGGGGATGGATGCTCCTGCAAGGGTTGGAGCAGTTCGACGCTCTACGGCATCCTGACCAATCCGCACTATGTCGGAGATACCGTCCTCGGGCGCTCCATGAAGGCCATCTACAAGGGCATCAAGTCCCACAATGTCAAGGACAAAGACGAATGGATCGTCTTTCCCAACACCCATGAGCCAATCATCTCCCGTGAGGACTTTCAGAAGGTGCAGGACATTATAACGGCGGCATCGCAAGCAAGGCAATCCAAGATGAAACAATCTGCGGCAATCCGGGCAACGCTTATCAATCTCTTTGAAGGCAAAATCATCTGTGCGGACTGTGGCCGGAAGATGTACTATCACAGGAAGAAAATCGACAAGGACAAAAGGGGCGCATGGTATGCCTTTTACGAGTGCAGCAGCAGCGTCAACCGGCGCTATGATCCCTGTACCGCACACTACACCCGGCAAGACACGCTGGAAGCCAATGTCCTTGCCGCGATCCAGCTCCAGGTCAAGGCCGCACTGGATTATGACCGGCTGCTGGATAAGCTCAGAGGCAGCGAAGGTGAGAAAAACATCCGAGATAGGCTGAATGCCCAGATTACCAGCCTGAACCTCAAGCTGAGCGGCTTGTCCAAGAAACGCACCCGGCTCTATGAGGATTATGCCGAAGGGTTGCTGGATGAAGAGGAATACACCTTTGCCAAGAAGAGCTACGACGAACAGTATGCAGACTATTCCCGCCGTCTGGACGAGGCTGTCCAGCGGAGAGGCAAGTTCAGTGAGGCTATGTCGTTGGACAACAAGTGGATCACGCTGATGAAGTCGGTCAGCTCGGCCACACAGCTTACGCAGGATTTGGTAGACGAGTCTGTTGAACTGGTCAAAGTCCATGAAAACGGCGCGGTGGAGCTGGTCATGAAGTATGGCGATCTCTATGCGCTGACCGTCCAGAGCATCAAGGAAGTACAGGAGGCGATGTGATTTGAACAGCAAAGGCAGGAATCCAGCAGCGGATTACACCATTGGCATCTACATTCGCCTCTCTCTGGCCGACGAAGATACGGGGTACGGCAGCAAGTCCGAAAGCGACAGCATTTCCAACCAGCGTATGCTCATCAACCGGTATCTGGATGAATCGCCCACGCTCTCTCAGTGTCCGCGCTTGGAGTTCGCTGATGACGGATACACCGGCACAAACTTCCAGCGTCCACAGTTCACCGCCATGATGGAAAAAGTGAAGCGCGGGGAAATCAATCTGATCTGCGTCAAGGACTTCTCCCGCTTTTCTCGTGACTATATCGAGACCGGAAACTATCTGGAATGCACCTTTCCCTTCATGGGCGTTCGCTTCATATCCATCAACGACGGTTATGACAGCGAGGATTATAAGGGAACCACGGGTGGCCTTGAGGTGGTGATGCGCAGCATAATCTACGCGGCATACAGCAAAGATCTCTCGGTCAAAACCACTTCGGCAAAAGTACAGATGATGAAACAAGGCAAGTATGTGGGCGGTTATGCCCCCTATGGTTATGTTCTGCATCCCACGATCCGCAACAAGCTCAAGCTTGACCCGGAGGCGGCAAACATCGTCCGCAGAATTTTCGATGAGGCGCTGCTGGGCAGAAACACCTCGCAGATTGCCCTTGGCCTGAATGATGACAACACCCCGACGCCGGGACAGTATTTCCGCACCAAGCATCCCGACAAAAAGAAGTTCAGCCGGATGAGCGAGAAAGTAAGCTGGACAGCTGCTATGGTCTACAAGCTGCTGGTCAGCTATGTCTACACCGGCGCAACCGTGGGACACAAGCGGAAGTCCTGTGGTGTCGGAACACGCAAGAGCATTGCACAGGAGCAGGAAGACTGGATTATCGTCGATGGGATGCACGAGGCCATTGTCAGCAAAGAAGAGTTTGAGCTGGCACAATCCGTCATCCGAGGCGGCGAGAAAAAGCCAGTACGGAAGCATCAGAAATATCCCCTCAAGGGTCTGGTGTGCTGCGGGAACTGCAAGCGGGTTATGACACGGAGAAAGCGCAAAAATGGCAGCGTCACCTATCAGTGCTGCCATTCCACCCATGACCGTGACACAGACTGTCCAGTTGGAGAACGCTACGACGAAAAGGTCATTGAAGCGTCAGTGTATAACGCCATCGGTCAATACCTCATGCTGGCCGAGAAACAGGCCGTCCAGAACCGCGAGGTCGGGGATCTCCGCAAAGCCGCAATCCGGGAGTGCGCTGACAGCATCCGCAATTTGCAGAAGCAGTCCGATCAGCTCAAGAGCGCAAAGCTCCGGCTCTATGAGAAGTATACCAGCGGTCTGATCACAAGGGAGGAATATCGTAAACAGAAGGCGGAAGCTGATGCAAAACTGGCCGAGAATGAGGAAGCAATCCGGCAGGAACATGAGCGGATGCAGACGCTTGACTCAGAGCAATCCTGCTCAGACAGTCGGCTGGAAGCTGTGTGCGACGCATACAGAGACAGTAGCGTTCTGTCCTATGAGTTGGCACATTCGTTCGTCAAGTCCATCTTCATTCACGGTCACGACAATATTGAGATCGTCTGGAAGTTCAGAGACATCTATGAAGATACGGAGGGAAAGAAATGAATGTGGCGGTTTATCTGCGTGTAGCTGCGGAAGAACAGATCAGCCGTAGCGAAGCCAAAGGTCAATAGAGATGAAGCAAGCCGTTCACGGGTGGTTGCCCACCTATGAACGGCTTGTAAAATCTCAAAATTTTTTTAGTTCCTACTTGACACAAGAAGACATGAGCCGGTTAGGGCGAAACTACTTGCAGGTAGGGTTTTACACGGAAATGCTGTTCCCTCAAAAGGGTGTGCGTTTTATCGCTGTCAACGATAATGTGGACAGCGCAAACGGCGGCATGGACAACGATTTTACCCCTCTGCGAAATCTGTTCAACGAATGGCTGGTGAGAGATACGAGCAAGAAAATCAAGGCAGTAAAAAGGTCAAAAGGCATGAGCGGCAAGCCCGTTACCAGCAAGCCGGTTTACGGCTATGTGATGGACGAGGACGAAAACTTCATCATAGACGAGGAAGCCGCCCCGGTGGTACAGCAGATTTACCAGCTTTGCCTTGCCGGGAACGGCCCGACCAAGATTGCCCGTATGCTGACGGAGCAGCAAATCCCCACGCCGGGGACGCTGGAATACCGCAGGACGGGCAGCACCCGACGCTACCACCCCGGCTATGAGTGCAAGTGGGCGACAAACACCGTCGTCCATCTGCTGGAAAACCGGGAGTACACTGGCTGTCTGGTAAACTTCAAGACGGAGAAGCCCTCTTACAAGGTCAAGCACAGCGTTGAGAACCCCATCGAGAAGCAGGCTATCTTCCCAAATCACCATGAGCCGATTATCGACACGGAAACATGGGAGCGTGTGCAGGAGTTACGCAAGCAGCGAAAACGCCCGAACCGCTATGATGAAGTGGGGCTGTTCTCTGGTATGCTGTTCTGCGCCGACTGCGGCCATGTGCTGTATCAGCAGCGGTATCAGAACAAGAACCGCAAGCAGGACTGTTATATCTGCGGCAGCTACAAGAAGCGCACCCGCGACTGTACGGCGCACTTTATCCGCACCGACCTGTTGACCGCCGGTGTCCTGGCAAATCTTCGGCAAGTGACCGAATACGCAGCCAAGCATGAGAGCCGGTTTGTGAAACTGCTTGTCCAGCAGAACGAGATCGGCGGCAAGCGAAAGACCGCCGCAGCCACCAAGCAGCTTGAACAGGCACAGGAACGCATTGCCGAAGTGAGCCGGATTATCAAGCGGCTGTATGAGGACAATGTAAACGGCAAAATCAGCGACGAGCGTTTCATGGAACTGTCGGCTGATTATGAAGCCGAGCAAGCTGAACTGAAAAAGAGAGCCGCAGCCCTGCAAGCTGAACTGGACAAGTCGCAGGCCGCCACCGTCAACGCCGAGAAATTCATGGGCATTGTCCGCAAGCACCTTGCCTTTGAAGAACTGACCCCCACCCTGTTGCGGGAAATGGTAGAGAAAATCGTGGTGCATGAGTGCAGTTACGACGAGAACGGCACCCGCAGGCAGGACATTGAGATTTATTACAGCTTTGTCGGCAAGATTGACTTGCCCGAATAACCGCCCGACCTATCCGACACAATGGCCAAGTGCCGGATAGGAACGGCAAAATTTTTTACACTTCTAATGCTTCTTTATCACACATTAGCAAAATCTCAGGGCATGAAACAGCTCATGGCTAAATAGATGTAAAAAACGCAGAAAGGAAAAGCACAATCCAGACGGACACGGCGGCGCAGTCAAGAAATATTTGTGAAATGGCAAGAATTTTGATATAATGAGCTCAACCACCCCGGCATTGGGAGAAAGGCGGGAAAATCAATGCACATCGGCTACCAACCGCTCTGGCGCACCCTAAAGGAGCGGAGAATGAGAAAAGAGGACTTGCGGCTTGCCGCCGGTCTTACCACAAACATGATCGCCAACATGGGAAAGGGCAAGCATATCAGCATGGATACGCTGACAAAGATATGCGAAACCCTTGACTGCGGGATTCTGGACGTTATCGAATTAGTCCGGGACGAGGAACAGACGCATGAGAGCGACTAAAACAGGCTGGCGAGAGAAGCTGCCGCTATGGGAAGCACCATTCCCACACGGCAGCTTTTTTCTATTTCCTGCGCCGGAAACTGATGCCGGAGTTTTTTATGACCGGGGAGCGCTTGAATATTTTTATCAGAGCCGCTTTTTCATTCGGGGGCAGGTTTTTGGATTTTATCTGGAAGCCTTTGCAGAACGCTTCCACGAACGTATCAATCGTATTGTGGACGGGTGACTGCACGAT
>ERZ1026963.1446-NODE-1446-length-9375-cov-3.710193_pt1 | contig 9375 bp, 10 predicted proteins | sample MGYA00519566_ERZ1026963 | MGnify/ENA primary metagenome ERZ1026963 (study PRJEB26926, sample SAMN06164512) | human gut metagenome | biome: ENVO:00009003; feature: ENVO:2100002; material: ENVO:00002003 | host: Homo sapiens | place: USA | collected 2012 ... | reverse complement strand
TTATACTGGCGGCTGTGCTTGTTTTTATATTTGTATTTTTATGGATACATGGATTTCAGATTACAAAGTTCATTCCAAGGCGCGGGTACGCATAATTACTGAGGGTCTTGATATAGCTATGTTACATTGGATGGCGACTTGATTGGATCAAGAACCTGTTTTGTACCCATCAATTAACGGAGGCGCGATACATGAAAAAGATATTAGCGTTTTGCCTGCTTATATCGTTGTTGATAGGGTTAGTGGGGTGCGGAAAGAAAGCGCATATTGTTTTCCCTTTTGCTGCATAGGATGTTACAAAAATCGAAGTGATCTATAAAGACGGGGAATCCGACGCGCAGAAAAAGACGGTCAACGAAGAAACGGAGATCGATTCTTTATATAAATCTTTTTCCGAGCTTTCCGTTCAAGAAAAAGATTGTACATCTGCTGATACTCTTGGAAGTGTTGTATTTACTTTTTATTTAGCAGATGGAACATCTTATGAGATTAACTACCTGTCTTTCGCAACAAAAAGCGGAAGGTTGCAGTCTGAAAACGCTGGGTTTGATTATTTCACATCAGGTGATCTTGTCGGGTTATGAGAAAATCTATCTGGAGAAAGTAAAGTAGTTTCACCTTAGAACGCTGTTAGATATAAGCGTTTTCAAGAAATCACCAAACAAATCTTTGACTGCAAGGCATCCAAGCTTATTTTTCGCTTGGATGCCTTTTGTTATTTCAAGCAGTTCTCCGCTCTCTATTATTTCCTGTTCTACGAACAAGAAAAGGTTAAGTGTGATTGGCTCAATAGTTCAGAGCACGGCGTTTTCATAAATCTTTTCATCTTTTTTCGCCATATTTGGAAATACGGCCACCTGTCACCATAGTAGTGGCGAAAGGGGAAAAGAATTATCACCCGCCTTTGCGGTTGCGAAGGGAGGTGAGAAAATGGAACCTCGTTCGCACGAAGAACACATACGGCACACCTTTGATGCGTTTTGCAAAAAGGTACTGCGGAATGAAGCAAGGGACTACCTTGACGAGTTGGCACGGAGAAGAAGCCGGGAGATCAGCTTTTCGGAACTTCCGGTTGAGGTCATGGAGCAGCTTTCGGTTTGTGATGATTACTTTGCCGAGGATCGGACGTTTGACGTTCTCGGCTATATCGTCCAGATCGCCAGCGACGAGCTGGCAGAAGCGATTGCATCCTTGCCAGCAGAGAAGCGCAACATTATCCTGCTTTCATATTTCCTTGAAATGACGGATATGGAGATCGCGGAACTGCTGAACATGGTACGAAGCTCCGTCGCCTATCGCAGAACCGCAACGCTGAAACTTCTGAAAGAATTGATGGGAGGAAAGACCGATGACAGCTAATGTTGAAAATGCGCGTCTGCTGCCCTACGCAGTTATTCAGAAAGCAGCGGACGGCAACGTGGATAGCTTCCACCGCACAGGCTTCGGCAAATCGACCATCGGCTTGATTTCCGGGTAGGGAATCTTCTGTGCGGAGTGCTTTTTCAAATGCGGTTCTCTCGGTTGAGCGGGACGGGCAGGCTTATCTCCATTCACACGCTGCAACTCCTGTGTCTGGTGAACGATTTGGTCCTCCAAAAAGTATGCTATCTTGACGACTTCCAGTTCTTGTTCTCTCATTGTACTTTCCCTCATTGATATGCTCCGTGCAGGCAGCCCGTCCTTACGGCTCAGCGTATAACTGCATAATGTATATTTATGCGCTCCCCTAATTTGGAAAACAGTATGCGAAGAACCGTTCTGCATAGTCAAATAATACCTATGTTCAGCGAATATGCTGTCCTTCTCATGTCATTATTGTGCACAATTGTGGCAATATCTGTCAACATCGCAATCGTATAAATTTCATTATATGCAAATATATTTTCCTTATAAGTGGGCATTGCGAATGATGGGCAATGTTGCGCGTAAATAGAAAAGCAAAGCCGCCTCGAGCGGTGGGGCTTATTCAGCCAATGTTTAGTCAGCGCCTGCACCATATAAAAACGCAAGATCTGTATTTTTTATCTGATTCTGCGTTTAAGGAGCCATTCCCAAAAATGTGACCGTGGTGCCAGCGCAGTACCAGTGAATCTGAGTAAGTATTTCGTCACCCTGAATCACGAATCGCTGATGAATCTTCTGCGAAAGAATATCCACGACAAACGTGGCATTGCTGGTGAAACGGGATTTGAAGGCTGGAGTCATGGAAACGGGTTGCCGGCGAAAGCAAAGGAAGGCGTTCCGTAGGGAGGACGGCATCCGTTCCCTCTGTTGGTTTGCTCTGAGACTTCCACGTACTCTCTCCACAGCAGCTTTGCATTTTTCCCTCTGCTGCCTACAACGCCGGGCAAGCGTGTTTTTCCAAAGACGCGAACAACTTATTTTGAAAATGGGCGTAAAAAAACCGCAGAAACTCTCTGCGGCTGTGGCTATTTGATTTCCTGCGTTTGCTCCCCCTCTTAATTAAAGAGAGAATTTATCTCGGTTCTTATGCCACATTTACAAGAAAATGTCCCAAAGTGAGCGATCAAGACGTTGAGACTGCCTTTAGGATATGGTATACTATTCATGAAGATGTGAAAGCGTCTATCTACAACGATTGGAGGTAACACCATGTATCGACCCTGCGACACAGGCTTCGGCTTTGCATATTGGCGCTATTGGTGCGGCTCCCAATTCTGGAGAGGTCGTATCAGGGGTGTAATCTTGTGCGCATGAGTCGGACAGTTTCTTTTCGGCTTGTGCGCTTTTCTATTATGTGTTCAGAATAGAAGCAAACCACAAAGGATAGAGGAGGTGAAAATGATGAAAAAGATTCTACGTACAATTCTACGTGCAATTCCCGTTGTACTGGTTTTGGTTTTCTGCCTATCTGTTACAGCGATTGCCTATAGCGGTAGCGCAAGTGTGACTTTGAAAACTACGCAGAATGAGGCTACTTCCAAGAGTCTCGCCTGTCATCATGCGAAGGTTTCTGCTTACAATTACTCAACGTCTAAGCATAACGTAAGTGCTGCTTTGCAATTGTCTTCCGGGAGCGGTTGGAGTAACTATGGTACTTTCACTTTAGCTCCTGGGTCTTCGGGAAATACCGGTACTTGGGGGCATAGCGATTATGTCTATCTTTGCAGAGCAAAACTTTGGGTTCCTGGTTTGCCATCCAGTGGGTGCAGAGCAACAGGAACGGTGACCGTAACGGACTGACATGCTCACTGAACCCTAAAAGCAGGGGGTAAACGGGGCATGAACTAACATACGATGAACTTATTTACACTGAACCCTGAGGGCGGGGGATAATCTCTTGGCTTACCCCCTGCCCTTTTGAATAAATTCCGTTTTCTTATAGGGAGGGATTATATGCGCATCTCTATGAGCGTTTCTATAAAAATCTTTTTTCGCTCCATTATCTATTTGGCGATTTGTGCCGTCCTTTTTCTGCTGTCTAATTTCTTTCTGCTGAGATTTTTCAATGTTTCCAATTATTTGGCAGAATTCCATGTAGCCAGCTTGAAGCTCGGCATCGTCGGTTACATAGTATTTTCCTTCTTAAGTTACGAATACACCAACCTGCCCCGGACATCTGCCTTACAAGAGACGCTGGAAATTCTTCCGTCTTCAAGGTCGAAACTTCTTTGCTCCCAAAGTATGGTTTTAATCGCACTGCTCCTACTCTGGAGCATCAATATCTTTGGTTGGATACTCGGAAAATATGTACAATTGCAAATTCATTACCCGGTGTTCTTTCTTAATTCCATTCCCAGCATTTTTATTAACTTCTTCTTGCCCGGAGTGATTGCCATATTAGTCGGGGCACTCTTGTCACAAAAAACTGTTCGTGAAGTCGCATACTGCATAATCATTGTTTCTGCGCTGGTTTGTAGTCCTGTTCCCTCAGGGATATTTGCAAGCGAATCGATATTTGGATACCCGGTATTGGCGCTTTTCGATTGGTTTTCTATTCTTGCTCCAAATACGAGTTGGGTCGCAGATGACATATATGGAGTGTCCATTGAAGCATATCGGTGGGTTCTTGCAGCATTCTGGATTCTGTTATTGACTGCGGCTATAGTTTTCGCAACAGCCAAACGAAATAGAAAAACCTATATGATGGCTTCTGTTCTTATTGTTCTTTCTTTCCTTTGCGGCGTGCGGTTCGTTTGCCGCAGCAATGATAGCATTATACGAAAAGATTACAGACCCTATGGGACATTGCAACATGAATTCACTTACCGCCAAAAATATCCTGAGCAGCAAGAACTGCCGGCTGATTTTCATGTTTCAAAATATTGTATTGAGCTTACTGTTCGGAACAATACGAAGGCAACTGTTCGTATTGAGTTAAAAGAGAACGACCGGAACGAATATCGTTTTACCTTATACCATGGTTATGTTATAAACTCCATTAAAGACAGAAACGGAGACAAGTTGAATTTCGACCAAAATGGCGATTATGTTACAGTATATGCGCCTATGGGAACGAAAGAACTGAACTTTTCCTATTCCGGAAGTGCAGGAAAGTATTTTTCCAATTATCAAGGCATTGCGCTGCCGGGCTATTTGCCGTATTACCCCGTTCCCGGCTTTGTGAAATTTTATGAAGCTGGGCAAATAGTCGTGAATACTGATCTTGAACCCACGGACTATGAAGTTTATGTAGATTCAAACATGGCTGTAGCATCTAATCTCCCCAAGACCGACGATAATACCTTCTCTGGAAATGCTGATGCGGTGTCGTTATACGGAGGAATGATTGTTCCCGAAGAGAAAGAGGGTATCGTATGCTGGTATAGCCCCATCGGTGTCCGGAGTATCAAAATCAGCGGATACCAGGAGGCTTGGAAAAGACTCGCCGATCAAGTTGGTGAAACAGCAGCATTCGACCTGATGGGAAAGACCATTTTCATGCAGCCGGTAACAATTATGGCTGCCAACTCTGGTCAGGAAGGATATGTCGAATTCAGCGATCATATTATTACGGCAGACTGGTCGGTTACGGCAGATTCTCTTTGCAAACAGCATTTACTTGCAACGATGCCCAAGGAGAAAAGCACAATGCTGCTATATAACGTGTTCTCGGATTATCTGATTTTTGGCGGCAGCCGTGAAGTTGCTGAAATCCCGTGGTCGAGCATTGAAATTCTTACTCGATATGATTCTGCCAATGAAATAGAAGATTTGGAGGAATGGTCAGAGTACATAGAAGCCAGCAATCTCTTTTCTGAACTGTTCAGCTATAAAGCCAACCTGTTAGGAGAAAACTTCGTCTTGAAAGCAGTTTATCAGTATCTGAAAAAATCGGCTCCAGAATGCAACCAAATAGAATTTCTTTATAGATTGGGGGAATAAGAATGCTAACAGTTGATAACCTTTCCAAGAGCTTCGGTAAGAAAACCGTTCTTGATAATATTTCTGTTCAGCTAACGCATGGAGTTTATGGCTTGCTTGGCCCAAATGGTTCCGGGAAAACAACCTTTATGCGGTGCGTTGCAGGAATTTACCGTTATAATGGAAGAATCATTACACCTTCCAACGTGGGGTATCTTCCTCAAAAATTTGGAGCATTTCGGGAACTCACGGTTTATGAGGTTCTGGAGTATTTTGCAGAATTGAAAGGAATACCCTCCAATCGCCAAGGAAAGGACATTCATGACTGCCTGGAAGATGTAAATCTTTGGGAGCGCCATTCTGATAAGGTAAAAACACTGTCCGGCGGAATGATCCGGCGGCTTGGTGTTGCACAAGCCCTGCTTGGGAATCCCGAACTAATCCTTGTTGATGAACCTACCGCAGGACTTGATCCTGAAGAAAGACTGCGCTTCAAAAATCTGATTTCTCAACACCGAGAGGACTGCACGATTTTGATTTCAACACATATCGTGGAAGATGTTGAAGCTCTTTGCGACCATATAATCATACTGTCACACGGGAAAAGTATTTGCCAGGACACGCCGGAAAATATACGGAAGGCTGCAATGAAGCATGTGTGGCATGTTTCAGAGAAAAGGCAGAAAGAACTTACTTCTCCATACTACATCCTGCGCAGGGAGCAAATTGATGGGGAAGCATACCTGCGTGTGCTTTCCAACGAAGAACAACCCGGCAAATCGATTCAACCGACACTTGAAGATGGATATATAAATATAATAAGGGGGATACGATGAGGCTGCGCTTGAAATTGTTACGCATTATTATGCGTAATTGTAAGCCCCTGTTCTTCATTCCTATCATTATCGCATACTGCCTGCTGCCGGGCGTGTCTGCTATCAAGTATTTTTATGTTGATCCCTCAGAGGCGCGCAGCACTTTTATATACATGGCACAAGTGTTTATTCCCTTATGTGGACTGCTTTGGCCGATGGGATATCTCCATGTCTGGGTAGAAGGCGACGGGTGTGAAGCGCTTCGTGCCTGCACAAAATACCACAAAACTTGTGTTGGCGAATTGCTTTTGCTTTGTTCAGCTTATTTGCTGATGGTCTTTCCCACAATTGCATTTGCAGTAATCATGTTCCATCTATCCTGGCTGGAATATATGCGTCTTGCATTGCAATTTAGTATTATAATCAATTTCCTCTATTTCATGATCATGCTGCTTAAAAATGTGACGATAGGCTGCATCCCTGTTGTAGCATATCTCCTACTTTGCTTTTATATTTCAGGGTCAGCCGATTTTGCGTCATTTTCGATTATCGCGCCGAATTTGCCCGCAGAATTTTCAAATTGGAACACCTTGCTTGTGGTTTTTTCATCGTCTTTGCTTGGCCTGCTGCTTGGGTATCTGCTGGACAGATTTTGGTATAAATACTTATGATGGTCAGGACACTGGTATGTGCACCCTTTGGCGATTCGGTCAAAGTCCTTCCACAATAATCCGATGCCGTTTGGTCAGATATTCTGTCTTTTCTGCGATCGTCCGCTTAATCTTCTCTTGGAGTCCATTGGAACATCCGTTACTGTATTATAGAGCCAGCAAATAAGTTATGGGAAAGACCTTCCACTGCTGGAGACAATATGGACATCAATCCACTTCATTGCAGCTGACCTATAATTTACAGGAACAAGCTCCAGCAAAGGAGGAAAATATGGCACTTACAAACCGCACGCTCATCCTGTTCAAATACTTCTGGGAGGCCACGGATGAAGCGCACCCGGTCTCCCTTGCGGATATCTCCGCCCATTTGAAGGAACACGGCATCACCGCCGACCCGCGAACGCTCCGCAGCGACATTGAACAGCTTGTGGAGTTCGGCGTGGATATAGTCAAAGAACGCAGAGTGCAGAACCTCTACCATGTGGCAACCCGGCACTTTGAAGCCCCGGAGGTCAAGCTCCTCATCGACGCGGTACAATCTGCGCGGTTCATCACGCCGGGAAAAAGCAAGGAGCTGGTCAAGCGGCTGACGACCTTTGTCGCTCCCGGAGACGCCGCGCTGCTGGAAAGGCATCTGTACATCGACAGCCGCGTAAAAGCTGTCAACGAGAGCGTCTACATCAGCGTAGACCGCATCCAGACCGCCATTGTAGAGCGAAGGAAAATCGCCTTCCGCTACTTCGATTACTCCCCCGCCAAGGAGCGCGTGCATCGAAACGGCGGGAAAGTCTATTCCGTCTCCCCATATGCCCTGCTCTGGAACAACGACAGCTACTATCTTGTGGGCTTCCACGAACACAGGCAGCAGATTGCGAAGTTCCGGGTAGACCGCATCGACGGGTTGCAGATCACGCAGGAAGTTGCCCTTCAAAAGCCCGAGGATTTCGATGTGTCGGCGTATTTTACACAGGAATTTTCCATGCTTACCGGCAAAACGCGCCATGTTACGCTGCTGTGCGAAAACGCCCTCATGAACAGCATCATCGACCGCTTCGGGGAGGATGTTCCCACGCAGATCGTGGACGAGAATCATTTCACTGTGGAGGCGACCGTTGATCTCAGCAGCAATTTCTACGGCTGGGTATTCGCCTCCGGCGGGAAGATGAGGATCACTGCGCCGCAGGAAGCGGTAGACGGCTTTCAAAGGATGCTGGAGAGCTTTAGCGAACGGTAATCAGCCGATGAAACGCCCAGCATATCCGTCGGTCAGGTTAAAAAATGAAGATTTTCCCCGAAGGTGTGCATCTGATTGCACACCTTCTTTTTGCCCTCTTGATTTTCTCCGAATTATGTGTATAATGGAGCTATCAGGAACTTTTGTTCCAGATAGGAGATAAGTACAATATGAGAAGCAAGAGTGAGGAGCTTATGCTCCGCATCCGGGAGTACATCGAAAGCTACTTCGAGCGGTATTCTTCTACCCCCACCGTCCGGGAGATCGCCGGAGCCATGAGGATCGCGGTTTCCTCCGCACACAGATACCTTGTGGCAATGGCGGAAAAGGATATGGTTTTCTATGAAGACGGTGTACTCTCCACACCGAAAATCAAGCGGATGAACCCGGCGGTGAGCCCCGCCGCCATTGTGGGAACTATCCCCTGCGGCTCGCCGGAAGAAAAGGAAGCCCAGGTGGAGGAATACCTGCCCCTGTCCGTGTCCTTCTTCGGCAAGGGGGACTTCTACGCCCTCCGTGCCTCCGGCAGCTCCATGGTAGATGCGCAGATCGACGACGGAGACCTTGTTATTATCCGGCAACAGCACACCGCCCAGGTCGGAGAGATCGTCGTTGCCCTCACCGACGAGGACAAGAACACGCTGAAGCGGCTCTTATATGACGATGACCGGCAGAGCTACTATCTCCACCCGGAGAACAAAGACATGGAGGATATCTATGTATCCGGGCTTCGGGTACAGGGCGTAGCCACCCATGTGATCAAAGCCCTTTGACGGAGGTATTGCCCATGCAGAAAAAATATGTGTCCGTCAACGCAGAGGTGGATACGGACGGCGTGATCCGCCCGCTTCTTATCCGCTGGCATGACGGCAGACAGTGGGAGGTGACAAAGGTGCTTCATACCTGCACTGCTTCTCACGATGAGTTTGAAGGCGTCCGCTACACCGTCAAAATCGGTCGTGCGGTAAAGTATTTATATCGGGAGGGTCAGCGCTGGTATGTTGACCGCTCCCCATAGGAGGTGTTTGTGATACATGAGGATTTTTTCCTATGAGGAACTCGACGAATTGGGCGAAGGTCTGATTCGCCAATATCTTGGGAAGGAAGCGGAGCGCACCTGCTGCGTGGATATCGAGGGGTTCGTCACGGACTTTCTGAAGCTGCCCCTGCTGTACCGCAGCTTTGCCGAGGAGGACAGCGACAAGATCGGCTTCATTGCGGACGGCGTGACTCCTCTGCGCGTCTATGAGGGCGGAACCGTTGTCCGGCGCGTGTATCCCGGAGGAACCATCGTGATCGAGCGCTGCCTGCGGCAGGAGCACGAAAGCGG
>ERZ1026963.1443-NODE-1443-length-9382-cov-6.864158_pt1 | contig 9382 bp, 8 predicted proteins | sample MGYA00519566_ERZ1026963 | MGnify/ENA primary metagenome ERZ1026963 (study PRJEB26926, sample SAMN06164512) | human gut metagenome | biome: ENVO:00009003; feature: ENVO:2100002; material: ENVO:00002003 | host: Homo sapiens | place: USA | collected 2012 ... | reverse complement strand
TCGTCGGCAGCGTCAGATGTGTATAAGAGACAGAAAGTAGACCATAAAAAGATAACTTTCCACAACCGTTACGGCATTACACTTGCCGCCGATTTGTATGTACCCAAGAATGTGACGGGTAAATTGCCTGCCATTGCCATCAGTGGCCCATTTGGTGCCGTGAAGGAACAAGCTTCGGGCTTGTATGCGCAGACATTGGCAGAACGTGGATTCCTGACGATTGCTTTCGATCCATCCTATACGGGAGAAAGTAGCGGCCAGCCCCGTTATGTGGCTTCGCCGGACATCAATACGGAAGATTTCAGTGCAGCGGTCGATTATCTTTCCACCCGTGACGATGTAGATGCAGAGCGCATCGGCATTCTCGGTATTTGTGGATGGGGAGGCATGGCGCTTAATGCAGCGGCTATCGATACTCGCATCAAGGCTACAGTTACGGTAACCATGTACGACATGAGCCGGGTCAATGCTAACGGTTATTTCGATTCTATGAATGCCGATGCACGGCATGAATTGCGGCGCCAGCTTAATGCTCAGCGTACGGAGGATTATAGAAACGGTACATTTGCTCTTGGAGGAGGTGTAGTAGACCCGTTGCCTGCCGATGCTCCACAATTTGTGAAGGACTACCATGCCTATTATAAAACACCGCGCGGCTATCATAAGCGGTCACTCAACTCTAACCACGGATGGAACAAGACTTCACCGCTTTCGTTCATCAATATGCCTATCCTTTCATATAGTGATGAAATCCGTAGTGCAGTGTTGATGCTGCACGGTGAGAAGGCCCATTCACGTTATTTCAGTGAAGATGCTTTTAAAAAGTTGCAGGGTGATAATAAGGAACTGCTGATTATTCCCGGTGCAAACCATGTAGACTTGTATGACAATATAGAGGTAATTCCATTCGGCAAAATAGAGAGATTCTTCAATGAAAATCTTCGATGACCGCCTTTAATGTGTTAGGAACCGGACGTACTTTTCTTTAGCCTGGTTCAGCAACTCCTCTTTCAGGCAGATGTCTTTCCGGAAAAGCGAATGCTCCGGGAAGATTTCTTTTTTCTTGGACGCCTTGTTCCAATTTCCTACTACATGCCCCTTATAGAGAAGTACCGGAAAGAACAATCCGTTGTTGGTGAAAGCTTTGGAATAGTCCTCTTTGGGTAGGACGTCCGTCCGGTCCTTGTATCCTATCAGGTATTCGTCGTAGGAGGGAAGAAGGTGCAGGTTACCGGTCGCCTTTCCAGATGTCCGGCAGGAGTCATGGATGTACCATGTCTGGCTGTTCCATTGTTCGGACATCAGTTCCGGTTCTATCAGAGAAATGGCTTGCCTTGCTTCCGTTAAAGGCAAACCAGACCACCAGGAGAAGTCTTGCAGGGTAGCGGGGGCATGGCTGCGGAAATAGGCTGTAGCCAGGCGGGCCAGCGCTTCTTCTTTCGTCAGTTCGGGGGTAGGTGGAACTCTTTCGTCCAGAAGGGCATAGGTGTGTTGCCGTCCATGGCATTCTCCGCTGCACACAATTCCTTCGACTTCGGCACGCGACATAAAGCGGGTCATGTGGTAGTTGTCTGCAAGCAGTCCCGAACGTTCAAAATGTTCCGCAATCTCTTGTTTCGTCAGGCTTCGCTTCCCGCTGAGGATATTCCCAAGTACGGTATGGCTTCTGTCATATTGCTGTTCCGTGATTTCCAGACCATGTCCTTTTGCATAAGAATCATTGGCGGATTTGATGCGTTGTGCAGAGAGTTTCAGCATCCAACGAATGTCTTCTGCTGCTACCAGGTGCCATGTGGGACGCATTACGTGGGTTCTCAGTATTTCCCCTTGATGCAGGGCTTTTTCCACGGCTTGAATTCCCGGTGACTTCAGCCGCATACCTACGGCCCATTTCACCATTGTATAGTCTTGTGCCTGCATGGCGCCCATCCAGGAGATCAGTTCTTTCGGGTGGCCGAAGAGTGGAGTGGACAGTTGCTGGTTCTGTAAGCGTATTTCAGGGATTCTCATGTCGGTATGGTATTCGTTTGTATCAATAGGAATCGCAAAGATAAGAAAAGCAGGTCATCGCAGGGTATATCGTGTCCGCAATTATATTCTTTTGTTTCTTTTAACAGCTACTAATATAGCTATCTTTTATTTTTGCAACACACAAATTTGGAAAATATTCATAATTAAACAACCATAAGAACTTTTTTATGACTATGAGAACAAATTGTATTTTATTGTTAGTTATTTTGTTGGGAGCCTTTCCCTTAAATCGTGTACATGCCGATGAATCTGGAAGCATAATTCTGTACACTCCTTACACAAAAATTTCCGTGACGCCCGGAGCGTCCATTGATTACAGCATTGATTTGATTAACAACACGGACAGGGTTACAAATGCAAATCTCTCGGTCAGCGGATTGCCGGGCAGTTGGAAGCATGAAATCAAGTCAGGCGGCTGGACCCTCAGCCAGCTTTCTGTACTGTCCAAGGAAAAGAAAACGTTCAATTTGAAAGTGGAAGTTCCTCTAAAAGTAAATAAAGGAAGTTATCATTTCACAGTATTTGCCGGAGAAACCAAACTGCCGTTGGAGGTGGTCGTGGCCCAGAAAGGAACTTACCAGACCGAGTTCACTACCGACCAGCCCAATATGCAGGGCAATTCCAAGTCCACCTTTACCTTCAATGCCACTTTGAAAAACCAGACGGCCGACCAGCAGCTGTATGCGCTGATGGCCAATGCCCCCAGAGGCTGGAGTGTCGTGTTCAAGCCTAACTATAAGCAGGCCACTTCTGCCCAGGTGGAAGCGAACAGTAGCCAGAATGTGAGTATAGAGATTGTCCCTCCCGCCAATGTGGAAGCCGGCAATTACAAGATTCCGGTACGTGCGGCTACCGGTACGACTTCTGCCGACTTGGAGCTGGAAGTTGTTGTCACGGGTTCCTACGAGATGGAATTGTCCACGCCCAGAGGATTGTTGAGTACCGAAATCACAGCGGGAGATGTGAAGCGTATCGAGTTGGTGGTTCGGAATACCGGTTCTTCATTGTTGAAAGATATCCAGCTTTCTGCCAATAAGCCCGTGGACTGGGAAGTGTCTTTTGAGCCTTCGAAGATTGATATGCTGAAGGCGGGGGAAACGGCCAATGTCGTAGCTACCATGAAAGCATCCAAAAAGGCATTGCCCGGAGATTATGTGGCTACCATGACGGCCAAAACTCCTGAAGTGAATACAGACGCCCAATTCCGCATTGCCGTGAAAACCCCGATGATATGGGGATGGGTGGGCGTTTTGATAATAATCGTTGCCATAGGTGCCGTATGCTATCTGTTCCGTAAATATGGAAGGAGGTGAGCATGGACGAGCGAGTGATTGCATTGACAGACTTGACCAAGCAGTATGGGCGCTTCACTGCCGTAGACCGCATTTGCCTGACTATTCGTAAAGGGGAGATTTTCGGATTATTGGGGCCAAACGGCGCCGGCAAGTCAACTACCATCCTGATGATGCTGGGGCTGACGGAACCCACTTCCGGCTCTGTGGAGATTTGCGGTATCGACTCTACCAGGCATCCTATCGAGGTAAAGCGGAAAATAGGCTATCTGCCCGAAGATGTGGGGTTTTATGATGACATGACCGGTTCGGAAAACCTTATATATACTGCGCGTCTCAATGGCATTTCGGATGCCGAAGCGAAAGTCAAGGCGCTGGAGCTGATGGAGCATGTGGGGCTTGCCGGACAGATGAAAAAGAAGACCGGGAAATATTCGCGCGGTATGCGCCAGCGATTGGGGTTGGCAGACGTGCTTATCAAAAATCCGGAAATTATAATCCTGGATGAACCTACTTCGGGAATAGACCCTGCCGGTGTTCAGGAGTTCATCGAGCTCATTAGGCAGTTGAGCCGGAAGGAGGGACTGACCGTCTTGTTCTCTTCCCACCACCTGGACCAGGTGCAGAAAGTTTGCGACCGCGTGGGACTGTTCAACAGTGGGAAGCTGGTCACCTTGATTGATATGTCTGATTTGAAGGACAAGCATCAGGAATTGTCTGATATTTATAACCATTATATGGAGGAAGGAGGAGAAAGGCATGAATAAAGTCAATTATCCTTTTCGGGTAGTCGTCAACAAGGAAATATCCGACCATGTGAAAAGTTGGCGGTTCATTATCTTGATGGGAATCATTTTGCTTACGTGCATGGGCTCACTCTATACCTCGCTTACCAACATAGGTGCCGCCATCAAGCCCAATGACCCGGACGGTTCGTTCCTTTTCTTGAAGTTATTCACAGCCTCGGATGGCACATTGCCTTCTTTTGTGCAGTTTATCAACTTTCTGGGGCCGTTGTTGGGGATTGCGCTGGGATTCGATGCTATAAATTCGGAACAGAACAAGGGGACGTTGAGCCGTATGCTGTCACAGCCTGTTCATCGTGATTGCATTATCAATGCCAAGTTCGTGGCTGCATTGATTGTGATAGGTATCATGCTGTTTGTACTGGGATTCCTCGTAATGGGCTGCGGGTTGATAGCGATAGGCATTCCTCCCACAGCAGAAGAATTTTGGAGGATTGTATTCTTTCTCATAATCAGTGTGTTCTATGTGGCATTCTGGCTGAATCTGGCCATTCTGTTTTCGCTTTGCTTCCGTCAGGCGGTCACCTCGGCATTGGCTTCGGTGGCGGTATGGTTGTTTTTCAGCGTGTTCTATACGATGATTGTCAATCTGGTTGCCAAGGCATTGAGCCCTTCGCAGCTGGCATCTCCTTATCAGATAGTCAGTTACCAGAAATTTATTCTCGGTCTGATGCGTCTGGCACCTAGCGAACTGTTCAATGAGGCGACCACAACGCTGCTGATGCCTTCCGTCAGAAGTTTGGGGCCGCTTACTATGGAGCAGGTTCAGGGGGCCATTCCCAGTCCGCTGCCATTGGGACAGAGTCTTTTGGTGGTGTGGCCGCAGCTCACCGGACTGATTGCAGCTACTGTCATCTGTTTTGCTCTTTCGTATGTCATATTCATGAGACGGGAAGTCAGATCACGGTAATGATAAGTATGTTTTATTGAGTGTTGAAAGTCCGTTCCGGCATTGGTTGCTTGAACGGACTTTTAATATTATTTGCCCGAACATTTGGTAATTCCAAAAACTTCCCTTACTTTTGCGCCCCGAACAAGGAGAGGTGCTCGAGTGGTTGAAGAGGCACGCCTGGAAAGCGTGTATACCCCTAAAGGGTATCGGGGGTTCGAATCCCCCTCTCTCCGCTGAACTTACTGGACAGAAATGGACAGTAAACGGACAAAAAGCTACAAATCAATGATTTGTGGCTTTTTTTATTGCCCGAAAGTCCTGCTTTCAAGACTTCAAAAGTACGGTAAAAGACAAAGTTTCGTTACTAAATCGTTACCTATTCCCCACCGGACAAAAACGGTAACGATTTGTCCATAAATGACCTGATAATGACTTGATTAGTCCATAGTCTGCATAACTCAGAAACGAGAGGTAAAAAGTAATTTTGCAACTAAAAAAAGTGAGTTATGAAATCGACATTCAAGGTTCTTTTTTATTTGAAGAAAGGTTCTGAAAAGAAAAACGGCGAGGTAATGATTATGGCACGTATCACCATTGACGGCAAACAGTGCCAGTTCAGTACGAAACAGAGCATCCAGCCCGATAACTGGAGCATTGCCGCAGGCAAAGCCAAAGGCAGGGATGCCGGAAGAATAAACGCCCTGCTGGACGACATACGTTCTTCCCTGAACACCATTTACCACGAAATGCAGCGGCGTGACAACTACGTGACCGCCGAGAAAGTGAAGAACGAGTTCTTGGGACACAGCGAGAGCCACGAAACAATCCTTTCATTGTTCCAAAAGCACAATGACGATGTGAAGCAGCTTGTGGGCATATCCAAGACGATAGCGACCTACCGCAAGTATGAAGTGACCCGCCGCCACCTTGCCGAGTTCATCCGCAGCAAGTACAACGTATCGGACATATCCATTAAGGAAATTACTCCAATGTTCATTACCGATTTTGAGTTGTATTTGCGTACCGCCTGCAAGTGCGGTTACAACACCACCGCCAAGTTCATGCAGTTCTTCAAGCGCATCATCATCATTGCCCGCAACAACGGCATACTGGTGGGTGACCCGTTCGCCAGCTACAAAATTCGGCTGGAAAAAGTGGATAGGGGCTACTTGACGGAGGACGAGATAAAAATCATCCTTAAAAAGAAAATGGTTTCCGAACGGCTGGAACACGTCAGGGACTTGTTCGTCTTTTCCTGTTTCTGCGGTTTGGCTTACAGCGATGTTGCCAACTTGCGGCAGGAGAATATCCAAAAGTCCTTTGACGGCAACCTTTGGATAATCACCAAGCGGGTAAAGACCAACACGGACGTAAATGTTCCCCTGCTGGATATTCCTAAGATGATTTTGAAGAAGTACAAGGGCAAGTTGCCGGACGGCAAGATACTTCCCGTAATCAGCAATCAGAAGCTAAACGCCTACTTGAAAGAGATTGCCGATATTTGCGGTATTAAAAAGAACCTGACATTCCACCTTGCCCGACACACGTTCGCCACGACCACCACGCTGTCAAAGGGCGTACCCATTGAAACGGTGTCCAAGATGCTGGGACACACAAATATAGAAACTACGCAAATTTACGCCCGCATCACCAACAGCAAGATAGGCAGCGATATGCAGGGGCTTGACAAGAAGTTTGTCGGCATCGAGAAAATTTACAAGGAAGTCGCCATGTGAGTTTTTAGTTACCTATATACTGTTGGTAACAGAACAGGTAACGATTTCGGTAACGAAATTCCACCTAACAAACTATATCCCAATAAAGTACATTCTTTCACCTTGCGGGCAGTCCACCGACTACCCGCATTTTTTATATCCTTTTCCCACTGGCACATTCCCCGAAACGCCAGCCGTGCGTGGCATGGCTGACTGTATTTCGTGAAAAGAGCCGTTGGAAACCCGCACAAGCGTACCGCAAGGTAAACTTGCCATACCCTTGCCTTTCCCACCCGCATGGAGTGTTCCCTAAAAGATGAAAGAGAACAGGCACTTTTCCCCAGTTTCCCTATCTGTAAATCTTCCTCTTACGCAGTCCCCCAGCCGGGACAGTCGTTTTAATCATTTCAATAGGCAAAGGTAGTTACGTGTTCTTCACGATTTTGCAAGGTCGAGCCGTTCCGGTTTGGCGAAAAAATCTTCCCTGCCTTGCGAGGTATTTTTTGCCCAAAACTTTGCAAACTCTAAACACTACCCTTTTACGCCTATGTGAAACGAAAACGACCGACCCGACCGGAAGACGCATAAAAAAAAAGTCGGATTTACGGGAAACAGGAAAAAAGTTCAGTGAAACTTCAACTCCCTCACCTCTCGAATCCGCATAAAATTAAAAACTTAAAAATTACAGCAATATGGAAGCAACGACATTATCAGCAGCAAGCGTTTATGTAGGCACTTACGCCAAGTACAACAACGGTTCATTGTCCGGCGCATGGCTCAACCTTTCGGATTATTCGGACAAGGAAGAATTTTACGAAGCCTGCCGGGAACTTCACAAGGACGAGGAAGATGTGGAATATATGTTTCAGGACTGGGAGAACGTGCCGGAGGGCTTAATCGGCGAAAGCTGGATTTCTGAAAATTTCTTTTCCCTGCGTGATGCGGTGGAGGATTTGAGCGACACCGAGCAGGAAGCCTTTTTCGTGTGGTGCAACTATAAAAGCCATGATTTAGGCGAGGAAGATGCGGACGACCTTGTACGTGATTTCCGGGATGAATATCAAGGGGAATATGACGATGAAGAAGATTTCGCCTATGAAATTATAGAAGAATGTTACGACCTGCCGGAGTTCGCAAAGACCTATTTCGATTATGAAAAGTTTGCCCGTGACCTGTTCATGTGCGATTACTGGTTTGATGACGGCTTTGTGTTCCGTGCGGCATAACAACCAATCCGGGCGGGGTGTCAAAGCCCTGCCCGTTAAAAACAACCAAGTTTATAACCGTAAAAAAATAAGACATCATGCAGTCACTTAACAAAAACGGGGTAAGCATCACCCAAACACCGGGAGAAGAAAAATACGTGAAATGTTGCTTAGGCGCATTCAGGGGACAGATTTATTTTCAATATGACTACCGCCACTTTGACGGCGAACTTTTCAGCACGGTAGCCAAAACGCTGGCAGAGTGCCGCCGCAGGCGTGACGGGTGGATAGCGAAAAAAGAACAGAGTAATAAGTAAATTTTAGGGATATGAAAACGACAGAAGTAAACAAGGAGCTTATCGGCAAGCGTTGCGAGTGTATTTTTACGGGCTTAATGGTAACAGGCGTTATCGAGGACACAGAAGAAAACGAACACACCATAGAGGTAAAAGTTCGTTTCGACCGCCCGCACCAGTGGGGCGATGATTTATATAATGATGTGTGGGCGTGGGGGCGTAAAATTGACGAGTTCGGCACGTTGCGCCATTTGCAACTGTTGGAGGACAAACCGGACTTTCAGACAATGACGGTAGTTTTCGGTGAGCCAATCAGCCAAATAGACCGCAGTGTTTTTGAAGATGTTGCAACGTGGGGTGTCTGTTCCCTGCAAGGCTGGGTAAACAGCTATGAAAGTGTCCGGTTTGTAGCCATAAACGACCATACGGCGGTCATAACGGGCGAATATAACATGGAACAGGTAAAGGTGTGGTTAGAGAAATACACGTCCATAAAGAGCCTTAAAATCAGTTGATACTACTACTGACGGGATAATAAAAATGGGGAAATCGTTATAAAGGGAAAAGAGAACTGAAATATGGCAGGATTCGAGAATTAGGCTAAATAGGACATAATAGTGTGTATTGAGCTTGGGGGCTACATCTTGCGGTGGTAATAGTTTATATGTATTGATATACAACATTGTTTCAATAAGATTTAGAAACTATTTTGATTCTTCTTTTAGAAGTTTAATAAGTCTCCTTACAAGAGCTCTTTTATCTATTTCCCTCTGTCACATAGCCTATTATATTATTTTGAAAAAATAGATAAATCCTCAAAATAACTTTCGAGAGTAAGCTGAAATAAAATAAAAAAACAGCTTTTTAATATGCTTATACATAATGTAAGTACTTTGTCTTTTATATGAATCCTCGTTAGTGCCTGTAAAATAATAAGCATAAAATTGTATAATATGAATGGATGATATTAAGGTGTATATTAGTTGTGGTTTTTCTTAGTTTTGAATTGTAGCAATTCAAAAGTTCTTAGTTACTTGGTGTGGTAGAAAATATTGACTATATTGATAGTCTGCTATATTATAAATTTATTAATAAAAAAACGTTGTAAAGTTTATTTTCTGTCTCTTATACACATCTCCGAGCCC
>ERZ1026963.1427-NODE-1427-length-9493-cov-5.561454_pt1 | contig 9493 bp, 5 predicted proteins | sample MGYA00519566_ERZ1026963 | MGnify/ENA primary metagenome ERZ1026963 (study PRJEB26926, sample SAMN06164512) | human gut metagenome | biome: ENVO:00009003; feature: ENVO:2100002; material: ENVO:00002003 | host: Homo sapiens | place: USA | collected 2012 ... | reverse complement strand
AGATGTAGCTCCGTCTCGTGGGCTCGGAGATGTGTATAAGAGACAGGCTTTGCCAGATTGCCCTTGCTGCGGAACACAAAATTGCGCTGGATGGGGAAGTTGATGCACTCGCCGATGACCATGGCGATCATGTAGGCACAGAAGTAGGGCAGACCGCCGTGGGCGGCATCGTAGCCGAGGATGTTCCATTTGAAGGTCTCGCCGAACAGGGTGATGTCGATGCCCGGCCAGCCGAAATCCACTACCGGCAGACTTGCAAAGGCCTTGGGCAGAAATTGCAGCAGCAGGTACTTGAACACGGTGATGAGGTTGGACACGATGACGAACAGGCCGCCCTCGCGCACCCACTTGGCAGCGGCGGGGTGCTTTGCCGCAAAGTTATTCCAGAAATTCATAGCCTGCTTCCTTTCAGCTGTTTTTCAAGCGCTCTTCCATGCGGCTGTTCAGCACGAGGTTCTTCACGGCCTCCACGATCACCCGCACAAGGCCGATGATCCAGAAGCCCTGCAGCTCCATCACGATGCCGTCCACCATGCCCATGCTGATAGCGCCGTTGGTCATTTTTGCCAGCGCACGCAGAGGCATATTGTACTGGAACAGGATGTTCAGGTCGGGCTTGCCCTTTTCGATGCTGCGGCGCAGCAGGGTGCCCAGTACCGCCGCCGCCAGCCAGCCGATGGGGCTGCGTCCGTGCCCCATCTCGCCCAGCGTCATGTTGCGGTCGATGTGCACCTTGTTCTCCGGGATGGGACGGCCCAGCAGCGCCTCAAACTCCGCGTCCGGCACATTCTGCACCTGTGCGGTGCGGTAATGCTCCAGATTTTTGCCCGCGTAGGGGTCGGGTGCGCCGGTGCCCGCCACCGTGACGGCGGCAGTCAGACGGATATCGGCGCTGGAAGCGCCCACCAGCAGCTGATAGCTGCCGCTCTCCACCTCCCAGCGGTCGGTCTTGACGTTCCAGTAGCGGAACGCCTTATCGTCCAGCGGGATGGTGACGGTCTTGCTCTCTCCGGCTTCCAGCTGCACCTTGGCAAAGCCCTTCAGCTCCTTGACGGGGCGGAAAACCTTTGCATCCGGCTTTGCCACATACAGCTGCACCACCTCGGCACCTGCACAGCTGCCGGTGTTGGTGACAGTCAGGGTCACGCCGGTTTCGTCTGCTTTCAGGTCACTGTACGCAAAGCTGGTGTAGCTCAGGCCGTAGCCGAAGGGGAAGGCGGTGGGCACACCGGCGGTGTCGTAGTAGCGGTAGCCCACATACAGACCCTCGCGGTACTCCACAGTGGGGCCGTCACCGCCGAAATGCGCTTTTGCGGGGGTGTCGGCGTAGCTGCGCGCCCAAGTCTCAGCCAGCTTACCGCAGGGGTTCTGCGCGCCGGTGAGCACCTCGACCAGTGCGCCCGCACCGGCCTGACCGCCCAGACAGCCGTAGACCAGCGCCTTGCAGTCCTTGACCCAATCGCTTTCCAGCGAGGAGCCTGCACTCAGCAGCACCACCACGTTGGGGTTTGCCGCCGCCACAGCGGCCAGCAGTTCCAGCTGGTTCTCTGCCAGCTTCATGTCGGCGCGGTCGATGCCCTCGCTCTCCTTGATCTCGTCCAGACCCATGCACAGCAGCACCACGTCGGCGTTCTTTGCCAGCAGCACCGCCTCGGCTTTCAGTGCCTCGTCGGGCTTGCCCTGCCGGTCAAAGCCCTTGGCGTAGCCGACGCTGTTCAGGCCGCTTTCGGCAAGGCAGTCCAAAAAGGAATCCACCTTGATGGAGTTGACGGCGCTGGAGCCTGCACCCTGATAGCGGGGCGTCTGGGCAAAGTCGCCGATGACCGCCACCTTTTCCCCCTTTGCAAGGGGCAGCAGGCTGTTTTCGTTTTTCAGCAGCACGATGCTCTGGGCAGCAGCCCGGCGTGCCAGTGCGTGGTGGGCGTCGGCATCGAACTTGCCGGGTGCGGCGTCCACCGCCGCTTTGGTGGTGAACACCAGCTCCAGCAGCTCCTCCAGCCGGGCGTCCACGTCCGCTTCGGTGATCTTGCCGGTCTGCACCGCTTTCATCAGCTCCCGGATGGCGTCCCCGCCGGGGGCGGGCATTTCCAGCGTAGAGCCGTTCTTTACGCCCAAGGCGTGGTCGTTGCTGCCGCCCCAGTCGGTGACCACTGCGCCGTCAAAGCCCCAGTCCCTGCGCAGGATATCCATGAGCAGGTGGGCGTTCTCGTTGGCGTAGGTGCCGTTGACAAGGTTATAGGCGGACATGATGGTCTTGGGCTGCGCTTCTTTGACCACCATCTCGAAGCCGGTCAGGTAAATTTCCCGCAGGGTGCGCTCGTCCACGATGGAATCCGAGGCCATGCGGCGCAGCTCCTGACTGTTCACGGCAAAGTGCTTGGGGCAGGCGGCAATGCCGTTTTTCTGGATGCCGCGGACGTAGGCCGCCGCCATCTTACCGGCAAGGTAGGGATCCTCCGAGAAATACTCGAAGTTGCGGCCGCACAGGGGGCTGCGCTTGATGTTCAGGCCGGGGCCCAGCAGCACCGACACGCCCTGTGCCGCTGCTTCTTCGCCCATGGCTGCGCCCACAGCCTCGCCAAGCTCCGGGTCCCAGCTGTTGGCAACGGTGGCCGAGGTGGGAAAGCAGGTGGCGGGCACACTGGGGTTCAGGCCCAGATGGTCAGCCGCACCGGCCTGCTTGCGCACGCCGTTGGGGCCGTCCGACAGGGTAATGGCCGGGATGCCCTTGCCCGGCAGCGCCCGGGTGGTGAACACCGTGCCGCCGCTCAGCAGGGCGCATTTCTGTTCCAGAGACAAGCTCTTGATGATATCTGTGTGTTTCATGGGTCTCTCCTGACAATCAAAAAAAGGGGGCGGGCGTTTGCCCGCCGCCCCTTCTGTTCCTATGTGTTGATCAGACGGTTTTTACGTCCTCTTTCTTTTTACGGAAGCGGAGGATCGTCAGAACGACCAGAACTGCGATCAGACCGCCGCAGACACCATCCACTGCGTAGATGACCTTCTGGTAAGGCTCGACCTTTGCCAGATAACGGCTGCCCGGCATACCGCCGTTCATTGCCTTGGAGTTTGCAATGGTGTACAGGATGTTATGGATTGCTTCACGACCGTAGTGGTAATCTGCAACGTCATCCTTGTTAAAGGTGTACCGTGCGCCGGTGGGCAGGTTCGTCAGCTTGCCGTCTGCACCGGCCTGGATCATCTGGCCAGCGTCCATAAAGACACCGGTGTTTGCGTTGTCGGTGATGATAAAGCCGTGGAAGCCCCACTCGTTGCGCAGCAGGCCGGTGATCATGTTGTAGTTGCCGCCGGCCCAGGTATAGCCAACGCGGTTGAAGGAGGTCATGATGCCGGTGACGGACGGGATCTCGGTGGTGGCATTGCTGTAAGTGCCGTCGCCGTTGTCCTTTGCATAGTTCATCTCGACCTTATCAGACTTGACGCACATCTCAAAGGGCTTGAGGTAGATCTCGCGGGCCGCCTGCTCGTTCAGGAAGGTCGCAATGCTGTACTGGCCTTCACGGTCGCCGCGGTGGTCCTCCTGATCGTTGATGGCGTAATGCTTGACAAAGACATACATACCGCGGGAGGCGACACCCTCACACTCGAGGGAAGCAATGTGACCGCCGATGAACGGATCCTCGGAGTAATACTCGCTGTTACGGCCGGAGAATGCAGTGCGGTGCATATTGACAGCAGGTGCATACCAGCCATCAACGCCCAGATAGTAAGATTCATCGCCGATGTTTTCGCCATAATGGTAGGCCAGATCATCGTTGTAGGTCTGTGCCAGAACGATCACGCCGCAGTGCGTGATGTTGCCCTTGAAGTAGAGGTTGCCGCTTGCATCAAAGCCGTAGTTGACCAGGCCGGTGGCAGTGTCGCGGTCGGTCGTGGAGGGCTTATCCACCGACTTGATGGCAGCCGTGCCATAGCCGGACTGCGTGATCAGGGTCTGATAATCGCTGGGGGTCAGCTGGTCGAGCAGTGCGTCCCACTTTTCATCATCGTAATCCAGACCGCGCATATCGATCAGACCCAGACCGTTGTCCTTGCCGTAAACGATCTCATCGGTCAGGGTGGAGAAGTCGGTGGGGTTCAGGGAATCAAAAGAATCCAGCTTTGCAAGGTCCTCCTTGCTGATCGTCTTGCGGTAGGTATAGGATGCAGCCTTGCCGCTGGCATCGGTACCATTGATGGGGTTGCCCCAGGTGCTGATCTGGTCGCTGACCTCGCCGTCAACGGTCGGCCAGGTGCCAGTCCAGTCACTGCGGGAGAGATACTGCAGCCCGCCGTTTGCATGATCCAGCTGGTTGGTGACCTCCACGCCGGTGGTGGTGTCGTTCTTATAGGTCGTGGTATCCACGGTGCCGTTGGCCGGGGTGTAGATTTCAACAAAAGCAGTGTCGCCATCCGCGGTCATGCCGTCTGCCACGGTCTTGCCCTTGGCAGAGAGGATGTTGTTGACCGCTTCGTGTGCGTTTTTAGCCGCAGTGATATAGTAATCACCTGCGTCCAGAATGTAGGTCTTGGCATTGACGTAGTCGTAGGACTTCAGCTGCTCCTGATCAAAGGTGATTTTCACCGTTTCGCTTGCACCGGGAGCCAGCTCCGAGGTCTTGGCGTAACCGACCAGTTCAACGGCAGCCTTTTCCACCTTGTTGGCCTTGTCATAATCGGTGTAAGGGCTCTGTGCGTAGACTTCCACAACGTCCTTGCCTGCAACAGAACCGGTGTTGGTGACCTTGACCGTCACGGTGCAGGTATCGCCATCCCAGCTGGTGTTGTAATCCGACCAGTCAAAGGTGGTGTAGGACAGGCCGTAGCCGAAGGGGTACATCACAGCATCGTCGTAGTTGTAATCGCCCGCATTGCCCTGACCGAGGACTTTATCCTCGTAACGGGTCTCGTAGTAGCGGTAGCCAACATAGATGCCCTCTTTGTAGCTGACGTAGTTGTACTTGGTGAGGTTGCCATTCTCATCGTAGTAGGCAAAGTCGCCGAAGTTCTGCGCCGCCGGGCTGTTCATGGCATCCACTTCATAGGTATCCACGGTGCGGCCGGAAGGATTGACCTTGCCGGAGAAGATCTCAGCCAGAGAGCACAGGCCGTAGTCGCCCATGGCAGGAGCCGAGATGACCGTGTGGATGCTGGGATAATCCTCCACCCAGCTCAGATCGACCGCTGCACTGGAGTTCAGCAGCAGCACCACATCGTCAAAGTTGTCGTTCAGATACTGCAGGATCTCCAGTTCCGTAGAATCCGGCTCCAGATAAGTCTTGGTCTTGTCCTCTTCCACATCGGTGTGGTTGTACATGGAGCGGGGCATATCACGGCCTTCGCCCGCCACACGGCTGAACACAAAAACAGGAACCGTATTCTTCATGGAATCGGTCAGACCCGGCTCTGCTTTCATAACAGACAAGGGGCATTCGTTGATGGAAAAGTCCTCGTCATCACCGTAGGAAACGGAACCAACGCCCAGACCGTAATCCTTGCCGTTGCCTTCGGAATAGAATTTCCAGAGGTCCTCGTTGACACCGAACCCGGCATCTTCAAAGGCCGTTTTCATATCGACTTTGTTGCCGCCGATGTAGCTGACTGCCGAATGGCTGACAAAACTGAAGGTGGTATCCGTGCTGTACGGCATTCTGCCTTCATCGTTCTTCAGCAGGACGATGCCCTCTGCTGCAATCTGCTTGTTCAGGGCGATCTCATCCTCAACCAGCGCATCCTCTGTGTCAAAGCCGGGCTTGCCGTATTCCATATTAATGCCTTCGGTCTTTGCCTTGCTGTTGTCGATGCCTCCGCTCTTCAGGCCCAAAATGCTCTGCACGCTGCTGGCGTTGGGCGGGATCAGCACATTGGCCGCAACTATACCGCCCGCCAATGCGACACACAACACACCCGAAACGGCAGTTTTGATGATCTTGCCCATCATCTTACCGTCCTTCTTTTTCTGTGCCATAACTGTTAACTCCTTCTCTTTTGTGTACACGACCCGGTTCATGGCTGTTCTCAGGAGTGCGTCCACTCCTTTGCTTGATGTCATTTTATCATATAAACCGCAAAACGAACCGTTCGCCGCACAATCTGTCGTTTTGGATGCATAATTTGCAGAAGTTACAATAATGTTTCAATTTTTATTGTGCTAATACACAAATATTGCAACATTGTATTTGTGCACCCTGCCAGACAACAAAAAAAACGGCAGGGGATACCTGCCGTAAAAATATTATTGCTTTTGGGGCAGCGGAAATAAGATCCGCAGGGTGCACCAGTTGTTTTCCCAGTGCATCGTCATGCTGCCGCCGTGCTGCCCGACGGTGGTGCGGACGCTTTTCAGGTCTGACCCCTGCTGCGGCAGGCCGTCCGCATCCAGTGCGGGGGCGGCCTCTGTGTAGTGCTCGAACCGCAGCATGGCAAAGCCGCCCTGACTGTACACCGCCACCTTGATGAGCCGCTTTTCGGGGTCCGGCTCGGCGCGCACGGCGGCAATGGCGTTATCCAGCGCCACACCCACAATGGTGCACAGCTCCCGGATGGTGAGAAAGCCCAGCATCCTGCCGTCTGCTACGCTGGTGATGGTGATATTCTCCTGCTGGCATTCCATGGTCTTGGCGGTGAGCAGGGTATCCAGCACCGGGTTGCCGGTCTTGTTCTCGGCCTCGTACTGGCGGATGTTCTGCTCCATGGCGGCAATGGCAGCGTTCTGCTTGGTCTGGTCCTGCTCCTCCCGGATGCGGGCAAGCTGGACTTTCAGCTCATGGTACCGCCGGTTGATGAGGTTGATGCCCTCCTTGCTGCGCTTGTACTGCTCGTACTGGCGGTGCAGTACCTCGTCCATGGCGGCAAGCTCACTGTGCAAAGCGTTCTCCTGCAGCTGCTCGTGCTGCACAGATAAGATCAGCACGCCAGAAAAATCCACCAGGGTGCGGATGGAAAAAATGCTCATGTTGATCTCGCTGCCGGGCAGAAATCCCAGATTGCTCACCGCAAAGGCAGTCAGCGCCAGCATGACCGCCGTCAGGGCGGCGCTGCCGCCGATCTGTAAGTGCCCGGCGGGCTGGGGACGGCGGTGCTGCAGATAGCACATGATGCCGAACAGCGCCCCATACACCAGCGCCAGCAGCAGCAAAGACAGGGGCTCCCATGGGCCGCGGGCGGGCCAGAGGGCGCAGTGCAGCTGCCACTCCACGCTGGCGGCAAGCTCTGCCAGAATAAACGCCCGGGCGCAGTGATACCCGGCTTCCAGCAGGGTGATGCTCCACACACCCCATAAATATAAGTAGGAAAGCCCGATGGCCGTTACCATGCAGGGGATCCAGAGCCCGCCGGGCACGTTACCCGTCAGCTCCAGAAAGGCCGACAGCACCGCCGCCCACAGCAGGGTGATACCCCCGGTGACCGCCTTGGAAAAGCGGGGCGCAAGCGCCGGGGTGAACAGCAACACCGCCAGACACTCGGCAAGGGCGGTGTACAGCCGGGGGATATCCGGCAGCGCGGTCATGAGCCTTCACCTCCGATGTAGTCGGTCAGTGCGGCAAGAAAAGCCTTACGCTTGGGGCGGCTGACCTGCAGCTCGCAGGGGCCCACCTGCACGGTGCTCTGCCGCAGCTCCCGCACCTGTGCCAGATTGACAAGGTAGCCGCTGTTGCACCGGGCAAAGGGGCAGTCTGCCAGCTTTTCCTCAAAGGTCTTGAGGGCGCCGGGGGCGGAAAAATCGCCCTCGTCGGTGTAAAAGTGCACCCGGTGCCCCTCGCTTTCCAAGTAATAGATGCTTGCGGTGTCCAGCCGCCGCAGCCCGCCCTCCACCGGCACGGTCAGGTAGTGCTTTGCCCGCTTTTCCAGCCGGGCAACCGCCTTGAGCAGCTGCTGCGAAAAGGCAAAGTAGGGCACCGGCTTCAGCACATAGTCCAGCGCTCCCACCGAGTAGCCCCGGATGGCGTACTGCGCCATATTGGTGATGAAGATCAGGATGACGTCTGCATCCATCTGCCGGATGCGCTCTGCCGTGGTCATGCCGTCCAGATGCTTCATCTCCACATCCAGAAAAATAATGTCGTAGACCGCGCGGTAATCCTCCAGAATATCCACGCCGTCCGCAAAGACCGTCACTTCAAACTCTGTCCCGTACTGCCGGGTATACCGCCGGACATACTCCTGCAATACCCCCTGTACCTCCGCGTCGTCCTCTACGATCGCCACCCGGATCATGACCGCACCTCCCTTACCACACCTTTGTGGAACTGTTACGGCTCTATTATAGCGCAATCACGGCAGGTTTGCCAAGGGGCATCCGCACAAAGGGCAGGGCGGCCCCCAGCTGACCACCGTGGACGTCAACCCCTACCAGCTGGGCATGGAGGCTGCCAGCCAGACCATCAACCACATCGAGAACCCGAACCTTCTGGCCACAAAGATCATCGTGCCGCACAAGCTCATCCCCCGGGAGAGCTGCTGCCCGCCGGAGGAGCAGCACTAGGAAGTGCTTTTTCAGCAATACAGTGTCCGCTTCCGGGAGCTGCCGCGCAGCGCTTGCTATCCTGCCCCCAGAGTAGACAGCGTAAAAAACGCTGCATCCTCCGGGGGTATTTTTATGCCCAAAAGGGCACAAAAGAATGCCCGCCCACCTGTGGAAAACCACGGTGGGCGGGCATTTTGCGTTTTATTGTTCGTGCCGCTGTAAAAGCATTCAGAGGGCGGCGGTCTGGGGTACCAGCCGGAAGAGCATTACGGGCAGCTCGCTGTTTGCAAAATCCAGCGTAAGGATGATCGTTCCGCGCTCTGTTTCAAAAGGCATCTCCGTCTGTGTGCCGTCCGGGGCAATGCGCACAAGCGTTTTGCCTTCCAGCAATCCGGCGGGCAGCGCGAGCCTTACCCGACCGGTGGGCTGCGTCAGGCTGCCTGCGGTTTCAAAGGCCACACTCAGGTATTCTCCATTCGTCCGTGCGGTCACATCCTCCGCAGAAAGTCTGCCGCTGATAGTCCACGCCGTTGCCGCTTCGATCATTTCCAGCTGCGCGGCGTTTTCTGCCTGCCCGCACACGGGGCAGAAGGTCAGGGTTTCACCTTCCGCAGTGCGGAAAGTAAACTTCCGGCAATCGGTGCTGCCAGTGTGCGCACAGCCATCTCGCAGACAATCGGCGCTCTGAGAGCCGGTTCCGTTCGGGGACCATGCACCGAACTGATGCCCCAGCTGATCGGTCGGGTCTGCGGTGTAGCTGTCTTTGCAGCGGGTGCAGGTAAAAACAGTATAGCCGTCCGTTTCACAGGTAGGCTCTACGGTAACAGCCTGATAATCATGGTTCAGCGCGGGCAGCTCTGTGCGGGTGGTATGGTCGCAGCGGGAGCAGGTTTCGTAGGCGTCCCAGCCCTTTTCCGTACAGGTGGGGGCTTTTGCTGCGTGCTGCTCCAAATCATGATTCAGTGCGGGCAGCTCTTTGCGGGTGGTATAGTCGCAGCGGGAGCAGGTTTCGTAAGCATCCCAGCC
>ERZ1026963.1426-NODE-1426-length-9503-cov-7.641194_pt1 | contig 9503 bp, 10 predicted proteins | sample MGYA00519566_ERZ1026963 | MGnify/ENA primary metagenome ERZ1026963 (study PRJEB26926, sample SAMN06164512) | human gut metagenome | biome: ENVO:00009003; feature: ENVO:2100002; material: ENVO:00002003 | host: Homo sapiens | place: USA | collected 2012 ... | reverse complement strand
ATATTTTACCTGTCTACTTGACAGGGGGCACATCACAAGGAGCAATTTAGGGTATTAAAATATATGATTTAACTGAAAGTCTTTACTAGAAAATGAAAAAAACTACTAAGAAACAGTATTTACACTTAGTAGCTTTTTATTGATATATTAAACCATATGATATATACTTATAATTCTAGAATAGAAAGTAATTTTTAACGAGAGATAGATTTTATGAAATTGCTGAGATAAGCTATTCGGGTGTGTCAGACGAATCGTTTATAACTTCTTCCAATATTTCTAAAATTATTTTTCCTGATTCGAAATATGATTCAACAGCATTAATCGAAGAATTTATTGTCCGTCCATGTGCAATATCATTTCTTAGGTTAACTAAACTTTTTAAATTACCTTTGTCTTGAGAACCATTCAACAAGTTTGAGAACCTTACTTTTCTGTTGATATCAAATTGTTCTAGATATTTCTCAATGATACCTGGTGAGGGATTTGCTGAACTATCAATGATATTTTTTGTTAAAAATGCTTTAGTTTCATCAATGCAATTTTGAGATAAAAAAGTATTAATCATAGACTTAAATACTAATTCTATACTACCAGATGTTTTAATTACAGCATAAGCAACTAAGAATTTCACATTTGAATCTAATTTATTATTATCTATCCAGGTTTTAATAGTCTTAATTTCCAAATCACAATCATCTAAAATTCTTTTTTCATCTTCATTCATAACTAATCTCAACCCCATATAAAATCATTGCAGCTCTACTTATTCTAGTTTTTATATGCTCTGTATTTGTAGTTCTATTAGTTGTTGATTCTTTGAAACTTTCATCTTCAAGTAATTCGATATATTTTTCCAATGTAGTTGTTAATTTATCAGAATGTTTTTCGCTCACAAAAACACTAGCTGAACATACAGCATCAAAAACTACTGGATTAACTCTTTTCGCCCAAATAATATCTTGATTTCTTCGTTTTAATGTTCTGAAAACATTCAATCCTATTGTTGTATGCAAAAAGTTAATTGTATTAATAAATATTTCTTTTTTGTTCTGATATTCCAATTCATTCAAATTTCGAAAATCTTCCATATAATCATTCAAAAATTTGCTTAGTATTATTTGATTTTGACGAATTTCATCTCTTGACATAATATCAGAAAATGCAAAGAATCTTAAAACAAGTTCTACATCAGCCATTCTACTATCTTCTGACTCTGAACCAAGAACTTCTCTCCATATCTTTTCTCTATTTAATTCAAATAAAAGTTTATTAAAATTCCCATGATAAACACAGTTCCTAATTTCTTGAGGTTTTAAAGTTCTACCTCCTGTATTTATCCTTTCAAAAATTTGATACATACCAGTATCGTTTTTAGGAACTTTTTGTTCGAAAATTATTGCATGAATAGGCGAAGTGCGTATTCTACGTTTTTGTTCATCTGTTAACTCTGAAAACGCCTTTCCTCGCCATTGAGAATTTATTTCTTTTGTCTTTGCCAATTTAAAAACTTTATTATCTCCAGAAAATATACCATTCATATAATCATACATTGTCATTATTCTTTGGTATCCGTCTACAATTAGTCTTTTATCATCTTCTGTTTTGGCTAAAAAAATGCTTGGTACAGGTAGTCCTAGTAAAACAGAATCTATAAATCTACTTGCTTCTTTTTTTGTCCATACATACTTCCTTTGTAATTCGGGTTTTTCCAAATCTCCATCATCATACATAGTAACTATTTCTCTATAAGATAAATCTGTTCCAAATGATGTAATGTTAAATAAAGAATCATCCGAATATGACTCATTTTCATTTGGTATAGTATCAATAATGTTTTTTCCCATTTCATTCTCCTAATTTTCTATGAATTTTACACTACTTTTTTAAACAAACCCCAAAAGTTAGACATTAAAAGTCTTGCTTTTGGGGTTTGTTTATCCTTATTTATTGTTTACCAGACTGTTCCATGTTCCAGAAGTCGGTAACGGCACCACGAGATGCTGAAGAAACGATGTGAGCATACTTACCGAGGACACCACGGCTATAAAGTGGTGGCAACTCAGTTTCAGCTTTACGTTTCGCCAACTCTTCGTCTGAAACGTGCATAGTAATTTCTTTAGTATCTTGGTCAACTGTAACCATATCACCTGTACGGAGGTAGGCAATAGGTCCACCAACCTGAGCTTCAGGAGCAATGTGACCAACAACGAGTCCGTAAGTACCACCTGAGAAACGTCCATCTGTCAAGAGGGCAACCTTGTCCCCTTGACCTTTACCAACGATCATTGATGACAATGACAACATTTCTGGCATACCAGGACCACCCTTAGGACCTACAAAACGTACAACAACTACGTCGCCATCAACGATTTCATCAGAAAGAACGGCTTCGATGGCATCTTCTTCTGAGTCAAATACTTTAGCAGGACCAGTAATGTTACGAACTTTAACCCCTGATACTTTGGCAACCGCACCTTCTGGAGCCAAGTTACCTTTCAAGATAATCAATGGACCATCAGCACGTTTAGGATTTTCAAGCGGCATAATGACTTTTTGACCTGGTGTCAAATCATCGAAGGCCTCCAAGTTTTCTGCAACAGTCTTACCAGTACATGTGATACGATCACCGTGAAGGAAACCATTCTTAAGAAGGTATTTCATAACGGCTGGCACACCACCGACGTTGTAAAGGTCTTGGAAGACATATTGACCTGATGGTTTCAAGTCAGCCAAGTGAGGCACACGCTCTTGGAAATCGTTGAAATCTTCAAGTGTCAAATCAACATTAGCTGCGTGAGCAATAGCAAGCAAGTGAAGTGTCGCATTTGTTGAACCACCAAGTGCCATTGTGACAGTGATGGCATCTTCAAAGGCTTCACGTGTCAAGATGTCTGATGGCTTAAGACCTAGTTCAAGCATCTTAACAACCGCACGACCTGCTTCTTCGATATCTGCTTTTTTCTCAGCTGATTCTGCAGGGTGAGATGATGATCCTGGAAGACTCATTCCCATTACTTCGATGGCTGTCGCCATTGTATTGGCAGTATACATACCACCACAACCACCAGGGCCAGGGCAGGCATTACATTCAAGTTCTTTAACCTCTTCAGCGGTCATATCACCGTGGTTCCATTTACCGATACCTTCGAAAACAGAAACCAAGTCGATATCCTTACCGTTAAGATTACCTGGTGCAATGGTACCACCATAGGCAAAAATCGCTGGAATATCCATGTTAGCAATGGCAATCATAGAACCAGGCATGTTCTTATCACATCCACCGATAGCAACAAAGGCATCAACGTTGTGACCACCCATAGCTGCTTCGATTGAGTCAGCAATGATATCACGAGATGTCAATGAGAAACGCATCCCTGGTGTCCCCATGGCAATACCATCGGCAACGGTAATCGTACCAAATTGAACTGGCCAAGCACCCGCGTCTTTAACACCTTCTTTGGCAATTTGACCAAAACCGTGCAAGTGGATATTACATGGTGTGTTCTCAGCCCAAGTTGAGATAACCCCAACAATAGGCTTTTCAAAACTATCATCCGTCATCCCAGTCGCACGAAGCATGGCACGGTTAGGTGATTTAACCATGCTATCGTAGACAGATGAACGGTGTTTCATGTTATTTTCAGACACGATATTTTCCTCCATAGTTAATAACTATTCTAATTTAAACTTCTACTCCTATTCTAACATAAATTGTCTAAAAAAACTGACCATTTACCAACTATTCTCCCTTTTTAAATTATGCTAAAATAAGGTCATGAAACATTTTGATACTATCGTTATTGGTGGGGGGCCTGCTGGCATGATGGCGACCATTGCCTCAGCCTTCTATGGCCAACAAACCCTCCTAATTGAAAAAAATAAACGTCTCGGAAAGAAGCTGGCTGGTACTGGCGGTGGACGTTGTAATGTTACTAACAACGGGACTTTAGACGATCTTCTAGCAGGCATTCCTGGTAATGGACGTTTCCTCTATAGCGTCTTTTCACAATTTGATAACCACGATATCATTGCTTTTTTCGAGGACAATGGTGTCAAACTCAAGGTTGAGGATCACGGGCGTGTCTTCCCTAAGACAGATAAATCACGGACCATCATCCAAGCTCTGGAAAATAAAATTCAGGAACTGGGTGCTAGTATCCTTACCAATACAGAAGTTGTCTCCGTCAAAAAAGTTGATGAGCAATTCCAAGTTAAGTCTTCAGACCAGACTTTTACCAGTGATAAACTCATCGTCACAACTGGAGGAAAATCCTACCCATCGACTGGTTCAACTGGTTTTGGACATGATATTGCCCGCCATTTTAAGCTCCATGTCACTGAACTTGAAGCTGCGGAAAGTCCACTCCTAACCGACTTTCCCCACAAGGCTTTACAGGGAATTTCTCTTGACGATGTCACTCTGTCCTATGGCAAACACAAAATTACCCATGATCTTCTCTTCACCCATTTTGGCCTATCTGGACCAGCTGCCCTACGTCTTTCCAGCTTTGTTAAGGGTGGTGAGATCGCTCATCTGGACTTTCTTCCTAACCAAAGCCAAGAAAATCTCAAGACTTACTTTGAGGAAAACCGTGAGAAATCTGTCAAAAACACCCTCAAAGCGCTTGTGCCTGAGCGTGTCGCTGAATTCCTAGCAGAAGACAAGGCTGACAGCAAGGTTAAACAACTGCACCCCAAAGACTTGGAAAGCATTATTAGTCAGCTTAAGGACATGGAAATTCCAATCACAGGTAAAATGTCACTTGCCAAATCCTTTGTGACTAAAGGTGGCGTTGACCTTAAGGAAATTAATCCCAAGACCCTAGAAAGTAAAAAAGTCCCTCACCTACACTTTGCAGGAGAGGTCCTTGACATCAATGCCCATACCGGCGGTTTTAATATCACTAGCGCCCTCTGTACTGGTTGGGTAGCAGGTATTCAAAGCCCTTGGGATTAGAAAGATTTTTCAATTAAGGACAACAAAAAGTTCCCTTCTGTCATAGAAGGGATTTTTTGTCTATTTCTCAAAGGAGAGGAGGGGATTCGAACCCCCGAGCCCCGTTAAGGACTACACGCTTTCCAAGCGTGCGCACTCGGCCTCTATGCGACCTCTCCACATCAAACGATTAGCCTATTAATGGCTAATCATTATTTTTAATCAAGTTTTCAAGAGTTAATCTTTAAACTGGGCCTCTACTCGATAGATGACCTGACCTTTTTCTGAGAACTTACGCTCGTATTCAGTCATGACGTTGCCTTCATAAACACTGGCATGAAGGTCCAACCAAACTTTGTTGAGAACCATTCCATACTGTGAAAAGCTCGCCAAACTGTATTCAAAAAGTCCACGATTGTCTGTCTTAAAGTGAATCTCTCCATTTTCAGGCAAAATTTGCTTATAAGTATCTAGGAAAGTCTTGTATGTCAAACGACGTTTCTCGTGGCGACTCTTAGGCCATGGATCTGAGAAATTCAAATACATCATATCCACTTCGCCATCTTCAAAATAATTGGTCAAGGCTGAGCCATCCACGCGCAAGAGTTTGACATTTTCAGCACCCGAAGCCAAAACCTTATCCAAGGCATAGCTCAATACAGACAGCTGAATATCAATACCAATGTAGTTGATGTCAGGGTTTTGTTGGGCCATACCAGTAATGAAGGCCCCCTTACCAGATCCTACCTCGATATGGATAGGATTGTCATTACCAAAAAGCTCATGCCACTTACCTTTAGCAGCCTCCGGCTCAAGGATAACGTACTGAGGATGGTTAGCTAGGTGTTCCTCTGCACCTTTACGTTTTCTAACTCGCATGTCTACTTTCTAATATCTGTGCAAGGTCTCTCTGAATTTACGAAGTTCATAAATCTCTCGGTTGGCATGTTCCATATCACGACTATCAAAGAATTTTGAAATCTGTGTCAAGTATGAAAATTGCCCATACCAGTAAATCTTGTCCATCACAAGGTCATTGTTCTTATAGCCATAATATGACAACCACTGGGGCCAATGTGCCAATGGAATGTAATGGCTGAGGATCTGTGCCACATCATACATACGATCTGTTAGACGTACAGAATCCCAATCAACCAAATAAATCAATCCTGAGGTTGTGATGACAAAGTTACTATGACGAGCATCTCCGTGAACAATTGTTGCAATTTCCGCACGAAACTCTGGAAGATGACGTTTCAAATCTCTAACAACGTCTTGAAGGAAGCCATTTTCACGCAATTGGTAAGCGGCATTTTCCTCCCACTCGTGTAGAAGATCGAAAGGATTTTCAATATGATAATCCAACTGCAAGAGTTGATTAACCAAGTGTTTAGAGCGGTGCAAATTACCAAGAATTTGGATAATCTGTTTACTGTTCATGTCATGTTTGGTCAAAATACGACCATCAAGCCACTCCTGTGCACTCATCATGTCACCATTTCCCAGACGCTTAGCCCACAAGAGCTGTGGTGCAATCTGTTCCTTGGCAAGAGCTGCCAAGATTGGTGTTGTATTCATCTTCACAAAGACGCGATCTCCGTTTGGGTAAGTTCCCATATAGGCCTTACCACTATTTCCTTTGAGAGGAGTCAGGCTCAAATCTTTATCTGTTGATGTCACCTAGGCATCTCCTTTTTCTTTAGTCATTCGTTTCTATTTTAACTTATTTAATAGGTGTTAGTCAATCATCTTCTTAAGCTTGGCTGGTAGGTAAACAAGGCTCAGAACTAGCATCATTCCAACCAAAATCAGGCTAAACTTAAGGTCGAAGAGACAAATAGCCTGTACCAGAGTCATCCCAAGTACAATCTGGCTAATCAAGCGCTTAAGATTGCTTACCTGCATGTCTTTTCCAACTGGCATAAGGTTAGCCATTCTCTGATAAGCAAAGTGCGATTTAAGTGCCGTGAGCTGAAAGAGCAAGAGGTAATCAAAAACAACCACAAGCACCATAGCCAACCATTTTTCAGGAACCAAAAAGATAACTAGAAGTGTTAGGGCAAACAGGCGTAAACTAAGGGCAAAGTAATCCCCAGAACGCAAGAAGGCTCTTAGGTAAAGATTGTACCAAGTATGTTCCTTGTCTTTCTTTGTACGTTTGAGAATACCATCCAAATAAGCACGGCGTTTAACACTCGACGTAATCCCTTTAACATTGGTAAAGAGTGAAAAGAACTTCAGAATCGATTGTTGACGCTTATTTTCCGCTGCAATAGCCTCAGTCCAATTCAGTCCAGACTGCTTATAAAAAGGTTGAGCCTTTTTCTGAAAAATGAAGTACTTAAGAATAGCCATAGCCACAGCTACAAGGATAACTCCCCAAACTGGAAGTCCCAAGGCTAAAAAGAGCGGAATAACCAAAATAAAAATCAGGCTTTGTACGATTACCCAAAATCTAAAAGCACGCCCTGTTGCCTTCTTAACATGGTCTAACACCTCTTCTTCCTTCACCAAAAGGTAGTGCTTGTCCGCAGGTTCTAGATAAGTCGCAATATTCCCCCAGAAAGGTAATAACAGACAAAGCACAAGCAAGCCAAGAATGATTGCCCACGGATTTTTTGGAAAATGCTTCAGCAACTGGCTATACTGAACCAAGACAAAGCCTAGCAGAAAGAGAAGAACCAAGATAAAATGATCATTAAAAACGTAGCGACTATACTTAGCACAGCGTGCATTGAATCGCTTGCTACGCTCCTTAAATAGCTTAGCTATCATGACAATTCTCCCTTAGTTAACTGCATGTAGATATCGTTAAGACTAGCACTATCGTCGCCAAAAGTCTGACGGAGCTCCTCGAGAGTCCCCTGTGCTAAGACCTGTCCATGGTGCAAAATCACAAAGCTATCACACATCTTCTCAGCTGAATCCAAAACGTGGGTAGACATGAGAATCGCCTTGCCCTTAGCTTTTTCCTCAGCTAAAAGCTCAATTAGGTCGGAGATTGCCAAGGGATCCAAACCCAAGAAGGGTTCATCAACAATGAAAAGACTGGGGTTAACAATAAAGGCACAGATAATCATGACCTTCTGCTTCATTCCCTTTGAAAACTGAGTCGGGAACCAATCTAACTTTTCATCTAAGCGAAAGAGTTTGAGGTACTTGTCCGCACGTGCCATCCCCTCAGTCACATCAAGACCATAGGCCATCAACACCGTTTCCAAATGTTCACGAAGCGTCAACTCTTCATAGAGACTTGGCGTTTCAGGAATATAGCCAATCTTCTGACGATAGCTAGCTGGATCTTGCTGGATGGTTAACCCATCAATAGCAATCTGTCCTCCATAGGGTGTTAAGAGACCAATAATCTCGTTAATTGTTGTTGATTTCCCAGCACCATTAAGACCAATGAGACCAACCAATTCACCATCAGCCACCTCAAAAGTCACATCTTTTAGGACGGGAATATTAGCGTAACCACCCGTCACCTTTTCTAATTTAAGCATTATCTTTTCTCTCTTTGGTATGATATAATCTATTATAACAAAAACTCATGGAAAGGTCGTTATTATGGATAATTGTATTTTCTGTAAAATTATATCTGGAGAAATCCCTTCATCAAAAGTCTACGAGGACGACAAGGTTCTAGCCTTCCTCGATATCTCACAAGCTACAAAAGGACATACCTTGGTTATTCCTAAAGAGCACGTTCGTAACATCTTAGAAATGTCTGCTGAGACTGCAGAGACTGTCTTTAGCCGTGTTCCAAAAATTGCTCGTGCCGTCCAAAAAGCAACAAAAGCTATCGGCATGAATATCCTTAATAACAACGAAGAAGTTGCTGGACAAACCGTCTTCCACGCTCATATTCATCTCGTTCCTCGTTACGGTGCAGACGATGGTATCCACATGGGATTTGACGAACACGAACCAGACTTCGCTGCCCTGGCCGACCTTGCTGATAGCATCGCTAAAGAGGTAACAGAATGAAAATCGGACGCTTTCTAGCTCTTGGAACTCTTGCCTACGGTGCCTACTACACCTATAAACGACGTGAAGACATCAAAGAGGAAATCCTAGACCTCAACCAATCACGAGAAAATATCTCTCACGATCTGGACAATATCAAACGCAACCTCGACATCATCAAGGAGCAAAACCTTGTTCTCGCTGACATCAAACAAGACCTCAACTATAAAACACGCGTCTTCAAAAAAGACCTCGAACCCCGACTCAACATCATCCAAGAACGCTTGCAAAAGTATCAAGGTGAGGATAAAGAATAAAGGTAAGTAGCCTGTGCTACTTACCTTTTTATTATTCAGTTTTTTCCGCATTAAAAGAACTTATAGAGACTTGAGTTGTTGTAAACTCATTATCACCCTTAAACTGAGAGAACTCAAACAGAGTCTTACCAGATGGAGCCCAGTTATTAGCAGATACGTACTGCGTACCAACTGTAACACCGTCAGCATTTACCAAATTAATTGTTAAGTAGATATCTTTTATTAAATATTCTGTTGTATTCTCAACTGTTGCAGAATAATATTTTGTATATTCATTAGAT
>ERZ1026963.1416-NODE-1416-length-9620-cov-4.928907_pt1 | contig 9620 bp, 8 predicted proteins | sample MGYA00519566_ERZ1026963 | MGnify/ENA primary metagenome ERZ1026963 (study PRJEB26926, sample SAMN06164512) | human gut metagenome | biome: ENVO:00009003; feature: ENVO:2100002; material: ENVO:00002003 | host: Homo sapiens | place: USA | collected 2012 ... | reverse complement strand
TTCCGCAGCAAGCTGTGCCATCCGCAGCTTATCGCGTACATTACCCGAAAGGTATTCGTCCGCAGTCTGCCAACCAGCTTCCGGGTCGTCTGCATCAGCGGCAGGCTCTTTGAAGATCACACCGGACAGTTCAGTGGTGATGCGCTCGTAGTTGCCGGGAGTACCCAGCAGGTCGGCCATGTAGGGCAGGTCAACCTTGCCATGCTCGCCAATGGATACCGCCAGTGCTTCGCTGGGGGTATCCACGCTGGTGACAATACGTTCTGGGCGAATCGTCCGCTTGGTGAACATATCTGCCTTAGATTTGAGATTTTTATTCTCGTCCAGATTCTCCAGCGAGCAGAGCAGATAATAGGAGCTGTCATCATCGAACAGGCGGGCATTTTTCTTGTCGTTGATCAGACCGTATTTTGCAGTAAACGCATCGTAGGCATAATTCAGCTTTGCCTGCGATGCCTTGATATCCTCGTCCGGGAAGTCATTCAACTGCTGGTCGATCAACTCGTTGACGATCTGCCGCAGTTCCACCATGCCAGCCACACGGCCTTTGGCGTTGTCGGACAGTTCGATCTGCGTCATGATAGAGTTTTCTCGGTAGTAGATCTCGCCATCAACAACCGTATAGCTAAAATTCTTCACAGTAGGGTCTGCGGGTAGCGTTTTGCGCTGTGCTTCCGCATCGGCAACGTCCGGGGCAGCAATCTCCACCGCAGTGTACTGGCCCTCGATGTGCTGCACCGCTTCGGTAAGCTGGTCTGCAAGGTTTGCATCTTCGATTGGTGCAACGGTCAGGTCATGGCCGTACTGGGTGCTTTCTAGTTCCAAATTTCCCAGCACCATTTCCGGATGGTCTACAAAATACTGATTGATATTGAAGCCATCTTCGGTCTGCCCCAGCTGCACCCATGCAGGTTCGATGTCTGCAGGGCGGTCACGCTTCTGCAAAAAGAGGATATCCGAAACAACCTCGGTGCTTGCATTTGCCTTAAAAGCGTTGTTGGGTAAGCGGATGGCTCCCAGCAAATCAGCACGTTCCGCCATGTACTTGCGGGCACTGCTGTCTTTGCTGTCCATCGTGAAACGGCTGGTCACGAAAGCAATCACGCCGCCCGGTCGGATCTGGTCGATAGTCTTGGCGAAAAAGTAGTTGTGGATAGAAAAACCCAGTTTGTTGTACGCCTTGTCGTTGACTTTGTACTGACCGAAAGGGACATTACCTACGGCAAGGTCGTAAAAATCTCGGCGGTCGGTGGTTTCAAAGCCAGCAACCGTAATGTCGGCCTGTGGATATAGTTTTTGGGCGATGCGTCCGGTGATGGAATCCAGTTCCACACCATACAGACGGCTGTCAGCCATGCCAGAGGGCAGCATACCGAAAAAGTTGCCAATACCCAAGGAAGGCTCTATGTTCATACTGATTTTGATACAAAAGAAAAAGCCCTCTCCGGGGCAAAAGCCGCCGAAAAAGGCTTGAAATAAAGGCTTCCGAGGTCATGTGCTGACTTTGGAAGCCCTTGTTTTATGTGTTTAGTTGTCCTGCTGCCGCCCGGCAATATGGTGGGGTGTCAGCCTTGCGGTGTAGTGATTTTGGAATAATTAAAAGGTGGGGCAAAATTAAAAGGTTATAATCTTGTCTAATTTCACTTCGAATGTACAGTAAGATTTCCATATGATGAACCCCGATAGAATCAAAATAGGTATCAGTAAATATCAATAAATATCATAAAAGGACTTGAAAGGCGATGAGGTTTATGCTATAATTAGAGTGTATTTTTGTGCCCACGCAGCGTTTATGAGGTGACTACTATGAATAAAAAAACAGATGACAATTACATCAGTCTTGAAGATGCGGCTGAATATTTGAACATCAAACCAGTGACCCTAAGAAAATGGATAAAACAAAAGGCAGACCTTCCAGCACATCAGATTGGGCGCTTATGGAAGTTCAAACGCTCCGAATTGGATGCATGGGTAAGCAGTGGAAAAAGCGCCACAAAATAAATTGCGATGGAAAGGGCTGTTTGTTATGGCTGAAATAACAATGTATAACCAAGATTGTATTGCTGCGATGCAGCAAATCGACACAGAATCTATCGATTTGATTGTCACTGATCCTCCGTATAATCTTGGAAATTTTATGAAAAATAGAGATACAAATCTAAAGAAAATGAGAGATAATTTTTTCGGATCTGCTGGGTGGGATGACATGGAATTTGACGAGTGGTCAAAATCTATGGACGACTTTTTCAAAGCATCTGCTCGCGTAATGAGAAAAGGTGGTGCCATGATTATGTTTATGGCAATCATCAAGGTAGAAACTATAATACAGCTTGCAGAGAAGCACGGCTTCTATTACAAGACAACAGGAATATGGCATAAAACAAATCCTATGCCACGAAATATGAATTTGCATTTTGTAAATTCTACAGAAGCATGGATTTATTTTACATACAAAAAAAAGACAGGCACATTCAATAATGGAGGTGCTATGTTTCATGATTTTATTGAAACTTCAGTGACCCCAAACGGTGAACGAAAGTATGGAAAGCACCCTACCCAAAAACCAGAGGGGCTTATTCAACATTTTGTTGAAATACTCTCCAATCCAAAAGACACTGTACTCGATCCCTTTATGGGCAGCGGTACAACGGGAGTAGTTGCGAAAAGAACCGACCGCAACTTTATTGGAATTGAACTGGATGAGGACTACTTCAAAATTGCTCAGGAAAGGATTCAGGAGGCGTGACGATGAAGCCAAAGGTAATAGATTTATTTGCCGGGGTTGGAGGTTTGTCTCTTGGATTTGAAAACAGCGGCTTTGATGTAGTTCTTGCGAACGAGTATGATCCCTCGATTGCTGCGGCATATGAGGAAAACCATAAGAGAACGAAAATGATCTGCGGCGATATCACTTTACTTGATCTGCAGAAGACATTTTCTGATTATGCGGGGAAAGTTGCCGTGATAATTGGGGGACCTCCCTGCCAAGGATTCTCTCAAAAAGGACAGAGAAAGACCATTCATGATGAAAGGAATTTTTTGTTCAAATACTTTGTAAAGGTAGTAGAACTTGTACGACCGCGCTACTTTGTGATGGAGAACGTTCCTAACCTATTGACAGCTGAAGGCGGCTACTTCCGAAAAGAAATTGAAGAACTATTCAACTCAATGGGATATCAATTAAAAATGGGAGTTCTAAACGCATCGGATTATGGTGTGCCGCAAAACAGGCGAAGGGCCGTGATAATCGGGAAGCATGGTGGTGAAGCTCCTAACCTACCTGCGGCAAAAAATGTTAGCGTTACGATTTGGGATGCAATAAGCGATTTAGCATATCTGAATTCTGGAGAAGGTGAAGAAACTCAGAGTTATCGTAATGAGCCCCAAAGTGAATACCAGAAAAAACTTCGAGCAGGAAGTACAATGCTTCATAATCATGTGGCTACAAAGCATTCGCCGTTGGCGCTGGAACGTTTAGCGATGATTCCTCCTAACGCCGGGAAAGAAGTATTGCCCGAAGAACATTTGACAAAATCCATCTATAGCGGGACATGGACACGAATGCGGAAGGATGAGATTTCTGTTACTATTACCACAAGGTTTGATACACCATCCTCTGGAAAGTTCACGCATCCATTCCTTAATCGCGCCATAACTGTAAGAGAAGCGGCAAGGATACAATCGTTTCCTGACACTTTTCGGTTTGTCGGGAATAAAGGGTCGCAAATGAAACAGGTGGGCAATGCAGTTCCACCATTGTTAGCAGGTGCGATTGCTGAAGTAATAATGAATGACATAGAGGAGGACGCAAACAATGAACAGGCCTGATAATATTCTCGCATACGATGAGATGGACTTGAAGCTGGGAATTAAGTCATCTCTTCCGCACGTCAAAAGCACTCTCGCCTTGGCAATATTACTTTGGGAGTGTTCAGATCATCCTGCTGAACTCATTTATTCGGAGCAGAATGCGGACGAAACTGTAATGGCCAGTCAGCTTGAGCAATGGGTAATTGATTATTTGGCAGATATTTGTGAGGAAGAACGAATATCACCAGATGACCTGATTACTGGCCTCAATAAAAACCAGCTCTTCAAATCACAGATGGAAGCCTTGATGGTGGCTTTTGAATTGGTGTGGAAACTCGCAAAGGTAAACTTTGTTGATACTACTAAAGCGGCAAGTGCGGAGAGAACTGGCGGAGTTCGTTTTCCAAAGAAACTCACCTACTCTGTTAACATTGATATTATCCATAGCGTCATAAGTGGAAATGAAAGTGCATTTCTTCGGGTTCTATTGGCGTGGACTGGTTTTAATGTCGATGCCGATCCGGAGTGCGAAAAGACATTGATTTACTTGCTGACGGCTCTTTCAGAAGGTGCTGTTTTCAAACTTTCAGATGGAACCAAGGATGTTATCTTTAACCAAAACAGCATCTATCGAAAGTTGTTGGAAACAGCAGATGCCGTAGATGTAAATGGTGATAAGGAAGCGAAGGGACCGCTCCGCATTCTAAAGTCGCTCTTGTCTGAAGGAATGAATCCGTATCTTCAGTATTCCAATGGTACGGTTACCATTGCTACTCCGAACAGCGAAAAAATTGAGGATTACCAAAAGCGTGTCGACACACTCCTTCGTTTGAATGCAACAAAAGTAATTGGCCTTGAGGATTTAGATGCAGATACTGAGGGAATTGCACTTGATGATCTGGAAGAGTCCCGCATCAATTCTGGCACTAATATCCTTTTGTACGGTGTTCCGGGGTCTGGAAAAAGCTGGACTATTGAGCATGAGTATTGCAAAGTTGACAGCTATGTAGAGCGCCTTGTATTCCATCCAGATTACACATACTCGGATTTCGTTGGGCAGATTTTGCCGGATGTTGACGATGAAGGCCTTGTGACATATAAGTTTATGCCAGGACCGTTTACGACTATTATGCGTGATGCCTATAGGAATCCGACACAGGAATACATTCTGATAATTGAAGAGATTAATCGCGGAAATGCACCTGCAATTTTCGGAGAGGTATTCCAGTTATTGGACAGAACATTAGAACCAAAGAAGGATCGCGAGGTCGTATATCCTGCTGGCACGAGTGAGTACGGAATTACAAATCGATATATGGCAACGGTGATTTATGGCGATGGTGGGCATAAGGTGCGCATCCCGTCCAATCTCTCAGTTATTGGGACAATGAATACTTCCGACCAAAATGTATTCACGCTTGACACGGCATTTCAAAGACGATGGAATATGCGCTTAATAGAGAATACTTTCGAGAATGTTCGTCCTTCTTTGGCGAACGCCAAGATTTTGGATACAGAGGTTACCTGGGAAACCTTCTGCACGACCATTAATAAGCTCGTGGTTGGAAACAGAGCAAAGATGGCATCCGCAGAGGATAAGAGACTCGGTGTATATTTTGTCCATGAGAGCGATCTTGAATTTGATGATAGGGCTATTTCTCCTGATAATGATCTCCGTGGCGAGTATAATGTTCTTTTGAAAGCTGAACGTGATGGTAATTTGACGCCAGAGCAAAAAGGAAGGCTTTTTGATATTCGAGAAGCTCTGAAGAAGATTCGGAAATTCCCGGAGAAGGTAATTAAATACCTGTGGGACGATGCCTTTAAGTTCAATCCTGAAGCCCTATTTGATACCGATAATATGGAGAGCCTTGAACAGGTTATCCGTACATTTGTGTATTCGACAGGTCGGGATCGATTCAAAATATTCAAGCCTACTGTCCGTTCGACATTCTATCCTGATTCTCAGGCATGATGGTGTACCTAATGGAAAGCGAGGTGGTCAGTGGCTATGGATTTACAAAAGAATATTAGAGAACGCTGCCACGTCAACAAGAATGACGAAGGAGACAGTTTTGTCGGTGTAAAAGCGGATACGGACGATGCCGTTATCTATTTTCCGATAGGCTATCAGCTTCCTCCGAATGACGATGATCTCCGTGCTGACATAAACAACTTGTTCTATGTGCTTGCAGCATTCATGAAAGAGGACAAGCTGATAGAGGAATCGAAATTTGCCGCACCGAGAACGGTTGATTTTCCGATGCACGCATACCTCAAGGTTATTCGGGATTTCCTGAGAACGGGACGATATTACATCGAGACTGATCCGCGGTTTAAGACTGATACCAAGGGAAACGCATCGTGGCCGCGTACTGTCCGTGAACAACGGGCATTGGTACAGAAAAACGGCTCTCTGATTTTTACAAATATGACTGTGCGCTCCGTAACGCCAAATGCCGACAAGAAAATTACGCAAATTCATCGGTACTGCGTGTACGAAGCATTTGATAAAATGGGATGGCTCTATGTTCCGTATATGCCGGAAAAACCCGGTCCACATCCTGATAACAGAGAAGCCATATACATTCTGGAAAAGAAACTGGCATCAACGCACAACGATGTGGAGCAGGAACTGTTCTCTGCAATGGTCTCCATGCTAAAATACATGGATGAGAAGTCTTCCGACAAACAGTACTTTTTCGGGACAGATTTCTTTGAGCGTATTTGGGAGAAAATGATAGACAAGGCGTTTGGCATTGAAGACAAGGATCGGTATTTCCCACGCACCAGGTGGCTGCTTGACTACGGTCCCAACAGGTCAAAAACTCCGCTCCAGCCGGATACTATAATGATTTACAACGGCAAGGTGTATGTGCTTGATGCTAAACTATATCGATATGGATATAGCGGCAATCCCGATCATCTTCCGAACGGACCTGACATCAACAAGCAGATAACATACGGAGAGTATATTGAGCGCGCCAAGGGTGTGCCGAGTGAAATTCTTTATAACGCATTTATCATGCCTTTCAATCGGGAGGATAACACCTTCTTTGAGATGGGGGCTGATGGTAATCCGATACCACGCGTTACAGATAATATCGGCAACATCGGTGAAGCGGTCGGCGACTGGAAACCTGAACCGAAGAATTACGAACGTGTCCAGGGCATTGTGATTGATACTCGATTCCTTATGTATCGCCTTTGGTTTTGAAGAACATCAGACCACTTGCAATAATTGACAGACCGGCAATCGTCCAGCCGATAGGACCGGCAAGTGCCAGGAAAGCACTTCCGGCAGCCATTCCGCCACCGCCAGCTGCCAAAGCACCGCCACCCAACCAGGCTAAGGCGGCATTAGTAGCAGCCGCACCACTCAAAGCAGAAATGGCTGTTCCTGTAGATGCAACACCGAAAGTTGTCGCAACGCCCATAGCCACGGTGGGACCAAGGGTAACAACAGCAACTCCGGCACCGACTCCTGCGGCTCCCTGTCCAGCAGCTTTAACTTCGGCCTTTTTATACTCCAGTTCGATTTTCTCTGCTTGTTGCTTCCAGTTCACCCTGATTGCCTTGAGGTTTTCGTATTTTAATCTGTTTTCTTCAGGCACATTCCGAATGCGATCAAACAATGCCTGAATTGCAGTCAACGAAGCATAGAGGTCACCTGTATGCTGACCTAATTCATTTATTTTCTGATTTGTCTTCTTCGAAGCAGACTCAGCCTTCTGCTGTGCTAATTGAAGTTTTGACAGCTTTTTAGCCATATCATTTTCCTCCAAAGTATCTGTCAATGTCCGCTTTGCTTTTCAGCACCCGGTTTGCGGGAACATTGCGTAATTCTGCTAATTGTGCTGATTTTCCGAATGCCTCAATATATGCACCGCTTTTTTTGAAATCGGCAACGAATGTCAGCAGACGGGCATCATCATATTTCACAGACAGAATCTTTAGCCCCTCTATGTAGTTCTCAACGATTGTGATTTCCTTGGCTGCGAAATCAGCCTCTCTCTTTGCATGGCCATAAGAAATAGCACGTTTTGTTTCACCGTACAACGAAATGGCAAACCGACCGACACCAACAACATTGAGACGCAGAACAAATTCAACCACATTGAAAGTTCCACCCCCGCTTACAAGTGCTCTGCCTACAGCATCTCCTGCATCAACCAGGCAGAACGTCCCGTGTGCGACAGTCAGCATTCGTTTTACTGTAGGATTAGAGAACGGCTCGCATTTCTTCCACATCAGTTTGAAAGAACGCTCTACTTTAGGTGTCTCTGTGAAATATCTATACAGACGCCTGACTGCATAGATAAGGCGTACAAGTAGCTCATTCAAAAACACAGGGATAGCCTGGGCTGTCTGAAAACGAGTATCATAGCCCTTCTCGAATATCTCCAATGCCAATTCGTTCATGGCCTTGTCCGTATCGGTAACGCTTAACCCTAATTTCGCTTTTATTGCGATTATGTCATTCGTCCAGGTCCAAAGAGGTGAAGGAATGCCCATGCCACGATTCCCAGCTTTGGCACTGGAATTAGAACCAGATACATCCGACATGAGGTGTCCGAACCAGTTCACAAAACCACAAAATAATTTGCTTGGGATGTTACCGCCTTGCAACTCCCATTTATCATCTGCTTGCTGCAAAGAAATAAGCTGTCCATCCGATATAAAATGAGATGTGTTAGAAAACTGATCCAATATCGAAAAGAACAGACCCAACAAACTGGGATTATGAGCAAGTGACTTGAAATGATGATTCTTGGCGTTCATACCAAAGACGGCGCGTCCGGCATCGCCAAGACCCGTCTGATCATACGGGACTTTGAACTCTTTTTCCAAGAACCGAAGTGCTGAATCGAGACTGTCAAATTCCTTCTTGTCCGGGTGGCATAGCTTTGCGAAATCCATTGTCCTGTTGGCAAACCATTTATCGGTAATATCCCCAATAGGTGATTCACCGGGTTTTCCCACAAGGAATATATCGATAACCCCACATAAGGCACCGGAACTTGCAGCCAAAATATAATCCAATTTATCGCACTGCGGTTTGAGTTCCTTGATGGATTCAACCGTTTCGTTTAGTACAACCAGTTCTGCTTCTGCTTGCGCCAGAGCGTCATCGATAGAGGTGGCAAAGTCAAATCCGTCATCATCTATGCTCAAATCAAGATAAATATCCTTTTTGGCCAATGCATTGCTCATGTTGATATGCTCCTTTCCTGGTTACTTCACTACGGTAAATTATACTGCATAAATATGAAAAAGACTACTATGCGTTTTTCATCCGTCCCAGTACCTCAAGAAAATGCCGACCGATGGCTTCTGGGTCACAATTATTGGCTTCGCAGATGAACCGCAGTCCATCCGGGGTCAGCAACCGACCGTTGCTTCTGTCACGGCAGAGTTGTTCGTAATCGGCAATCTGCTTCTGGGTGAGTGCCTTTTTCATAATCGTCCTCCATATAAAAACAACCGGGCAGTCCCGGCTTTCCGTTTACACCGCAAGAGCAGTTTTTACACCGCAAAGGCGCACTTTTTAATTATTCCTGCCCGTTGTATCAAATACGCTAAGATTATTTCCAAGATATTTCCAGACTGGAAGCCCATCTTTTCCACAGCATCATAGATGGCGCGAATTACCACCGGAGAGGTATAGTGGGCATTCAGAGTGGAAGCGCGGGCGGCGGCATACTCCTCTTCGGTGAGCAACCCTTTCAGTTGGGTGTACTCGGCAGACCAGTTTTCCTTGTTGCTGTCTCTTATACACATCTCCGAGCCCACGAGACGGAGCTACATCT
>ERZ1026963.1404-NODE-1404-length-9702-cov-6.905670_pt1 | contig 9702 bp, 10 predicted proteins | sample MGYA00519566_ERZ1026963 | MGnify/ENA primary metagenome ERZ1026963 (study PRJEB26926, sample SAMN06164512) | human gut metagenome | biome: ENVO:00009003; feature: ENVO:2100002; material: ENVO:00002003 | host: Homo sapiens | place: USA | collected 2012 ... | reverse complement strand
AACTCGCAATGAATTAGTTGCCTTAAATTTTATTATTTTAGGAATATCCCTCATTCATCATTTTATTGGAGTCTTCCGAATTTATAGGTTCCTTTTTTAATCACTTTTCCATCTTTATCTGTTTCGACAAAAGGACCATCCTTCTTTCCTTGTTTGAAAAAGCCATCGAAGCGATTACCATCTTTGTCGATTTGTACGCCTTGACCCTCTTCCAATCCATCAACGAACCCACCTTTATATTGCATACCAGCAACAGTTTTCAGAGTGCCTTGTCCATTGGGACGGTTATCTTTCCAGTCACCGTCATAAACATCGCCATTGCTCCATTTATAAACTCCTTTACCATCACGTTTATTATTTTTCCAGCTTCCTTCATACACAGCACCATTCGCCCAGGTAAAAGTACCTTTTCCGTCTTGCATGCCGTTCTTGAAATTACCTACATATTTATCACCGTTAGCATGGTAATAAACTCCTGGACCGGTTCGCTCACCTAAGAGATACGAGCCCTCATAACGGTCGCCCGTGTGAAAGTAATAAGTACCTTTTCCATGTTGAATATCATCCGCCCAGTCACCATCATATTTATCTCCATTGGTATATTCAAAGACCCCTTTTCCGTGACGAACATCATCCTTCCAGTCTCCATCGTATTTAGAGCCATCATCCCAGTTCATGGTACCTTTACCGTTCTTCTTATCATTTTTCCAGTGACCGGTATATTTGGCACCGTTTGCCCAAGTATATGTACCTTCGCCTTCACGTTTATCATTCACCCAATGACCTACATACAAATCACCGTTATGATAATACATAGTTCCTTCACCATGCTGATAATCCTGATACCACATACCGTCGTAACGGTTGTTATTCATAAAATAATAGATACCTTTTCCGTGCTGCTGGTCCTGGAACCACTGTCCTTCGTACTTTTCTCCGTCAGGGAACATATAAATTCCATATCCTTCACGTTTCCCTTTCACATATTCACCTTCAAAGACATCACCGTTTTTAAAAACCGTTTTTCCTTTTCCGTTCGGTTTTCGGCCTTTCATTTCTCCCGTATAGACACTACCATCTTTAAAAGTATAGTTGCCAATCTTTATTTCAGTAGAGAATGTATCTTTAATTTTTCCGAAAAATCCGCCTTTTTTTCCTTCATTTTCTTGTGCCATTACTCCCTCTTGTGCGAGGAGAGCCAATAAAAGTGTAGTATATAGATATTTCCTCATTGGTTTTAGTCGTTACTCATTTTAGAATTACAATTTGGACAAAGATACAATTTCTATCCCAAACGGCCCACTTTCGGAAAGCAAATTATGACAACTTTTTACCTGCAATGACCTCTTTTAATGTCTCTTTGCACAAATAGCGTTGTGCCAAATCTTGTATTTCTGCAGGAGTAACCTCGTTTACAGCCAGCAGAGAACGTGAAAAGTAGTCATCATCCAGATCGGAAGTAGCAATAAAGATCCATGCATCCGAAAGCGAGAAAGGAGACTCATAACTACGGCACATTTCGCCCAACATATAGTTGCGTACGATAGTCAATTCTTCCATCGACACAGGTTCCTGATGCAGACGGTCAATCTCATGATATACTTCCTGTATCAACGGTTCCACATATTCATTATCCGTTTCTGTCGAGATAGCCAGCAATCCGCTATCCGGATAAAACATGATTCCCGCTGAAATGCCATAAGTATACCCCTTTTCTTCACGGATATTAGACATCAGACGACTGCCGAAATAGCCTCCGAATAAAGTCATCAATACCCGGAGTTTCAGATAATCAGGATGGTTACGAGTGATGGTTGTATATCCCATCTTTACAGCACTCTGCATGGCATCCTCACGTTCTATAAAAATTCTCTTTTCGGGAACGGCAGTAAAAGGAAAGCTTAATTTCGATGCCGGCTGTTGATGTTGACCAAAAGAAGTGCCGAATGTATCCGTCACCCGGCTGATAATATCCTCCGTCACCTTGCCGGACAAGAATATAGAGCAATTGCCCGAATGGTAATACCGTTCATAAAATTCACGAAGCACTTCCGGAGTGATGGCATGATAATCTTCCTCCACCACTATTTTACCACATGGATGCTGTTCGCCATAAAGCGACTTCAACAGACTGCGATGTGCCAGGAAATCAACTTTGGAAGTATTGACCAGATATTGTTGGATATTGGTATCGAGGATAGTATGCAATTCTTTCTCCGGGAAAAGCGGTTCTTTAATCATGGATTCTACCACCTCCAATGTTTTCGCCAAATACTTATTCAACGAATAAACAGTGATGTATGCATACTCCGACGAGCTGGACAGTTCGAGCCACGAACCGTAGTAATCCAGTTTCTCGGCAATGGTGGCAGCCGTATATTTTGTCGTACCTTCGCGCAACATCCGGTTTGTAAACAAGGCTTGCAGTTTCTGCGACTGCTGCCAACGGGCTCCAGCGAAAAGCACATCCATGCGTACTACTTCCTGTTCACCCGCATTAATAACAGTCAATGGAATACCATTTGGCAATGTCATTCGGACGGGAGGAAGTATACGAAAATTTTTCAGGGTTTGTATTTCAGGTTGTATTTTACGATCCATACGATTAGATTCTATTCTTCAAAAACTCTTCTGCCCGTTCCAAGTCTTGCGGGGTATCGATTCCGATGGTTTCTACTTCACTAATGCCTACCTTTATCTTATATCCGTTCTCCAGCCAACGGAGCTGCTCCAAAGATTCAGCCAGTTCCAGAGAAGACTGCGGAAGCATGGTTATCTCTTTCAGCACATCTGTACGATAGGCATACAGTCCGATATGCTTGTAGTAGGTATGTCCCTTCAGCCAGTCCTGTTTCTCGGCATTACGCTGATAAGGAATAATGGAGCGGCTAAAATAAAGCGCGTTCCAGTTCTTATTGACTACCACTTTCGGTGAATTTACGTTTTCCAGTACAGCAAACGGTTCATCTGCAGTAAAAGGTTTCACCAGCGTGGCAATCTGCGTGGTTACATCTTCGAAACAAGCCTTTACCGCATCCAATTGTGAAGGCTGAATAAAAGGTTCATCTCCTTGTATATTAACCACGACATCAAAGTCACCTCCAATCTTTGTACAAGCTTCATAACAGCGATCCGTACCGCTTTTGTGATGAACAGAAGTCATCACAACCTTACCTCCGAACGCCTTGACAGCAGCTTCAATACGCTCATCGTCCGTGGCTACATAAGCGTCATCCAAAACGCCAGCCACTTGCTCATACACACGTTGTATAACAGTTTTTCCACCCAACATAGCCAACGGTTTTGCAGGAAAACGAGTGGATGCATAGCGGGCAGGTATAATTCCAAGAAATTTCATCTACTTAATAAATAATGAAGAATGGAAGGCAGATAATGACTGTTGTATATATCCCCTTTGCCAATCTTCCGGTTTTACTATTTTGTTATCATATAAAAGCATGTCAATGTCCAGACAAACTTTCTCCTCTTTTTTATCTTCCGGACGACGTCCGGACCTTTGTTCTATATCTTTCAGCATTTTCCTCACTACCTCTTCATCCTTATCGGAAAAGAACATAACCACTTGGTTGGAAAACAAGGCCGGATTCTTAAAAAACAAAGGTTCAGTTTCCAATTCGGGCGCAAAACATATAGAAGAGAACGATTCAGTCAGTTCCTGTCTGGCAAAAGTCAAATTCTCTTTCCTGTTGTAATTACTCCCTATGCAAACAATATACCTATGCATTAAAAGATAAGTATTAAGTATTAGGTATTAAACATTAGATATTAAAGATATTACACCTACAGTTCAGTGCCCCAAACGCTACGGGTTAATACTTATTTCAGACTTAGTTAAAAAGATCGTCCAATCCCCCCTCTTCTATCACCTCTCCGTCCGGAGTTTCCGAACCGGCACACGGATCAAATCCTTCAGGGAGTTTAAATTTCTCCTGCTGGTCATATCCCAAAGTCGGGTCATCATACACTTTCTTCATATACAACGCCCAAATAGGCAAAGCAGCGGCAGCTCCCTGACCATAAGTCATTCTACCAAAGTGAATGTCACGTTCATCACCTCCTACCCAACAACCGGATACCAATGAAGGAGTGAATCCCATAAACCAGGCATCAGAGTTATCATTGGTCGTACCTGTTTTCCCACCCATATCGGCGGTAATTCCATAACGACGAACACGCCCACCTGTTCCTTCATTAATAACAGCGCGCAACATAACCAGCATTTTATATGCACTTGAAATACTTATCACCTCCTCCATTTGCGGTGCAAAGGTAGAAAGCACATTACCATCACTATCTTCAATGCGTGTAACAAACAATGGAGCTACACGAATTCCTTTGTTGGCAAAAGCTGTATATGCACTTACCATCTCACCCACAGAAATTTCACAAGGTCCCAGACAAAGCGAAACCACCGGGTCGATTGCTTTATTACGAACCCCAAAACTATGGATCAAACGTACAAGATTATATGGATTCAGTTTGCCCATCAAATAAGCAGAAATCCAGTTGTCAGAATTAGCCAATCCCCACTTCAGAGTCACCATTTCCCCATAACGTTTATTATTTGCATTACGAGGCGTCCAAGGAGTTCCGTTCTCATCAATCAACGTTTGCTCTACGTGGCGTGTCTGGTCGCAAGGAGAAAATCCATTTTCCATTGCTAATGTATACAAATACGGTTTGATAGTAGATCCCACCTGACGACGTCCCACCATTGCCATATCATACTGGAAATATACATAATTCGGTCCGCCTACATAAGCCTTCACATGCCCGCTTACCGGATCCATCGACATGAATCCTGTTCGCAGGAAAGATTTGTAGTAACGGATGGAATCCATCGGTGTCATAATTGTATCTTTATCTCCCTTCCAGGAAAAGACAGTCATTTCTTCCGGGGTATCGAACGCTTTACGAATCTGCTGTTCCGAAGCTCCCGCCTCTTTCATAAGACGATAACGATCCGTCTGCTTCATAGCTTTTGTCAACAACTCCTCCACTCGTTTTTCCGGCAGTGATCTTGCGTATGGAGCATTTTTGCTTCCCTCTTTTTCTTTGAAAAACACAGGTTGCAAATAATCACCTAAATGCTCTTTTACTGCATCCTCTGCATATTGCTGCATACGTGAATTGATCGTCGTATAAATCTTCAATCCATCTGTATAGATGTTATAATTCGTACCGTCTTTCTTTTTATTTTTTGCACACCAGCCATACAACGGGTTAGTTTCCCATGCGATAGAATCTTCGTAGAATTTTTGCATTTGCCAACCACGATAATCACTTTTTACCGGTTTCGGTGCTGTCATCACACCACGTAGATATTCGCGGAAATAAGTAGCCAATCCCTCTTTGTGGTCAACGCGGTTATATTTTAGTTTCAGCGGAAGAGCCTGCAAAGAATCACATTCTGCATCTGTGATATAACCAGCTTTACGCATCTGCTCAAGCACTACATTACGACGGCCACGCGAACGTTCGTTGAAACGAACCGGATTGTAAAGCGACGGATTCTTACACATACCAACCAGCGTAGCCGCTTCTTCAATCTTCAAATCCTTCGGTTCGCAGCCGAAATAGGTATGCGCAGCAGTTTTAATACCAACCGCATTATTCAGGAAATCAAATTTATTGAGATACATACTCAATATTTCCTCTTTGGTGTAGTAACGTTCAAGCTTCACCGCAATCACCCATTCAATCGGTTTCTGGAAAAGACGTTGCAGTGTATTTCTCGCCACATTCTCTGTAAACAACTGTTTGGCAAGCTGTTGCGACAAGGTGCTACCTCCACCTGCATTTTTCTGAAACATCAAACCACGTTTTACAAACGCACGAAACAATGCCTTGGCATCAATTCCTGAATGTTCGACAAAACGAACATCTTCCGTTGCAATAAGAGCATTGATAATACTAGGCGACAAATCCTTGTAAGCTGTGTACACCCGGTTTTCCTTACTGTAAGACCACGTGCCAAGCACTTTTTCATCTTCAGAGAAAATCTCCGTTGCAAATTTATAACTCGGATTTTCAAGTTCCTCTACAGGAGGCATATAACCAATCCAACCCTTTGAGATAGAGACAAAGATGACAACAATAGCCAACACAATGACTGCCAGAAATATCCAAAGAGCCTTTATTATTTTTCGAATCATGTTTTTTCTTGCTTAAAATGACGCATTTAATTAAGGTACAAAGGTAGATAAAATCCGCTATTCAGCCAACGAGTTTGATTATAATTTCTATTTTGTTAAAATATGGAGCGGCACTCATAACAAATAGCACGAAACAAAACAAAAAAGAGCATTTTTCAAGAAAGTAATCCTCTATTATATCTAAAACACAAACAGGCGGGATTTTTCCCGCCTGTTATTCATTCATAAATATACCTATTTATAAGATAATCAATTACAAGTTTGCTGCCTGCACACCGACCACTCCGGCAATTGCACCAGCAACAGCAATAATCACTTTCAAAATAATACTCCACGTTTTTTTCATAGACATTTTTCTTTTTTTATTAAACACTAAATAAACACCCTAACCATCAATCGTTAATTGACAATTCATTATGCGGCAGGATCCGGTGCTTCTCCGCTACCGCCACCTTCATTTCCTCCGCCTTCTTCTCCGCCATCATCCGGTTTTTCAGGATCATTAGGAGAAATTGTCATATTAAGCTTCTTCAGATATTCATCCAAGCTAATCAAATCCAACTTCTCATCTGCACGGGTGGCAGTCTTTGTAACGCGCAGCTCTTTATTCGCCTGAAAAAAGATACGAACACTCTCTACACTTTTGGCATTAATATCCTTCGCCAGTTCGGCACCTTTCGAACGGGCAGTCAACATAAAGACGCCCAGACCTTCAATATTCACAGACTTACCTTCCAACAACTGTTCCTTCATCTTTTCCACAAAATTCTGGATCACACTCTTGATATCACCGACAGACAGCGAAGAACGATCCTGCATTTTCTGTGCAATATATTTCAGGTTGACAGACTGACCTAAAGTGATCAGATGCGGATAATATCTCTTGGGAGAATTGGGAACACGCGGATCTGTTGGGCGCGTAATGACTTTGTATATTACACTCATACTACGTTTTTTTAAGATTCAAATTCAAGTTATTTTATTCACATTTCGTTGATCAACATTGCAAAGGTGGACATTTACAGGAAGATGACAAAGGAAAACAGGGCATCCGGAACCGATCACTCATAAAAAGTTATAAGTATCACATTCTCAGGAAATAAAAAAGAGAGTATCCTTTTCTGGATACCCTCTTCCCTACCTATCTGCTTCACATACTTTGCTATTGTTGATTTCCCATATTATCCCCGTTTAGGTACAAATACAATAAAAGACTCCCACTTTTATACCCGATATGGTATAAAAGTGGGAGCAAGACAGGAATCTATACCCATTTGGGTATATTGTTACTCATTCTATCTGATTACATCTATGACTTTCCTGATATTTTCATTAGAACCTACTTTCTCCTATCTATTACATTTCTTTTCTACTCCTTCGTAAACTTCCGATAAGCCTCTTCCAGTTTTTTATCATACTGATTCCGGGCATATCCGGGTCCATTATACCTCCTGGCAAACCCGACCCAGTCTTTCTGCTCCAGATAGGAGTGTAGCTTAGCAAGTTTCACAAACCTCGCAAAAGCTTCCAGTTGCTTATCTTCTCCGACACACATATCTTTCACCATTTCCTCCACACTGCCATATCCACACATCGCATATAAAGCCCATCACTTGGAACATTCCCCATGAAGTGGAAGCGTCAGCAGCTTCTTTATGTATTTCCCGGGCCTTTTCCAGACGTTCATACTCTTTCATCCCGCCATAATAATGACCCTTCTCCCATTTAGGATAAAGAATATTTTCATTGCCCGCAACATACCTCTCCGGATCAAGTCCCCGCTTCTTGAGTTCACGCCAAAAGATGTGACCTTCGAATAAGATCATCGGCCGCCCCGGAGCCACAAAGCCCCCACACCCACCGGTCTCAACTGCCTGTACAGCTTTTACCACTGCTACCTCAATGCCAAGTAAATCCGCCACACGCTGAAAATCATTTTCTGTTAAGTTTCCCATGAGTAATTAGATTTATTTTATTTATATCGCTCTGATCGTATCCACCACTCTCCTGATATCCTCATCTGTCAATGTAGGTCCCGAAGGCAGACACAGACCGATATTAAATAAACGTTCACTCGTACCATTCCCATAGAACGGAGCATCCGTGAACACAGGCTGAAGATGCATCGGCTTCCACAAAGGACGCGTCTCTATGTTCTCGGAGTCCAGCCTCAAACGGATATCCTCACGACTCTTACCCGCAAGCTTCGGATCAACCAGAATACAAGTAAGCCAAAAGTTGGAAGCAAACCGCGAATCAGGGTTCTCCATGACCGTAATGCCCGCCACATCTTTCAGCAAATCAACATACAAAGAGTGAATGGCACGGCGACGGGCAATATGTTCATCGAGGACAAACATCTGCCCACGACCGATACCCGCACAGATGTTGCTCATCCGATAGTTGTAACCGATATGGGTATGCTGGTAATGCGGAGCGGCATCACGAGCCTGCGTAGCGTAGAACTTTGTCTGTCGGGCCTCCTCTTCCGTACGACAGATCAGAGCACCTCCCCCGGAAGTCGTGATCATCTTGTTGCCATTGAAAGAGAGAGCGGCCAGTTCACCGAATGTGCCACACTTCCGTCCGTTCAGTTCCGAACCCAAAGCCTCCGCGGCATCCTCCAATACGGGGATACCATAACGACCCGCAATATCCATGATCTCGTCCATCTTGGCAGGCATACCGTAAAGGTGGACAGGGATAATAGCCTTCGGGAGCTTACCCGTCTTGCGCAAACGGTCCTTTATAGCCTCCTCGAGCAATACCGGATCCATATTCCAGGTATCCTTCTCACTGTCCACAAAAACAGGCTTGGCCTCCAGATAAGAAATCGGATTGGCAGAGGCGGCAAAAGTAAAGCTTTGGCAGATCACTTCATCACCGGGCTTCACATCCAGAAGAATCAAGCCCAAGTGAAGTGCAGCCGTTCCGGCACTCAAGGCCACCACTCGACGGTTCTCATGCAAATATTCAGCCAAAGATTGCTCAAAAGCATCCACGTTAGGTCCCAAAGGAACAACCCAGTTCGTATCAAAGGCCTCTTTTATAAAGTCTTGCTCACGGCCACCCATGTGAGCAAGCGAAAGCCAGATTCGTTTGTTCATAAATAATATAATATTTAATTCATTGCTTTTTACCTCCATTACGCCATACGTAATAAGGAACAAACAACCAAAAAAGAAACAATCTCATGAATTAAAATAGAGAATCGTACTTCCCCAAGAATAACCAACACCAAAACCGGCAATAGCCACCTTCATCTTACCATTAATAGCTCCGTCATCTAAAGCGGTTTTCAAAGCAATGGGAATGCTATTAGAAACAGTGTTACCAACCTCAGACAAGCAATAATAAAAACGTTCTTCCTCAATATGTATCTTCTTTCTTAGAAAGTTCAACATATATTTATTAGCCTGATGAAAAACGTACAGATCTATATCATCTTTAGCCAAACCGTTCTTAGACAATACATCATCAATAAGAGGAGGAACATTATCCAATGTGAAGGTAAATATCTCAGCCC
>ERZ1026963.1395-NODE-1395-length-9735-cov-5.772831_pt1 | contig 9735 bp, 10 predicted proteins | sample MGYA00519566_ERZ1026963 | MGnify/ENA primary metagenome ERZ1026963 (study PRJEB26926, sample SAMN06164512) | human gut metagenome | biome: ENVO:00009003; feature: ENVO:2100002; material: ENVO:00002003 | host: Homo sapiens | place: USA | collected 2012 ... | reverse complement strand
GCTATTCGTCGGCAGCGTCAGATGTGTATAAGAGACAGGTATAGGACATGTCGAAAAAAAATACAACGTGTTGCCGGAAAATCCCCAGGGCAACCGCATAAAAAATAATTAGTATCCAAATCATCACTTTTCCATTATAATAAAAGAAAAGTGGTGATTTTTATGATGGAAATGAAATTATATTTTTCAGAGCTGGCAGATAAAAGGGATAACCGAGGGTTAAGACATGACCTTGGAAACATTATCGTTATGAGCATTTATGCTGTTTTATGTGGTTATACTGATGCAGAAAATATGGCGTTCTTTATGAAGCTTCAAGAACCTTATTTTGAAAAAATGCTGGACTTAAAGTATGGAGTTCCTTCTGCGGATACCTTACTGCGCGTGTTTGCACTCATAGAACCGGAAAAATTTATGGAGCTGTTTTATCAATGGATCAGGGATGTACTGTCAGTACTTCAGAAAAATGAAGATACAGACCCGAAAAGGATTGCCATTGACGGAAAAGCTGTGCGTGCAGCGGCGGCGAATGGCAGAGGTATTCCCTATATCATATCCGCATATCTAGGAAATTATGGTCTTTCCATTGGGCAGTTAAAAGTAGGGGAAAAGACCAATGAAATCAAAGAAATACCAAAGTTATTAAAGAAGCTGGACATATCGAATTGTGTAATAACTATCGATGCAATCGGATGTCAGAAGCCGATTGCAAAACAGATTGTAGAACAAAAAGGTCATTATTGTCTTGCAGTAAAAACAAACCAGCCACTCCTGTATGAAGAGGTAAAAGAGTATTTTTCTTATGCAGAAAAAGAAGAACCGGAAAAACTCAGTACATACCGAACTATAGAAAAAAATCATGGACGAATAGAAAAAAGAAACTATTTCATTACCCGGGATATTGATTATCTGACGGGAAAAGAAAACTGGAAGGGGTTAAAATCCATTGGCAAGGTAGAAAGTGTCCGTGAAATCAGTGGAAAAAGAAGCCGTGAAACAAGATACTATATCTTGGATGAAGAGATGACAGCGGAAGAAATGTCACACATTGTGAGGGGACATTGGGAGATAGAAAACAGCCTGCATTGGGTATTGGATGTACATTTTCGGGAAGATGCCTGCAAGATTAAAGAAGAAAAAGCAATGCAGAATTTAGCCCTGATTAGAAAGATTTGTTATAACCTAATGAAATTGGATACACGATTTGATAAAAAGAAGAAAATGACTTATAAAAAAATGAGTATGCTGTATACCTATCATTTAGAGTATGTGCAGGAATTGATTTTTCAGAAAATTGCAGAAACCATTTAAAAATATCCATCAAGGAATTTTTGTTCCATGATGGATATTTTTTATGCGGTTGCCCTGGGAAAATCCCAACGTGTGTCTGAAAAGAATTTCCGAAACAAAACCTGCGACGAGAACTGTTCACGCGGGCTATAATAGCCGAAGAAGAACAAGCATTCCGCAAATTCAGTCTTGTAGCCTGGGAAGATGCAATTCTATGCTTGACATCTGATATTATCAGTGATATATCATTAGTATAACCAGATAGTATGCAAAACTTATTGTTTATCCGGATAAAAAACACACAGGAGAACTTCAATGGATCAGAAATTATACAACAGTTATATAAAGATTTTGAAGAACGAACTTGTTCCGGCCCTCGGATGTACCGAACCGATTGCGATTGCCTATGCGGCTGCGAAAGCACACGAGGTACTCGGACAGATGCCGGAGAAGATTGAACTTTGCTGTAGCGGAAATATTATCAAAAATGTAAAAGGCGTTAAGGTTCCAAATTCCAACGGACTGAAGGGAATTGATGTTGCGGCAACACTCGGTGTTGTCGGCGGACGGGCAGATCGTGAGCTTGAGGTTCTTGAGGACGTAACCGAAGCAGACATCGAAAAGACAAAAGAGCTGGTACAGCAGGGATTCTGCACCTGTACGTTAAAGGAAGGTGTAGAAAATCTCTATATCGTTGCAAAAGTCATTGCCGGGGAACATAGTGCGGAGGTTACCATTGTCAACCGCCATACATTAATTTCACGCATTGTAAAAGACGGTGAAGTACTCTACCAGATTGCCGCACATGAGGACTCTCCGGAATATGTAGATAAAAGCGTGCTGAATGTCAAAGACATTCTCGAATTTGCCGATACAGTAAGAATCGAAGATGTCAAAGACATTCTTGACCGTCAGATCACCATGAACTCTGCGATTTCCGATGAAGGCCTGAATCATCCGTACGGAGCACAGGTAGGCCGCACCCTTCTGAATGATTATGGCAATGACGTTAAAATCCGTGCCCGTGCCCGCGCAGCTGCCGGTTCCGATGCACGTATGAGCGGCTGTTCCCTTCCGGTTGTCATCAATTCCGGCAGTGGAAACCAGGGTATGACCGTTTCTCTTCCTGTTATTGAATTTGCAAAAGAATGGAATGTTTCTCAGGATAAACTGTACCGCGCACTCGTTGTCAGCAATCTGATCGCCGTTCATCAGAAAAAATATATTGGTAGCCTTTCCGCTTACTGCGGTGCCGTCAGCGCAGGCTGCGGCGCAGGAGCTGCCATCACCTATCTTTCCGGCGGATCGTATGAGGATGTCAGCCTGACCATCGTCAACACCATCGGAAATGTCGGCGGTATCGTCTGCGACGGAGCAAAATCCTCCTGTGCAGCAAAAATCGCATCCGCTGTTGATGCCGCAATTCTGGCTCATTACATGGGCCAGCACCACAGAAGCTTCCAGCCGGGAGAAGGTATCGTGCGGGAAGATGTCGAGGATACGATCAAGAGTATGGGATACATCGGAAGAGTCGGCATGAAAGATACCGATACGGAAATCCTGAATATTATGATCGACCGTGTGGATATTGACGAAGTTTGTAAATGACAAAAGTATTACGATAGACAGCCATCTGGGCAGACTTGCACAGATGGCTTTTTATGCTACTCTTTCTGTCCACCCTGAAAACCTCTACGATGCCCTCATCCGGGCAAAATCTCTCGTAAATTGTGACACACATTTTGCGGAAAACCTTTTTAACAGACTTTTTCAAACAGGCTCTGATTTTGATTTGAAAAAACGGAGGTTCTGCATTATGATAAAGTACAAGGAATCTATGTACTGGCTTTACCGCTTCCGAAAAGCTATGGTGTCTTCCTTGTGACGGATTCTGTAAAATAAACAGGAAGCAGAAAGAGAGTATCTATGAAAGTATTAGTCTTCGGTTCTTTAAATATTGATTACGTCTACTCCGTCAATCATTTTGTCCGGCCAGGTGAAACGCTTTCGGCGGATGACCGGCAGATTTTCAGCGGCGGAAAAGGGCTGAACCAGGCGATTGCTTTTGCAAACTATGGTCTGGAAACGTGGCATGCCGGCGCTGTTGGGGCGGAGGATTCTGCTCCGCTGCTGGAAACGCTGAAAGATGCTGGTGTTCACACGGATCTTGTTCTGAAAAAAGAAGGATCATCGGGACACACGATCATTCAGAATACACCGGAAGGTGAAAACTGTATTATCCTCTTCGGCGGTGCAAATCAGGCCATTACTAAAGCGGATGTGGATCATGTATTAACCTTCGCTGAACCGGGCGACTATCTGGTCCTGCAGAATGAGATCAGTGAGATCCCTTATCTTATGGACTGCGCGTACGAAAAAGGCATGCACATTGTGCTGAACCCCTCACCCGTCAATGCAAAGATTTTCCAGATGTCGCTCGAAAAGGCCGAATATCTGATTCTGAACGAAATTGAGGCCGCTGCAATTTTAAAAGAAACGGGTGCTACCCTTGCTGAAAACGCGGATGGCACTGCTCTGCTAAACGGACTGGTTCACAAATTTCCGGATAGCAAAATCGTGCTCACCCTCGGCAAAGAAGGCTCCATGTACGGCTATCGCACCAATCGCTGCGCACAAGGCATTTTCCCGGTAAAAACCGTTGATACCACAGCAGCAGGCGATACCTTTACCGGATACTTTGTCGGTGAAATCATAAACGGAAAAACACCGGAAGAAGCACTCAAGACCGCCGCCATGGCATCTGCGATTGCGGTAGGGAAAAAGGGCGCCAGCACATCGATTCCGACGATTGCGGAAGTCAGAGACGCTTTATAAAAAATTCAGGTAACTATGCAGAAAATCAGCATGGTAAACATACTACAAATGTGATATAGTATTAGCACGAAAGAAAACCAGTATGCCAAGATATTCGTATCTTTATCATTCCCGGATGTTTCTGTTTTTTAATAGTCCCTGTCACATCCCATAATTCAGTTTCAATTTTGCAAAGAAGTCTCTCAACGTCAGCTCCGCATTCGGATCATGGTAAACGCGAATTTTGCGGTTCTTTCCGGTGAAGTGATAGCTCATGTCCTCATAGCTGATTTCCGGCGCTTCTACCATTTCATAGAGATCGGTACGCTGTACTTCTGCCAGCAGAAGTCCCACTGTCGGAGAATCGCCAAGGCCCCAGATTTCGCCGTGCGGCCATTCCTGGAACTGGTAGAAGGTGTTGTTGAAATCTACCATCTGCTGATACAGATAATTTCCAATTTCTCCACATGGCTGAACATTAAGCTGCAGCTCAGCAAGAGAAACTGTCACTTTCTTGTATACGGTAGACGGAACCTGCCATACTTTCATGCCGGATTTCATCACGACGTTTGCAGCGGCGATGTCCTGACGGAGGTTGAACTCTTCTCCCCCTTCCGGATACGGTGCTCCGCCGATCCAGATGGCGGTCATGCGGTCTGCGATTTCCGGTTTCATCAGAAGTGCGGAGGCAACGTCGGTCAGTGCTCCCTGGCAGGCGATGAACAGCGGATGCGGATCATCTTTCATGGCTTCTTCGACGATCAGCTTTGCACCATCCGATACGGCCGGAGTCTGCTCGTCCTTCATCGGAAATTCCGCTCCTTTGCAGACAGGGCATACGCCCTGCAGATCCATCAGGTCCAGCACTTTATTGACCTCATCCATACTCGCCTGCGCCGTGTGGCCGTCGCCGTAATCGCGGGAGAACATGTTGAAGTGGCATGAGACAATCCCTTTCAAAATAAACATCGGTGTCATCAGGTGATGTGCCAGTGCGAACTGGTCGTCCGCCTCATTTTTGCAGTCTGTGCTGACAATCATACGCACACGTTTGTTTTCCGGCACGGAAAATGTGTAATTCATTTTTTTCATAATAAATCCTTTCCTCTGTAAAATCAGAAATATACAAAGCAATCCGCCCGAAGACCGCACAGTTTTACGGTTTCCGGACGAATTTGCCTTAGAGCGTGTCTGGAAAAGGTCTCCAGCGCACAAAAAAACAGAGTATATTGGAATTCTTCGTTTCCATACACTCTGTCTCATTTCTTACCCACAAAAATCCGCCAGATCCTCTTTCAGATAGTTCTGCGTCTTCTCCAGATCTTTCTCCCGGATACTCTGCATAATATCGTTATGATGTGCAATATCCAGTGCTGGGTTTACATTGGACCAGGTCTGCCAGTAAAACTGGGCGTAAGCGCGTTTTAAGACGTTCATGGTGCGTTCAAGCTCCTGATATGCGTAAGCGTTGCCGGAGAAGGAAATCAGCTTCAGATGGAATGCTGTATTTGCCTCCCAGTGATCCCAGACGCTGTCGGTGCTCTGCTTGCATCTCTCGTCGATTTCGGCGAGCTCCGCCAGGTTTTCTTCGGTGATGTTTCCGATCGACTGACGAAGGTATCCGCCTTCAAGAACGAGACGGAAATCCAGGATATTCTGTGCCTCCTCGCGGGATACGCTGACAACCTGATAGCCGAAGCGCGGGAAGCTGCGGAGAATTCCCTCGTTGCAGAGCGTCACCAGTGCTTCACGGATTGGCGTCTTGCTGCAACCGAATTTCTGCACAAGCTCCTGCTCATTGATAATCTGGTTCGGTTTATATTCATCGGTAAAAATGCCGTTCAAAATGGCCTGGTATACCATGTTTTTGAGACTTTCCTGCTGTTTCTTCATCCGGAAAAACTCCTCACTTTTCATATTCTCGGCGCCGCAAAAATGTGCTTCCGGCGCTGTTTTTTATCATAACAAAATTTTTTTCACTTGTAAATGCCGGATCCCGCGATTTCCCAGCCTTTGCTTTCCAAAGACCTGTTTTAGAAAAAATTCAGAAAAACATTGTGGCAAACATAATACAAATATGATATAGTATTAGAACAAAATCGAATAGGTTTCAGAAGGATTCTTACCTTAAAAATTCCCGGAAGAGTGGATACGCGCAAAGGACAAGGTAAGGAACAAATGAGTAAAAAAGACACTGTTACAAAAACATTCATGCGTGAAAACACTGTGTTTGCGGACGCTTTTAATTACCTGATTTTCAATGGAAAAAAGGTGATTCAGCCGGAACGGCTGCAGGAGCTTGACACAACGGAACTGGTGCAGCTGATCGCAAAAGGGAAAAACAACAAAAACGAGTCCGTTCAGAAATACCGGGACATTTTAAAGGCTGCTGTTATTATGGAGGATGAGAATGCGGATTATCTTCTGCTTGGAATCGAAAACCAGACGGAGATACATTATGCAATGCCTGTCCGAAATATGATTTATGATGCTCTGCAATATGGAAATCAGGTTGCAGCAATTGCAGCACAAAATGTAAAAGAAAGCACCGACACGCGCAGAATTTCTGTCAGGCTTCTACAAAGCAGACAAACTCCGGCCAGTCATCACTCTTGTGCTTCATTTTGGAGCGGATCCATGGGATGGCGCTACTTCCCTGCATGAAATGATGTATTTTCCGCTGGAAGAAATGCGGACATTCATTCAGGACTACAAAATTCATCTCATCGATCCGGCAGCGCTTAAACCAGACGAACTCGAAAAATTTTCAACCAGTCTGCGGGAAGTGCTCGGCTGTATTAAGTATTCAAAGGATAAAGAAAAACTGTCTTCCTTTATCCGAAATAATACAAGAATGATGTTAGAAATAAACGCCGCCAGAGTAATTCAGGCAATCACAAACATAACCTTAGATCTTTCAGAAGAAGTGGAGGAAGTAGACATGTGTAAAGCAATTGATGACATGATGCAGGACAGCAGAGAGGAAGGTAAAGCAGAGGGCAGAACAGAAGGTATTCTGTTTGCACTTACCGGGCTTGTTCGGGATGGAGTTCTGAGCATAAAGGATGCAGCTTTTCGGGCGAATATGACAGAAAGTGCATTTGAAGCCGCAATGAAAAAAATATAAACCACGCAAAAAGGATGTACTGCAGTAATATTTTTAATCGTTACCGCAATACATCCTTCTCTTTTACTCTGAATCTCAGATCACATATTCATTCGCCTTCTGCATCTGCCAGTCCACGAGGTCTGCCAGGGTGATGTTGTCCACGACGCCATTGATGGCGTCGTTCAGTTTCTTCCAGAGCAGAACGGTGACGCACTGGTCGGCGCGGCCGCAGTCGGTGCCGTCTTCGACACAGTCAACCGGAGCGAGGCTGCCTTCTGTCAGGCGCAGAATCATGCCCACGGTGTATTCTTCCGGCTTCCGTTTCAGGGAATAGCCGCCTGCCGGGCCGCGGACGCTTTTTACAAAACCGGCCTTATTTAAAATCGAGATGATCTGCTCGAGATACTTCTCGGAAATCTCCTGCCGCTTTGCCACATCCTTCAGGCGCACCGGCTCTCCGGTGTTGTTCATCGCCAGATCCAGCATTAAGCGCAGCGCATATCGTCCTCTTGTTGAAACTCTCATTCACATTTCCTCCGAATCTTTATCCTATGATTTATTGTATCCCACATTCTCTACATAATCAATGGGAAATAGGAAATTTCAACGAAGTTTCCTGTAATTCAAAAAATATGCCTCTGACACGAAATCTTGTGCCAGAGGCGTACGTTTTATTTTACTATAACCTGTTTCTTACTTCTTACTGAACTGCCTTAAATGCCTCATCCAGATCCTCGATAATATCATCGACATTTTCGGTACCGATGGAAAGACGGATGGTGTTTGGTTTGATTCCCTGATCCAGCAGTTCTTCCTCGGTGCACTGGCTATGCGTGGTGGTTGCCGGATGGATTACCAGAGATTTTACATCGGCAACGTTAGCCAGCAGGGAGAACAGTTCCAGATTATCGATGAAATCTTTTGCTTTCTGTGCATCGCCTTTGATTTCGAAGGTGAAGATAGAACCGCCGCCGTTCGGGAAGTATTTTGCGTACAGTGCCTGCTGCTTTGGATCATCGGATACAGACGGATGATGTACTTTCTCAACCTGTGGCTGGCTCTCCAGATATTTTACAACTTTCAGTGCGTTCTCAACGTGACGCTCTACGCGGAGAGACAGAGTTTCCAATCCCTGCAGAAGCAGGAAAGAGTTGAACGGTGAAAGCGTAGCTCCGGTATCACGAAGAAGGATGGCACGTACTTTTGTAACAAACGCAGCAGGTCCAACTGCTTTTGTGAAGCTGATGCCGTGGTAGCTCGGGTTTGGCTCGGTCAGGGATGCGAATTTGCCGGATCCCTCCCAATCAAATTTACCGCTGTCTACGATCACACCGCCAAGAGTAGTTCCATGGCCGCCGATGAATTTGGTTGCGGAATGAACAACGATGTCTGCGCCATACTCGATCGGACGAACGAGGTATGGAGTTGCGAAGGTATTATCGACAACCAGCGGAATTTTGTTCTCATGTGCAATTTTTGCAAGTGCTTCGATATCGACAACATCAGAGTTCGGATTTCCGAGGGTCTCGATGTAGATGGCTTTTGTGTTCTCCTGAACGGCTGCGCGAACCTCATCCAGATCAAATACATCAACAAATGTGGTGCTGATGCCGTACTGCGGAAGGGTGTGTGCCAGCAGGTTGTAGGAACCGCCGTAGATGTTCTTTGCGGATACGATATGGTCGCCCTTCTGTGCCAGGTTGATGATGGTGTAGTTGATGGCTGCTGCTCCGGAAGCTACTGCGAGTGCTGCAACGCCGCCCTCCAGTGCTGCCATTCTCTGCTCGAAAACGTCCTCGGTCGGGTTAGTCAGACGACCATAGATGTTTCCTGCATCCTGAAGTCCAAATCTTGCTGCCGCGTGATCGGAGTTATTGAATACGAAAGAAGAGGTCTGATAGATCGGAACTGCTCTTGCTCCGGTTGCCGGATCCGGATTTTCCTGTCCTACGTGAAGCTGTAAGGTTTCAAATTTAAGATTTCTTTCTGCTCTTGTTTTTTTGCTCATGATTGTATTCTCCTGTTCTATTTTTCGTTTTTCTATTTCTTTTCATGTTCGATTTTCTATTATCTATCGGAACCGGTTGTCATCCTGTTCTGTCCATGCTGCAATGCGGCTCCGTTCTCTTTCGGTTTTATCTGCTTACGCTGCAACACATGACATCATAGATCACGATTCGATTCTCTGCGAAAACTGCTCTCATTCTCTTCGCTTCCTCTCGTTTTTGTGATATTTCCTATCTGTTTACAAGGATTATTATAGCGACAGTCTTCTGCTTTGTCCAATATAGAAAATTGATGGCTGGTTATAGGTCTTTCCTATAACTATTCTTTATCGCCACTCTTTTTTCTTCTAAAATTCCTATATCCAATCACGCTGCATAAAACAAGGTAACAAACGCAATTCATCTCCCACAGGCTGGGACTCGCAGCTTGCGAAAAGCCTTTTTCAAACACACTCCGGAGATCAAAGCGGATATTCGCAATCCGCTTCGCTACTTGCTCATAACCGAATAGCTGCT
>ERZ1026963.1383-NODE-1383-length-9835-cov-4.626687_pt1 | contig 9835 bp, 10 predicted proteins | sample MGYA00519566_ERZ1026963 | MGnify/ENA primary metagenome ERZ1026963 (study PRJEB26926, sample SAMN06164512) | human gut metagenome | biome: ENVO:00009003; feature: ENVO:2100002; material: ENVO:00002003 | host: Homo sapiens | place: USA | collected 2012 ... | reverse complement strand
GTATATTCTGCCTGATCCAGTTCCCAGTGTGCATACAGGGAAATGATCTTTCCTTTTTTTCCATTGGATAAGGTACCGCTCTTTGCATAGCCCCGCCAGTCACTGGCACAGATCTTGCCCTGATTATCTCCGGATGCTGCACCGTCCACATTTACATAGGTTCCGCCGCTTGCTGCAGTCCACCATCCGGCTTTCGTATGGGTTCCACTGATCACTTTGCGGTATCCGTTGATCGTGATACTGCTTGACAATGCAGCATTATAATAGGTGCCGTAACGGTATGTTTTATAGATATACGGTGTGTTATTTTTACAGATACTGCTGATCTGTGTTCCGGTATAACTCTTTGTTGCTGTTTCTTTAGCACTGTTTCCGATCAGTGTAAATGTATTACCGACTTTCCACACATCCGTACTCGTCAATGCCCTTGGTGCGTTTATGTAATAACGGACTTCATAAGGCTCCCCGATACCGGTAAGTGTCAGCGTAAGGTTACAGGCCGGCATGCTTCTTTCATAGGCATAGGTCTTATCATTTACCATGTCCGATGTTACCTTGCGGTCTTTGGATTCGTTGGTCTTTTCATTGAGGTCCGTCCATTTGCTGAACTGGTAACCGGTGTTGAAGGTTGGTGTTGTAATAATTGTTGCACCGCACGACACCTCATACGATGCTATATAATAATCACCGGATACCGTGCTGCTACTGTTTACTGTACCTCCTGCATCTGGTGCAGCCGCTTTTATATTTTCAACTGCCTTAGCAGCCTTACCGCTTGCTTTTATATATACATCCGTTACCGCTTTGTTTGTAGCAGTTTTGTCGATCTTGACAGTGAGTACATAAATTGGAATTCCTGTCGATTCTTTCGTTAATATGTCATCAATGGTAGTACCTGTTGCAACATTTTGCGATCTTAGATCTCCGGACAGCCTAGATCCATTCTTAAACTCTTCCACTCCGGAATTTTTCTCATATGTACAGTCGATACTGTAACTGATATAACTGCCTCTGCTTGGGTTTTTAAATTTACTTTTTTCATAGAATGTTCCCTTATCTCCCTGTGTATCAACCGCAAAGGTTACCGTATGATTTTTCGCATTCCATGTTCCTGTGATCGTGGTTGTTTTATCCGCTTCTTTATTATATACTGTCAATTCCGGTTTCGTATTGGTCGGAGTCAGTGCTTTATCTAATGTGACTACCAGTTTTCCATTGTAATAACCTGTTTTTGTCTGCAGGGTTTTATTGGTGATCTTCTGTGAAACGTTAACTGTGGTAGGGCTCTTTACCGTTGTGACCTGATTTCCTTCTGCAAAGTTATCCGAAATATCTACCGCAATACCCGTTACAAACATGGTAACCCAGTGTGTTTCATCCCCTGTATTGGTCTGCAGCGTGTATTTATTATTTGCATAGGCAGGCTGTGTACTCTCTTTGGGAATTGTAAAATCAATCAAATCTCCCCTTGTCGTCGTTACTTTATCGTACAGTGACTCTCCATTAATCGATAAATATGGACTCACTTCCTTTGACAGTCCGAAAATCCGTTTGTTTTTATTAAACTTTTCAGTTTCTTCCTGTGCATACAGATTCAGTTTGGTCAGATTAACTGCCGTGTTCCCACTATACACAAAAATCGTCAGATATTGTCCAGTTAACGGCTCTTTATCATTTGCCTTATATGCCTTTGACTTTATACTCGTAAGCATTCCGGTCTTGATATCTTTCTCTACCCATTCTCCATCGTGTTTTGAAACATCATCAATATTAAAATCCGCAGACATTCTAAGACGTACTGCTCTCATCGGAACCGTTATATCACAGTTTTCCACAACGATCAGCTGCCATCCTCCGGCGCCCTCACCGCCACCGATATGTTCATAATACGGAATGTTAAATACCGAATACGTTCCGTAGATCTTGCCACTTTTATTAATGATGTCTGTTACATCTGCATACATATTGACAAAAGTGTACTGTTTATTTACTCCATTTTCCTTTTTTTGATCTATATAATCGATCGACCGATTATCATAAGTTGCATACTGTGCCTTTATCAGTTTTGCCGTTCCATCCGGCATCACAAAAGCGATTTCTGATTTTGCAAGTGCTTTCGCATCCTTTGTTGACCTGTCTACACTTGTTCTTGCCTGCCATACCAAATATGCAGCCCGTACTGTTCCATCCCCACCTGACGATTTTGTAAGCTTTGCAGATCTGTTATTTTTGATCTTCTTTCCAATCACGGAGTTATCTGCTTTTTTCAATACCGTTTCTGCAGCTTTATATTGGTCTGCTTTTCTGTCATAGGTGTTATAGTTTGTAACAACATCATTAGACCATGTATCATAGTTCGTATTTCCGGTATAGTTGATATTCAACCGTCCATACAGCGGTTGTCCTGCCCCCGCCTGTGAATCCGTCATATAGGCTTCTCCTGCTTCTTCTACCGTGATCGCTTTCACACTCTGCGGAATCATGGTGACCAGAAACATTACTGCACAGAGCAGTAAAAATCTGCTTAATTGTGTTATCCTGTTTCTCATAAATCTCCTTTCGACTTTTTTGTCATGTGTAATTTATATTTTCATTTCGAAAATACCGTAATAATAAAAAATGAACTGCAAGGTAATCAGATGCCAAGCAGTTCACTTTTCTGACTATCAAAATTAATTTTGATAGTTTTCATACTTATTCAATTTTCCTTGCTGTTTTAAAGTTTGGTTACCCAGCCATCCTTTTCATCAGTTTCATCCATGCCCTTTCCTGTTCTACAACCTGTAACATACTTACTAAAGGAAGTCGGTTTATCGCTTACGGTTACTTTCCAGGAATAACTCCAACGTCCATCGACTGTTTTTAAAGTAATAACAGAAGATCCTTTTCCCTTCACATCAAGATAAACGTCATCCTCTACCTTTAAAACATTTTCATTACTACTGGTCATAATAAATCCTATATCAAGCGAGCTAGACGTTGCAACTTTTTTATCAGAAGAAAACATTTCTCGGTTTACAGGCATTCGTCTGTACTCAATCGTTCCATCCTCATTTTTCTTCACATAGTACTTGATATTATCGTACCTATCAAATCCCACTGCCAGTACCATGTCATTTTTCTTGACAGTTACATTATAAGCAGCTTTGACTTTCTTATTGGCTTTGGATGTAACTGTGATCGTTGCGGTTCCTACCTTTTTCGGTGTCACAAAACCGGTGGAAGAAACGGCTGCAACACTTGTGTTGCTGGACTTATAGGAAACAGCACTGTTCTTTACTCCGGTAATGCTCTTTACCCGGATCTGCGCCTGCCCGTACTTTTCTTTCTGTGCTAAAATCTGCTCTCCAATAAAATGCGGTCTTATGTTTGCCACATTCTCATAATATTCAAGAGTCTCTGCATCTCCACAATGATCATAAATCTTATGGAAAGATTTTTCCGGATATAAAGTTACGCTGTTTTCTGCAAGTACGATCTTACCTTTTCCTTTTTCGGAATAGTCCGTATCAATCATATCCGCCGTTTTTACGGTTACCTTAAACACAGCTTTTACTTTCTTGTTGATTAGGGAAGTTACGGTGATCGTTGCCTTTCCTGCTTTCTTGCCGGTTACTTTTCCTTTGGATGATACCGTCGCAACTTTTTTGTCACTGGAAGAAAAGGCAATGTTCTTATTGCTGATCCCTTTAAAGGATTTTACTTTGATAGTGGTTGTCTTTCCGACAACGATGGATGCTTTTTTCTCTTTTAAAGTGATCTTTGCTTTCTGCTTTCCTTTGCTTACAGTCAGACTCAATGTTCCTTTTACCTTGGAATCATAGATGGATGTCACAGTGATCTTACATTTTCCTTTTTTCTTTACTGTCACAACACCCTTTGCATTTACTGTTGCAATGCTGGTGTTCGAGGATTTGTATTTCAGTTCACCGGATTTGATACCGTCTTTACTGTTTTTTGATCCTACTACCACTCCATTTTTAAACATGGCAACCGGAACAATCGTGAACTTCTCTCCTGCATAAACAGTTTTCTTTTTCATGCAGTGATAATGATTGTATGTCCCATTGTTTTTGGAAACATTACAGCAGCCTTCATTTGCTTTATGCCATTTGGCATCATCCGATGTTGCAAACACGATCTGATTTTTCGGCTTATCTTCGCCATAGTAATCCAGATATGCTGCCTGCTTTGCCGATACTTCCTCCGGCTGTGGTACTACGATGCTGCTGATACACACGATAAGTGCAAGCATCAATACGACTGCTTTTTTCCATCCTTTTTCTTTTCTCTTCATAACTGCCTCCTGTTTATTTCTTAACATTGTTTCATGTTGTTTTCTTTGTTATTCTTATACTTATAGTATACACCTTTTTCTCTTAAATTCCAAGGCAGTGAACAATAAAAATTGCCACTGCCGTAAATAAAAATACTTCCACAAATATAAATGTTCCCATCCCAATAATCAGGATATTTAACATCCTGTTTTTTCTTATCTTTTTCATCTTTTTCCTTAATTCCAGACTGCATAATAAGCTGCATCCTGTGTCATCGTCATATTCTGATCCAGAGCATTTCCCTCTGCATCTGCCCATCCTGTAAATGTTTTTCCTTCTACCACCGGATCTTTAGGAACCGGAACCATATCATCTGCATGAACTGTATAGCACTTATAACATTCTGTATCTGTGTTCGTCAGATAATAACTTACCTGATACGTTTCCAAAGCTTCTTCCTGAAGTTTATTTACAACCGCTGTCCTGTCATATGACACGGTTCCCGGTTTTCCATTCGGGTGTTTAAATTCCTCTGTCACACTTACGGATAACAACTGCTTCTCTTTATCCGCTGCATTTACTTTTAACCGGATATTCGAATCAGAATCAATCGCATATGCAAGCGTTTCTAAAAAATCAGCTTCCAGCTGATTCTTATCTGCAATATCATATTTCTTTGTCAGCAGATTTTCCGCTGTCTCTTCTGCAGCAGACGGTAAATTGCTTTTTAATTCCATGCTCCGGTTCATTCTTCCCGATACCGCCATGATCGTTAAAAGGATCACTCCGGCAATACAGGTTGTGACAATCGCCCTGATGATTAATTTCATTTGTGCCCCTTTCTACATGACCGGAACATGGATCACTACGGTTGTTTTCCGATTACCGGAGTCCACTGCTTTTACCGTAAAAGAATACATTCCGGCAGATGAAAATGTGATCGTTCCGGATGCCTGATCCATCTGGTCTGTCAGTTCGTTTCCATCTTTATCACAAAACTTTAAAAGTTTTACCGCAAGCTCCTGTCCGTTATAGTCATGTGCTTTTACATAATCTGCTACATTCACTGTTCCCGGTGCAAGGCTGCCGCTTCCCCGGTACTCAATTACCGGCGCATCTATTGCAATTTCTGTCTGATACGCACCATAGTCTGCATAAGCATTGTAATCAGTCCCATCCGTATTCATATGCGCTGCTATGATTTTTACGATTCCACGGTTTCCATCCGAATCTGTTACTGCAGAAAATATGATCGTAAGGATGCATATCGTTACCGCAACAGTGACCAGCAGACCGCCGTGTTCTTTCATGATCTCTTTCATGTCATTCTCCTAACCACACAAACCGTTAAAAAATGTCTCTATCATCTGTTTAAAATATCCGGCATATACACCATATGCCATGGCAAGTGCTATGACGGATACCGCTCCGGTCTGTACGCTTCCTCCAAGTTCTTTTACAATCTCTTCCATTTCATACACCATCCTTAAAATGCTGTTGCAGCCATATATACGCTGATCATAAACGTGAGAACTGCCAACGCCGGAACCGACTCTAAGATCATTTCACCAATCTGTTCTATAAACTCTTCCATTACCGCGCGATCCCCCTTGTCATATGCGTTTTCTCAATGCCAAAAACCGGCATCTTATAATCATAAGACAGTATCACATCTGCCGATACCGTCTCCCCATCCGCATTCGCAGAAGGCGTTACGGTCAGTGTATACCCTGCTGACTGCGCCTGCGAAATACAACTGCTTATCACATCCCGGTTAAAATCACTGTTTTCAATTTCTGCTATCACATCCGCTTTGTATTCCTTTGCCGCTGCCGTCTGTGCTGATGCAGTCAATAATGCGGCTGCACCAAATACACAGAGCAGATAAAAGAAAAGCGTTGTAAATGCACTGATTATATTTTTCATCTACATTCCTCCTGCCTCTGACAGCATTTCAAATAAAAACATCATGCCAACGACCAGATCTCCCAGCAGCTTGATGGATGCACCAAAAACCGGATACGAATATAACATCTTAACCTGGAAAGCCGAACTTTTATTCCGGCGTTCTGCAGCACGGTTTCTCATTTCCTGGACCTGTACTAAAAGGTTCTGGATCTGCACCTTTGCATCTCCGGTACCGGATTCTGAAATCGCATACAGCATTTTCATGCAGCTGGTTGTTTCCGGGATATCGAAATTTTTACAAAAATCTGTGTAGGAACTCAATGCTTTCGGCTGTTCTTTCAAACGCTGCAGTAATGCATTTATTTCTGGAACCAGGATCTTTGGTGCACCATCTAACGATTTCGCGATTGAAACCTGCACATTGCTGTGCTGCATTAATAATGCCATCTGCATCAGCCACTCCGGGAATGCCGCATAAAGTTCTTCGGATACCACACGTCTTGCAATATTCCTGCCAAATCTACGCTGCTGTGACATGGCTTTTTCATAACAGCGCAGCACATATTCTTCGTCCCTGCCGCTTTCTTCTTTTAACCAGTTCCTGGTCAATGTCTTTTCTGATCTTGCATATACATAGATCATCCATAAAAGAAGTCCAAAAGATGTGACCTGTACCAGACCTGTTGTAAGCACATTGTAAGGGGCTTCCATGTTGAGGATACCCGGAAGCGCATTTAACACATATAAAGTTCCGGCACATAAGGCTGTAGCCACAACAATGGATACCACATTGTTTGTATGTGCTTTTTTCTTTTCTCCCTGAAGCAGATATCCACGACGCTTCCATAATTCCACATCGTTTAATAACAGGGAAATGGAATCATCCGCCTCTCCACCATATTCCTCTGCACTGATCAAAAGTTCATGCAGCGTTTTTATCTTGCGGCACTCGTATTCTTTTTCCACGATGTCTAAGGATTCCCTTAAAACACTTTTTTCACTGTAGGAATGTCCCGCTTCAAGATGTCCGATTGATTCATCCATAATATCCCGCATATGTCCCGGTTCAAATGTCTCTCTTGCCTCTTTTAAGGCAGATAATACTTTTCCTGTTTTTTGGAACGCATATAACATCTGCTCCATGTAAGTGGCAGCATCTGCAAAACGTTTCTGTTCATACATTTTTTTATAAGTGTCAAGGATAAATGCCGGAAGTGCCAAAAACATGGCGATCAGCACAATGACAAGCAGTTTCCATTTCAGTTGAAACAGTAAGCCGATCACTCCCATTCCGGCAATACATGCACCAATGACAAATAAATGCGTTTTCCAGGAAAAATGATATCCGTATGTATAAACCTCTTTTGCAAGGTTTCCCGGATTTAAAAGCAGCAGATTTTTCGCCACACGGTTTTCTTTTTTGATCTGCTTTCTCTCTTTTTTCTCTTTTATCCGTGTCTTTTTCAATCCTGCCACTATCTGCCCTCCTTCCGGTATCTGTAAAAACTTTCACAAAAGAACGGTTCTTGTATTCCAGCACGTTCTAATTTCAAAAGAATATCTTTCGGTATCTCCTCTGAAACAAGTTCCCCATCCTCTACCAGCATATAAATTCTGTTTTCATGATCTTCCCTGGCATAAAAACAAAGCTGATCTAAATATCTTCTGATCTCTCCATCCTGTGTATTTTCTTTCCGGATCAGAAGTCCAAGATTTACATAACGGTAAATCCTGTTTTCCATACGTCTCGCATCATTTACATTATTCATCATGCTCTGGATACGGTCTGGCAGCTTCCTCACATCATCCAGATGGATCGTTGTAAATCCATTGACACCGGTACTCCACTGTTCTAACAGTGATGTCACTTCCATTGACCTTGCCTCTGATAAAACCAGATAAGCCGGATTCTGTCTTAAACACGCCTTGATTGCATCCGTATAGGAAAAATTATCCTTTATACGAAGCTCTACGGCATCCGCTCCGGCATTAATTTCCGGATAATGGATCTCTAAGGAATCCTCAATCGTGATCACACGGCTTTCTTTCGGAATAAACTGCATAAAAAACTTTGCTGTTTCCGTTTTCCCAGCTCCGGGTTCCCCGCCAAATACAAAGTTCATACCCGCCCTCACACAGTTTAAAAGCAGATGCAGCACCTTTTCTTCACAAAAACCGCTGTTTAACATCCCGTTAATCGTATTACGCACCAGACACGGAGATCTGCGGATACAGACGCTTGTCCCGGTTGCCGCCACAGAATCATGAATGATACTGATACGAAGTTCTTTCGTATCTGCCTCTAACACCTTATTTGCATTGTTAAACTGTGCATCCACACAATTTGCAATGTTATGTGTAAAGGCATCTAAAAAGTTTTCTGTAACTTTTTCTTCCGCTTCTTTTGCTCTGTATTTACCCTTTTTGAGATCCGTGATCCACAGGGCAGAACCGTTATAATCCACATCCGTGACATCCGGCTGCATTAAAAAATCCCAGAACACACCAAACTGTTCCGGGCTTGGTTCAAACATTTCACTCAAATTTAATTTTCCCTCCTTTAAAAGGTACAGGCAGCATGTAAATGTCAAAGACCAACTGAACATTTGCTGCCGCCTGTTTTTTACTCCAGCCACTTTACTTATCAGCCTAATGCATTCATCTTTGTAAAGAAATTCGTGAATGCTGTTTTGAACTGCTCCAAAGCAATTCCGCCTTCCGTTGGATTGCAAATGAACAAGATCAATACTGTAATTGCAATAATCACTGCACCTCTTTTTACTGCACCACCATATTCTTTCATAAACTCTTCCATGGGAATCTTCCTCCTTTCATCGTTACTCGATTCTCCTGCAGGTGAAATCTGTATGGGATTAATTAATCCCTTATAAACACAGGAATGCTTTATCACATCGTTGTTCCTTCCAAAAGGTTATATATCAATTCATAGCGGCACATAACAAGGAAAGGAATTGTCTCTTTCAGACTGCAATATACGGAAAAATTTTTTCTTGCTTCCTGAAATGCACAATCAATTTTGTACTGTGGCAGATTTGATCTTTCTGCATGTCTTCTCCAGGCATTATATTCTTCCTGGAGCGATCCGTTTTGTTCTTCAAATATTTTCAGATCATCCATCATACTTACTCCTGCTACACCTCTTCGTATTTTTTCATAGCATCTTTCATAAAAAAGCATAATTTCAAATGGTATTCTGTTTTTTAAATGACACCATGTAGAAAATTCACTTCTTACCTCTTCAAAAATGCAGTCTGTCTCATATGACATTTTCCCTTTTCGCTCCGCTTTCTGTCTCCACACTACATATTTTTCCCATACATCTCCATTTTCCAATTCAAAACGTTTTACCCAATTCCTTTCTACGTCTTTCCATTTCTGCATCCTGCTGGTCAGCGATGCTTTATTTTCCATCGTATTATAAATTTCAAACAGTTCCGGGTATTTCATTACCAGCCATAAATGTGCCTTTTCAATTCCTTCACTTTCAAAAGCACCTTTTAAAATACATTTAAAAACATAGTCTGTCAGGAAATGCGAAATTTCTATTATAAACTTTGGATCTTGTACATTTCCACGACATATTGCAGATATAAAATATTCCTGCCTTATCAGCTGTCTCTTATACACAT
>ERZ1026963.1340-NODE-1340-length-10206-cov-4.719042_pt1 | contig 10206 bp, 4 predicted proteins | sample MGYA00519566_ERZ1026963 | MGnify/ENA primary metagenome ERZ1026963 (study PRJEB26926, sample SAMN06164512) | human gut metagenome | biome: ENVO:00009003; feature: ENVO:2100002; material: ENVO:00002003 | host: Homo sapiens | place: USA | collected 2012 ... | reverse complement strand
GGGCTCGGAGATGTGTATAAGAGACAGACATATTACTGTATTTTTGTTTTTGATTATAGATTAAATTTTTCACTCTTACCACAACTTCATCGGGATAATATCCGCTGACTTTTTCAAAAGATTTTTCTATATCGGAACTCATAAACGAAAATTTTACCTGTTCACCATACAGTTCCTGAGCAGCATCAAGCTGTACATCGAAATCTACATCAAAAGGTTTTGCGTGAATTTTTGGGATTAAGTTGTAAATATCCTCTCCGAGAGGGTAATCCTCGGTTGTGTCGGCAAGCAGCGAAAGTCCGAAATCAAAATATGGACAAAATCTGTATTCGCCTGTATCATCATTCAGTATAAACGCAATATTATTGGTATGCCTGTCCTCATTCAGAAAAAATGCGTCAAGCTCAAGCATTGCTGTTATATATTTTCCGACATTTTTCAAACCTGTTTTATTCTCGATAAAATCAACGGTGTGGGAAATTTTATCCTTCACATCATCGTACTTCAAAAGATTTTTCGCCATTGATGACGCAAGCCATTTTTTTGGCGAAAGTTTTTTGAATAACAACCGTTAAGCTTTCGACCTGCAAATTCTATTTTTATAGGAAAATATTCCGCAAAATCGGTTACATTAGATTTCTTTAACAATTCAGATACAATAACCTCACACAAGCCTTCATATCCCATATGGTCTGCTTTGTACCACAAGTCGTTTACAAGCCACTTTTGCTGATTGCCTTTTGAAGAAGCAGATTTTGTATCTATAAGTGAGTAATTGTCAAGATTGATTTCCTTAATCAAAAAGCGTACAGCTCCTTTCGTGTAAACCTTACATATTGGTTATCCTCAGCCGTTCTTCCGTCTGTTTTTTCAAGTATCTGCAAAGTATCGTAGCCGTCCGCTCCGATTTTTTTCAAAATAGTTTTTCGGAATGCCCTTGATTTCGGAAAACATCTTTCTTCAAGAAACTGTTCAAAATCGTTCCAATCCGGATTTTCATTTATACCGAAAGCCCTTTTCATTATATCATTGGTGCGATTCACAATTTTTATTTTCTTATCGGCAAAGTTGACATATATTTCCGTACACACCTTCTGACGGAACATAAAATCAAGCCGCATAACATAATTGCCGTTCAAGGGCTTGTTAAGATATTTTGAAATTGTCTGACGGCTTACATTAAAGGTTTGTGCTATTTCAGCAGTAGTTTTACCGTTTTTCTGCATTTCAATTGCATTTTTAACATCCGTTTCGGTCAACTTATTTTTTCTTCCGCCTTTAAGCCTGCCTGCAATATCCTTTAACTCGGTTTCGTTATCTGTTCCGAACAAATCTATACAAAGCTTTCTGTAATCAGTCATACGCTCCACCGCCTTAATAGTGTCAAATATCATTCTTTACACTATCATTATATAGCATATACAAAACAAAGTCAATTATCTTTGCTAAACATTTATATGCCAAAACACCCCGAACAGCTATTGCCGTTCGGGGCGTCTCGGTTTATGTGAATTAAAAAGGATAGGTTAATTAAGCTACCATGGATTATTCAATATCCTGCATAGCGTCGTAGCCTGTTTCGCCTGTTCTAACCTTAACAACATCTTCAACATCATAGATAAAGATTTTGCCGTCACCGATGTGACCTGTGTAAAGTGCCTTAACAGCCGCATCAACAACTGCCTTTACAGGAACCTTGCAAACTACGATTTCAACCTTCATCTTAGGAAGGAGGTTACTTTCAATAGCAACACCACGGTAATACTCTGCTTTACCCTTCTGAGCACCGCAACCGAGTACCTGAGATACTGTCATACCTGTGATGCCGAGCTTATCCATTTCTTCTTTAAGAGCTTCAAGCTTTGACTGCTTGAGAAGAATGTCAATCTTAGTAATCTTTGTGCCGTCGGTAGCCATATCATACTTGCCGGCAAGCTGAACGGGAACTGCCTGAGTTACAGGAACATTGCTGTCAACATCAAATGTTTCATCAAGTGAAGCTGTACCGACACCGATTGGCATAAAGTCTGCATATGCGCTGATAAGACCGTGCTCGCAGATATCGAGGCCCTTCATTTCTTCGTCCTTTGTAACACGAAGACCTACTGTCTTTTTGATGATTGTGAATACGATAATCATGCAAACAACTGTCCAAGCTACGATTGTAACAATACCGAGAGCCTGCTTACCAAGCTGAGCAAAGCCACCGCCGTAGAAAAGACCTGTGATGCCGTTCTGACCGTTACCTGTTGCGAAAAGACCTACTGCAAGGCCGCCCCACATACCGTTTACGCCGTGTACCGAGAATGCGCCGACAGGATCATCTATTTTAAGCTTGATATCAACGAATTCAACTGCTACTACGATGAGGATACCTGAAACGAGACCGATAACTGCTGCGCCGATTGCATCAACATCTGCACAACCTGCCGTGATTGCTACAAGACCTGCGAGTGATGCGTTAAGACACATTGAAACATCAGGCTTGCCGTTCTTGATCCATGTAAAGAGCATGGTTGTTACTGTTGCAACTGCCGGAGCAATTGTTGTTGTAAGAAGAATCTGACCGAGACGAGCGCCGTCTTCAGCAGCGGCACCGTTAAAGCCGTACCATGCAAACCAAAGAATGAATACACCGAGAGCACCGAGTGTGATGCTGTGACCGGGGATAGCGTTTACCTTGCCGTTCTTGCCGTATTTACCGATACGGGGTCCGAGAATGATTGCGCCGACAAGTGCCGAGATACCGCCGACCATATGAATTACGATTGAACCTGCAAAGTCGATACAGCCGAGCTGTGCAAGCCAACCCTGACCGTTCCAAACCCAACCTGCTTCAATCGGGTAAACAACGAGTGAAATAATTGCGCTGTAAACACAGTATGCCGAGAATTTTGTACGCTCTGCCATAGCACCTGAAACGATAGTAGCTGCTGTAGCACAGAATACAAGCTGGAATACGAATGAGTTCCAATCAAAGTTCATCCAGTTTGTGAACATATTGAGGTTGGGAACACCGATGAATCCTGCAACATAGTCCTCAGACATCATAAGTCCGAAGCCTAACAAGCTGAATACAACCGTACCGATACAAAAGTCCATCAGGTTTTTCATAATGATGTTACCTGCGTTTTTAGCTCTTGTAAAACCGGTTTCAACCATTGCGAATCCGCACTGCATAAAGAACACGAGTAATGCGCCGATCATAAACCAGACGCCTGTGCCTCCGTAAATTAGTTCTGCCATATAAATCTCTCCTTTTATCAAAATAACAAAAACGGCGTGGAGTTGACAGTTTAATTCTGTCAATCACACGCCGTTGTGTTACCTGTTATACAATATAAATAATGTTATTTAGTATAAATAGAGGTTCTATCAATCACACACCGAAAAGAAGTTCGCCGTATGAAGGATAAGGCCAGTATTCCGAAGCTGTTTCTGTTTCCATTGCGTCACCGACAGCTCTGAGTTCCTGCATAAGTGCAAATACTGTTTCTCTGTAGTACTTAGCATACTTGAGGTTGTCATCGCTGTAGTCGCTTGCCTTGATAACAGCCTCTTCAAGCTCTGCAGTTTTCTTTGAGAAACATACAAGTTTGTTTGAAAGGCTTGTAATGAGGTCTTCCTCAACGCTTGTAGGAATAGCGTCTGAAAGTGCCTTTTTGGCAAGTGCTGTATCCGTAAGATCTCTTACATATGATGTAACGGCAGGAAGAATGTTCTTCTTAGCCATATCAATCATTGTGAGAGCCTCAATGTTAATCTGCTTAGAATAGCTTTCAAGCTCAATTTCATATCTTGCACGGATTTCGTCTGCCGAACAAATCTTATTCTTAACAAAGAGGTCAACATTCTTCTTGTCAAGGAAGTGTTCCATTGCGTCAGGAAGTGACTTGAGGTTAAGAAGTCCTCTTCTTTCAGCCTCTTCAACCCACTCGGGAGCGTAGTTGTTGCCGTTGAAGATAATGTTCTGATGCTCTGTGAATACTTTCTTAACAAGAGCCTTGATAGCTGCGTCCATATCATCCGCATCTTTAAGCTCATCGTAGAACTCTGAAAGTTCTTCGGCTACCATAGTGTTGAGCATATAGTTAGGACAGGCAATGTTAAGTGAAGAACCAAGTGCTCTGAATTCAAACTTGTTACCTGTGAATGCAAAAGGTGATGTACGGTTACGATCCGATGTGTCCTTCATAAAGTCAGGAAGAACATCAACGCCTGTTCTCATCTTCTGCTTACCCTTGCTTACATATTCTCTGTCATTGATGATTGAATCAACGAGTTCGCCGAGGTCATCACCGAGATACATTGAAATGATTGCAGGCGGTGCTTCGTTAGCGCCGAGACGGTGGTCGTTACCTGCCGATGCAACCGTGATTCTTAGAAGATCCTGATACTCGTGAACAGCCTTTACAACTGCTGCAAGGAAAAGCTGGAACTGAAGGTTGTTTTCAGGAGTCTTGCCGGGATCAAGAAGGTTTTCGCCTGTGTTGGTTGAAATTGACCAGTTGTTGTGCTTACCGGAACCGTTAACACCTGCAAACGGCTTTTCATGAAGAAGACAAACAAGACCGTGTCTTTCGGCAACCTTCTTCATAACTTCCATTGTAAGCTCGTTGTGGTCGGTTGCAATGTTTGTTGTTGTGAAGATAGGAGCAAGCTCGTGCTGTGAAGGAGCAACTTCGTTATGCTTTGTCTTTGCAAGGATACCGAGTTTCCAGAGTTCCTCATCAAGGTCTTTCATATAAGCAGCAACTCTTGTCTTGATTGCACCGAAGTAATGGTCGTCAAGTTCCTGTCCTTTAGGAGCTTTTGCGCCGAAAAGTGTTCTGCCTGTATAAATAAGATCCTCTCTCTGATCGTAAGCGTCCTTATCAATAAGGAAGTATTCCTGCTCCGGACCTACTGTTGTTGTAACTCTTGTAACATTTTCTTTGCCGAGAAGATGAAGAATCTTTACAGCCTCTGTATTAATTCTCTCCATTGAACGAAGAAGAGGAGTTTTCTTATCGAGAACCTCGCCTGTATAAGAACAGAATGCTGTAGGAATGTAAAGTGTTCCGTCCTTAACGAATGCATATGATGTCGGATCCCATGTTGTATAGCCTCTTGCCTCGAATGTGGCACGAATACCGCCGCTTGGGAAAGAAGAAGCATCAGGCTCGCCCTTTACAAGCTCTTTACCTGAGAACTCCATGATAACCTGACCTTCACCGTTCGGTGCGATAAAGCTGTCATGCTTTTCGGCTGTGATACCTGTCATCGGCTGGAACCAGTGTGTGTAGTGGGTACAGCCCATTTCAACTGCCCAGTCCTTCATAGCAGCCGCAACAACATTTGCAACGCTGAGGTCAAGCGGTTCACCGTTCTGGATTGTCTTTTTCAAAGCCTTGTAAGTTGACTTTGGAAGTCTTTCCTGCATCTTCTGGTCATTAAATACCATGCTGCCAAAAATTTCGGGAACTTTTGCCATTTTAATTCTCTCCTATCCATTTTGAAAATAAATTTTAATGGTCTGATTTTTGCTTTATAAAAACAGAAAAGGACACTGTAAGCCTCAGCTCACAGCGCCCTTGCTGTCTTTGATGTTGTTAGTATATTCCACTTTTGCGAATTTGTCAATACATTTTTTGAAAAAAGTTTTGAAATTGCAAGTTTTATTAAATTTCCTGCAAAATTAAGCTGAAACACCAATAAGAGTTGCATATTTTCTACAACAATCACAGTAAAATGAAAGTTTTACCCTTAAAAGTTGCAATTTTCCTCTATTTTCCCTTGACAAAGCACAATGTATAGTTATATAATCTAAGTGCTGATTTTTCTTGATCAACGATGACAGGGCATTTCAGAACATCAGCCGACCTGCACATTCACCTTTGCAGGATATAGCACAGGCTGAGCATAGCGGTTTTACCGCTGAGAAGAGATTGGGCATTTTACAATTACATATATATGATTGATTATTAACCGGCAGAACATTAATTGCCACTTTGAACCGATAAGTTTACGAAAGCAAACTTCCTTTTACATATATATGTATATAAAAAGTCCGCTGAATAATTTTTGTGATTAACAGGAAAGGGTGATCATTAATGGAACAGACAGTCAGAGAGAACAACAAGACTCTGTATTCTCCGAAGTTTGAACATGATAACTGCGGTATCGGAGCTGTTGTTAATATTAAGGGTATCAAGTCACACGACACCGTGGCAAACGCTCTGACAATTGTTGAAACTCTCGAACACAGAGCAGGTAAGGATGCCGAAGGCAAAACAGGTGACGGCGTAGGTATTCTTCTCCAGATTTCACACAAATTTTTTAAGAAGGCAGCTGCTGAAATCGGCATTAAGCTCGGTTCCGAAAGAGATTACGCTGTAGGTATGTTCTTCTTCCCTCAGAATGAGCTTGCAAGAAATCAGGCAAAAAAGATGTTTGAAATCATTGCAGAAAAAGAAGGTCTTACAGTTCTCGGTTGGAGAAATGTTCCGTCAAGGCCCGAGGTACTCGGTCACAGAGCTGTTGAATGTATGCCTGCAATTATGCAGTGCTTTATCAAAAGACCTCACGGTGTAAAAAGAGGCCTTCCGTTCGACAGAAAGCTCTATGTTGCAAGAAGAGTTTTTGAACAGAGTAATGAAGACACATATGTAGTTTCACTTTCAAGCAGAACTATTGTATATAAAGGTATGTTCCTTGTCGGCGATCTCCGTAACTTCTTCCTTGATCTTCAGGACGAGGATTACGAGTCTGCAATCGCTATGGTTCACTCCCGTTTTTCAACCAACACAAATCCAAGCTGGCAGAGAGCCCATCCTAACAGAATGATTGTTCACAACGGTGAAATCAACACAATCAGAGGCAACGCTGACAAGATGCTTGCCCGTGAGGAAACAATGCGTTCAGAGCATCTCAAGGGCGACCTTGACAAGGTTATTCCTGTTGTAAACACAGAGGGTTCAGACTCTGCAATGCTTGATAACACACTTGAATTTCTCGTAATGAGCGGTATGGAGCTTCCTCTTGCCGTTATGATTACAATTCCGGAGCCGTGGGATAATAACGGCACAATGAGCCAGAAGAGAAAGGACTTCTATCAGTATTATGCAACAATGATGGAGCCGTGGGACGGTCCTGCGTCAATCCTTTTCTCTGACGGCGACATTATGGGTGCGGTTCTTGACCGTAACGGTCTGCGTCCGTCAAGATATTACATCACGGATGACGGCAACCTCATTCTTTCATCGGAAGTCGGCGCACTTCCTATTGATCCCGCAAAGATTGTTACAAAGGAAAGACTTCGCCCGGGCAAAATGCTTCTTGTCGATACGGTTCAGGGCAGACTCATTGATGACGATGAACTCAAAGAGTATTATGCGTCAAAACAGCCTTACGGCGAATGGCTCGACAGTAATCTTGTTTGTCTTAAAGACCTCAAAATCCCTAATATGAAGGTTGAGGAGCATTCATATAAAGAAAGACAAAAACTCCAGAAGGCTTTCGGATATACCTACGAAGATGTTATGACATCAATCCTTCCTATGGCAAAGAACGGCACAGAGTCAATTGCCGCAATGGGTACAGACAGTCCGCTTGCAGTTCTTTCAAAAGAACCGCAGCCGCTTTTCAACTACTTCAAACAGCTCTTTGCACAGGTTACAAACCCACCGATTGACGCAATCCGTGAGGAAGTTGTAACATCAACAACAATTTATATCGGCGAGGACGGCAACATTCTTGAGGAGCGTCCCGAAAACTGCAAGGTTATGAAGATTCACAATCCGATTCTTACATCAACCGATATTCTCAAAATCAAGAATATGCACATTCCGGGCTTTAAGGTTGCGGTTATCCCGATTCTCTACTACAAGAACACAAGACTTTCAAAGGCTGTTAAGCGACTTTTCATTGAAGCTGACAAGGCTTACAATGACGGTGCAAATATTCTTATCCTCTCCGACAGAGGAGTTGACGAAAACCATCTTGCAATTCCGTCACTTCTTGCAGTATCCGCTCTTCATCAGCACCTTGTTGCAACAAAGAAGAGAACCTCACTTGCAATGATACTTGAAAGCGGTGAGCCGAGAGAAGTTCATCATTTTGCAACACTTCTCGGCTACGGTGCAAGTGCAATCAACCCGTATCTTGCTCAGGAAACAATCCACGAGCTTATCGGTGACGACCTTCTTGACAAGGACTACTACGCAGCAGTTGACGATTACAACAGCGCAGTTCTCCACGGCATCGTAAAGATTGCGTCAAAAATGGGTATTTCAACAATCCAGTCATATCAGGGCTCACAGATTTTTGAGGCTATCGGTATCGGCAAGGATGTTATTGACGAATACTTCACAGGCACAGTCAGCAGAATCGGCGGTATCACAATCAAGGATATCGAAAAGAATGTTGACAAACTTCACACAGCGGCATTTGATCCGCTTGACCTCGGTGTAAGCGATGAGCTTGAATCCCGTGGTTCACACAAGTTCAGAAGCGGCAAAGAGGAACACCTCTACAATCCGCAGACTATATATATGCTCCAGCAGGCAACAAGAACAGGCGATTATGAACTTTACAAAAAGTATTCTCATATGATTTCCGAAGAAATGGATCCTGTAAACATCAGAGGTCTTTTCGACTTCAACTTTGCAGAAACTCCTGTTCCGCTTGATGAGGTTGAAAGCGTTGATTCAATCGTAAAGCGTTTCAAGACAGGCGCTATGTCCTACGGTTCAATCTCACAGGAGGCTCACGAAACACTTGCGATTGCAATGAATCAGCTTCACGGCAAGTCAAACTCCGGTGAGGGCGGCGAAAGCCTTGAACGACTTCTCACAAAAGGACAGAAGGTTGACAGATGTTCTGCAATCAAGCAGGTTGCATCAGGTCGTTTCGGTGTTACATCAAGATACCTCACATCCGCAAACGAAATTCAGATTAAAATGGCTCAGGGTGCAAAGCCGGGCGAAGGCGGACATCTTCCGGGCAAAAAGGTTTATCCCTGGATTGCAAAAACCCGTCATTCAACACCGGGTGTATCGCTCATCTCTCCCCCACCGCACCACGACATTTACTCAATTGAGGACCTTGCACAGCTTATCTACGACCTCAAAAATTCTAACAAAGACGCAAGAATCTCTGTTAAGCTCGTTTCGGAATGCGGTGTAGGTACGGTTGCCGCAGGCGTTGCAAAAGCAGGTGCAGGCGTAATCCTTATTTCAGGTTATGACGGCGGTACAGGCGCTGCTCCGAGAAACTCAATCTACAACGCAGGTCTGCCGTGGGAACTCGGTCTTGCCGAGGCTCATCAGACGCTCATTATGAACGACCTTCGTAACAAGGTTGTTATTGAAACCGACGGTAAGCTTATGAACGGCCGTGATGTTGCAATTGCCGCAATGCTCGGTGCAGAGGAATTTGGTTTTGCAACTGCGCCGCTTGTAACTCTCGGTTGTGCAATGATGAGAGTATGTAACCTTGATACCTGCCCGTTCGGTGTTGCCACACAGAACCCCGAGCTCAGAAAAAGATTCTGCGGCAAGCCCGAATATGTAATAAACTTTATGAAGTTTGTAGCAAGCGAACTTCGTGAATATATGTCAAAGCTCGGTGTAAAAACCGTTGATGAGCTTGTCGGAAGAATTGACCTCATCAAGAGAAAAGAAGGCATCACAGGACAGGCTGCCGAGGTTGACCTTTCTAACATTCTTGATACAAACTTTGTTTCGGAAAAGGTTGAATACAACAAAAAGAGCCTTTACGATTTCAAGCTTGAATCAACACTTGACGAGAGAATCCTCTGCAAAGAATTCGCAAAGGTTCTTGCAAAAGGCACAAAGAAAAAGGTTGAAGTCAATGTTAAGAACACTGACCGTTCATTCGGTACAATCTTCGGTTCTGAGGTTACAAGAAAGCATTACAACAACCTTGATGACGATACATTTACAGTAGTCTGCAACGGTTCGGGCGGTCAAAGCTTTGGTGCATTCATTCCAAAGGGACTCACACTTGAACTTGTGGGCGACTCAAACGACTACTTTGGCAAGGGACTTTCAGGCGGTAAGCTGGTAGTTTATCCTCCGAAGAACTCAACATTTGACGCAGGTAACAACATCATCATCGGTAATGTTGCACTTTACGGTGCAACAAGCGGCAAGGCATTTATCAACGGTGTGGCAGGCGAGCGTTTCTGCGTAAGAAACTCAGGCG
>ERZ1026963.1300-NODE-1300-length-10597-cov-4.841871_pt1 | contig 10597 bp, 6 predicted proteins | sample MGYA00519566_ERZ1026963 | MGnify/ENA primary metagenome ERZ1026963 (study PRJEB26926, sample SAMN06164512) | human gut metagenome | biome: ENVO:00009003; feature: ENVO:2100002; material: ENVO:00002003 | host: Homo sapiens | place: USA | collected 2012 ... | reverse complement strand
GGCTATTCGTCGGCAGCGTCAGATGTGTATAAGAGACAGAAAGAAAGACACAACACCAGATTCCAAATTAAGGGCAACCCCCATTTCACTACTTTTCAGGCTTACAATATTGCCTTCCTGAGTAACGGCAGTCTTCACCTTCTGAGGAGTTTCTATTACAGAAAGACTCTCCTTTGTATACTTCCACCCATTAGGAGATTTTAGTATTCTTACAATTGACGGAGTATAGAATTGTAATTCTACATCTACAGAATTAATGGTCGCCTTAATTCCCTCAGGAACTTGCTGATAATCTTGCCCTGTAAGCGGGATACAACAACACAGCGCCATTAATATAAATACACTTTTAATTGGTTTCATGGTACTTATTACATTTAATGATTAAAACTCGCATTCCATAACTTTGCACGATACAAAAATAGCTGCATATCTTTTACACCTTTTTCAATATTAGATATTTGACTTTCAATATTAGATAAATAAATGGCTATCAATCAGAACATTCCATCAAATAACCATAATAATAAGCTTGATTGCCATCAATTGTATATTCATCCAATGTTCTTGCCCCCCAAGAATCAGCGCCTCCTACGCCATGAATATTCAAATCAATATTCACATTCACATAATCGCGTACGGGTAGTTCATAAGCATGCCTGTTCTTTTCCAAATCTTCCTCACCATACGGCCACACACGAAAGCAGAGCGGTTGCAAACCTGTCACTTTTATCGTTCGGCCCTCCTTATCATTCAGTGAAAACCAACGGACATCACATCTGTTTGCATTATCCTGTGGAAAAGCATAATCCGTGACAAAACTATTGAGATCCGTTGCATAGCAACCGACTAAAGCAGCCGTTTTCCTATCCGGATAGTTCTCAAATTCACCACGACCATACCATTTGACATAATCCATGGAAGAAGGTAAACGCATCCTCATTCCAAACTTAGGCATTAATGGGATCTTTTCTTTTTCCGGTTTATAGAAAGCTTCAACTTGTATCTTTCCGCTCCCATTTACAGTATAGCGCAATTGATAAGCAGCACCTACCACAGGCAACGACATACTAACCTCCACTACAGCCAGCCCATTCTTCACAGAATAATCCACACCTTCGACTACACGTTCACCAGCAGCGTTTCTCCATATTCCTAAACGGTTATTATAACCATTATTCATCTGATTACTGTTCGCCGGTTTCCAGAAATAAGGTTCCAAAGGAGCATATAGAATTTCCGTTCCATCATTTTTCCAACTTGTCAAAGCACCGGATTTCACATCTACAATGAAACAATTCAATCCAGCCATTATCTCAATAGCAACCGGTGACGCATTCACTTCAACACTTCCCCCTTCCGAAACAATAGACTCCGGCTTGGCCATATTCACCAAAAATTGCTCCTTACTAATAACAAAGCCTTTTTCAGCCCAGCATGTACTCTGTTTCAGCTTGGCAAATACATTCAGGAAAAGCTCACCCGAACCCGTGAAAGCGGGAATATCCAAATGATCTCCAGCTACAAGCGGTACTTCTCCCGACTTTACAAGTTCACCATTCTGCAACCATTCATACTCATAATCGAACTCATCCAAAGCCGTAAATTCATACTTATTGGTGAGACGTACCTTATTCGGCCCTTCAAGTGAAAAACCAATATTCTGATACACCTTCTGAACCTGATAATAGTGTGGGTGAGGAACACGGTCAGCCCCAATTAAACCATTAAAACAGAAATCCCCATTATTAGGAAAATCACCGAAATCTCCTCCATAAGCCCAGAATTCACCTTCCTTCAATAGCAAAGAACCTGAATTCTCCACTCCTTTCTTATATCCCGGATTTATCTTCTTTGCAATTCCCTGATCGACCCAATCCCAAATAGCCGCACCTGAAACGTGGTCATTAGCCTCAATGACATCCCAATACTCCTGCAAATTGCCTACTGAATTTCCCATGGCATGAGCATACTCACGCATAAAGATAGGTTTATCACGTTTTTCCCGGGCATATTCCTTAAACTTTCCGGGAGTATAATAAGAAGGATCATTAAAAGCCGATACAGAAAGATCGGTATCGCTAAAAATAATACGTGAAGCATCTATGGCCTGTATTGTATCTGCCATGGCCTGCATATTGCGTCCGGCACCTCCTTCATTACCCAAAGACCAAAAGACCACACAAGGGTGATTCTTATCTCGTTGTACCAATGCAAGTGCCCTGTCTACATGCGCTAACGTCCATTCCGGGTTATCACCAAGTATTTTATTACCTAAACCATAATCATGACTTTCCTGATTAGCCTCATCCATCACATAGAAACCATATCTGTCACACAATTCATAAAACAGCGGGGAATTAGAATAGTGTGCAGTACGGATCATATTAATATTGGCTTGTTTCATCAATCTCAAATCCTTTTCCATAGTCTCCCTGTCCACAAGTCGGCCGGTGCGTGGATGATGTTCATGGCGATTCACTCCCTTCAATTTAACAGGCTGTCCATTAAACTTAAATACATTTCCATCAATCTCGCATTTCCATATTCCTATATGTGATTGAAACTCCTCAACCACCTTCTTACCATCGTAAAGCCTAATTTCAACATCATACAAGTTTGGCTTTTCCGCCGACCATAGCTTCGGATTTTCCACAACAGATGACAAAGTATAGCAGCCTGCGGATGTTGCCGGCAAATTCTTTACAGGAGTGATTAACCGTTTCACAAATCTCTCCTCATTCCGATTCTTCCCTTTTAATAGAACCTCAAGACTCAGTTTTCCCGATTTACTGTCCGACAAGTTTCTTAACCAAACTTTTGCCTTAAAACCGGCAGACGAAAAATCATCTGCCAGATCGGTAGTCAGCGAATAGTCTTTTATATGGATTTTAGGGCGTACCCATAACTCTACCGGGCGATAAATCCCACTAAAACGCCACATATCCTGATCTTCCAGATAGCTGCCATCCGACCAACGGTATACCTCTACCGCCAGACGGTTTTGCCCCTCATTTACATATCCGGTAATATCAAACTCCGCCGGAGCCATGGAATTCTGGCTATATCCTACTTTTTTCCCGTTAATCCATACATACATAGCCGACTTAACTCCTTCGAAGTGCAGATACAATTGCTTATCTTTCATATCCTCCGAAACATCAAAAGTTGTCACATAAGACCCCACCGGATTGCGATTCTCATAACTAAAAAAATGCTTGGGAGGTTCTCCTGTCACTTTTGGCTGGTCTTTCTTAAAAGGATATGTCCAATTGGTATAAATAGGTTTTCCATAGCCTTGTAACTGCCATGTCCCCGGTACAGAAATGTTATCCCAGCCACTCACATCAAAATTATTTTTATAAAAGTCCGACGGCCGACTTTGCGGATCGGGAGACCAGTAAAACTTCCACCTCCCGTTCAAAGACACAATCTCTTCACACGAGGATTTCCCGGACGGCAACGTCAATGTACTGTGATACTCCTCTTTATTGATACCTACTACGCGAGGATTTTCCCAATCAGGCACTTGCTGTGCACGCATCTGAAAGGTAAAACAAACAGTTAACAGAAATATATAAATTCTCATACTCATCATTTTATAACAGCTACAAATCCTCCACGCGGCAAACATTTTATTTCCAAATTCATTTCGTCTTCTGACAAAGGAAGATTTTCTTCAATAGCAAAGCTTCTGTCATCTGTACCGTCCTCAAATAAAGTTATCTTCTTACCGGCAACGGAAAGGTCTTTCAGCGAAAAACAAAGGGTTCTCGGTTCATTGGTTCCATTAATCCCTGCAATATACCATACATCCCCTTTGCGCCGTGCCATAACAACCTCCATACCCGGATAGCCGGTCAAAAGCTTCGTATCATCCCAGGCTGCCGGCAAATCCGATAATAACTTTTTTACAGGTTTCGGCATATCATAGTAAACCGAAGGCCTGTCTGGCATATGCTGCAAGGCCGACTCAAAAATTACCGGTAATGCCAATTCATGACCGTAAGAGGTGATATGCGGATGCTGAGAATCAGAGAAAGTGCCCGGAGTATAATCCATTGGACCTACAACATTTCTCGTAAAGGGTAAGGTAGCATTGTGTTCCGCAGCCAGATTCGTCAAAACCGGAGTGTTATTGTACCATTCCGCCCCATATACTCCCTCCACCGACATCATGTGAGGATACGTACGTTGCCATCCGCGAGGAATAGTGGCACCATGAAAGTTAAGCATCAATTTATACTTCACGGCATCTTCAAGCAGATCTATATAATAATTCATTGTAGAAACACTATCACCCGAGAAGAAGTCAACTTTAATGCCGGCAACTCCCATATCGCTTAACCATTTATATTCCTTTTCCCTGTCTGCCTTTTTATTCAGACGAAAGAGAGGACCGGGACCTATCCAATTCGTGCTCGAATTATACCAGACCAAAGGTTTAACACCTTGACTCAAAGCATATTTCACGGCATCTTGGATATTTCCCCCATTTCTCATTACATCCCATTCCCAATCGATCAGATCATAAGGCCACTTCATCTTGACTGCCAGGTCAATGTATTCCTTCACGATTTGATAATCTTGAGAACCATGGTTGTATGCCCAATAAATCCATGACACCATTCCGGGTTTTATCCATTCCGTATCCTCCACCTTAGAAGGGTCAGACACATCCGTCACCAGTGTAGACTCAGTAATATCAGCTAAAGAACCAGCAATAAGCAATCGCCATGGAGACTCCCACACACCGCTAAAGGCAAGTTTTTTATCGCCCAATCGCACCTGATAATTATCGCGATTATCCCCATTATACAGAAAAGAGCCACAATGCCCCCGTCTGATATTTGCCTCCGTAATCAGCACAAACACAGAATCCCGTGGCTCTATAAGCGCCGGATATCCCCAAAGGTCAACCTCCGGGCGATTGGCAAGCTTACCATCAGTAGACAGCGGGAAAAACTTTTCATAACCCGGATCATATTGTTGTATCCATCTTTTACTCCCTTGTGGCAAGGCGTACGCCGTATATTCATTAATGATATGTTCTTCATCCGAAATAGCCTTAAGCCCATATTTAAATGCAATCCCATCGTTGTACACCCTAAACGTTACCTCCAAAGTTTGCCCTTCATCGTTTTCCAGAGAATAAACCCGTTCGGAAGCCTCATTCACACAATGGCTCCGTTTTCCCGTAATCATCCTATAATCATCAATCACGGATTTCGGTTCCGAAACTGATTTCAGTCTTAAGTTACCGGCAAACTTTTGCGCATCTGTTTCCAATCCCAGTTCGGAACGAAAAAGAATACTATCTCCCTTGTAATGCACAACGAAAGCGGCTTTTCCATAATCGCCATCCTTTGTTGTCACTACACCAACCTTTAAGGTTCCGTCAGGAGAAATAATATCAAATGTTGCCGAGTGACACGAACTGATTATAACAGCTATTACAATCCCCCATGTTTTTCTAAGTAAGTTCATAAACATACATATTTAGTTAGTACAACGACCCTTATTTTGTTAACCCAACAAAAGTAGGGAAATACCTCTGTACATATTTGCAATTTTAGATAATCCATTTGTGATTTTAGATAATATCGTCCTTCTATCCCACTGTAAAGCAAGAAAAGCCCGAAGCATATTTCTATCGCTTCGAGCTTTTCAATCATTTGTTATTCCTTTCCCAAAAACTATTTACCATTAAATTCCTATCAAAATAAATGCAAAATTTAACCTCTAACTTTATCTAACTTAATTTTTTCCTACCACTGATTCACTGCATTTTGAAATACAGCGATATTATATCCTCTGATGTCATGCGACCATTTATTTATCCATTACCATTGATTCGGGAACCAACAATCGTACTGCAAAAATCCCTCCTGCTGTAGTATCCGGCTTACTCTGGAACCTAACCGTAATTTTATCTTTCGATTTCAGCAAAGTGGCCGGAATATTATATTCCACATTACAGAACAAGTCTTTCTTCCATTTCCCGACAATATTTTCCGTAGCGATAGTTTGACCGTCAACCAGAATATCAAAGCTCCTGCTACCAGACTCAGCTCCCCAATAACGGACCATCAATGAGAGATTCTCATTCCCTTTCGTGGTCAGTGTATATTCGAAATATCCCCCATTACGGGCATCACGCCAAGCCTCACCGGCATGTACTCCACGATGTGAATCCTGAGTTTTCATTGCATGATCCGACTCAGGCTGTTGCTCACCCGATGATACCATATCCACAGTACGCTTGTCGAGTATCATTCTCCCACGTTCTTCAGCTTCCACAGCTTGTTTATATTCCCTGAATGCGGGCTCGGACATTGACAACCAATACATCATATAGCGGCTATCATGAATTCCATAGAATGGTTCAAGTATCAGATTCTTATATTTTTCCTGAGTAAACAAACCGGGAACAGTAAAACTAAAAGATTTTCCTTCGACAGGCCTCATACTATTCAATTTATTCAGAATATCACTTCTTTCCCCTATAATATAAGGTGCGTCAAAAAGTGAAACCAGCGATCCGTGCGCAATATGCTCCCAACGCCCGTCTCCGGCAATTAATCCGGGCATATTTTCCGTTCCCGTCCTCGCACCTAACAAAATAGGGCCACGCATGATCGAGATAGCGTTAGGTACATTGGGCAGTTCTTCAATTCTCACGGTCATCGGAGTCTTTACTTCTACCACATCTCCTTTTGACCATTGGCGATCAATGGCTATATAAGAGCCTGGCTGCGCACTTTTTGCATAATCAACCCCGTTGCAGATCACCTGCATTTTTCCCTGTTCCACCCACGATGGATAACGTATCAGCAGTTTAAACTGTGTTGCTTTGGAAGGATTAACAGTCAGCGTAGTCCCCTCTTCATTCGGAAAGTCCGTTTCTTGTGCAATCTTAATCTTCTTCTCTTTCCAGTTCAATTCAGAAGGTATAAAAAGATTCACATACAGAGCATTATCCGCCGTATCATGGGTATAAATAAACTGCCCGTATTTACCATGATTCTCCATACCGGTACCCACACAACACCACATTGCTTTTCCCGGTGCCGAATAAACACGATAATGCGAGGGGCAAGCAGGTGTGAAATATACATATCCCCCATGTTCAGGATGCTGGGTAGAAAGGATATGATTATACATGGCACGTTCATAAAAATCGGCATATTCCACTTTGGGATGCATGCGGAACAGACCCTCGGTAAGTTTCAGCATATTGTTAGTATTACACGACTCCGGTCCCTGACGTTCGTGCATATAATCGGAACATTTTCCTGCTTCGGGAAAATGCTCACCCCGACTGTTTCCGCCTAATGACAAAGAGCGATGAGAAACTACAGTCTCCCAGAAAAATTCAGCAGCAGTCATAAAATCATTGTAATCCGGAGCGGTTTTCGAATTAAGTTCAGCCACACGCTGATATCCCACGGCTTTAGGCACTTGCGTATTGGCATGCTTGTTATCCAGATTATCAATGTGCCTTGCCATACTGTCGAAAATCTGCTTATGTGAGAAGCGCTTCGCCGTATCGAGGTATTTGGGATTGCCGGTCATTTGCCAGGCATCCGCATACACTTCATTCATACCGCCGAATTCATTATCCAGCATACGCTCCATTTGCCGGTCGTCTAAATTAGAAATAACGTCGACGCCCCAGTCACAAAACTTCAGGAAGATCTTTTTCGCTTTTTCATTTTTACCGTAAAGCCAGGCATCCCGCAGTCCGGCATAGGTTTTATGCATATTATACCAGGCAACCCAATAGTTCCATACAATGCCTACATTCCCTTTTCTTATTTCTTCTGCAAACTTCTTACTGTTTGGAAAACCGCAAATAGAGCCGTCACCATTAGCCTGCTGTACACGTGCAAATTCAGAAACCATATAATCCATGCGTTTTTTGCATTCCAAATTACCTGTAGCGGCATAATGAATGGCTAAAGCAGTCAGATAGTGCCCACCGATATGCCCGTCAAGACCGTCTTTTTCCCAGTTACCATACGTTTCCGCTTTCTTAGGTAATCCTGCTTCACGCAGGAAAGGAGCCAGCAGACGATCGGTATCATACTGAAGCAGAACCTTAACGTTCAAATCACAAGCATGCTTAAAAGGACCTGCGGTTATTCTCACATCTCCCAGAGGAAAAGTGTTCGGATAAAGCGCGTCCTGCGCAGTCAGGCTTGTAAAACTAATCGTTATCAGTAACAATAGAATCCATTTTTTCTTCATTTCCTAATCCTTGATTTATTTCCACTTATAATCATACTTTCATATGATCTGACACAATGCAAAAATAGGCCTATTATGTTATAGTCATTGTCAATTTCAGACATTTGATTTTAGATTTCAGATAAAACTTCTTTCGTAGCCTCACCGCAACTCTACCGTACTTACTCCGTACATTTTTCAAAAGATGTAACATCATGAAAGAAACGTGTAACATCATTATTGGGCTGAGAAAACAGAATGCCGTATGTTTGCGACATAAAATTCAGAACCATGAAAAACATTGCAATCATCTTAGTATGCGCATTGGCGTATTGCTTCGGGGTACAGGCACAAAGTAGTATCCCCCACTCCCAGGCCGGTTTCGACGTAGAAAAAACAGGAATAGCCCAAGGGAAAATAGAAACGGTGGCTTATAACTCTAAAACTGTCGGTACGAAGCGGAAAGCATTGGTTTATACCCCTCCCGGCTTCAGCAAAAGCAAGAAATACCCCGTACTTTATCTTCTGCATGGTATCGGTGGCGATGAACTGGAGTGGTTCAATAATGGCAAACCGCAAGTCATTCTCGATAACCTGTATGCCGAAGGCAAACTAACGCCGATGATCGTAGTACTCCCCAACGGAAGGGCCATAAAAGATGACCGCGCTACGGGCAATATCATGGCTCCGGATAAAGTAGAAGGCTTCGCCATTTTTGAAAAAGATCTGTTGAACGACCTGATTCCCTTTATTGAAAAGACATATCCTGTAATCAAGAATCGAGAGAGCAGAGCCATCGCAGGCCTGTCAATGGGTGGCGGGCAATCTCTAAACTTTGGTCTGGGAAATCTGGATAAATTCGCCTGGGTAGGAGGATTCTCATCCGCTCCCAACACCAAAGCACCCGAAGTGCTTGTCCCAAATCCTGAAGCTACCAAACAGCAACTGAAACTGTTGTGGATATCCTGCGGAGATAATGACAACCTAATGTCCTTCAGCGAGCGTACTCACCTCTACCTGCAACAGCATCGGATTCCCCACATCTTCTATGTGGAGCCCGGAGGCCACGACTTCAATGTATGGAAAAACGACCTCTACCTGTTCTCTCAATTGCTATTCAAGCCTGTAGATACATCAAGCTTCGATAAATACGGCCTTCACGGGACACGCGCGGAATCCAACGTACGGAATTCCAAATATCCGCAACTGACAGCAGACCACCGCGCTATTTTTCGCATAAAAGCCCCGGATGCACAGAAAGTACAGATAGACCTAGGACGGAAATATGATATGGTCAGACAGGAAGGGGGCATCTGGGAAACGGTAACCGATTCTTTGGGTGAAGGTTTCCATTACTATTCACTATTGATTGACGGAGTGGCGGTAGCCGATCCCGGAAGTGAAACTTTCTATGGCATGGGACGCATGGCAAGCGGCATTGAAGTTCCTTTCAAAGGTGGAGAATATTATGCACTGAAGGATGTGCCGCACGGTGATATCCGCATGAAACGTTACTACTCGGAAGTAAGCCGTTCGTGGAGACGCTTCTTTGTATATACGCCTGCCGGATATGACACCCACACGACTGAAAAATATCCTGTTTTATATCTGCTGCATGGTGGTGGAGAAGATGAACGCGGCTGGGCTACGCAAGGTAAAACGGACCTGATAATGGACAACCTGATCGCTGAGGGAAAGGCTAAACCGATGTTGATAATAATGCTAGACGGCAATATGGCTTCTGCCGGATTCAATGCCGGTGCCTTGAAAGCATTCGAAGCCGAGCTGATGCAGGCTGTCATTCCATTTGTAGAAAAGAACTATCGCATCAGAAAAGAACCGGACAGCCGCGCACTTGCAGGCCTCTCTATGGGAGGCATACAGACACTTTATGCCGGCCTATACCATACAGATATGTTCGCTCATCTCGGTGTATTCAGTTCCGGATGGCTACCTTTCTACCAGAAAATCGCAGATGACCAATACGAGTTTATCAGCAAGAATAAAGCAGCGATAGACTCTCAACTCAGATTACTCTGGATTGCCATGGGAGGTAAAGAAGATATAGCCTATCAGAACTGTCAGAATATGCTTAAAGAGTTTGATACGCTAAAACTGAAGTATACATATTCCGAATACCCGGGTGGACACACCTGGCCGGTATGGAGGAATAATCTGTATCATTTTGCACAATTGTTATTCAACAAATGACAAAAGACACATTAGAAAACAATCTATCTTCTTACTCAATACTTACAAGGATTATCACAAATATATCTGATTTTGAAATTCAAATATCTAATATCAAAAGCCACTCATCCTTCGATAGCTTACTTTTGTCGCATGGTGTCTTATCTGTCTCTTATACACA
>ERZ1026963.1298-NODE-1298-length-10610-cov-4.077973_pt1 | contig 10610 bp, 7 predicted proteins | sample MGYA00519566_ERZ1026963 | MGnify/ENA primary metagenome ERZ1026963 (study PRJEB26926, sample SAMN06164512) | human gut metagenome | biome: ENVO:00009003; feature: ENVO:2100002; material: ENVO:00002003 | host: Homo sapiens | place: USA | collected 2012 ... | reverse complement strand
GTTGGGTGTCACCATTGACGCAACCGGAAACGGTGGGTCTGGCTGCGTCGGCGCGGGCTTCGGCGGCTCAGGTGGCTTGACCGGCTGAATATCTTTGTCCTCCAGAATCGCCCGCATCGTCTTATCGTCCAGATTTCCGCGTTTCTCTGCGTCTCTTAAACGCTGCACACGTTTGACCGTTGGTTTCAGGTTCAGGCCAACCAGATCAATGACTGCATTTTGATGTTTTGGAGACAGGAATGACAAATCTGATGCAATCGACAATTCCAGCGAGTTATCATCCACTGCATCGCAGACAGCTTTGGTTGCTTCGGAAAGGCGGATAATTCGGTTCAGTCTGCTGGTGCTGATGCCCATTTCCTTTGCCAGCATTGCGTCACTTTGCAGCTCGTCCGCACCCGGTACGCCGCGTTTCTTCCGTCCTGCCTTGCGTTTCATCGCGGTCATTTTATTGCGCAGCGTCCGCGAAAGATCGTATGTGGAAATATGCGGTCGATGCAGATTGCTGTCCGCGACAAGGATCATCGCGTCATTGTCGTCAATTTTCTGAATGATGGCCGGAACAGGATAGTTGAACTCACGCGCGATCATGTGCCGTCGCTGGCCTGAAAGGATTTCCAAGCCGCCCTTGGGATTGATTCTGGTCAGAACCGGTTCTTTCACACCGTTCAGCTCGATGGACTTTTTCAGCTCCATGTAATCGTCGCTGGACACATCAACAGAGACGGTATTCAGCTCCGATTTTTCCAAATAGCTTGGATGAAGCGTGATGAAATACGATTCACCATCACTGGGGATTGGCAAATCTTTCATGGCTTTTTCATCCGGGGGCAGGAGCCGATCCTCAAAAATCTTTGTGATTTTCGTACCGGAAGGCCCCAGCGCAGCAGGACCGGGCATGAACGCCGGGGCCGGTTTGACCTCTGCGGCCTTTTTCATTGGCGTCGGCTGTTTGGTCGGCGTTTTGCCGTCTGTATCAGATTTTTCCGTAGGCGCAGCCGTTTTCGGTTTTTCCTCCGGCTTCTTCGGTTCCAGTGCCGGTGCGGTTTTTACCTCAGCTGGCTTCTCAGGCGGCTTCTGCGGCACATCCGGTTTCTTGCCGCCTGAATCTGCCTTTTCCGGGGGTGCGGTCACTTTCGGCTTTTCCTCCGGTTTTTTCAGGTCCGGTGTAGGTACAGGTTTTACCTCGGCTGCCTTTTCAGACGGCTTCGGCGGTGTAACCGGTGCTTTTTCCGCAGCCTTATCTTCCGCCTTTGCAGGCACTTCACGTTTCTTGCCGATCTCGCTTTCAGGCAGCAGCTTTCCGGGCGGTGTACCCTCACCCTTATTGCGGAAACGAAAATCTTTCGCTTCTTTCTCGGTCATGTCATAGATGAACGCGGGAATCTCTGTTTTCTTCGCAAGCTCACTGGATTTGCGGCGGCGGTTGCCGGAAACAATCTGAAATTCGCCATCCTCGCGCTGCCGCAGGATAACCAGCTCCTGTACGCCTTTTAGGACGATGCTGCTCGTCAACGCTTCCAGACTTTTCGGACTCGGCGGTGCGAAGACGCTGCCGGGCAGGTCATGGATTTTGGAAAGTGGGATGCTGACCGGCTTGATTTCCGGCTTCGTCGGGTCGCGTGCTTTTTCTTCTGCCATGTGTGTACCTCCAAAATTGAATTTTTATATCAAAAAATACGTCTCACCGTGAGACCTATTTTCTGCGAAGATCATGCCGCACCTGTGCGGAATAGAAAAAGCCCATCGTCGTCGGCGCGTTGTATAACGCGGTTAGAAGATAGGCTTTGATGTTATTGATTTGTGTCGTGGTTGTCCGTAAGCTGTCCAGAACGTAGGCAACGTGCATCTGGTTCAGCTGGCGGAACCGTTCTTTGATGATCTCGATGGGGATTTGGTCTTTTCCAAGACGGACAGCATCGGCGGTGCTGCTTTGCATCTCTGCAATCAGCTCCACCAGCGCGTCCACGTCCTCGGCGGCGTACTGCGTACAGAGCGCGTCATATTCGATCTGCTCTTTGACACGCTCTTTCAAACTCCATCGCTCGATCAATCGCCCGTCACCTCCCGGCTGCTTCGCGGGAGAGATAGATGGATCAGGATAGCTAGAATCAGGATAATTATTATCTAAATAACTTGCTTCCCGTTTTGGGAAGTCTTGACTTCCCAAAAGCGGAAGTCTGGAAGTTTGTTTTTGGGAAGTCTGCATTTCCGAATCCGGGAAGTCTGAAATGGGCGCAGAAATGGAAACCTCCGGCACATCGGTCGTAGCGAATTTCTTGACGTAAATCTTTGCCGGACGGCCTTGACCCTGCTTCACGCGCTCGATCAGGCCAAAGCCTGTCTTGCCCGTATCCAGCTCAGCCAGCAGACGAACGGCCTTATTGTGTCCGCACATGAGGTCGGTCTGAATTTCGTCGAGCGTGTAGTAAATGTAAACACGTCCCAGCTCGTCATACCAGCCGTGTTTGGCGGATAGCCCCATGCGGTCGAGCATCAGGCCATACAGCAGCTTCGCGTCGGTGGAGAGCGTCTTGAATTTCTTGCTGCGTACCAACAATCTGGGAATCCGGAAGTAACTGAACTGTTCGGATTCTTCGCCGTAGAAATAATCTGATACGATAACCGCCGCCATATTTGCCGCTCCTTTCTCCGCTTGGGGTCGATAATCTATGTCATAGAAAAAGCACGATTTGATTTCTTGTCAAACCGTGCTTTTTCGTGATATTCCGGTTTCCCGCGCTTGTCCATGAGAACATCCTGCAAATACTGCTTCTCATTTCATCCTTATGTCTCAAGGCTTTTCGGCTTGTGTGCAAATCAACGTCGTCCTATGAATGGGGCTACACCTATGGCCCGCCGATGGCGGTGGCGCCGATTGGGGCGGTGCGGCGGGTGGTGGAGTTTGCGCTGACGCAGATGGAGCCGGGGAAGATTCTGCTGGGGTTTCCAAACTATGCTTACGACTGGACACTGCCGTTCACGGCGGGGGCGACGCGGGCGCAGTCCATCGGGAACGAGGCCGCCCCGCTGCTTGCGGTGCAGTATGGCGCGGAAATTCAATTTGACGAGCAGGCGCAGACGCCGTATTTCACCTATCTGGACGAGGCCGGACAGCCGCACGAGATCTGGTTCGAGGACGCGCGCAGCGCGCTGGCAAAGTTCGGACTGTTGACGGAATATGGCCTGCTGGGGCTTGGCTACTGGAACTTCATGCGGCCCTTTGCGGCGGGGTTCAGCCTGCAGAATTACCTGTTTTCCATCCCTTGAGTAACCGATGATTCAATCGTCTGCGGCTGTCAGCGGATCTTTTGCCCCAACTGTGCAGTTTGAAAAACTTGAAATACATACAGTATTCCTGCGCTTTTCAAACTTTCATTTGGGACAAAATCTCTCGCTGACAACTCTTGCCGATTCGATCAGCGGTTACTTGAGTGTCTGCGTTGACAAAATCCGGCGGGTGCGGTATGATGAAAAAACAATAAAAGGAGGACACCTTCATGCCTGCAACCAAGGTTTATTTTACCGATTTCCGCTGCCGCAACGGCGTGAGCCAGCTCGATAAGCTCCGGAAGCTGCTGGAAAAATCAGAGTTTTCTCAGATCGACTTCGACGGCAAGTTCGTCGCCATCAAGCTGCACTTCGGTGAGCTCGGCAACCTGTCGTTCCTGCGTGCGAACTATGCCAAGGTCGTCGCCGACTTCATCAAGGAACGCGGCGGCAGGCCCTTCATCACCGACTGCAACACGCTCTATGTCGGCAGCCGCAAAAACGCGCTCGAGCATATGGACACCGCGTACTTAAACGGCTATTCCCCGTTCTCCACCGGCTGTCATGTTATCATCGCCGACGGCCTGAAGGGCTCGGACGATATTGAAGTCCCCGTCGCGGGCGGCGAATACTGCAAGACCGCCCGTATCGGCCGGGCCGTGATGGACGCGGATATCGTGATCTCACTGGCGCACTTCAAGGGCCATGAGGAAGCGGGCTTCGGCGGCGCGCTCAAGAACATCGGCATGGGCTGCGGCTCTCGCGCGGGCAAGATGATACAGCACGCCGCCGGACACCCGGAGGTGCAGCAGAGCCTGTGCCGCGGCTGCCACCGCTGCGCCAAGGAGTGCGGCTCGGACGCCATTACTTACAATGCCGAAAACAAGGCGGTCATCGACTACGACAAGTGCAAGGGCTGCGGCCGTTGCATCGGTGCGTGCAGCTTTGACGCCATCTATTCTCCCAACGACTGCGCCAACGAGCTGCTGGACCGCAAAATGGCGGAGTACGCCGCCGCAGTCTGCCACGACCGTCCCTGCTTCCACGTTTCTCTGGTGCAGGACATCAGCCCCAACTGCGACTGCCACTGCGAGAACGATGCACCCATCCTGCCGGATATCGGCATCTTTGCGTCCTTTGACCCGGTGGCGCTGGACCAGGCCTGCGTGGACGCCTGCCTGAACGCCGCTCCGCTGCCCAACAGCCAGCTGGGCACGAACCTTGCAAAGCCGGGCTGGAACTGCTACCACGACAACTTCAAGGACTCCAACCCCAACATCGAGTGGAAGGCCACCCTTGAACAGGCCGAGAAGGTGGGCATGGGCACCCGCCAGTATGTGCTGAAAAAGGTATAACGACAAAATGGGGCGCTGACCACACGGTCAGCGCCCCATTGCGCTTTAAAATTTAAGGTTGCGTTTAAGCCTCGCCGTTCGTCTCCGGCACGATATCGTCCAGCACAGTTTGCAGCGCCTGCCAGTTTTTCAGGGTGCAGCCGGGCAGGGTATCAGCGTCCAGTCCTGCGTCCGCGATGCGGCCGGTCATGCTGTCCTTATCGCTGAGCAGGTCCAGCGCGGCGTCCTTGACCAGCGGCCAAGCCTCGGCAAAGCCCTCCTGCTGGTTGTCGGTCAGGCCGTCGTACCAGCTGTAAAAGGCCTCCTGAATGGCCTCCGGGGAGCGGCTGGACATCCGTGCGCCCTCGGCCCATTGCAGCAGAGATGCCGCCGCGATGACCGATTTCAAAGAGCAGCCGGATACCCCGGGCCCCCAGCCCAGACAGGGCGCAAAGGCGTTTTCTGTGCCGGTGATGGAGAACACTGAGTTCTCGTCGAAGTTGCCGGGGTTCAGCTCTCCGGTGTTGGCCTCTGTGGTGGAGGAGGGCAGCTCACTGCTGCCGGAAGCGGATGCGCTGTCCGAGGCGGGTGCAGCGCTGGATGCGGGGCTGCTTGCAGAGCCGCCGCAGGCTGCCAGCAGACAGCCCAGTAAAGCGGCGCACAGCAGCAGCGCAAGGGAGCGGATATATTTCGATCTCATAAGAAAAACCTCCGTAAACGGTGCCCCGGCAAGCCTCCGGAGCAAAGCGGGATCTACACTCTAAGTATACGTTCTGCGCACGGCGTTGTCAATCGTTCTGCGCAGGACGAATTTCAAGCAGACCTGTGCAGGATATACAAAAATGCAGCTTGAATTTCGGGCAGTTCAACGCATTGACATTTTCCGCGCTGGCTCGTACAATCAAAAGCAGACAAGTGAATTTATCAGTGCGTGTAACTGTTCGATCAGGCATGAGCATCAGAGGGAAGGCGGCAACGGCATCCCTTTGGTTCTTGTGCCCTTTTTCTTTTTCACAAAAGCTGCGGCATGGAAGCGGAGGAGTGCGGCGATGCAGGCTGTAAAGGTATTCAATAACAATGCGGTGTCGGTGGTCATGCCGGACGGCAGGGAAGCCATTCTCGTGGGCAACGGGCTTGGGTTTGGCCGCCGCCCGGGGGACGTGATCGACAAAAGCCGCGTTTCCAAGGTGTACTATGTGCAGAACGAACTGCAGACCAAGTTCCTCAAGATGCTGGATAACGTCACCCCGCAGGTGATGCAGGCCGCCGAGCGCATCTCGCTGGCGGCAGAGGAGCAGGGCATCCTGCTCAGCAGCAAAAGCACCATCTCGCTGGTGGACCACATCAGTTTTGCGCTGGAACGTGTGGAAAAGGGCACCTTTCTGCCCAACCTCGTGCTCTCGGAGACCCGGATGCTGTACCCGAAGGAGTACGCGGTGGGGCAAAGGGCGCTGGAACTTGTCCGGCAGTTCTGCGGCGTACAGCTGCCGGAGGACGAAGCGGGCTACATTGCCCTGCATCTGGTAGCCGGTGCGGCGGACGGCGCGCTGGCCTACGATACCGTAAAGTTCGTCAAGGCGGTCAAGGAGATCATCTGTGATACCTATCACTGCACCTTTGAGGAAGAAAGCCTTGAGACCACCCGCCTGACCGTGCACCTCAAGTTTCTGGCGGCGCGCATCCTGCGGCACACCCCGTGGCAGGATGCCGGGCTGGAATCCATGTATACGGTGCTTTTGCAGCGCGACAGCCGCAACGAGGTGTGCTTGCAGCGCATCAATGCCTATCTGCGGCAGGAATTTGATTACGAGCTGGATCATCAGGAGCAGGTCTATCTGCTCATCCACCTGACCAAGATCGTTGGTTAAAATGTTTCAACAGGGCGTCCGGAAGCCCTGCGGAATAGAAATCATCCCCCAAAACAGTCAAGTCAAAAAGTGAGGAGTATTACACGATGAAAGAAAAAGTCATGAATGGCTTGGAAAAGTTCTCCAAAGCCATGCTCTCACCGCTGTCGTATATCTCGGCAGCAGGCCTGATCCTTGTGCTGGGCGCATTGCTTACCAGCACAAGCCTTAGTGCGATGATCCCCGTTCTGCAGTGGACCCCCATCAAGCTGCTGGGACAGCTGATCTACAACTGCATCATGGTCATCATCAACAACCTCAGCCTGATGTTCTGCGTAGGCATCGCAGCGGCGCTGGCCAAAAAGAACAAGCAGCAGGCTGCCATCATCGGCCTGATGAGCTATTTTATGTACCTGACTGCCGGCAACGTCACCCTGACCCAGCTGGGTATGCTGGCAGAGCCTGACCCGATGGTGGGTCTGTACGGCACCGGTCAGTCCACCGTGTTCGGCATCCAGACGGTGGATATGGGCGTGTTCGGCGGCATCCTGCTGGGTCTTGTCTGCGGCTGGGTGTACAACCGCACCTGTGAAAAGCAGTTCAAGGGCATCATCACCCAGATCTACTCCGGCAACCGCTGGTCCTTTACCTGCATGGTGGTCTTTTCCATCCTGTTCGGCTTTGGCTCCTGCTTCTTCTGGCCGCCGGTGCAGAACGTCATCAGCGCACTGACCGATCTGATCGCCACCTCCGGCAACTTCGGCCTGTTCCTGTACGGCTTCCTGGAGCGCTTCCTCATCCCCACCGGCCTGCACCACCTCATCTACACCCCCTTCCAGTTCTCTGCACTGGGCAACAGCCTGACCGTGGGCGATGCCACCTACACCGGCTCCTACATCGTCATGATGATGGAGTACAGCATGGGTCTGCCCTTCTCGGACGGCATCGTGTGGATGTACACCGGCTTCACCAAGACCTTCGGCTACTTTGGCATCGTGGCGGCTTTCATCTTCTGCGCCCGCAAGGAGAACCGCAAAAAGACCGCTGCCGTTCTGGTGCCGCTGGCCTTTACCGCTTCTCTGGCCTCCATCACCGAGCCGCTGGACTTCATGTTCTGCTTCACTGCGCCCATCCTGTGGGTGGCACACGCCTGCATCTCCGGCCTGTTCATCGTGCTGCTGCACATCTTCCATGTCACCGGCTTTACCACCAACCTCCTCGGCTCGATTCTGATGAACCTTTCCGCCGGCGCAGATAAGACCAACTATCCCACCCTGTACCTGCTGGCGCTGTGCCAGATCGCAGTGTACTTTGTGGTGTTCACCCTGCTGATCAAGGCCTTCAACCTGCACACCCCCGGCCGGGAAGAGGTGAGCACCGAGACCGCGGGGAGCGATGCACCCGCCAAGAAGGCAAGCGTGAAGAACGCTGCCGAGGTGCAGTGCGTCATCGACGGTCTGGGCGGCAAGGAGAACATCCTGTCGGTGGACAACTGCTTCACCCGTCTGCGGGTAAACATCAAGGATCCCGCAAAGCTGGACGAAGCTGCCATCAACAAACTGCCGAACAGCGGCATCGTGAAAAAGGGTACCGATATCCAGATCGTTTACGGTCTGCAGGTAGCCGATATCAAGCGTGCTGTGGAAGCACAGCTGGAAAACCAGTAAACCGCTTTTCCGTGCCCCGGCGGACTGCGCCGGGCTAACCTGAAAATACAAAAAAGGAGCGTTTATACTATGGTCATTACCATTGCTGGCGGCGGTAGTACTTTTACCGCCGGTATCGTCAAATCCATCGCCCTGCGCCGGGAAGAACTGGAAGTGGACGAGATCCGTCTGTTCGACATCAACAAGGAGCGGCAGGACAAGGTTGCCGTTGTGGTGGACTGGGTCCTGCACAAGGAACTGAATACCGATATCAAGCTGGTGGTCACCACCGATGTGCAGCAGGCTTACACGGATACCTCTTTTGTGTTTGCCCAGATGCGCGTGGGCGGCTACGCCATGCGGGAACAGGACGAAAAGATCCCTCTGCGCCACGGCTGCGTGGGACAGGAGACCTGCGGCTGCGGCGGCATGGCCTACGGAATGCGCACCATCTTCCCCATGATCAAGCTGATCGACGACGTGGAAAAGTATGCCAAGAAGGACTACTGGATCCTGAACTACTCCAACCCCGCCGCCATCGTATCCGAAGCCTGCCGCAAGCTGCGCCCGAAGGCACGGATCATCAACATCTGCGATATGCCCATCGCCATCATTGACGTGGTGGCAGCTGCCATGGGCATCCAGAACAAGAAGGAGATCGTTTACGATTACTTTGGCCTGAACCACTTCGGCTGGTTCACCTCCATCCAGTACCATGGCGAGGATCTGATGCCCAAGCTGCGCGCCTACATCAAGGAGAACAAGATCCTTCTGCCGGAAAGCTACCTCAAGGGCATGGGTGCGCTGACCTCCTCAAGCAACCAGAACCGCCACACCAAGGGCAGCTGGTACTATGTGTGGAAGGGCGAGTACGAGATCATGGAAAACTTCCCGGAGTACCTGCCCAACACCTACCTGAACTACTATCTGCAGGCCAAGGAGTTCGTGGAGCACTCGGACCCGAACCACACTCGCGCCAACGAGGTGGAGGAGACCCGCGAAAAGAACCTGTTCGACGGCATCGACCACTACCTCAAGACCGGCGAGGTGGACGCCAACACCTTCTATGCCGGCAGCCACGGCGACTGGATCGCAGATCTTTCCGCTGCGCTGAAGAACGACACCAAAGCACGCTTCCTCATCATCACCGAGAACCGCGGCGCTATCCCCAATATGCCCTATGACGCAATGGTGGAGCTGCCCGCCTACATCGGCAAAAACGGCCCGGAGGTCATTGCCCGGGACAACATCCCGCTGTTCCAGCAGGGCTTGATGATGCAGCAGCTCAACAGCGAAAAGCTGCTGGTGGAGGGCTGCGTGGAAGGCAGCTACGAGAAGGTGCTGCAGGCCTTTACCCTGAACAAGACTGTGCCCAGCATGAGCGTTGCAAAGGCCATTCTGGACGATATGATCGAAGCCAACAAGGGCTACTGGCCGGAGCTGCACTGAGCAGCCGGCCTTACAGCCGCCGCAGGCATTGCCGCCTGCGGCGGCTTTTTTATGCGCATTGACCTTTGCACAGCAAGGGCTTATAATGAGAAAAAACCAGTAAAAACGAAAGGAAGCACACCCATGCAAAACCAAGTCCCTGTATCCCAAAACCGCCCGGTCACCGGGCGCTTTGCGCCCAGCCCCAGCGGACGGCTGCATCTGGGCAATCTGGCGTGCAGCCTGCTGGCATGGCTCAGCGCAAAAAGTCAGGGCGGGCGCATCGTGCTGCGCATCGAGGATCTGGACGCCGAGCGCTGTCCCCGCGTCTACGCCGACTTGCTGGAACAGGATCTTGCATGGCTGGGGCTTACGTGGGACGAGGGCGGCAGCACCGGCGGCGCACACGCGCCCTATTACCAGAGCGAGTGCGGGGACATCTATACCCAAAGCTACCGCAAGCTGGAGCAGAGGGGGCTGGTGTACCCCTGCTTCTGCTCCCGCTCCCAGCTGCACGCCGCCAGCGCACCCCATACCTCGGACGGCAACGTCATCTACCCGGGTACCTGCCGGGGACTGACGCCGGAAGAGATCGCGGAAAAGCGCAAAAAGAAAGCCCCTGCCTACCGCCTGATGGTGCCGGACGAGGAAATCACCTTTACGGACGGCTGCATGGGTACCCACACGGAAAACCTGCTGCGGGACTGCGGCGACTTCTATCTGCGCCGGGCAGATGGCGTGTTTGCCTATCAGCTGGCAGTGGTGGTGGACGATGCCCGCATGGGCGTCACCGAGGTGGTGCGCGGGGCAGACCTGCTTTCCTCCACGGCGCGGCAGCTGTACCTGTACCGGCTGCTGGGTTTGCAGCCGCCCCGCTTTGCCCACTGCCCGCTGCTGCTGGCGGCGGCACTGGCGTGGCTCTTTGCGGAAAGTGTCCTGCAGGCCCGCCCCATCCCCGCGCTGACCAAAGCTCTGCGCACGGCGCTGCCGCTGGCCGTGCTGGCGGGCGTCTGCTACAATTTCTGTGTTTACTTTGCGGCGGAGCCGCAGCTGTCTCTTATACACATCTCCGAGCCCACGAGACG
>ERZ1026963.1292-NODE-1292-length-10691-cov-6.719443_pt1 | contig 10691 bp, 9 predicted proteins | sample MGYA00519566_ERZ1026963 | MGnify/ENA primary metagenome ERZ1026963 (study PRJEB26926, sample SAMN06164512) | human gut metagenome | biome: ENVO:00009003; feature: ENVO:2100002; material: ENVO:00002003 | host: Homo sapiens | place: USA | collected 2012 ... | reverse complement strand
CAAGGCTATTCGTCGGCAGCGTCAGATGTGTATAAGAGACAGGAATTTGATGGATTTCGTTCAGCCTTCAGATGTTAGTAAGAATTTTTTTATTCTTCCTGGTGGAACTGTGCCACCTAATCCAACAGAGTTATTAGCTCGTGATAGTTTGGATAAAGCGATTGAGGTATTGAAAAAGAACTTTGATTATATAATTTTGGATACTGCTCCGGTTGGTATGGTAACTGATACTTTGCTCGTAGGTCGTGTCGCTGATTTATCTGTTTATGTATGTCGTGCAGACTATACTCGGAAAGCAGAATTTACCTTGATTAATGAATTGGCTAATAGTAATAAGTTGCCTAATCTTTGTACTGTAATCAATGGCTTGGATCTTCAGAAGAAAAAGTACGGTTATTATTACGGTTATGGTAAGTATGGCAAATATTATGGCTATGGCAAGTGTTATGGCTATGGTTATGGTTATGGAGAACGTAAAATAAAGGAAGAGTAAACATCTAAAATGTAAATATTTAACTTGTTAAGTTCTGATTCTCAAATAAATCATATTTTTACATTAATTAGGGGATAACTCTCTGTTACTGATCTGATTATTAAAATCTTAAGAACGTAAATATGGAAGATAAATCTGTTTCAATTATTATACCTGTTTATAATGCAGAGTCCACTTTAAAAAGATGCATTGATAGTATTATTAAGCAATCATATAAGCAATGGACACTGATTCTGGTTAATGATGGTAGCACTGATGATAGTCAAACCATTTGCCATAATTATGAAGTACGGGATAATCGTATATTACTATTGAACAAAGAGAATGGAGGCGTTAGTTCTGCTCGAAATCTAGGTATAAGAACTGCACAAACGGATTATCTTATTTTTGTAGACTCTGATGATTTTCTTGAAAAGAATTGTATTGAGAATCTACTTGTTGGAGCAGATTGTGATATTAGCTTCATAAATACTGCAAGATATAGCCTAGATACTGAAACTGTATGTGGGATGATGACAAATATCGTCGAAAACAAATGTTATAAAAAGTTAACGGGGGGGGGTAAAATCCAATGATATTTTTTCTGCTGGTATTCCTTTTGCAAAGCTCTACAAAACAAGTATAATAAAAGGACATAATATCTGTTTCGATGAACGTATTAAGAATCATGAGGACCATCTGTTTTTCTTTGACTATTTACTTCATTGCGACTCTATGTATTTATGTTCAGAAATAGGCTATTATTGGACATTTCGCAAGAACTCTAACTCTTTATCACATACCATACCTTCAAGTAGGAATATGCTTATAGCTGCAGAAGGGTTTATGAAAAGATATCCTGCCCTTTTTGAACATTTTAATGTCTATGATCAGGATTATATTAGTCGAGTTACTACAGAGTATGGAGTGGGGTCATATCGATCAGCATGTTATAGTTTGTATTATTATAAAACACCTAAGATAGATCGTTTGACGTTTTTAAAGGAACAAGTGCCGGTTATGAGAAGGCTGTATAATAAGTACGGATATGCTCCCAATAATAAAAAGCATAAACTGATTTTTATCTTTCTCTGTTTACCCATTCCTGTTCGTATTAAAGATGTTTTACTTTCTAGAGTATGGTAACTATTAAAGTATATTTTATATGATAAACATTCCCCCTTTTTTAGATAGACAATATAAGGTTTATAGTGAAAACGTAAAGAGTAGGAACAAGTTACATTACCTTATGGGACTTTATGTCCGTTGGAAACAGTATTTCAAGTATGAACGTGCTGTTCGTATAGCACGTAAGCATGGTGCGAAGGTTGGTGAAGGTGCAGTTATTAGTTCGGGAAGTGTAGTGGCAAAAAATGTTGAACCGATGTCGGTAGTAAGTGGAAATCCTGTTAAAGAATTAAGGAAACGTAAGTGTGTTCACTCTGAATTGGTGGTGGAATCGTTGTTGGGAGGGGATTATTTAGTATATAAAATATCTCGCAATTTCAAATGAAACAATCACGTAATATTTACATTGATATGCATTGTGATTATGCTCAAATCATAGAAGTAATATAAAATGTTTTTAAGTTCAAAAACAAAGAATAAGCAAATTGCTAAAAATTCCGTATTCTTGTATATAAGAATGTTTATTTCTATGGCTATAACCCTTTATACAAGTAGGGTTGTTCTACAAGCATTAGGTATAGATGATTATGGAATATATAATGTAGTTGGTGGTATAGTAACTATGTTTTCGGCTGTGTATGCTTCTTTATCTGTGTCAATTAGTCGATTTATAACTTTTGCTCTTGGTGAAGGAGATGCTGTAAAATTGGCTAAGACATTTGTTACAGCTGTCAATGTACAAATCTTATTATCAATAGTAGCTTTAATATTAGCAGAATCTGTAGGAATGTGGTTTATGCATTCGTATATGAATATACCATTGGGAAAAATGGAATTAGCTGAATGGGTGTTACATTTTTCAGTGGCAACTACTATTGTAAATCTTATTTCTATTCCTTATAATGCTTTAATTGTTGCACATGAGAAAATGGCAGCCTTTGCTTATATTAGCATTATTGAAGTTACAATGAAGTTACTTATTGCTTATATTGTGATATTTAGTTCTTATAATCATTTATTTATCTATGCTTTGTTATTGTTTATCCTTGCATTGATAATAAGGATTATTTATGGTTCATATTGTAGAAAGAAATTTTTAGAGGCTAGATATACATTTGCATTTTATTTTGATGTGTTTAAAGATATGAGTTCTTTTGCGGGGTGGAATTTTTTTGGTAATTTATCTAATATAGCTAGTGGACAAGGAACTAATATGCTTATCAATGTGTTTTTTGGTGTTTCTTTTAATGCCGCACGAGGGATTGCAAATCAAGTTGAATCAGCTGTAAACCAGTTTGTTAATAGTTTTTCTATGGCATTTATGCCACAGATAACAAAGTCGTATGCTAGTGGAGAACTGGGTTATATGTGTTCATTAATTAGAGTTTCGACTAAATATTCTAGAATTCTTATACTGTTTCCTATAGTTCCTTTAATTGTAGAAACCGAATTTATTTTATCTATGTGGCTTAATGTTGTTCCGGATCAAACTGTTATATTTGTGAAAATTATATTGACTACAAGCTTTGTTACTGTTGTTTCTTCTACATTAGTATCTTCTATATTTGCAACAGGAAAAATAAAGTGTTATCAGCTCATATTGTCAATTATTCATTTTTTGATTTTTCCTGTTGTATGGTTGTTTTTTTATATTGGATTTCCAGCTTGGACTTGTTTTATTGTTGCTATGTTTTTCTATTTAATTGCTAACATTTGGCGGTTATCTGAGTTAAAACGTCTTGTGGCTTTTCCTTTTCTACCCTATTTAATTGATGCTTTTTTAAAACCTGTAATTGTTTTTGCTATAGCATTATTTGTTTGTTTTGGAATAAATCAAATGGTTCAAATTTCGATATTAAGACTATTTATAAATACTATATCAAGTAGCATAGTTATTCTGGCAGCTTCTTATGTAATAGTTTTAGGTAACAAAGAAAAACAGTTCATATTAAAACAGGTATCTTTTATTATTGACCGTATAAAAACAGTAAAATGATTCAATTATGTAATAATGATACATGTACAGGATGTAGTGCTTGCTACAATAAATGCCCACGTCATGCAATCTCAATGACAGAGAATACAGAGGGCTTTTTAAATCCTATAATTGATTACAATCTTTGTGTTAACTGTAATTTGTGTACGTCAGTTTGTCCACAGCTTAATTCAGTAAATTTGTCTTATCCTCAAAAAACTTTTATCGGTTGGATAAATGATGGTAATATTAGAAGAGATAGTGCTTCGGGAGGTGCATTTTCTGTATTAGCATTATATGTTTTGCGAAAAGGTGGAATTGTTTTTGGTGCTAAAATGGATGATGATTTGGTAGTTAGACATTGTTTTATTGATAATGAGAGTTATTTATATACACTTAGAGACTCAAAATATGTTCAGAGTAATATGTCTGATGTATTAAGAACTGCTAAAAGATTTTTAGAGGAAGGACGTGAAGTCTTATTTACAGGCACATCATGCCAAATAGGTGGATTAGTAAAATATTTAGGAAAAGATTATGATAACTTGATCACTGTTGATTTGTTGTGTCATGGTGTACCTTCTCCAAAAGTTTTTAAAGATTATATTAGGTGGTTGGAGGAATACAAAGGTTTTTCTAAAATTACTAGAATAAAATTCAGAGATAAAGCCATTTCTAATGAATCCCCTAATTGCCTTATTGAGGGTATGGGGCATAAAGGAGAGAAAATTACTATAATTGAAAGTCGAATATATAATAAGTGGATTCAAGCATTCTTAGGGAATAATATTATTAGGCCAGCTTGTTATAATTGTAAATATGTAAGTCCTAATCGTGTGAGTGATTATACAATTGCTGATTGGTTTGGCTGGGATTCACGTAAATATTGGGAAGGTAGAGAAGCACAAAAAGGTGTTAGTGCTATTTTTTGTAATACAGCTAAAGCCTGTAGCATAATTCCTAGTTTAAATATGGTGCTTCATGAGGTGCGGGTGGAACATGGAATAAAAAATAAGAATGAATTTTTTCATAAATGTCTAAGACCAACTTCACGAGAACAATTTTGGACAGACTATAGTTCATTATCTTTTAATGAAGTTGTAGTTAAATATTTTCAGACGTCTCGCCTTCCTTTATATATAATCTATAATTCTATACATAAACATTCGATTTATACAAAATTGATAGTGTTGTTTTTACGGTATTTACATAAAGTTAAGTTAAAACTGAAAAATAGATGAAAAAGAAAATAGGAATTGTGACTTTTTGGGAGTCAAACAGCAATTATGGGCAAATATTGCAGAATGCAGCATTACAGTTTTACCTTCGTTCTTTAGGTTATTTCCCTGAAACGATTTCTTTTAAAATTCACTCCTCGGATATTAAATTATCTATAAAACAGAGACTTGAACGGATTATTCGTGATGATGTATCAATATGGAGGCATGCCAAAAGACGTCTGAAAAAGTTTTTTAATTTAAGAAGTCGTAGTATTCATATTAAATATTCAAATGAGGAATATTTGTTAAACCGTCATTTTGACCATTTTAAAGAGCGATACATTTGCTATACTCACAAACTTATAACCACTGTAACGGAACTAAAGGATTTAAATAAAGATAGTTATATAGCATTTATAACAGGGAGCGATCAGGTTTGGACGAATGCAGAAAATGACTATTCTCGTCAATATGCTGTGTTACTTTCTTTTGTAAATAATGGAATACCGCGTATATCATATGCTGCTAGTTTTGGGAGAAATAAAATTATTGATGCTACAGAAAAAAAAATGTACGAGCAAGAATTACCGAAATTTTCGGCTGTGTCTTGTCGCGAGGATTCAGGAGTTATACTCTGCCGTCAATTAGGTAGGGAAGATGCTAAGTTAGTTTTGGATCCTACATTATTGTTATCGAGTACCGATTGGATTAATTTTTTAGGTTTGCCAATTAAGCATAAAACAGATCAAAAACGTTTGTTTATTTACTCATTACAAAATAATGATAATAGAATCATTGAATTATATGAATATTTTAAGTTGAAAGGGTATGAAATTGATTATGCTTGTAGCGCATCATGTAAAGAATCGTTATCTAATTGCGAGCTTACAATAGAAGAATGGGTACAGAAAATACGTGAAGCGGACATTGTATTAACGAATTCTTTCCATGGTACCATTTTTTCTGTAAATTTCCACGTACCTGTAATAAGCCTTGCAAAGTTAGATGTTAGTATTGACAGTGCAGGAAACAGGAGAATGTATTCTTTTCTTAATGAAATCAATATGCAAGACTATTTAATTCGAGAGATTCGTTGGAAAAAGATCGATGAACTCATTACCTATAATGTTGATTGGAATAAAGTCGATGATTATATTAATAGGATGAGGGCTATATCGAAAGCTTTTCTTATCGATGCAATTGAGGGCTAGAGTTTGGCAAAACTCGCATATGATAACAAATATCTAAAATTTAGACTTTTACATACAATATGATATTCAGGCTATACCTTTATGTAAATTTGTAAATAGATCTTGGTGAATATTTGAGAAGCGACTACCTATATAAAAAAATAGTAAACTATATGATACCTAAAATAATTCATTATTCATGGTTCAGTGATGCTCCTATTCCTGAACATATTCAAGAATTAATGGCCACATGGAAAAAATATCTTCCAGATTATGAACTCCGTTTGTGGAATGGCAAAGCTTTAGCAGAGATTAATTGTACATATGCTAATGAAGCTGTGAGTGTAAAGAAATGGGCTTTTGCAGCTGATTTCTTACGTAATTACGTGGTTTATAAGTATGGTGGTATTTGGCTTGATACTGATATTGAAGTTTTTAAATCGTTTGATCCTTTCTTGAATAATAGAATGTTTATAGGAGCAGAGGCTAACTTTCATGGATTACCGAAGAAGCGTTATGTTACTTCTCACTGTTTTGGTGCGGAGGCTGGACACCCTTTTTTGAAGTTGTGTGTAGATTATTATATGAATCGCCATTTTATTCATTCTACGAATGAGGAATTACCTTTAACTTTTCGTTATGATATGCAATTGATTTTACCGGAGATTCATGGCAAAATATTAGTAGATAACTATGGTTATAATGCTGATGGTTATCAAGATCAAGAGCAAGTATTAAAAGATGGCATTCATATATATCCGTCTGATTATTTTGATTCGCCGCGATATAATACAATAGGAAATTTGATGTCTTCTGTTAGTAGAGAAGCTTTAGTTTGTTTCATGTGTGTAATATGTGGTCTAGTAATTAAGACAATAAGAAAAAAGAAATATTTTGTAGGGTATATTGTAATTCTAATTATTTTAATTAGTGTGGTGAGTATTTATGGTGAATATATTCCTTTAGTAAATAAAATATTATATACTCAAGAGGCTATAAGTACAACAGGAAATGAAGGAAATATTGAACTTAGAATTGGCGCTTGGAAATTATTTTTTTCTTCTTTGATAGATAATCCTTTCTTTATTTTGACTGGATATGGATACAATTATTCTTTTTATGAAGATATTGTACGGTCGATAGCATTAAAAGTAAAATATCCTTTTATATTATTGCCAGAGAATTATTTTGTACAATTTTTATGGTATGGAGGAGTGTTTGCTAGCATTTATTCAATTCTTTTTTGGAAAGAGATATTTAAACTTTGTACAAATGTTTTTAGACCATGGAGTTTAATTTCTACAACTTACTTTTTAGGACTTTTGATAGGTAGTTTAATTTCTGGGTCTGCAATAACTTCGGATTTATTGTATTGTCAAGTATTAATTGTTTTGGGAATTATGGCTAGTGAAAAACAGAATAATAAAAACAATCAAATGAATTTAGAGTAATGAATATATTATTGATAACAGTTAGAGCAGATTTTGGAGGAGGTCCGCGTCATGTTCATCAATTGATTGAAGAGTTACCTTCTGATTTCAATATTTATGTAGCTTTCCCTCAGGGTAAGCCATATGGCAATTTGTGGCAGGAGCATCCTAAAATAAAGAAATGTATAAATATTCCATATAGGAAGTTCAGTATTAAATACTTATTCTTATTAAGACGCTTTATTATTGAAAACAATATTAGTATACTTCATTCTCATGGAAATGGTGCAGGTTTATATTCCCGAATTTTGAAAATAATTGTGCCGCAGATTAAAGTTGTTCATACTTTTCATGGGATTACGAATAATTATTCTTCATATTTTATATCCTGTATACATAAAATAATAGGACGTAGTTTAAGATATCTTACAAATAAATTTATTTTAGTGTCAAATGGCGAGTTTAAACTTGGGAAATCGATGCGTTTTTTGTTTACAGATAAATCAGTTATAATATATAATGCTATTGCTGATGAGGGACTTAAATTTAATAGATATGATAATAAACTTGTAATAATTTCATTATCTCGCTTTGATTTTGCAAAAAATATGGATATGGCATATAGAATAGCAAAAGCATTAAGAAATAATCATGAAATAGAATTTGTGTGGGTGGGAGATGGAGAAGACTTTGTGCGATTAAAACAAAAAAGTGTAGAAGAGCATGTTAATATAAATTTTATTGGATTCACAGAATACCCCATGTCTTATCTTAAGAACGCTGATTTGTATCTATCCACTTCTCGTTTTGAAGGTTTACCATATGCCCTAATTGAAGCTGCATCAGTAGGGCTTCCAATAGTCGCTACAGATGTGGTTGGTAATAATGAAGTTGTACTTCACGATTATAATGGGCTTGTGTTTAAAACAGAACAAGAAGCTGTAGATGCAATAAAAAAATTATCGATAAATGCTGATTTGTTGAATCGATATTCGATAAATTCTCGTGAACTTTATCTTAAAACTTTTACGATGGAAAAGATGATATCTTCTATTGTAGATACGTATGTACAGGTTTTAAATCAGTAAGTTATTGTTTAAAATTGAAATAAGATGAAGATTGCCATCATTCAAGAATGGTTAGTAACCGTTGGCGGTTCAGATAAAGTAGTCAAAGCTATTGCGGATGTATTTCCAGACGCAGATATTTACACCTTAGTTGCTAAAAAACAAGTTTGTGACGAATTAGGGATTGACTGGAATAAAGTCCATACATCATTCATTCAGAAGTTACCTTTAGGGGTAAAGAAGCATAGGATGTATTTGCCTATATTTCCGTTTGCAATAGAACAGTTTGATTTACGGGGATATGATGTGATTATATCATCTTCTCATGCTGTAGCCAAAGGAGTTCTAACCAAAGCGGATCAATTGCATATTTGTTATTGTCATTCTCCTATTCGCTATGTATGGGATATGTATCATGAATACTTGGAAGAATCAGGGTTGACAAAAGGCTTGAAAGGATATCTGGCTAAATATATGCTTCACCGTATTCGTAAATGGGATTTGATATCCAGCTTCCGGGTTGACTATTTTATAAGTAATTCAGATTATGTGGGACGTCGAATTCAGGAGACATATAGGCGGGATGCTGTAACAATTCACCCTAATATTGATATTTCTAACTTTGATTTGTGCGTAGAGAAAGAAGATTTCTATTTAACTAGTAGTCGTTTGGTGGGATATAAGAAAATAGATCTTATTGTCGAAGCTTTCAGTCGTATGCCTAATAAAAAGCTGGTTGTGATTGGTGGAGGTCCTAATTTGGAAAAGATACGTAAGATTGCCGGGCATAATGTAACTGTTATGGGATATCAGTCATTTGCCGTACTAAAAGAAAAGATGCAGAAAGCTAAAGCCTTTGTTTTTGCAGCAGATGAGGATTTTGGTATGATTCCGATTGAAGCGCAATCATGTGGGACTCCTGTTATTGCTTATGGCAGGGGAGGTTCTTTGGAAACAGTAAAAGAAGGAGTAACAGGTCTTTTCTTTTATGAACAAACTGTAGAATCGATTATTGGTGCAGTAGAAAGATTTGAAAAACTAGAAAGATCGTTTGATCCTAAAATAATACGTGACCATGCGGAGACTTTTTCGGAAGAACGTTTTAAGAAGGAAATAAAGGAGTTTGTAGAGTTAAAATATAATGAATTTAATCATCTAGTGAAATGAGTTATTTTATATTTGGCGGTTCCGGTTTTATCGGTACGCACCTTATTGCTCTAATTGATAATTTATATCCGGGTACAAAAATATACAATCTGGATATTGTGGAGAATAACCATGAAGGTAAATCTACATATATCAATTGTGATGTTCGTTCTGAAATAAATATTGATATTCCCGTTACTTCCGAAGACGTCATCTTTAACTTTGCAGCCGTTCATCGTACCCCGGGACATCCGGACCAGGCTTATTTTGAGACGAATATTCGTGGTGCGGAGAATGTATGTGCTTTTGCCGAGAAGTTCGGGATAAAGAAAATTGTTTTTACTAGTTCCATAGCCCCTTATGGCGCAGCTGAAGATTTGAAAACAGAAGAGACGCTTCCCACACCGAACACACCTTATGGAATTTCTAAGTTAGTGGCTGAAAAAATACATACGATTTGGCAGGCAAAAAAGCTGAACGAACGACAACTTACTATTGTTCGTCCGGGTGTGGTATTCGGTAAAGGAGAAAATGGAAACTTTACCCGTTTGTATTGGGGGATCCGTGGTGGTAAGTTCTTCTATCCGGGCCGTAAAGATACGATTAAAGCTTGCATTTATGTGAAAGAATTGGTTCGCTTTATGCTTTACCGGTTGGAGAATCATAGTGAAGGAGTAGAGTTATATAACTGTACATTTGAATCGGCTTTTACTATCGAGCAAATAGTAGAAACGATGAAAAAGGCTACGGGACTACAACGTACCATTGTCAAGGTGCCGGGAAGTCTTCTAATGACAGTTGCAAGTATTGTCGGTCCGTTAGGGGGAAAAGCTTTAGGTATTTGTCCTGCTCGTGTGAAGAAGTTAATGATCTCTACTAATATATGCGGAAAGAAACTGGCTGATTCGGGGTATAAGTTTCATTATACATTTGAAGAAGCTATTAAGGATTGGTATAGAGATAATGATGGTCAGTGTTTGAGATGATTTTTCTTAAACAATTTGGGTATATATAATAAATGTTGAAAATGTTGAGATGTAATAAACACGTGAGTGTTTCGTAT
>ERZ1026963.1270-NODE-1270-length-10829-cov-9.399109_pt1 | contig 10829 bp, 9 predicted proteins | sample MGYA00519566_ERZ1026963 | MGnify/ENA primary metagenome ERZ1026963 (study PRJEB26926, sample SAMN06164512) | human gut metagenome | biome: ENVO:00009003; feature: ENVO:2100002; material: ENVO:00002003 | host: Homo sapiens | place: USA | collected 2012 ... | reverse complement strand
ACACAAGGCTATTCGTCGGCAGCGTCAGATGTGTATAAGAGACAGACATAACTATTATTAATAGCTCCTGCTTGGGAACTGAAGTCTTGATATTCAACAATAAACAATGATGGATAAACTTCTGTCAATCGACCAATTTTATTCTTTTCACGTTTACGCCCATTCTCTAGGGTCAATTCTACTAGCTGACCTTCATGTGACTTAATAGCTTCCTTGATGTTTTTCATCTTAGCAACATCTGCAAATGCATCACTCATATATATATCTCCTTAAATCTGAAAATTATGATTCCTCAAACTGAGCAATCGATGAAAATTTATTGTATTCTTTTTGGAATAGTAACTTGACTGTTCCACGCGCACCAGCACGATTTTTTTCTAGGATAACTTCGATGGTATTATCTTCAATCGCATTTTCTGGTTCTTCACCCTCTTTTCGGTAGTAATCATCACGATACAAGAAGGCGACAATATCGGCATCCTGCTCGATAGATCCTGACTCACGGATATCAGATAAGACTGGACGTTTGTCCTGACGTTGTTCAACCCCACGAGATAACTGACTCAAGGCAATTACAGGAACTTTGAGCTCCTTGGCCAGGATTTTTAACTGTCTTGAAATATCTGAAACCTCTTGTTGGCGATTTTCTGGTCGCGTACCTGTAATCAACTGCAAGTAGTCAATCACAATAAGACCAAGACCACCCTCTACTTCTTGTGACAATTTACGGGACCGTGCACGAATCTCAGTAATCTTTATACCAGGGGTATCATCTATATAAATAGGTGCCTCAGCCAATGCCCCTTGAGCAATCATCACATTATTCCAATCTTGCTCTGTCAATTGACCTGTACGTAAAGCATGGGAATCAATCATCCCTTCAGCTGCCAACATACGATCAACCAAGCTTTCTGCCCCCATCTCTAGTGAAAAGACTGCAACAGCTTTATTTTGCTTGGTGCCAACATTCTGAGCAATGTTCAACACAAAGGCCGTTTTACCAACTGCGGGACGAGCTGCTAAAATAATTAATTGATCAGGGTGTAAACCTGTTGTAATCTTGTCAAGGTCACGGAAACCTGTTGGTAACCCAGTAACATCTGATGTTTGCTGTGAACGCATCTCCAAAGTATTAAAATTGACATCAAGAACTTCAGATATTTTGCGGAAACCACTACGATTGCTATGCTCTGAGACATCAACTAAGGCTTTCTCAGCATTCGCAATAATTTCATCAGATTCAGTTGCACCCTCATATGCTTGGTTGACAGTCTCTGTCAATCTATTTATAATACGGCGAAGCATGGCTTTCTCAGCCACAATCTTAGCATAATACTCAGCATTTGCGGATGTGGGGACACTATTGACCAAATCTACAAGATAAGAAATACCCCCTATATTTTGGAGGTCATCTTGGTCATCTAGAATGGTGCGTACTGTCGTGGCATCAATGGCATCATTTCGATCCGACAGCGTTACCATTGCTTTAAAAATGACACGATGGGAATACTTGTAAAAGTCGTCTGCTTCGATAAACTCTCGAACTGTAATCAACTTTTCCGGGTTAATGAAAATAGCCCCTAGAACAGACTGTTCCGCTACTAAATCATGAGGTTGCACCCGTAATTCTTGAGCTTCTGCCACAATTATTCCCTCCTTTACAAGATTTACTTATAGTGTCAACGAATTACTCAGCACTATTTTTGATGTTAAGTTTAATTTGTGCACTCACTTCTTTATGAAGCTTTACAGGAACCTCAATTAGACCAATCGCACGAATAGGATGTTCAAGTTCAATATGGCGTTTATCAACTTTGATACCAAATTGTTTTTGAAGTCCTTCTGCAATCTTTTTGGCTGTAATTGAACCAAAAGTACGTCCGTCTGGTCCGACCTTCTCAGTAAATTGAAGACGATTTTCTTCTTTTTCAAGTTGCTCTTTAACTTGCTTCGCTTCAGCCAACAACTCTGCTGCATGTTTTTCTTCAGATTTTTGCTTACCTTTCAACTCACCGATAGCTTGGTTTGTCGCTTCCTTGGCAAGATTCTTTTTAATTAAGAAGTTTTGAGCGTAACCTGATGGTACTTCTTTAATTTCGCCTTTTTTACCTTTACCTTTAACGTCTTGTAAGAAAATAACTTTCATTTTAGTCCTCCTTGGGAGCCAATTCTCCCATAATAGTTTCAATCAATTTATTTTTTGCTTGAGCAACACTACAGTCTCGCAATTGGCAGGCTGCTAAGTTGAAATGGCCTCCACCACCCATTTTCTCCATAATACGTTGTACATTAATCGTTTTATGGCTTCGAGCAGATATATTCACAGTAGAATCACTTGTCCTAGCGACAACAAAAGTTGCTTCGATACCTGCCATGGCAAGCATCGTATCTGCTGCCTTAGAAATCACAACATTATTATAACATTTAGGATTATCACCTGAGGCAACAATGATATCATCTGTAATACGTTCACCTGCTAGAATTAGCTCATTGATACGTCGATACTCTTCAAAATCAGTGGCAGAAATCGTTTGGATTTCTCCACTATCACTTCCTAAACTACGCAGATAAGAGGCGACATCAAAGGTTCGACTAGTCACACGAGTTGAGAAATTTTTAGTATCCAACATGATACCTGCCATAAGGATAGAGGCTTGGATTTTACTTAAACGTTCTGGGGCACCTTGGAATTGCAATAACTCCGTAACCAATTCACAGGCTGAGCTCGCCCCACTTTCAATAAAGGTCAAAACAGCATTTTCAGGAAAATCATCATCTCGACGGTGATGGTCTACAACAATAACTTCATTAAATCGATCATAAAAATCCTTAGATAGGGTTAAATTGATTTTAGAATGGTCAACCATAATTAGCAACGAATGTTGGTTTACCAGCTCTTCAGCCTCTGAAAGTGTAATAAGAGGTGACTGACCATCTTCTTTTAACCGTTCGACTGCACGCTCAATATCTGCATTCATAGCCGTATCATCGTAAACAGCATAGCTTTTTCGAACAATTTGACTGGCAAAATGAGCCATACCGACCGTTGCCCCTAGAGCATCCATATCGAGATTCTTATGTCCGACAACAAACACTTTTTCGACTGTTTTCAACTTATCAGAGATTGCAGTCATCATAGCCCTTGTTCTTGTACGAGAACGTTTTACTGTTGAAACAGAACCTCCTCCAAAATAAAGAAGTTCCTTGTGATCATCGTTTTCCTTAACAACAGCTTGATCTCCACCTCGAACTAGTGCGATGTTCAGATTCTGCAAAGCAACCTGACCAATTTGATCATGCTTAAGCGTACCAAATGAAATTCCCATGCTCAAAGTCAGTGGTAAACCACGCTCCTGAGCCTGCTGACGGAAATCATCCAAGACAGAAAACTTTTGATCCATGAATTCTGTCAAAACACTGTAGTTGGTGAAGAAGTAAAAACGATCACCTTCAATACGTCGATAATGAATATGCTTGGCCTTAGCAAACTCAGAAATAAACCCTGCCACGAATGTGTTGATTTTTGAAACATCGGCATCGGGTAAACTTCCCGTCACATCGTCATAGTTATCAACTGAAATAATCCCGATAACAGGACGAGTCATATTTGGATCAGCATTTTCATCTTGATCATAAACATTGTCAATAAAATATGTCAACTTATTGTCAAAATCCACAAAAGCGGCATATTTATTATCACCAACGGTTATCACATTCGAAGGTGACTCCTTTCGTTTCTGGGAAATAAAATCCGCAATCAACTGCTTATTAAAATTTCCATTTTCATCCGAAAGTACTAGCTTCGCATAGGGGTTGAACCATTCAATATGATCGTTCTCATCAAAAGTAATAACCCCAACAGGCATCTTTCCGAGAAGGGTCTTCAAAGAATCTTCAACATCCTGATTCAGTTCATCTAATTGCTCTATTTCTAAGGACTCATATGTTGTCTTTTGGTAATGCAATAAGGCAACAACTACTACCATAATAATAAAAAGCGCAAAAATGAGTGCAGACTCCGATTTTAGTACGCGAACAAAAATAGTAGCAATTCCAAAAAGAATTAGCCCAATCATTACAAGATGAATCGTTGCAAAGTGAAATCTTTTCATATAAAACCTCTTAATCCAACAATTATAACATAAAAAAGCCTTAATTAAAAGGCTTTTAAACGTGTTAGCACCGTTAGTCTACTTTCCTGCGGGCCTTATTATTACCTTCAAGATAAACCATCAGAATTGAGATATCTGCTGGGTTGACCCCTGAAATACGACTCGCTTGACCAATGGTCTCAGGATTGATTTTCTTAAATTTTTGACGAGCTTCGGTAGCGATGGAATCAATAGCATCCCAATCAATATTTTTTGGAATCCTCTTTTCTTCCATACGCTTCATCTTAGCTACTTGATCCAAAGCTTTATTAATATAACCTTCATACTTGATTTCGGTCTCAAGCAACTCTACTATCTTCGCGTCCAAATCTTCTGCAGCTGGACCTACAAACTGAGTAGCTGTGGCGTAATCAATCTCTGGTCTACGCATAAACTCTTTAGCTGTCATGGCATCTGTCAATGGCTTAAAGCCCAGAGCTTGAATTTTTTCATTCGTTTCTTTAATAGGTTTTAACTTTTCTTTTGACAAACGTGTCAACTCGCTGTCAAACTGATTTTTCTTAATTTCAAAGATACGCCAACGTTCATCGTCAACCAAACCAACTTCTCGACCAATAGGTGTCAAGCGCATGTCAGCATTATCATGACGTAATATGAGACGATACTCTGCGCGTGATGTCAATAAACGATATGGCTCCAAAGTTCCTTTCGTGACAAGATCGTCAATCATTACACCAATATAGGCATCACTACGTTTGAGAATAAGCTCAGGTTTACCTTGAACTTTAAGAGCCGCATTGATACCAGCAACTAGACCTTGAGCTGCTGCCTCCTCGTATCCAGAAGTTCCGTTGGTCTGTCCTGCTGTAAAGAGACCTGAAATCAACTTCGTCTCAAGTGTTGCACGTAGTTGATGAGGGAGCACGATATCATATTCAATCGCATAACCAGTTCGCATCATCTCTGCCTTTTCGAGACCTTTAATTGAGTGAATCAACTCTTTTTGAACATCTTCTGGCAGACTAGTTGACAGGCCTTGCACATAGACTTCTTCAGTCTCTCTTCCTTCAGGTTCAAGGAAAAGTTGATGGCGATTCTTATCAGCAAATCGGACAATTTTATCTTCGATTGATGGACAATAACGAGGTCCTACCCCCTTGACAATACCTGAAAACATTGGGGCACGGTGCAAATTATTATTGATAATATCGTGGCTCTCTTGATTCGTATAAGTTAGCCAACAAGGAATTTGATCCTGAAGATAATCTTCATCCTTCGACAAGAATGAAAAATGATTAGGCTTTTCGTCACCTGGTTGAATTTCAGTTTCTTCATAATTAATTGATGATGCCTTGACACGAGGAGGGGTACCTGTTTTAAATCTTCCTATTTCAAGGCCAAGATCCCTCAAGTTATCTGCCAATGTAACAGATGCAAGACTGTTATTAGGACCTGAAGAATATTTGAGCTCACCTAGGATAATTTCACCACGCAAAGCTGTTCCTGTTGTGACAACAACCGCTTTAGCTCCATATTTTTGATTTGTGGCTGTTCTTACACCAACTACCTTACCATCTTCAACAAGAATTTCATCAACCATGGACTGACGGAGAGTCAGGTTTTCCTGACGCTCAACTGTATGCTTCATTGTCATAGCATACAAGGCTTTATCGGCTTGTGCACGTAAAGCTCTGACAGCAGGTCCCTTACCGGTATTCAACATTTTCATCTGAATATAAGTTTTATCAATATTTTTACCCATCTCTCCACCAAGGGCATCAATCTCACGGACAACAATTCCCTTGGCCGATCCCCCAATGGAAGGATTACATGGCATAAAAGCCAGCATCTCTAGGTTAATAGTCGCTAATAAAACCTTACATCCCATGCGGGCTGCAGCTAAGCTAGCTTCCACACCAGCGTGACCAGCACCAACAACAATTACATCAAAATTTTCATCAAACTCGTAAGACATTTTTTAGATTTATGCAGTGATTTACAATCAACTGCCCATCCTTTCTTTGTTTTTTTCCTACAAAAATAGCCAAAACTCCAGAAAACTGTACGCAAAAACGCACAATTCTCATGAGCTTTGACCATCATGACTATTGTTAAAGTTATTTTATCAAATCAAATCGTTTTGTCAATGAAAATCACTATTTAATCAAGGTCTGCACACTGACGATAATCATCTGTATACCTATTGAGAATAGTAAAAGTCCCATCATTTTCGTGATAATTTTCATCAAATTTTCTCCCAAGAAGCCTGCAATTTGTTTTGCACTTCTTAACAGGAGATAAGTGATGACACATAGTAGAGCAAAAGCAACTACGGTTATCAGTTGATTCTGCAAACCTCCATTAGCCAGACTTAAAGCAGTTGTAATTGTACCTGGTCCCGCAAAAAGTGGCATTGCAAGAGGAGAAATAGCAATAGACATTGGATCTGAATTTACTGCTTGCTGCTCCATTCCTTTATAGCTGGGTGAATGATTACCATTAATCATATGATAACCGATAACGGCCACTAATATTCCACCAGCAATTCTGAAAGAAACAATTGTAATTCCAAATACTTTAAAAATGAAATCTCCTGAAAAGATAAAAACAGTTATAATAACAAAGGCAATCAAAAGACTCCTAAAAGCAATTTTTCGTGAAATTTTTTGACTATCATCTGCTACTAAAGCCATGTAAGCAGGAAGATTTGAAATTGGGTTCATTATAGCGAAAAATGCCATAAATGCATAAAAAAATTGAGAACTCATCGTTTTTACTTAACTCCAGTTAGATATACTGACAAACTTTTCCGTCTTTATACGCTTGGTCAATAATACCGCCGCCCAAACATTCCTGACCATCATAGAAAACAACGGCTTGACCTGGTGTAATAGCACGCTGAGGTTCAGCAAAAATCACCTCTGCTTTATCACCTTTAACCTTTACAGTAACTTTACTATCAGGTTGACGATAACGGAATTTTGCTGTACATTCCATTTCAAATTCTTCTGGCATATCTCGAGTAAAGTGAATCATTGAAGCGTCAAGAGAAGTTGACATCAAGGACTCATGGTGGAAACCTTGACCCACGTAAAGAATATTTTTAGAAAGATCTTTTCCTACTACAAACCAAGGAGCATTATCTCCACCTTTTTGGCCACCAATACCCATACCACCACGTTGACCAATGGTATAATACATGAGTCCATTGTGTTCACCCATATCACGACCATCGACAGTCATCATACGACCTTTTTGAGCTGGTAAGTATTGACTAAGAAACTCTTTAAAGTTTTTCTCACCAATAAAACATATTCCTGTTGAATCTTTTTTATTGGCTGTTGCAAGACCTGCACGTTCAGCAATCTCACGAACTTCTGGTTTTTGTAGATGTCCTAAAGGAAACATCGTTTTCTGCAACTGCTCTTGCGAAAGTTGACTAAGGAAGTAGGTTTGATCTTTATTGTTATCTGCACCACGCAACATATGGAAAATGCCATCTTCATCGCGAACAACTTGAGCGTAATGTCCTGTAGCCACATAATCCGCTCCCAATGTCATCGCATAATCTAAGAAAGCCTTAAACTTGATTTCCTTATTACACATAACGTCTGGATTAGGGGTACGGCCTGCACGGTACTCTGCTAAGAAATACTCAAATACACGATCCCAGTACTCTTTTTCAAAGTTGACAGAGTAATAGGGGATACCAATCTGATCAGCTACTGCTGCTACATCTTTATAATCTTCGGTTGCTGTACACACACCAAATTCATCTGTGTCATCCCAGTTTTTCATGAAAACACCGATTACATCATAACCTTGCTCTTTTAAAAGTAAGGCTGTTACTGATGAATCAACGCCACCACTCATACCGACAACAACACGTGTTTTTGAATTATCAGTCATAGATAACTCCTCCCATCAAATAAAAATTAACATAGACTTGAAGGGTCTAGTTATTCAAATATCGATTTGAAGGTCGATTTTGAAGCGTAAAAGCACGCAAGCTTAATTATATCATGATTAAAGAATAATGCAAAAAGGTTACCACTAGGCAACCTTTTTGATACTTATTTTCGTGTAAAGCCACTGTAAACCTATTACTCCCAAGACTATTATTGGAATCAATAACGCTACAAATAGCCATCCTGGCTCCTTATAACTTAACACAAGTTTATTCTGTCCTTCTTGTGATGAAACGGTCGGTGTACCAATCGTTGACAAGCTATAGTCATCCTTGTCTAGTTCTTTACCATTTAGTGTCAAGATAGAATCTTTATAGACAACTATCGGTAGATTCTGTTTCTCCCCTTCAGCAGCCTGCCAAGTTAATACAAGATAACCATCTTCGAGTAGCTTTTCTGCCTTCTGATTCGTAACGATATTTTCGTAATAAAGATCATAAGTGTTCTGCTTACCTATTGTCCCATAAATAGGTACGTAATCTGGTGTGGGTTTGACAACTAAATTTAAAAACTGTGACAAGTCACTGTCATTCATGGTAAGACTTATCGTCTGATAATCTCCTTCAACGTAAGTATGTTTAACAATGGAAATAAGTTCACCATCTTGTGCCGCAGTTTTTACACGATCGGTAGTATCCATCATATTCTGAATGAGACCAACACCCGCAAAGGCAAAGAGTAAAACAGCAATACTTTTTCGCCAGTTTACAAATCGCGTGACCGTTAACCCCGTAATTGCTAAAAGTAAAATGGTAGCAGGAACAAAGAACCTAAATGGAAATTGGATCAGTTCAGCAAATGTATTTCCATTTTCTACTAGATACTGCCACGGAAAAAGACCTGTCGACAAGAAGAAAAAGACAAAATAAATAAAATGCAGTATTTTTTTCCATCTAGCAAATTTCTTCCAATTCAAAACAGCGTAAAGAAACTGTAAAATGAGTAACACCATTAATGAAATTGGGGTATATAGCCAGTATCTTGCTGTCCCATCTATCCCATTCTTACCAATTTCTCTATTTATAAATGGATCTAGGAGATGATTAGTCCCTCTCAAATATAGGAGTACTAACCAGACATTGACAGTCAGTAAGAGGAACAGAATGACTGCTATAAGGACTTGTACGAAGGTTTCCTTTTTCTTAGCTATAGGAGACTTTACAAAAGTGTAAAGATAAAAAGGAAGATACATCATCACTAATATCAAAGCACTGAGTACGTGAACCTGAAAAATCAATGCCATAGATAAGGCAAGTCTAATTGGTTCTACTTTTTGATAAAAGACATAGTGAATTGCTGGAATAAAACAAAAAGGTAGTAAAGCTGCTCCCCAACTAGAGAAACCCTGTCGCATCGTCCAGTATTGGATAGAGAATGTTGTCGCATAGAGTAAACCTAGTGACAAGGAAATTGTTGTCTTAACTTTACACTGCTTGAGCAAGGCATACATTGAGGACTCGGCTAGTATATGTAGTAATACCCTTGACACAATCTGATAACGAAACCAAGTGCCACTTATTAAAATAAGCCCTCCTTGTAAATAGGCAAAAAAAGGACCGTAAAGAGCATTGACAATGCGGCCTGACTGTTGGAATCCATATAAAGATAAAAAGTAAGAAAGGTTACCATTTTTTAGTTGCATAGCAGCTTCATAGAACCTGTTATAGTGAAAGATGGAATCTGAACCTAAAATGACTTTTCTTGTAAATAGTTGTGGTGTAACCAATAACACAGCAAAAGCTATAATAATAAGAGAAAACCACAACTTTTCTCTTAATTTAAAAATTTGTTTCATTGCTATACCTTTCATTCCTATTATAACAAAAAGGCCATGCCCTACCTAGTAATAACAAAAGCTCTATAAAACAGATTTCCTACATCCAAATTAAAAAGCTGAGAGTATGCTCCCAACTTCTATTAATATTTAATATTAGTAATTCCAAGCTGACAAACCTTGTGCATTATAGGCATTCAAGGCTGATTGAATTTGATCCTCAACTGTTGCGGTAGAGCCCCATCCAGGCATTGTTTGAAAAAGACCTGATGCACCTGAACCATTTGCTGCAGTATGATCACCATTTGACTCACGCGCAATAATAGACTCCCAAGTTGACTGAGGAACACCAGTAGCTGCTGCCATCTGTGCCGCCGCATAAGAACCAACTTCTCCTGCAGTGTTCCCATTTGAGAGAACAACTGACCCGCTACCAGTTGCAGCAACCGAAGGAGCTGTTCCAGTATTTTGAGTCGACGTAGTATCAGTATTTGTTGAAGCAGCGCTTGTAGTAGCAGTATCTGACTGAGACTTTTCAGCTGCTTCTACCGATTCTCCTGTTGTTTCTGACTGAGGCTTACTTTCTTCAACCTTTTCTTTATTAGCTTTATTCTCTTTACTTGAGCTAATTTCTGTTGATTTAACTAAATCTGCTGTCGATTCTGACGTTGTTGATGCTGTTGAAGGTGCTGGGGTAACAGAATCTGAAAATGCATTAACCAACCCTTTATTAATTAGTGTAGACAGTGATACTGCCAAAATGACAATAAAACTTGTTACAATTGCCACTGGTACCGCCAATGATTTCTTCGCTGCTAATTTGATACGGCGTCCCTTATAACTTTTTTTAAACATAAATCCCTCCTAGTTAATTCTAGTTACATTCATCATAACTTAGTAATATTACTGCCGATTATTTGGGCTCTATAATTTCTGTAGTGGGTAAAACCACTGTAGAGATTATAGAGCTTTTTA
>ERZ1026963.1247-NODE-1247-length-11010-cov-4.744226_pt1 | contig 11010 bp, 9 predicted proteins | sample MGYA00519566_ERZ1026963 | MGnify/ENA primary metagenome ERZ1026963 (study PRJEB26926, sample SAMN06164512) | human gut metagenome | biome: ENVO:00009003; feature: ENVO:2100002; material: ENVO:00002003 | host: Homo sapiens | place: USA | collected 2012 ... | reverse complement strand
AAGAGACAGGTTAAGACGAATGATGCACGATTTTGCAAAGAAAGACAAAAAGAAACGCCGTATCGCTTAATACGATACGGCGTTTTATGGACTCGAAGGGAGTCGAACCCTCGACCTTTCGGATGCGAACCGAACGCTCTCCCAACTGAGCTACGAGCCCACAAAAAAGCACCCAATTTCTAATGGGGGCAAATGAGCTATAACACCAGATCGGGAATGCAACGCTTGCACTCCCAGCTGAGCTATAGGCCCATGATGATGACGCTGATAGTGTACCGCGTTTTGGAGCGTTTGTCAAGCAATTTCGGAGAGCGCGAGCGAGGACTTACAAGCGGCCGAGCTGCCAGAAAGCTACGGCGCTGGCGGCGGCTACGTTGAGGGAATCCACCCCATGGGACATAGGAATCTTTACGGTGTAATCGCAGGCGGCGATGGTACTATTGGCCAGCCCATCGCCCTCGGTGCCCAGCACGATGGCAAGCTTTGGCTCGGCGGCAAGGGCGGCATCGTCGATGCTGACCGAGCGGTCGCTCAGTGCCATGGCAGCGGTCTTGAAGCCCAGCGCGTGGAGCTGGGCACTGCCGTTTTCCGGCCAGTCGGCAGGACAGGTGCCGATCTGCGCCCACGGCACCTGAAACACGGTACCCATGCTTACCCGCACCGCACGGCGGCACAGCGGGTCGCAGCAGGAGGGGGTGACGAGCACTGCGTCCATGTTCAGCGCGGCAGCGCTGCGGAAGATGGCACCCACGTTGGTGGAATCTACGATGCCTTCCAGCACAGCCACCCGGCGGGCATGGGCGCAAACCTGCTCCACCGTGCGGGGCGCAGGACGGCGGAAGGCGCACAGCACGCCCCGGGTCAGCGCAAAGCCGGTGAGCTGTGCCAGCAGCTCCCGGTCAGCGGTATATACCGGCACATCGCCGCAGCGGGTCAAAATCTCCTGTGCCGGGCCGGTGATCTGCTTGCGCTCCATCAGCAGGGAAAGGGGCTGATAACCGGCGTCCAGCGCCCGGGCGATCACCTTGGGGCTTTCGGCGATAAAGATGCCCTTTTCCGGCTCCAGCCGGTTGCGCAGCTGCGCCTGCGTGAGACGGGCGTAGATGTCCAGCTCCGGGGCGGTAAGGTCGGTGATCTCATGAATGACAGGCATGGAAAGGCTCCTTTGAAATGAAGTTTTTTCTATTGTAGCACAAGCCGGGCCGGAATGCAAAATCCCTGCTGCACACAGAGCACAGCAGGGATTTGGATGTGGAATGCGTTACTCAGAGCGCAGCGCTTTGACAGGGTTGCTCTTTGCGGCGCTGCGGGCGGGGATCAGGCCGCCCAGCATGGTAAGCAGGGTGGCCAGAACGATCAGGATCAGCGCGGCCTGCGGCGGCAGCGAGGCTACCACGTTCACATCGCCCGCGATGTGGTGGATGAGCATATTGCCGGGGATGAGCAGCAGCAGGCAGAGCACCACGCCCATCACGCCGGAACACAGGCCGATGATAAAGGTCTCGGCGTTGAACACCTGCGAGACGTTGTGCTTGGAGGCGCCGATGGCGCGCAGAATGCCGATCTCCTTGCGGCGCTCCAGCACGCTGATATAGGTGATGACGCCGATCATGATGGAGGACACCACCAGCGAGATCGCCACAAAGGCCACCAGCACATTGCTGACCATGCCCACGATTTCGGTGACAGAGTTCATCAGAGTGCCCACCATATCGGTATAGTGGATCACCTTATCCTCTTCGCCCTGCTGCCGCATGGAGGCGTTGTAGGCGTCCAGCTCGTTCACCACCTGCGCCTTGGTGTCAAAGCTGTTGGGGTAGATATAGATGGCATCGGGCTTTGCGTAGTCCACATAGCCGAGGTCGTCCAAAATCTTTTCGTAGCTGGAAGCGGAGGAGAGCAGGGTGCTTTTGATCATCTCGGTCAGGTCGGAGCCGGTCATGTTGATCTGAATAGCCTGCTGGAACACAGTGGGGTCGATCTTGAGTGCGCTTTCCACCTGCGTGCTCAGCTGCGCAATATTGCTCTGGATGGCCTGCGCGATCTTCTGCTCCAGCTGCCCGGCCAGCTTCTGGATGGCGGGACCCATCTGCTCCTGCAAAGCGGCGGTGAGCTGGGTCTGCAGCGCCTCGCCCAGCTGGACGGAGTAGGTCTCCATCACGGTCTGTAGATTTTGCTGAAGGGTACCGGCAAACTGCTCCTCCAGCCCGGAGGTGTCCAGCAGGTCACCCATGGATTCGGCAAGCAGCGTCTGGAAGGCTTCGGTCTGCATATAGGAGGAAAAACCGATCTTATCCAGATTCAGCAGGCCGTTGCTGATGAGATAGCGCTTGTAGCCGTTCATGATCTTTTTCATCAGCGTCTGTAAGCCGTCCTGAGAGATATTCAGCTCTACGCCGTCGAACAGCTCGCTCATGTCCATCTCCATGTCCGGCAGCGGCAGCCCGCTGAGGTCCAGCTTGAAGCTGGAAGGGTCGATGAGGGTGGCAAGATCGAAGGAATCGTCGGTCAGGTCGAATGCGCCGTCCAGATCAAAGTGCAGGGCGCTGGTGTCGAACTGGAAAGCGTCCTTGAGGGCGTCCGTGTCCACCGAGAACAGGGACGCGATGTCCAGCATGCTGTTGCTGGCAGCATCGAAGGGTTCGCCGGTCAGCACGTTGATGTCCGGGTCTGCCAGCTGCTGGCGCACGATCTCGCTGTTGGCCGCCTGATCAATGACGTAATAGGTCAGATCGTGCAGGTAGTCCAGACCGCTGTGCAGGATAGTGGAGGTGGCGTCTGCCTTGGGCTGCACGATGCCGACAATGGTCAGCTCCTCGCTGTCGGCCACCAGCTGCTGCATGTAGGCTTCATCATTCAGCTTGCTCAGCCAGACCTTGTGCTCGGTGTCGTAGACATAGCAGTCGGCCTTGTTGACAAGCTTGAAGGTCATGCCCAGAAAATCGTCATAGGTATAGGTGCCGTAGTCCGTAGGCAGATCGATCTTCTGGTTCTGCGCATACTGCTGTAAGATCTTGTCCAGCTCGGCCTGATCCCGCAGACCCATGGCGTACAGCGCATAGTCCGAAACGCTACCGTCCGCGTTCAGGGTCAGCACCAGCTCGTTGTACTTTTCCGGCCAGCGGCCGGCCTTGACATCGTACTGATCCTCGTACAGGGCGGGGGTCTCGGCCATTTCGCAGAACACATAGGGGCTGGCCATGGAGGTCATAAGGCTGGTCACCGAGGTGTTCTCACTGGCGATATCGGAAAAGGTGGTGTCCGGGTTCAGCTTCTGCACGGTGCCGTCCGGGTTCTGGCGGTAGATCAGCGGATCAGGGGTGTAGGTGTATTCCACCGTGGCGTTGTCCCGGATGGTACAGGCGTCACTGTCCAGATATGCCTTCAGTGAGCGCAGATCGTTGCTGGCAGCGCCGATGTTCAGTTGAGACAGCAGCTGTCTCACCGTGACCATGCCCTCCGGCGCGGAGGAGGAGCCGGACGAGACGCTGGTGTAGGTGTCCGGGTCCATCATGCTGGCCAGATCTACGCCGGTGCTGCTGATCTGCAGCGGGTAGGCGGCCAGCGTGGATTTTTCCATGTTGCTGATATAGCGGCTCACACCGTTGGAAAGGGAAAGGATCAACGCAATGCCGATGATACCGATGGAACCGGCAAAGGCGGTGAGCAGGGTGCGTGCCTTTTTGGTGAGCAGATTGTTGAAGCTGAGGGAAAGGGAGGTGAGCAGGGACATGGAGGAGTGCCCCATGTTCCGGTGCACGGGGGCTGCGGCAGCAGCCTCGTCCTCGGGTTCGTAGGGCATGGTATCGGAGCGGATCACGCCGTCCTTCAGCTTTACGATGCGGGTGGCGTAGCGCTCGGCCAGCTCCGGGTTATGGGTGACCATGACCACCAGACGGTCCCGCGCCACTTCCTTGAGCAGTTCCATCACCTGAATGCTGGTCTCGCTGTCCAGTGCGCCGGTGGGCTCATCGGCCAGCAGGATGTCGGGGTTGTTCACCAGCGCACGGGCAATGGCTACGCGCTGCATCTGCCCGCCGGACATCTCGCCGGGGTGCTTGTGCAGCTGGTTGCCCAGCCCCACCTGCTCCAGCGCAGCGGCGGCACGGCGGCGGCGCTCGGCCTTGGAAACGCCTGAGATGGTCAGTGCCAGCTCTACGTTGCCCAGCACGGTCTGGTGGGGGATCAGGTTATAGCTCTGGAACACAAAGCCGATGGTGTGGTTCCGGTAGGAGTCCCAGTCGCGGTCGGTGTATTTTTTTGTGGAGATGCCGTTGATGACCAGATCGCCGCTGTCGTAGCGATCCAGACCGCCGATGATGTTCAGCAGGGTGGTCTTGCCGGAGCCGCTGGGGCCAAGAATGGCCACAAATTCGTTGTCCCGCAGGTTCAGACTGACGTTGTTCAGTGCGTGCTGCACCAGCTCGCCGGTCTTGTATTCTTTGTTGATCTGTTTAAGTTTGAGCATAGATGTGCCTTTCCGGTACTGCGCCGCCGGGCGCTGCTGCCTGTGGTTTGAAATTCGGAAATGTTTGCAGACAATATTCTATTAAGTTTAGCAAAAAAATGTGAAAAAACCGTGAAATTATTCCGTGGGAATGCTGAAGCTGCGGCACTTTTGCGCCCGGGCAGCGGTTTTGCCGGAAGGACGGGGCAAAAAAGAAAAGCGGAAAAAGATACCAGTTGAATTTACAAGCTGAACGTGATATTCTAAAGCTGACAGACAGGCTGCGCCGGAAAAAACGGCGTTATATTACCTGAAAGGCTGTCGGAACAACACTTCTTTAGGATTGTAACGGTTTCTCCTACCTTATAAAATATACTTCATAAAATAGCAAAAGGATAAACAAGGCAGAAAAAATTTGGCCCTTGTAGTAAGGAGGAACTGAAATGGAACGTACATTTTCACCTATGATCCGGCAGTATTCTGCCATTGATGGTTTGCAGCAGGCGTATACGCTGGTGTATGCCATGGAGGTAGAGGGCACACAAGGCTGCCGGCTGACCCTGTGCCAGATCGGCAGCCGACAGCAGATCGTCAGTCAGCATGTTGCGGCAGCGCCGGAGTTCTGTTACCGGCTCCTGCGCTACTTGTGTGAAAATGGAGTTCAGCCGGAGCTCTGGCGGGATGTGGTCACAGACCTGACAGCTGCCGGGCTGGTAGGCGAGAAAGGCGGCGCATGGCGTGAACAGTGAGCGAACAGCCCAACTGCAAGTCGCCCTTGCAAGCTATGATCTGAAAGAACTGCGTGTCCAGAAGCGTTATTTGCAGGAGCAGGGAACCGCCATTGACTGCACCTGCTTTTGCAGCGGCGAAAAGCTGCTGGCACAGCTGCGGCAGGGTGTCCGTTATGATGCCGTGGTGCTTTGCAGCGAGCTGACGGATCTGCCTGCGGAGCAATTTGTCCGGCAGTTTTATCAGCTGAAGGAGCGGCCGATGCTTCTGGTACAGAGCCATGGCCGCAGCAGCGGCACGGCGTTGCAAAAGCTCCGCGAGGGGTGCTACTGCGTAGAGGGCACTGAGCTGAAAAGGCTGCTGTGGCAGCTTTACCGGATGCCCGGGCGGCAGAACCGGCAGCTGGAGCAGCGGTGCAGCCAGCTGTATGCGGCGTGGGGCATCCCGCAGGGGGATGTCAACGCCGGATATCTATCCTGCGCGGTCGGCATCGCATGCAGCACCAGCCAGAAGCTGGCGATCCGCAAGGAAATCTTGCAGGCGGTGAGCGAGCAGTTTGATACATCGGTCGCTGCTGTGGAAAGCGGCATCCGCCGGATGGTGGATCAGCTGGAGGAAAAGCCGCCTCTTGCGTGGCTGGCGTTTAAGGCCGATACAAGGCTGGGCAGCGGCAAACCCACCACCGGCAAGCTGATCTACGCGGTCAGGGACGTTGTGTTGCGGCAAAAAGTGCCATCCACCCGCCTGTAAGGCTTGCACACGGCTTTGGAATACGGCGGCGTTCCTTTAGAAAAATGGCATCGCCCGGGGAGGCAGAGCAATGGAGCAGCAAAAGACAGAAACGCGGTCTATCACCGCAGAGCAGCGCAAGCGGGTCGAGGAGGTCTGCTTCCGTTCGCTGGCGCTGATCGGACGCAACTGTGAATATCTGGAGCAGCATTTTGACCGCACCGGTGCAGACGCGTCTACCCGGCAGGCGGTGGCAGATATCGACACCGCTGCCATACAGCTGGACCGCACCCTCAGCGAGGCAATCACCCTGCTGGAGTTTCTGCGCGAGGACACAAAGCCGCAGCTGTACCCCATTGACCTGTGTGAGCTTTTGCAGCAGGTGGCGGCGCAGTCTGATATGATCCGGGCGCAGCTTGGGGTGGATATCCGGCTGGATTACGGCGGGTGTACTGCCTGTTGCGTAATGGCAGACCGCAGAGATGCGGAGCTGCTGTGCCTGCATCTGCTCTCCAATGCATTGCACGCCAGCCGGGAGGGCGGCAGCGTCTGCATTGCGCTGCGCCGCACCGAGAGCGGCTGGCAGCTGACCGTCACCGACGATGGCTGCGGTCTGCCCGGTGAGGATGTACAGGCAGCACTGGAAAACCGCCGCAGCTTTCTGGGCGGGGCGCAGCTGGGACTGCTGCTCTGCCGGGAGTGCTGCCGCCGGATGGACTGGAGCTTACAGCTGGAGCCTGCGCCCGAAAAAGGCACACAGGCTGTGGTGCGCATTCCGCTGTACACGGGCGAAAGCCGCCCTGACGGTACGGTGGAGCTGCGCACCAGTTCGGAGACCGAGCAGGAGCAGCGCAAGTATCATCTGCGTGCCATGCTGGTGCGGGAGATGCGCACCATGCCGGAGCGCGGCGACCCGGAAGACGAATTTTGATAAGGTGGCAAGGCCGCTGCACAGCGTTTTGTGCGGCGGCCTTGTTATTTTGCGCCCGGTGCTTTCCTGCAAGCGCAAAGCATGGTATACTGAATGCTGAAAACAAAAGCTTGGAGGAGCAACAATGACAAACAAGAAGCTGAACTACCCTGCAATTGCCAAGGAGATGGCCATCCTGACCGTGGCGGTCGCCATTATTGCAGCGGCGGTCTATTTTTTTCTGGTTCCCAGCCATACATCCGTCAGCAGTATTTCCGGCCTTGGCATCGTGCTTTCTAATTTTGTACCGCTGCCGCTTTCGGCTATTACTATGGTGCTGAATATCGTGCTGCTCATCATCGGGTTTTTCACCTGCGGCAGGGAGTTTGGCGCAAAAACCGTGTATTCCAGCGTGATGCTGCCGGTGTTTCTGGGGCTTTTTGAGCGTTTGTTCCCGGATTTTGGCTCCATGACCGATAGTCAGGAACTGGATGTGCTGTGCTATATTCTGGTGGTCAGCGTGGGTCTGAGCATCCTGTTCAACCGCAACGCATCCTCCGGCGGGCTGGATATCGTGGCAAAGATCATGAACAAGTACCTGCACATGGAGCTGGGCAAGGCCATGTCCCTTTCGGGCATGTGTGTGGCACTCTCTGCCGCCCTTGTCTACGATAAAAAGACCGTGGTGCTGAGCATTCTTGGCACCTATTTCAACGGCATCGTGCTGGACCATTTCATCTTCGATAACAGCATCAAGCGCCGGGTGTGCATCATTACCGAGAAGGAGGAGGCGCTGCGGCAGTTCATCATCAACGACCTGCACAGCGGTGCCACCATGTACGAGGCCATCGGTGCATACAACTTTGAAAAGCACAACGAGATCATTACCATCGTGGACAAAAACGAGTATCAGAAGTTGATGAACTTTATCAACCGCGAGGACCCAAAGGCCTTTGTTACGATTTATAATGTGTCCAGTATGCACTACCAGCCCAAGCGCTGAGCGGCACAGGATAAAGGCGCAAAAGCCGTGTCAGGGCTTTTCCGCAGCGGAAAACCGTGGTAAAATAAGAAAAAACGGAAAGGGAATAACAGCCATGGACATCAGACTGGTTTGCAGCGATATTGACGGTACGCTGCTGCAATACGGCAAAAAGGAGCTGGAGGGCGAAATATTCAAACAGATCCGGGCGCTGCATCAGCGGGGCATCTGGTTCTGCCCGGCCTCCGGGCGGCAGTATACCAGCCTGCGCAAACTCTTTGCACCGGTGGCAGACTGCTGCGTGTTTATCTGCGAAAACGGCGGCACCATCTTCAAAGAAGAACATTGCATCGCCAAAAACCCCATGCCGCGGGCACTGGCAGAGGAAATTGCCAACGATATGTGGACCCGCAGCGAGGGGCAGGGCGAGGTGATGCTCTCCGGCCAGAACACCGCCTACCTGATGGAGCGCGGTCTTGGCATGCTGCAGCGGGTGCAGTTCGTGGGCAACCACTACCAGATCATCCACAGCCCCGCCGAGGTGCCGGAGGACATCACCAAGGTGTCGGTGTACCTGCACGAGGGCGTGGAAAACTATGTGGAGCGCTTTGTGCCCCGCTGGAAGCAGGCCAACTGCGCCGTGGCGGGCCCGTACTGGATCGACACCACCTTTGCCAACAAGGGCATCGGGGTGCAGTGCGTGTGCCGCACCCTTGGCATCGACCCCGCACAGGTCATGGCTTTTGGCGATAACTACAACGACGAGACCATGCTGGACGTGGTGGGCGTGCCCTACATCATGGACAACGCCGCCGCTCCGCTGCGGGCAAAATACCAAAACCACACCCCCCGCCCGGAGGATGTGCTGGCGCAGCTGCTGGCACAGCAGCCGTAAAGGGGGCGAGCCCATGGACCGCAAGGGCTTGGAACAGCTCATTTTTGATACTTACAGCGTAGAGCCGGACTATCCGTGGATGGACACCCCGGAGTCGGCGGTGTTCCGCCATGCAGCAAACCGCAAGTGGTTTGCACTGGTCACCACCGTGCCCAAAAGCAAGCTGGGGCTGTCAGGACAGCAGCCGGTGGATATCGTGAACCTGAAATGTGACCCCATCCTTATCGGTTCTCTGCGGGCAGAACCGGGCTTTTACCCTGCCTACCACATGAACAAGGAAAACTGGATCACCGCCGCGCTGGACGGCAGCGCCCCGGAGGATAAACTCCGGCTGGTGCTGGATATGAGCTACACCGCCACCGCACCCAAGCTGCGCAAAAAGAAAGCTTGACCGCAGCAAAATAAAGGCGGGCGCTGCAATTGCTGCCCGCTCTCATTCGTATTCAGAGTAAAGGGACTGTATTTTGCAAAAGGAGGAAGCTATGGCTATTTTTGAAAAGACCATCCGCAACCAGAACTTCGATACCCTGCTCCGCAAGCTGGAACACGCCATCCCGGACAGCAGCTGGTCGGCAGAGCTGGAAGCCGGCAGCGACTTCAAGGAGGGCAGCGCCCGGTGCAGTGTGCGGGTGTTTGAGCGGTACAGCATGGTGGGCGGCAACCGCCTTAGCCTGACGCTGACCCTGTTCCAGAACGGGGACGAGCCCATCCGGCTGTCGGCCATTACAGCGGGCGGCAGTCAGGCGGTGTTCTTTAAAATGAACACCCTTGGCGAGGACGCGTTTCTGGAGGATGTAAAGCAGCTGCTGGAAGAAATTTTGGAGGGCTAAAATGTTTTATAGTGGGTTTGACGCGCTGTTCAGCATCCTGTTTCCGTTGGTGTTTCTGTTTGTGCTGGGCATGATCTTATTTACCGTGGTGGGCAACCTGCGCACATGGAGCAAGAATAATGCGTCCCCGCGCCTTACCGTCCCGGCCACTGTGGTGGCCAAGCGGACGAACGTTTCCCGCCATCATACCGCCAATGCAGGGGACATGACCGGCGCCCACGGCTACACCAGCACGAGCGCTACCACCTATTATGTGACCTTTCAGGTGGAAAGCGGCGACCGCATGGAGCTGCGGCTGAGCGGCACGGAATACGGCCAGCTGGCAGAAGGCGACACCGGAAAGCTGAGCTTTCAGGGTACGCGCTATCTGGGGTTTGAACGGAATTAAACACGCTTCTGCGCAGCATTTTTGAAGAAATCGCAGAAGCTGTGACAAAAGTATTATACTTTTATGAATTTTAGCACTCTACGCTTGACAATGCTAAATAATTATGCTATAACAGTGGCGTGCTCAGGAGGAAGGGCAAAAGGAGAGCCGCAAGGTTCCCCGGAAAGCCTTTCCGAATGGACGCTTCAAAGTTTTTGCCCCGACCCGAACGCCGGGATTGGAGGTATGTTTTATGTTTATGCCGACTGTTTTTCATGAGAACCTGTTCGATGATCTCTTTGATCCGTTCTGGAACGAGGGTGCACTGGAGCGTGCGATGAACCGCGAAGCCCGCGACACCTTTGGTAAGCGCGGTGCAAACATGATGAAGACCGATGTCAAGCAGACGGACAACGGCTACGAAGTGGACGTTGACCTGCCGGGCTGCAAGAAGGAAGACGTTCAGATGGATCTGAGCGACGGCTATCTGACCATTCAGGCAGTGCGCAGCCACAGCAATGACGAAAAGGACAACAAGGGCCGCTACGTGCGGCGCGAGACCTTCTCCGGCAGTTGCGCACGCAGTTTCTACGTGGGCGATGTGAAGAAGGAGGACATCCATGCAAAGTTTGAGGATGGTGTCCTGCACATCCAGCTGCCCGCTCCTCAGCAGACAAAGGCTCTGCCTGAGAATCCGAATCTGATCGAGATCGAGTAAATGCCGACCGTGTGCGCCAAGGCATAACGTATATAGGGATGCCCCCGGAGAGCTGCAACAAGCCTTCCGGGGGCATTTTTTGTGTACAGGCTTTCGATGACGGAGAGGGGAGAAAGTACCTGTTTTTGCCAGAAAACTTTATTTTTCCACCGTTTCGTGGTATCCTTATAAGGCACACGCAATACAGGCCTGCGGCTGCACTGGCAGCGGCTGCGGACTGCGTGCGGCAAAAAAAGAACGTATAGAAGAGAAAAGGGGGATAAAAGTCATGGGCGAATTTGCCTTTCAGACTTTACGGGAAAGTATCACCTCTGCCATCAGGAGCAAGATCCTTACCGGGGAGCTGCAGCCGGGTGCAAAGCTGGCTGAGCAGCGGCTGGCCGAGGAGTTTGGCTCCAGCCGG
>ERZ1026963.1241-NODE-1241-length-11085-cov-15.886673_pt1 | contig 11085 bp, 9 predicted proteins | sample MGYA00519566_ERZ1026963 | MGnify/ENA primary metagenome ERZ1026963 (study PRJEB26926, sample SAMN06164512) | human gut metagenome | biome: ENVO:00009003; feature: ENVO:2100002; material: ENVO:00002003 | host: Homo sapiens | place: USA | collected 2012 ... | reverse complement strand
GCGCGTCGAAATCGCTGGTGCTTTTCTGGTTCTCTTTTGGCACGCAAAAGAGAACGTAGCTTAAAGGAAGAAGAACCTTCCCTTTATCAAAGGAGAACCAAAAATGAAAGTCTTTGATCTACATTGTGACACCCTGAGTGAGCTGCGCTACGCCGAAAAGGCGGGTACGCCCAAGAGCTTTGCGCAGAATGATCTGCACATCGACTTGCAGAAACTGAAAAAGGGCGACTATATGCTGCAGTGCTTCGCCGCCTTTGTCAATCTGGGCGACAAGACCCCCGGTGCCGACCCGCTGGTGACGGCGCTGGAAGAAATCGACGTCTTCAAACGCATCATGGAAAAATACCCGGAGGATATTGCTCCGGTGTATCAACCCTCTGACATCCGCAAGAACGCCGCCGAGGGCAAGATCAGCGGAATGCTCACCATTGAAGAGGGCGGCTGCTGCAAGGGCAGCATCGGCGTGCTGCGCCGGATGTACGAGCTGGGCGTCCGCATGATGACCCTGACCTGGAACCACGAAAACGAGCTTGCCAGCCCCAACGTCGTCCCCGGCGGGGGCCACAACATCTGGCCCTGCGCCCCCAACACCGAGACGGGCTTGAAGGAGAAGGGCTTCGAGTTCCTGGCCGAGATGGAGCGTCTGCACATCATCGCAGATGTGAGCCACCTGTCCGACAAGGGCTTCTGGGACATTGTGGAGCACTCCACCCGCCCCTTTGCGGCCAGCCACTCCAACTGCCGCGCCCTCGCGCCCCACTGCCGCAACCTCACCGACGAGATGATCCGCGCCCTCGCCAACAAGGGCGGCCTCGTGGGTCTGAACTACTGCAGCGGCTTCCTCGACAACCAGCCCGAAGAAAAGCTCTGCCGCAGCACCACGGCCCTGATGGCAAAGCACGCGGCCCACTTCAAGCAGGTGGGCGGCATTGAGATCATCGGTCTGGGCAGTGACTTCGACGGCATCGGCGGCAAGCTGGAAATGGACGACTGCTCCAAGCTCCCGCTGCTGGCCGACGCACTCCGCCGCGAGGGCTTCACCGAGGACGAGGTGGAGGCCATCTTCTACCGCAACGCCCGGCGGTTCTTCGAAGAAAACCTCTAAATAATGTATAAAACGACAGGGAGATTCCAAAATGGATAAAAACATGACGCTGGAAAAGCGTATTGCCGCCGAGCTGTATTCCTATCAGGGCAAGATGAGCGTCTTTGTGGACGATCTCCACGGCCACACGGTCGAGATCGGTGCGGACGAGGAATTTGAGACGGCTTCCACCATCAAGGCATATATCCTCGCAGCCCTGTATCTGCAGGCCAGCCGGGGCAAAGCCAGCCTCGAGGAAAAAATCACCTACAAGCCCGAGCACTTTGTGGACGGTTCCGGTATGCTCCGGGCGCTGGGCGTGGGCGCAAGTCTGAAAGTTAAAGACGCCGCCACCATGATGATCATCTGCTCCGACAACATCGCCACCAACATGGTCATCGACTATCTGGGGCTGGACACCATCAACGCCTGCATCCGGGAGATGGGCTTTGCCCACACCGTCCTGCACAACCCGCTCCACTTTGATATTTACAACGACCTCGGCACCACGACGCCCCGGGACTACGCCTCGCTGTTTGGGCAGGTGGCAAAGGGAACGCTCGTCAGCGCTGAGGCCAGCGCTGAGATGCTGGCCATCTTCCGTCAGCAGCACTACAATACCATGCTGACCCACGACTTCCCTCAGTTCTATCTCGACTGCGAGGAGACCGGCGAGCCGGAACTCATCTGGGTGGCCAGCAAGAGCGGCAGCATGAACGCCTGCCGCAACGACGGCGGCATCGTCCACACCCCCTACGGCGAGTATGTCATCGTCCTGATGAACAAGGACTTCCACGACATCATCGAGTACAATGACCATCCCTCCATGGTCTACGGCGCCCGGGTGTCCCGGATGATACTCGACCAGATTTTGGCCTGCGAGGGTGAGCTGTACAAGTAAAATCGTGGAAAAAATAGGAATATTAAGGGGAATCATAACAATGGGTATTCAAATCAGCCTGCCGATGATGGCATTTCTGGTGTTCATGACCGGCTTTGCGGGCTTTGTGGATTCGGCAGCGGGCGGCGGCGGACTCATCAGCCTGCCGGCCTATCTCTTCGCGGGCCTGCCGCCTCACTATACTTACGCCACCAACAAATTCAGCGCCGCCTGCGGCACGACGTTCGCCACGGCCAGCTTCTTCAAGAACGGCGCGATGAACCTCAAGGTGGGCATCCTCGCCGCCATCGGCAGCTTTGCGGGCAGTGCCTTGGGCGCACACATCGTCCTGATGCTCAGCGATGAGGTGCTGCAGATGATGATGTTCATCATCCTGCCCATCGCGGCGGTCATCATCCTGTGGCAGCGCAACCTCCCGGACGAGAACCGGGATGACGGCACCCTGAATTTGAAAAAGGCCCTGCTGGCCCTGGCCATCGGCCTCGGCATCGGTCTGTACGACGGCATGGTGGGGCCAGGCACCGGGACCTTTGCCATCATCGCTTTCACCAGCCTGATGGGCTTCGACCTGCGCACCGCCAACGGCAACGCCAAGGTGCTCAACCTCGCCAGCAACTACGCCAGCCTCTTCACCTATCTGAGCAGCGGGCTGGTGGTCTTTCCGGTGGGCATCCCCTGCGCCATCAGCAACATCGTCGGAAACATCATCGGCTCTCACTTCGCCCTGAGAAAGGGCGCAAAGTTCATCCGCCCCATGATGCTCGTGGTGCTGGTGCTTTTGCTGGGCAAGCTCATCACGGATATGCTGTAAGTAAAAACGAAAAGAGGCTGCCGTGCAGATGCACAGCAGCCTCTTCCTATATACTCTTAGTCGATGACCAGCCCGTTATCAAAGAAGGCCAGACCAAACGCACCGGGACCGGCGTGGGTGCCGATGACGCAGCCGATCTGGCGCACCAGCGGCTCGGGAAGGCCGAGATTGTCCACCAGATAGGTCTGGATGGGGTTCACCTCGCGGGTGCTGATGGTGTAACCGGCCAGAGAGGGGAAACGGGGATTGACGCCGCCCAGCTCCTCGATCTTCTTGAAGAGGGCGACGTATGCGCCGGGCAGGCCCCGGGCCTTGCCGGCCATGGCGACTTTGCCCTCCTTGATGGTGATGAGGGGCTTGATGCCCAGCATCCCGCCGGCCACGGCGACGGCGGCGGGCAGACGGCCGCCCTTGCGCAGATACTTCAGGTCGTCGATGGCGGCGACGAGGTGCAAGTGCTCCTTGGCGTGCTCGAGGGTGGCGGCGATCTGGACGGCGGACTTGCCTTCATCCCGCAGGTGTGCGGCCATACGCACCAGCAGACCCTCGCCGAGGCAGACATTGGTGCTGTCCACGAAGAGGACGTTGTCCACATTGGCCAGGTCTGCGGCCAGCTTCGCACACTGATAGGTGCCGGACAGCTCATGGGACAGGAAAATGCCCACGACCTCGTCTCCGGCGGCAGCGGCCTCGGCGTAGAACTTTTCGAACAGCTCAGGGCTGGGCTGGCTGGTGGTGGGCAGCTTTTTGCAGCCGGCCATGTGCTCGTAGTACTCGCTGGGAGTCAGGTCCACGCCGTCCCGGATGACGGTGCCGTCCTCGAGGGTGACGTTGAGGGGGATGACGTCCACACCCAGCTGCGCGGCCTCGGCGGGCAGGATGTCGGATGCGGAATCGGTAAGAATGCGTATCATATAGCTCGTACCTCCATGGGTGCGTTCATCGTGTGTCTTTAGTAAAACGACAAATCTATAAAAAAGTCGTACAAAGTATACCAGAACGCCGGGCGGAATGTCAATCTTTTGAGTAAAATTTCTTCGCATGAACGAAAAACTGCTTGCAAAACGGGGCGGCAGTATGGTACAATGTCCGCCGACAGGAGGGGGCGCCGTGAAAAGACTGATAAGGGAAACGGAAAAGCCGTCTTTTCCGGCTCAGTGCCGGGTCCTGGCCGAGGCGGCCGTGCTCTGGGCGCTGCTGGCAGCGGGAGCACAGCTGCTGCTCCCGGCGGAAAAGACGGCTCTGCCCGAGGGCGCGGCCCTCGCGTGGGCTGCGCTGCGCATCTGCCTTGTGACCCCTCTGGCGGAAGAGCTTGCCTTCCGGGGCGGGGCGCTCTATCTTTTGCAGCCGCTGGGCGGCGCGGGGGCTGTGGTGGTGCAGGCGGTGCTTTTTGCGGCCCTGCACGGCAGCTGGACGGCCCGGGCCTATGCGCTTGGCATGGGGCTCATCTTCGGCTGGGCGGCTCAGAAAGCGAAGAGCGTATGGCCCGGCAGCGCGTTACATATTATAAATAACTGCCTCGTGTTTGCCGCACGGCTGGCAGAAAGGGGAATGGGATGACCGATTTTGAGCTGATGGGCGCGGCGCTGGAAGAGGCCCGGAAGGCCGCTGCGCTGGGCGAAGTGCCGGTGGGCGCGGTAGTGGCGAAGGACGGAGAGATCATCTCTGCCGCCCACAACACCCGCGAAACGGAGAAAAACGCCCTCCACCACGCGGAGCTTCTGGCCATCGACGCGGCCTGCAAAAAGCTGGGCGGCTGGCGGCTGTGGCAGTGTGAGCTGTTCGTGACGCTGGAACCCTGCCCCATGTGCAGCGGCGCCATCATCAACAGCCGCATCAAGCGGGTGGTGTACGGTGCCGCCGACGTCAAGGCGGGCTGCTGCGGCTCGGTGACAGACCTCTTCGCCCAGCCCTTCAACCATCACCCCGTCATCGAGAAGGGACTGCGGGCCGATGAGGCACAGCAGCTTTTGCAGGAATTTTTCGTTTCACTGCGGGCCAGGCGGGCCGCAAAGCCCCGCTGGAAGCCTCCCGTGAACCCCTGAATCTGTGAAAAAAGTGGGAACTGCGTGAAAAAATCACCGGTGACCACTTTATTTTTTCGCCCGATTGTGCTATATTATTCAATGGAAACTTGTCGAAACCACACAAATGCCGCCGGGCGCGCCGCAGAGCCGGCCTAGACCGGAAAAAGTGAGCAGAGCGCAGCTCCGGCGGGGTGGGGGAAGCTGTTTCCTTTCCCGCCGCAGAGGCTTTGACACGAAGAGGCGCTGCGGCCGAAAATAGTGGACAGGAGGGTTTGACTCTTGTACAACGACGAATTTGAGCTGACATTTGACCTTGCAGACGCCGGGCCGAAGAAAGAACAGCGCAGGCCGACCCTGCCCGAGCCGGAAGAAGCGGCTGTGGCCGCACCGCCGGTGCAGGAAACGAGGGAAACGCCGGTCAGCGCTGCGCCGGAGAACACACCGGCACCGGAACGCGAGCCGGGATCTGCGGCAGAGCCCCAGAGCACTGCCCCGGCGGCGAAGGACCGCACCGTCCTCATCTCGGGCGGCGACCGGGGCATCGGCGCAGCAGCAGCCCGCGCATTCTATGCGGCGGGCTACCGGGTGGCAGTGTTCTACCACACCAACGCCGAGGCCGCTGCAGCCCTGCAAAAAGAGCTGCCGGGCGTACTGGCCATCCAGTGTGACGTGGCCAGCCGGGCCAGCTGTGAGCTGGCCTTCCGCGCCGCCGAGCAGGCGCTGGGCCGGGTGGATGTGCTGGTGAGCAACGCGGGCATCGCCCAGCAGAAGCTGTTCACCGACATCACGCCGGAAGAGTGGCAGCGGATGCTGGACGTCAACCTGACCGGTGCGTTCAACCTCTGCCAGCTGGCCCTGCCCGGGATGATACGCCGCAAAGCGGGCCGTATCCTCACCGTGAGCAGCATGTGGGGCCAGACCGGCGGCAGCTGCGAGGTACACTATTCCGCCGCCAAGGCGGGCCTCATCGGCCTGACCAAGGCGCTGGCAAAAGAAGAAGGTCCCAGCGGCATCACCGTGAACTGTGTGGCCCCCGGCGTCATCGACACCGATATGATGGCTTCGTTCACTGCTGAGGACAAAGCGGCATTGGCCGAAGAGACCCCCGTGGGCCGTCTCGGCACCGCCGAAGAGGTGGCAAAGCTTCTGCTGTACCTCGCCGGAGAAGACGCCGGCTACATCACCGGCCAGGTGTTCGGCGTCAACGGAGGTCTTGTCATTTGATGCAGCAAGGCCGAAACTATGAGACAAGTTCACTTGCGGGGCGCTTCCCCCGCAGTGAGAAGGAGAGAGCGAAATGGGCATGACTTTGAAGGAACTGTTGACGAAAGGCGAAGGCACCCTGTCAGCACAGGAGGCCAAAACTTTGGCTGCACAGTGCAGGATGGATGTGGAAACGCTCTATACGCTCCTTGAAGAGCGCGGCATCAAGATCATCGAGGACGAGGCCGACGCCGATGTGAATCTGGACGTGGACAGCATCATCGCCGAGGTGGAAAACGCCGAGAACAACAGCGACGAGCTGGGTCTGGGCGGCGACGACGAGGAAGAAGCCGCCGAGGAGAACCCCGCCGACCTGAAGGCTGCGATGGATGAGCTGCTGGACGACCCCGTCAAGAACTACCTCAAGCAGATCGGCCAGATCCCTCTGCTGAGCGCGGAGCAGGAAGTTGACCTGAGCAAGCGCATCCACGCCGGTGCCGAGGCTGCCCATATCCTGCAGGCCGACCGCCAGAAGTACGGTGCGCCCGAGTACATCAAGAAGAACAGCGCCCGCTTCTCGTTCGAGGAGGATGAGAACAGCCGCAGCTACACCGAGGACATCGACGAAGAGGGCAGCGAGAAGCCCAGCGTGGACGCCGAGGAAAAGGCCGCTGAGGAAGAGGCCATGGAGGCTGTGGAGAACGGCCCCCTGACCGAGGAGCGCCGTCAGGAGCTGCTGAAGACCCGCCGCGACGGCCTGAACGCCCGCCGCAGCCTGAGCGAAGCGAACCTCCGTCTGGTGGTCTCCATCGCCAAGAAGCACGTGGGCCACAATCTGGCCTTCCTCGACCTCATCCAGGAGGGCAACATCGGCCTCATCAAGGCGGCTGAGAAGTTCGACTGCGACCGCGGCTTCCGCTTCTCCACCTATGCGACCTGGTGGATCCGTCAGGCCATCACCCGCGCCATCGCCGACCAGGCCCGCACCATCCGCATCCCGGTGCACATGGTCGAGACCATCAACCGGATGCGTCAGGCCACCAACCAGCTGGTCTACCAGAACGGCCACGAGCCCACCCCGGAAGAGCTGGCAAAGGCCATGGACATGAGCGTCGAGCGTGTGCGTGAGATCCAGCGCATGGCACAGGAGCCCGCCAGCCTTGAGAGCCCCGTGGGCGAGGAAGAGGATTCCTCTCTGGGCGATTTCGTCGCCGACGAGAACGCCGAGGCTCCCGGCAAGGCTGCTGACCGCGCCATGGTGGCCCAGCAGATCAATCAGGCCCTCAAGAGCCTGACCCCCCGTGAAGAGAAGGTCATCCGTCTCCGCTTTGGTCTGGACGATGGCCGTCCCCGCACGCTGGAAGAGGTGGGCCGCGACTTCGGCGTCACCCGTGAGCGCGTCCGCCAGATCGAGGCAAAGGCCATCCGCAAGCTGCACAGCCGCAAGTGCCTGGCCCTGCTGAACGGCCTCATCGAGTGATAGTTTCAACAATGCAGACGGCTGCCGTGGAAAAACGGCAGCCGTTTTTCTGCATCCGGGCAGAAAAACGCAAAATGCCAGATTTTTTTGCAAAAAACGCTTGCAATGCGGCAGAGTTTATGGTATTATAATTGAGCTGTGAGTGTGCTGCTATAGCTCAGTTGGTAGAGCGCATCCTTGGTAAGGATGAGGTCTCCAGTTCGAATCTGGATAGCAGCTCCAGCTCAGAATACCCTGAAGCCATCAAGGCTTCGGGGTGTTTTTTTGTTTGCTCCGGCAAGTCGCGGCGGCGGCCGTGGCCCTGAGCATGGCGGTATCCCTTTCCGCCCCGGCATTTGCGGCCACCTTTGATCTTTCCAACGGCGGCCTTGTGATCACGGCAGGTGAAAGCGGCATCACCGTGACGCAGGATGGTCAGACGGGCTCCACCAGCGTCAGCTACGATGATACGATCGAGATCAAGGGCAGCTATAGCTCCCCTAACGGAGCTGCGCTGACCGCTGAGGAGAACCAGCAGGATGAAAACCAGCCTGTGACCCCGGCCAAGGCTCCGGCTAAGGCTTCGGCCAAGGAGGAGACCCCGAAGGAGAACTCGGAGGAGACCTCGGGGGCAGAGAACGCCCCCGCTGCTGAGGAAAAGCAGGAGCAGAAGGATACCGAAAATCTGACTGACCCTGAGCAGAAGACCGAGACCGAAAATAAGGACAACAACAGCGACCCTGCTGACGAGGAAAAGAAGGAGCAGAATGCCCCTGCAAACGGGGAGCTGAATGCTTCCGCTGGCGAGGGGCAGGAGTCCAAAGCAGAGGACGAGGACAAGCCCAAAACAGAGGCCAAGGCTTCTGCCGAGGCTTCTACCAGCGCCTCTGACGACGCCTCCAATGGCTCCCGCAAGGCTCCGGCCCGCAGCAGCGGCGAGAAAAGTGAGATCAGAGGCATCATCCAGATCTTCGCCAACACGCTGGTCAAGCTGACGCTGAAGGATGCCACCATCGACCAGCCGAATGCTGCTGATACGAGTGTTCGTGGCAGGGCAGCCATTGATATTCAGGGCAGCGGCGATGTGGAGATCACGGTGAAGGGCTATAACACCCTGAAAGGATGTGGAGGCGATGCCGGCATCCAGAAAAACGATAATGTCAGCACCGGCACGCTCACCATTACGGCAGAAGACACAAACCAGACCCTTAACGTGAGCGCAGATACCAACGGTGCTGCCATTGGCGGAAATGGATATAGTGGTGACAGCCATGGCACCAAAAACATTGTGATCAAAGGCGGTACGGTGAATACCCAGGGCCGGATCGGCAGCGGATGGAATGGCGGTTCGGCTGAAAATATCGTGATCACAGGCGATGCGGTGGTCGACGCCAATGGCGGCATCGGCGGAGGCTATGGAGACGGGAAAACCAGCATAACCATCTCCGGCAACGCTAAGGTGACCGCTACGGATAAGGCGGAGACCGGAGCTAAATTCTATGGTGGCTCCACCCCTAACCTTGCAGTGATCGGCAGCGGTGGCGGCACAGCCGAGATCACCATCTCCGGCAATGCAGTAGTGAACGCAAAAGCCGAAAATCGTGGTCTGAACTATTATACCGGTGCGGTGATCGGTGGTGGCTCAGGCTACAACAGCAACCAAAAAAGCAGCGCTAAGGTCACCATTGAGGACAATGCTCAGGTAACGGCAGAAAATAGCGAGCACGGCATCGGTGCCGGCATCGGCGCCGGCGCATGTGGCACCGGCGAAGTGATCATTGGCGGCAAAGCGCAGGTCAAGGCCACCGGCAGTGCCGAGTACCAAGAGGGGAGTTTCCATTATGGTGCGGGCGCTGCCATTGGCGATAGCGGAACGGCTGTTCAGGGCAGTGGTACTGCCCAGAACGGCGAGAATAAATTTATTACTGCCGACGACATCCAGGACGGTGCAAAAGTAGAAATGACCAATATAGGTCATAATGGCTCGAACACGGTGACCCAAACACGTCAGAACGGCGAATGGGTGACCAAATGCAGCAATCATGAGTTCGTCGAGACCACCGTTGCCCCCACCTGCACGGAAAGCGGCTACACGGTACAGAAGTGCAGCGTCTGCGGCGAGGAGACCGGTGAGCGCACCAATCTCGTTGCCCCTCTGGGCCACGAGTACAAGAACGGCGTCTGTATCCGCTGCGGCGCACCGGAGCCTCAGGAGAACGGCGGCTCGTCCTCTGCGGCCCCCAACTACACCGTGACCGGTGCAGAGACCTACGAGAGCTCTGTGGTGGATGGCCGGTACATCATTGCGGTACCCTCTGAGGATGCCGCCCTCAACGCTGTGCTGGGCGACCTGCGGGCCATCAAGGCACAGGGTGCCGATGTGGTGGTGTTCCGCACCCGGAGCCGGGAGTCCAGCCTTGTCATCGACGAGATGCTGGCCATGGGTACCGACGTTACCCCCTTTGTGCTTGCCCACAACGGCGGCGAGGCCCGGCTCACCATCAACGGCGCAGCTCATAACGAGCTGATCCACTAACTTACCCCGGCGGGGCGTACCGCATCGCCCTGCTTCCTCCATATTGCAAAGCCCCCCGGCACGTCCGCATGGTGCCGGGGGGCCTTTTTGCGCAGCAAAAAGAAAAACCGGGTGGTAAAAATGACCGGAAATAACAAAAACCACCTGAACCGCAAGGATTCAAGTGGTTTTTCTCGATGGAGCTGCTATCCAGATTCGAACTGGAGACCTCATCCTTACCAAGGATGCGCTCTACCAACTGAGCTATAGCAGCAAATGGCGACCCGGATCGGGCTCGAACCGACGACCCCCAGCGTGACAGGCTGGTGCTCTAACCAACTGAGCTACCGGGCCATGATCGCTCAAGTGCATCGTTTCTGGCGGTTGACCGCTGGAACGTGTGTTATTATACCTGAGAAACGCGCGGTTGTCAAGCATGAATTTCGGAAAATGTCAAAAAAGTTTTGGAAAGTCCGACATTCCGGGAAAAATACAAAAACAAAACGCACAGAGTACTCTCTGTGCGCTTGTGGCAGGGGTAGTAAGTCTCGAACTCACGGCACGCGGTTTTGGAGACCGCTGCTCTACCAACTGAGCTATACCCCTACAGATATTCCGCATTCGCTGAATGCTTGATTATTATATAAGATTCTGTGCGGAATGTCAAGCATGAATTTCGCTTTTTTTGCAAAAAGCGGGAGACAGGGAAAGCTTTTTCGCAAAACGACGCCGAAAACAGGTGGAACTTCGGCTTTCCACCTTGAAGGAAAGCGGGAAATAGTGTATTATAAGGGGTATGAAAAGTGTAATTCCGGGCTTGCTATGCCCTGACAGGGGGAACGCCACTATGGCAGATAAAAACTTTTTGACCGAGATCATTGACGCCGACCTCGCCGAAGGCAAAATCAGCGAGATCCACACCCGCTTCCCGCCGGAGCCCAACGGCTACCTGCACATCGGCAGCGCCAAGGCGATCTATATCAACTGGTCCATCGCAAACCAGTACGGCGGCAAGTTCAACCTCCGCCTCGACGACACCAACCCCGCCCGCGAAGGGGAGGAGTATGTCAACAGCATCATCGAGG
>ERZ1026963.1232-NODE-1232-length-11164-cov-3.782069_pt1 | contig 11164 bp, 10 predicted proteins | sample MGYA00519566_ERZ1026963 | MGnify/ENA primary metagenome ERZ1026963 (study PRJEB26926, sample SAMN06164512) | human gut metagenome | biome: ENVO:00009003; feature: ENVO:2100002; material: ENVO:00002003 | host: Homo sapiens | place: USA | collected 2012 ... | reverse complement strand
CCTAATTACTTACCAGCTGGGAAAGAACAAGCATTTCTTTCCAGCAAGCATACTCTAAGCCCCCAAACAAAGCCCTCAAGTTTTCAACAACCGTCAAGAAAGGATGAGCAAAACCATGAACATCGGCATAGACCACGGCTATTACGCCATCAAAACCCGGCATTTTTCTTTCCCAGCCGGTATCGCTGTTTACAGCCATGAACCCTACACCCTGCAGAACACGCTGGAGTACGGCGGGAAGTTTTTCGTGTGCGGGACGGGCAGGCAGCCCATCCTGCGGAACAAGATGGAGAACGACAACTACTACCTGCTTACCCTTGCCGCTATCGCCAAAGAGATTAAACAGCGCGGAGAAAAGGCTGAGTGTTCCGTAAACCTCGCAGCAGGGCTGCCTCTGGCCGGATTTGGCCGTGAGAAAAAGCCCTTCCGGGAATACCTTCTGCGTTCTTCCCAGCCGGTGTGCTTCAAATTTGAGGGAATCCCCTACAAAGTAACCATCGAGGATGTGAAACTGTTCCCACAGGGGTATTCCGCCATCGCCATCCATCCTGAACTTATCCAAAACGAACCTTCTGTTCTGCTCATGGATATCGGCGGCTGGACGGTGGATCTCATGCGGCTGGACAACGGCGTTCCCAACGCTTCGACCTGCCGCAGCTTGGAGCTCGGCATGATCCGGTGCATCGACGAAACAAAAGAACAGATCCGCCGCGACATTGGGATGTCCGTTACCGACGCCCAAGTAGAGCGCGTGCTGGCCGGAAAAGCCTGCAGTATGGACGAGGAAGCCCGAAGCATCATCCAAAAGCAGGGCCGCCTCTACACCGAACGGCTTCTCTCGGCAGCCATGGAATCGGGGTTTGACCTGAAAGCCATCCCGGTAATCATGCTGGGCGGGGGCGCGGCGGTGGTTAAAGGCAACGTGAGCGAACAGGACGGCCTGTGCCGGGCTTTTGCCCTGATAGACGAACGTGTGAACGCAGAAGGATTCGAGCGGATTTTAGAGCAGTTGAAAACTGCTTGCAATTCTTCGGGCGGTGTGAGCAAGGGATGAACAGGCCCCTATTCGGCTTCCGCCCTAACCTCCAGAATGAACGCCACCGCAGGGCTTGGGAAATCCTGCAGGCTGTGCCGGACGGGCAGAAAAACGCCTTTCTGGTGCAGGCGATTCTGGAGAGCGAAGAAAAGGAAACCTTTGAAACTACCCTGCGGCGGGTGCTGCGGGAAGAACTGCAAGCTGTCCCTTCCCAGCCTGTGAAGCAGCCGGAGGAAGCCATCCCGCAGGAGATGATGGGCTTCCTCGGTTCCCTGCTGGGCGAAGATTAACTCTGTTTAAAACGAAAGGAACCGATTTATGAGAAAAGAAATTTACAAAATCAAAAACCCCAAGCATATTGTGTTTGGCGATCCCCTGTATTTCGAGGATTTCAAAGGGGCCGAGCTCAAACGCCTCACCGTGGATTACAAACCGCCCAAATCCTTCGACGCGGCCCGGCTTGTCCTGCTGGAGAAGCCGAATGAGAAATACCCCGAATACACAGACCGGACGATGACGCTTTACCTTGCCCCAAGGCAGACCATAGACGTCTATGCCGATGAGAAGATCTACGCCTTCCAAAAAATAGATGGCAAATCCATCGGCGTGGATACCGCCCGCTATTACCTCAGCATTGACGGGCGCGACGATATAATCAGGATCGGCGCGGATGGCTGGTGGGGCAGCTTTGAGGAATACTATCGGGAAAACGGAAAAAGCCGCATCTCAGACGCCGTTGTCCTGACGGTTGCAATACCGGAAGAACAGGATTTTAACTGGATGAAGCAGATGGCCGGATATTTCTTTGAGGATATGCAGCCGGTTACCCCCAAAAAGCAAAAGAAAATGGATGAGCCAAGCCGCTGAAAGCCCCAAACATAGCCCTTGTTGGTTGTGACGTTTGTCAGCCCTGCTTTGGCTGAAAGGTTGTTGCTCTTGGTAATAGCTTTATCGGGCGAGTTGCAGTATGCTTGTGTTGCCCGAAAGGGAAAGAAACGAAAAAGGAGCGATAGGGCATGGAAACCAAGGGCATCACCTGCAAAATCCCATTAGACCTGCACAATCGCATCAGCGAGGAAATCAGGGAAACAGAAAGCACAATCAGCAAATTCATCGAAATGGTCATTATGGAGCACTATGAGAAAGGGGCTGTCAAAGTCATGGAAAAAGGAAGAACATTAGCATTTCAGGTGAGCGAGGAATTGTTCCAGAGGGTAAAGGAATACCTTGAAAACTACGAGAAAACCTACCACCGCCGCCTTACCCAAAAGGAATTCGTGATCAGTTTGATCGAACAGGCGCTGGAAGAAGCGGAAGAAGAATTCGAAGCCGCCAGAGCCGCCCAAGAGGAAGCACGGGCCAATCGGTTTAATCCTCTGACCGGATCATTTTATGGAGAAGCCGATGATACAGAAGCAGAAAATCCGGCAGAGAGTTTGGAAATCAACGAGGGCGAGGAAATCCCCGCAGAGGGAGATGACAGCGACGAGAACTGCCCCGACGAGGATGATGAGGACGTCATGCCGGAAAGCTGGGAACAGGACGATGACGAGGAAGAAGAAACCGAGCCTGCCGATGAATCCCCTGAAGATGAAGAAACCGAAGAATAACCTTACCAACAACACCCCCACAGGACTGAGGTACCGCCTCAGCCGCCTGCGGGGGTGTTTTCATATAGATTTCAGTTCACGAAAAGAAAGGGGCGACGTCCATTGATTGTGCTTTAACGATTCATCAAATCCCTCAAAAGGAGCGTGATATAGAAAACCATACGATATATTGACCTGTTCTCCGGCATCGGCGGGTTCCGGGAAGGGCTCGCCCGCGCCGGAGGGTTTACCTGCGTAGGTCATTGCGAGATCGACAAAAAGGCAAACCGAAGCTATGAAGCCCTGTTCGATACGAGAGGAGAGTGGTTTTGTGAAGATATCCGAAAAGCCGATCCCAACGGCATCCCCGACTTCGACCTGCTGTGCGGCGGATTTCCCTGCCAGTCTTTTTCGATTGCTGGACACCGTGGGGGATTCGACGATCCAAGAGGTACCCTGTTCTTTGAAATTGCCCGGCTGACTGCGGCAAAAAGACCTGCGTATCTGCTGCTTGAAAATGTTCCCGGCCTGCTTAACCATGACGGGGGCAGGACATTTGCGGCCATCCTCCATACGCTGGACAGATTGGGGTATGGTCTGGAATGGCAGGTGCTTAACAGCAAAGATTTCGGAGTCCCCCAATCCAGAAAAAGGGTGTACCTTATCGGATATCTTAATAAAAGATGCAGAGGAAAAGTATTTCCTTTCACCGAAACAGCAGGCACATCTCTTATACAAATACGCCCCGGCGCGCAGGGCGAACGAGTCTACTCCACGGAAGGGGTAAGCTGCACCCTCGCGGCGCAGACGGGCGGCTTCGGCGGGAAAACCGGTTTGTACGAGGTGGGCCTGCCCATCAAGGAGAACACAAAAAAGGGGTACAAAATGGCCTACCCCGGCGACAGCATCAATCTGGCCTATGCTCAAAATAACACCCGGCGCGGCAGGGTTGGACGAAAAATCGCCCATACCCTCACCACAAACAGCGACCAAGGCACCTTGGAATCCCTTAAGCGTATCCGCCGTTTGACGCCAAGGGAATGCCTGCGGCTGCAGGGATGGGCAGATGAGCGGATCGATATCGTTTTGCCTCTCCAATCCGACGCCCAGCTATACAAGCAGGCCGGGAACGGCGTTACCGTGAATGTGGTGGAGGCCATCGGGAAACGGCTTGCCGCCGCCCACCGGGAGGTGACCGCCATCGATTGATTTAAAGGACCAATACTTCGGCTGTGAGATCGAGATGACGGGGTTAACTCGCCAGCAGGCGGCTGAAGCAGTTGCCTCATTATTCGGCACCATGGCCCGCCAGACACATGAATCCCGCACCTACGATCCGTGGGAGGTTATAGACAACGAGGGCAAAAAGTGGCGGTTTGTCTACGACTCCAGCATCCATGCTTCTCATCGGATCGGGCGGCAGCAGCTTTCCATAAGCGATGGCACCTATAAGGTGGAGATGAACTCTCCCAAGCTGGAATACAGCGAAATGGGAAAGCTGCAGGAGGTTGTCCGCGCCCTCCGCCATGCGGGGGCTGTCGTGAACGGAAGCTGCGGGATGCACGTCCATGTGGACGCCTCCAAGCATACCCCACAGAGCCTGAAAAACGCCCTCTCCATTATGTATTCCAAAGAGGACATCCTGTTCAAAGCCCTCAATGTCAATGAACACCGGGTGGAACGCTGGTGCCAGAAGGTGCGGGAACCCATGCTGGAAAAAATCCGCAAGCTTCCCACCAATACCACCATGGAACGCCTCAAGCGGGAATGGTACGGCGGGCGGGATGAAAGCTACGAACATTACAACTGGACGAGATATTACGCCCTGAACCTGCATTCAGTGTTCTATCGCGGCACCTTGGAATGGCGCTGTTTTGAAAGCACCCTCCACGCCGGTAAGGTACGGGCGAATATCACGCTGGCGCTGGCCATCTCCGCACAGGCCATCAACCAGAGCAGGACGGTGATGCGGAAAACCGAGATCAGCGAAAACCCGGCCTTTACCTTCCGCACCTTCCTTTTACGGCTGGGCCTCATCGGGCCGGAATACAAAAATGTGCGGGAGCATCTGCTCTCGAACCTTCCCGGTGACCGGGCATGGCGGTATGACAGAGCCCAATACCCCAGCCTGCAAAACCGCCGAAACCAAGAACGATAACACTGGAGGTGATGAAAACCAACGAAAGACTTTACTTTGCCTATGGTTCTAATATGAACCTAAACCAGATGGCCTTCCGCTGCCCGGACGCGGAAGTGGTGGATACCGTCCGGCTGGAAGGGTACCGCCTTGCCTTTTGCATGAATGGCGGCGGGAATGGCGTCGCCACTATCCTGCCGGAAGAAGGAAGCTATGTGGACGGCGTCCTCTGGCGGATCTCCGAACAGGATGAACGGCATCTGGACCATTACGAGGGATTCCCCTACCTGTACGGGAAAGAACCTGTTGTGGTAATAGATCAGGATGGGGTAAGTCATGAAATCATGGCCTACACCATGAACAGCCCGTACAAGGATACCCCCGCCATGCCCTCCAAAGCCTATCTGGAAGGAATCCTGAACGGCTGCTGGCAGAATGGGATCGAAACCGCCCCTGTTTTGGAAGCGGTCCGTCTCACTCAGAAGGAACTGCCAAAAAAAGAAATCCCCCATAAAAAACACCACCGCCGGAAACACGGCGAAGAACGATAATCTGAACACCGGCCCCCGCAGGATGGAGAGGAAATTCCCCATCCTGCGGGGGCCTTTTTGTATTTTACGAATAAGGAGAATCGCATGAAAAAACATCTAAAACGGCTGCTGTCCCTGATGATGGCGGTACTGCTCTGCATTGGCGTTATGCCAAGCAGCGCCTTTGCCGCCTCCTACGATTACGACGGGTACATCTCCATGATCGACCATAACACCAGAGGGTATTCCCTCAGTTCCAATCTTCCCGCCCCATTTGGCGGCTACAGTTCCAATAAGTTCACCGAGCTGCGGATCAACGACCTGAAAGCCTTCCGCACTGCCTACTGCATCCAGTTTAGTGTAGGCGTACACACGGGGATAGGCTATGACCAGTCGGATGATTACGCCGCTTTTACTGCCGAGCAGAAATCCATGATCAACACCGCCCTGACCTTGGGGTACAACGTGGAAACCGGCACCAAGTACGGCGGCAGCGCCATCGACGAGTACATCGCCACCCAAATCCTCATCTGGCTGATTGCCCACGAGCAATTGGGGACCGGGTACGAAACACAGATCGTCAATGAATTCACCGTCAACAGCCCCGCCGCGAAGCCCATCTTCTATCAGCTTCGGGAGAACGTCGTGAATTACCACACCATCCCGTCCTTTGCCACCGACGATCCAAGCGCGGTTGGGGCATATACCCATGATCTCAAATACAACGAGAGCAATGGGAAAAACGAAACCACACTGGTGGATGAGAACAATGTACTGGGAAATTTCGCTGTCAGCTATCCGGGCGTGGATTTTTCCGTCAGTGGCAATGAACTGCACGTCTCCACCTCCGAAACCGAATTCGGAACCATTACCGCCGAAAAGCGGCTGCCTTCCTCTGTTCCCGGCGTGGTTACAGGCGGCACGAAATACTGGCTGCGGGACGAATACCAGAACGTGGTCACCTTCGATGTGGAAGGCTCCGCCGAGCCGGTGAAATGCTATTTTTCCCTTGAAATCAAGGCGGGCACCCTGCAGCTTGTGAAAACCTCTGAGGACGGAGAGGTTTCCGGCATTTCTTTCCAAATCTCCGGCAACGGGATTGAGAAGGACGTGGTGACTGGACCGGATGGGACCATCAAGGTGGATAACCTCCAAGCTGGAAATTACACCGTAACCGAAAATGCCCCAGACAAATACGTCCAGCCCCAGTCTCAGCAGGTGACCGTCTACCCCGGCCAGACCTCCAGCGTCAGCTTTTCCAATATCCTGAAGAAATTCACCGTGGAGATGGAGAAAGTGGACTCCGCTACCGACGAAGCGCAGGGCGATTCCACCTTGGATGGCGCTGTGTACGGGATGTTTAAAGGCGAAACCCTGCTGGATACCTACACCACGGCGAACGGGGGCAAATTCACCACCAAGGAATACCCCTGCGGCCCGGATTACAGCATCCGTGAAATTTCCCCCAGCGAAGGGTACCTGCTGGACGAAACCATCTACCCGGTAGGCGCGGAACCGGGCAATTTCACCTTGGAGAACAACAGCATCCCCATGACTGCCACAGAGGACGTCATTCTCGGCAGCATCGCCATCACCAAGCATACGGATCAGCCTGCCATCCCCGATCAGGAAGAACCGGCCCCGCAGTCGGAAGCGCCTGCTGAGGAAAGCAATCCCGCAGAGAGCGTCCCTGCTGAAGAAGAACCGGCAGAAAGCAATTCTATCGAGGAAGCGCCCGACTCCGGTTCTTCGGAAATCCCGGAATCCCCCCCTGTGCCGGAAGAAAGCGGGGAATCGTCCTCCGAAAGCAGCCCCGCGCCGGAAAGCGAGCCGGAGCCTGCCCCAAGCGCATCGACTGTGCCGCAGCTTGTCCCTGCGGTTGCCAGCCTTGCCTCCAAAGCTTCTGTTCTTCCTTTGTCCACCACAGCCTCCGGCGATGAAGTGCAGATCGAACAGCCGGAGGAAGGCGCGGAGTTTCAGGTTTACCTTGCCAGCGCCGGAAGCTATGAGAACGCCAAAGAATCGGAACGGGATCTCCTGATTACCGATTCTCATGGTTTCGCCAAGTCGAAATCCATGCCTTACGGCCTGTATGTGGTGCATCAAACCGCAGGGGCCGAGGGGCAGAAATTTGTCCCCGATTTCTCCGTGTTCATTTCCGAACATGGCAAAACCTACTATTATATTCTGAATAACCCCACCTTTACCTCCCTCATCCGGTTTGAGAAAAAGGATCTGGAAAGCGGAAAAATCATCCCTCTTGCGGGAACTGCTGTCAAAATCCGCAATACCGATACCGGCGAGTGGGTGGTGCAGCATTTAAACTATCCCAGCCCCATCGACATCGACACCTTCGTGACAGACGCCACAGGCACCCTCATGCTGCCGGAACCCTTGGGCTTTGGAAATTACGAACTGGTGGAACAGCAGAGCCCGTGGGGATATGTGTTCGACGGGGAGCCGGTGCCCTTCGTGGTAGACGGAACGCAGGACGTTGTCACGGTTGAGAAATACAATATCGCGCAGAAAGGAACCATCACCGTTTCCAAAGAGGGCGAAGTATTCAGTCATGTGGCAGAAGCAGGCGGGCTGTACCAGCCTCAATACGAGGTGCAGGGCCAGCCGGGCGCTGTTTACGATATCACCGCGCTGGAAGATATCGTCACCCCGGATGGCACCATCCATCTGAGAGCCGGTGAACTGGCGGCTACCCTGACCACAGGGAGCGACGGGACCGCCACCTCGGAACCCTTGTATCTGGGCCGCTATCAGATTTTGGAGCGCACCGCACCGGATGGCATGGTAATTGATCCAGAACCCAAAGAGGTTACCCTGTCCTATGCCGGGCAGGAAGTGGAGATTACCTCCGCAAGCGTTGGTTTTGTCAACGAGCGCCAGAAGGTGGAAATCAGCTTTCGGAAGCTGCTGGAACAGGACGAAACCTTCTCCATCGGCATGAATGAGGAATGGAAAAACATCACCTTCGGCCTGTTCGCCGCAGAGGAACTGACTGCAGCAGACGGTACCTCCATCCCGGCAGACGGGCTGATCGAAACGATTGGCGTCGATGAAAACGGCAATGCCATCTTTAAAACAGACGTACCATGCGGGGCTTCCCTGTATGTAAAGGAAATCGGCACCGACGAGCACTACATTTTAAGCGGTGAGAAATACCCGGTGGTATTCGAGTACGCCGGTCAGGATGTGGCGAAAGTGGAAATCAAGGTCAACGATGAAGAAACCATTGAAAACACCCTGAAGCGCGGCAGGGTTTCCGGCTGGAAGGTGGATCAGGATGGCTTTGAACTGGCAGGCGCGAAAATCGGCCTGTTCCGTTTCGACGAAACCGAATTCACCGAGGAAACCGCACTCATGGTTACCGAGAGCAATGAGATCGGGTACTTTGAATTTGACAAGGTACCGGTTGGAAATTGGCTGGTTCGGGAAATCGCGCCTCCGGCGGCTTTCGTTTTGACGGAAGAAACCTTCCCGGTTGAAATCACCGAGGACGGGCAGACCATTGAAATCCATATCGAAAACCAGATCATCAAGGGCATTGCCGAAACCACCAAGGTGGACGCCGACTACCCGGAAAATAAACTGTCCGGGGCTGTCTTTGAGATTTACGCCGATGTGGACAACAACGGGGAATTCGACGCGGAGATCGACCAGTTGGTGGGCGAAATGACTGAAACCGAACCGGGCCTCTACCAGATGAAGGATCTCGTGTACGGAAACTACTTCCTGCATGAGAAGGAAAGCCCGGAATTTTTCCAGCGCGACGAAAATTATTACCCCTTCTCCATCACGGAAAACGGGGCCGTTGTGCGGATCGAAACCGAAGCTGGCGTGGGCTTTCTCAACAAAGCGCAGACCGGTTCTCTGAAGGTGGTAAAGACAGCCGACGATGACAACATCGAGGGCCGCACCTTCAAAATCACCGGTGCCGACTTCATGGGCAACCCCTATGAGCAGGAATTCCAGACGGATGAGAACGGCGAAATCAACGTCCAGCTTCGTGTGGGCGAATACACCGTATCCGAAGCGGCTGGCGAGGATTCCGAGAAATACATCCTGCCCGATGACCAGACCGTAGAAATCAAGGCGGGAGAAACCACAACCGTCAAGATGCACAACAAGCTGGTGCCGGAAGTGCCTACCGTACCGCAGACCGGCGATAGCCCGTGGATGCCAGCCCTGCTCGGTGCGCTTGCCCTGTTCGCGGCCCTGTCCGGCGGTGCTTTGCTCTTCCTGCACCATACCGGCAAGAAGCGGAAAGCTGCCGGTGGCAGCGATGAGGATCAGGGCGCAGAAGAATGAAAACCTTTTTCAAAGGTTTTTGCATCGGTCTTTTGTCCCTGAGCCTTTTGGGGCTTCTCTGGTTTCTGGTGCTCCAGCCGGGGCTGACCAATAAAGAAGCGCAGGATTTGAAGGAAGAATACGCACAGCCCCTCCCCGGAGAATCCTCCGGGGAGTTACCGGCTGGGAAAGAACAGGCAGCCTCCCTTGTAAACCTCTCCGCCCTGCAGGCCGAATACCCGGATATTCAGGGCTGGATTTCCATCCCCGGCACCTGTGTGGATTACCCTGTTCTGCAGAGCAGCGCCGATGAACCTGAATACTATTTGCGGCGCACCTACAAGGGCGAGCATCGTACTGCCGGAAGCATTTTCTTTCAGTGGGACTGTTCCCCGGAAAGCCGGAACCTTGTGGTCTACGGGCACAACATGAGCGATGGGACCATGTTCGCTGTGCTCCAGAAGATGGCGGACGAAGCTTTCCGAACCGAGCATTCCAAAATCCTCCTGCAGACCAGCGACGGGCTGTGGGAATACCGCATTGCGGCTGTGCTGAAAACCGATATCACAAAGCTCTCCTTTAACCGCACCGAATTTGCGGACGATGCGGATTTCCTGTCTTTTCAGAAGGAGCTCTTCGCACAGTCGCTCTGCAAAACCGAAACCATACCCGGCGCGGACCGCCGCCTGCTGACGCTCGTCACCTGTTCCTATGAGTGGGAAAGCGCCCGCACGGTAGTCATCGCCACAGAAGTGAGGTGAGAATCGACCTATGGAACCAAAAGCCATTATTTTGATTGTCTTATGCGCTGTCATTTTAGGCGGCCTTGTTTTCCTGCACATCCGCAACCGAAGGAAGAAATAGCGGAAGCGTTTAACCGGGCGGGGCGCTGACAGGCGCTCCGCCTGCATTTTTTATCATACTGGAGGGATTGATTGAAGAAAACCGGATTGTTAGACCTTTTAGCCGAGCAGCACCGCACCTTTATCTCCAACCTGCGCCTGCTGCCGGAGCTCAAGTGGGCAGCCCTGGGGGATTTGTACCGCATGGAAAACAAAGAGCAGTACCCCTTAAAGGAATGGGAAGAAGCCGTATCGTACCTGTTGGGCTGCGAGGTGCGCTTTAACAATTACGAGGAAATCGGGAAAAGCCTCAAGCCTTTTTCCTTGGAGGTGAAATGAGAAAATGAATCAATTTTATACCGCCGAATCTGTGACGGAAGGGCACCCGGATAAGCTGTGCGACATCATCGCGGACAGCGTGCTGGACGAATGCCTCGCCCACGACGCCCTTTCCCGTGTGGCCTGCGAGGTGCTGGCCACCAAGGGGCAGGTTATCGTCGCCGGGGAGATCACCAGCCTGTTTGAGCCGGATATCCCTTCCATTGTGCATTCGGTTTTTAGAAAGGCGGGATATGATCCCGCCCGTTTTTCCGTCCAATGCCTGCTCCACCGGCAAAGCCCGGATATCGCCGCAGGGGTGGACTGTTCGTTAGAGCGCCGTAGAAATCCCTCGGAAGATCAGCCCGCCCTGCAGCTGGGGGCCGGGGATCAAGGGGCTGTCTCTTATACAC
>ERZ1026963.1230-NODE-1230-length-11194-cov-7.279020_pt1 | contig 11194 bp, 8 predicted proteins | sample MGYA00519566_ERZ1026963 | MGnify/ENA primary metagenome ERZ1026963 (study PRJEB26926, sample SAMN06164512) | human gut metagenome | biome: ENVO:00009003; feature: ENVO:2100002; material: ENVO:00002003 | host: Homo sapiens | place: USA | collected 2012 ... | reverse complement strand
GATGTAGCTCCGTCTCGTGGGCTCGGAGATGTGTATAAGAGACAGATTATGGCATGAGGTATCATATCAAAAAATTTATTTTTTAGCACATTCCATTGATGATGCGAAAAAAAGCGGATTTAAATGGTTCCCCTATAATAAAGGGGGAGATTACAGAAAATGGTATGGGAATAATGATTATATAGTAAATTGGGAAAATGATGGTTTTGATATTAAACATTTTAAAAATGATAAGGGAAAGCTTAGATCAAGACCTCAGAATACAGAATATTATTTTAGACATTGTGTAAGTTGGTCGAAAATATCTGCGGGAAGTATTTCCTTTAGGTTCAAAGAAGATGGTTTCATCTTTGATGTAGCGGGAACTAGTTTTTTCGCCAACGATAGTTTGCTATATTATTTGGCAGGTTTTTGCAATTCTTCTGTAGCATTAAGAATTGTGAAAATGATTTCTCCAACTATGAATTATGAGGTTGGACATATAGCATCTTTTCCTATAATTGTCGATAAGAATAGAGTAGATGAAGTATCCGAGTTAGTAAAAAAATGTATCGAAATTTCAAAAGAAGATTGGAACTTATATGAAATTTCCTGGGATTTTGCTAAGCATCCGTTAGTGTTTGGAAATATGATGAATGCAACAATGAAAAAAGCATATGAAGAATTTGAGAAAACGTCAAATTTAAGATTCACGTGTTTAAAAAATTTAGAGAAAAAAATAAGTATTATTTTTGAAGAAATCTACTCATTCGAAGGTGATGAAACTGCATTCGAAGATAGTTCTATTTCCGTAAGAAAAGCAAATGTTGAAAGGGAAATAAAAAGCTTTATTTCCTATGCAGTAGGTTGTATGTTCGGTCGTTACTCTCTGGATGTGGATGGACTTGCTTATGCTGGTGGCGAATGGGATGCCAGTAAATATGCGTCTTTCCCTGCGGATAAGGATAACATTATCCCGATTTGTGATGACGAATATTTTGAGGATGATATTGTCGGTTTGTTTGTAGCGTTTGTGAAAACCGTTTACGGTGCAGATACGCTGGATGAAAACCTGAAGTTTATTGCCGACGCTCTGGGTGGCAAAGGTCAGCCGAAGGATGTGATTCGGAATTATTTCCTGAGTGATTTCTATTCTGACCATTGCAAGATTTATCAGAAACGCCCGATTTACTGGCTGTTTGACAGTGGTAAGAAAAACGGCTTTAAGGCTTTGATCTATATGCACCGTTATCAGCCAGACACAATTGCCCGTATTCGTACCGATTATGTGCATGAACAGCAGGCTCGTTATCGCACTGCTATTGCTGATCTGGAGCAGCGGATTGCCAATGCATCCACTGGCGAGCGTGTGAAGTTGAACAAAAAGCTGACCACCTTACAGGCACAGGATACTGAAATCAGAACCTATGAGGAAAAGGTTCATCACCTTGCCGATCAGATGATTTCTATTGATCTGGATGATGGTGTGAAGAAGAATTATGCAATTTTCCAGGATGTTTTGGCTAAAATAAAGTAAGGAAAGGCTTGCATATGATGACTGAAGAAAAAATCAAAAATCCGACTATGACAGCAAACCTGATTTTGCTTCAGAAAAAATATGCTCGTGTCATTGAGTGTTTTGCTAAACAGCAGGGACTTTCACTGGATACGGCATTGGGATTATTTTATCATTCTGAAGTCTATCAGTTAATGCGTGACGGTGTTTCTGATATGCACTGCATGAGCGATTTGTATCTTGCAGAGGAATTAAGACTGGAATATCAGATGAAATAATAAAAAGGCTATGCACTGTGTAGCAAATTGAGAGCGAGGTGTTACAATGACCATAGAAGAAATTCTTGCAGGAGAATCGAAGAATGTGGAGTTCAAAGAGAACCTGCCGGAGAAAAGCATCAAATATATGAAGTCTGTGGTTGCCTTTGCAAATGGAACCGGCGGAAAAATCATTTTCGGAATTGCCGATAAAACCAGAGAGGTCGTCGGCTTTGACAAGGAAGATGTGTTCAAGAAAATGGATGCCATTGCAAATGCTGTATCAGACAGCTGTGAACCAGCAATCATCCCGGATATTACTTTACAGACGGTTGATGGTAAGACTGTCATTGTGGTAGAGGTTTCTGAGGGTAGACAGCGCCCCTATTATATCAAAGCTCTTGGCAGAGATGGCGGTGTATATGTCCGTGTTGCTGGAACTACCCGCCTTGCCGACGAGTATATGATAAAAGAATTGTTGTTTGAGGGCAGTAACCGCTACTATGATCAGGCTTTATGTACTGGGTTAAATGTTACAGATGAAGATATTGATACCCTTTGCAAAGCTATGAAAGAGCAGGCTGTCAGAAATGCTCGGACAGAGGAACAGAAAGCATCGATTAAAGATGTAGGCAGACAGCAGTTGCGTTCCTGGGGAATTTTAATCGAGCGTGATGGAAAAGATTATCCATCCAACGCATTTGCAATTTTGACAGGCAACGGAGGCCTTCATGTTGCAACGCAATGTGGTGTGTTCAAAGGTACAACGAAAGCGGTATTTGTTGATCGTAGAGAATATACCGGACCGCTTTGGGAACAGATAGACGAAGCATTTCAGTTTGTCTTGAGAAATATTCATCTGGGTGCTACTATTGTGGGAATTTATCGCCAGGATGTTTATGAGATTCCACCGGATGCCATTCGTGAGTTGATTATCAATGCTATGGTACATCGTAGTTATCTGGATCATGGTACGATACAGGTAGCGGTATATGACAACCGATTGGAAATCACTTCTCCAGGAAAGCTGCCAATGGGACAAACTATGGAACGTATGAAAGAAGGCTATTCCAAAATCAGAAATGAAGCCCTTGCCCATGCGTTTGCTTACATGAATCTGATTGAGCATTGGGGAAGCGGTATTCCGAGAATTATTGATAAAGTGAAAGCTGCCGGACTTCGGGAGCCGGAGTTTATTGGTGGCGAAGTGGATTTGCGTATCAATATTTATCGAGGTCAGGTTGACGGCACTGTTGACCTCAATGACCTCAATAACGCCATTAAAGTGCCGGATACTATTGATAAAATGCCAGATAGTGGCAATGAAGTGCCGGATAAAACAGAAACAGTGCCAGATACTATGGGAAAAATGCCGGATAGTGACAATGAAGTGCCAGATACGACAGAGAAAATGCCGGATAGTGAACAGGAACAACAAATCTATAAATATGTATTGGAAAATGGCTCTATTACTACTGCTGAAACAGTAGAGATTTTAGATGTAAAACATCGTAGAGCCAGAGCTGTCTTGCTGAATATGGTTAAGGATGGTTATTTGAGAAAAGAGGGTGCGGCACGAAGCACTATTTATGTAAAAAATACGGAAGGGAAATAATGCAGCATGGATACAGACAAAATAATACAAGATTTAAATCGCAGGTTTGCTGCACCTCTGCCTGAGTTTTATCAGCGTCGTATCATTTTCTGGTATGATGAAGATAAGGAATTTGAGGATAAACTGGATGAAGTGGTTTTGGAAAATGCAAAGGTGATTGCGCTGACAGGAAATAATGCGTTTTCTGTAAAAAAACTGCTTTCAGTAGATGATTTGACCACAAATTATCTGGTTTACAGTCCGTGTGTCTATAACCGCCCAGATGATAACTGGCTTCTGGATGTGGAGCTTTACAGCGAAGAGTTTCGGGCGGATCTGATTTCTATTTGGATGGATGAGATGGGACTTATATCAAATCCGGCAATGAGGAAACAGGTTAAAAATTATCGTGCTTATTTCAATGCGAAAGACCGTCGTTTGAAAGTCAGCACACAGAATAAAGTTCCGGAAACACCGGCACAGTTACACATGGCTGTCATGGCGTCAATCTGTGGATTGAAAGATGCACAGCCTAATATGATTCTCCGTAGTGTGTTCCAGGCGGGACTGGATTTGAATAATAATACGGTTTATCAGGATTTTGTAAAATATCATGCAGACGCAGCTTTTTGGGCGATGGTTCGTCAGGGATGTGGATTTGTGGTGGAAGAACCAGATCTTGGGCAGTTGGCAATTTATCTACTTTTAACTGCAGCGACCCGTACCATGCGGCAGGAATATTTTGCCGGACTGGACAGTTTTATTTCCATACCCCATCAGGCATATTGCTATGATTTTATTTCTGAATGGCTTCATAGTGACAACATTCCGCAATTATATGATGTGGCACGTTATGTTGAGGATGAAGCTCGTCTGTATCAGCGTTTTGAAAAGCTGACAGTAGAAGATTTGGTAGGAACAGAGTGCTTTCCGTGTATTAACGAAGTAATTCTGACAAAGCTAATGACAGAGATCAGTGACCATATTATTGATGTGGATACCATTACGAATACCGTTGAAAAACGTAGAACTTGTGTATGGTATGAGCCATTTGAGAATTTTTATGACGGTATCTTACAAGTGGCGAATATGCAAAGTTTCTTTAAGGAACATTCTGCCGGATTCCATACCGCAGAAGCGAAAAGTATCTGGAAAGAATATACTGAGAGTTACTATCAGATGGACACTTATTACCGTTTGTTCCATCTTAGTTTTCAAAAGAGTTTGGAGACTTCCAATATTCTGCTGGATGATTTGTTCAAGCATGTTGTCGATAAGGTGGAAGGACTTTATACGCACTGGTTCTTAGGTGAGTTGGGCAACAACTGGTCGGATGTATGTGCGGATGAACTGGCAACTTACGGTAAAGTTCTGGAAGTACCGCAGCAGGAAGATTTTTACCGTTCTCGTATTCAGACTTCGGATACTAAAGTATTTGTAATTATCTCAGATGCCATGCGTTATGAAGTGGCGGCTACGATGGCAGATCAGCTTCAGCGAGAAACGCAAAGTAAGGTTTCTATCAGCAGTATGCAGAGCATCTTTCCTTCTACTACAAAGTTTGGTATGGCAGCTTTGTTGCCGCACAAAGAACTGACAGTAGAGGTTCGGAACGATATTTTGACGGTTTTGGCAGATGGACAGTCTACGGCAAGTACTTATAGGGATAAGGTTCTGAAAACAGAAGATTCGGCAAGCGTGGCTTTAAAGTATAATGACATCATTGCTATGAAACGCGCGGAAAGAAGTGCTTTGGTGAAAGGGATGGATGTGGTCTATATTTACCACGATACCATAGATGAAGCCAGCCACACTTCGGATACTGCTGTTTTTGCTGCCTGTGACAAGGCGATTTCAGAATTGAAGAATCTTGTGCGTATTATCGTAAATGAATTTGGCGGAACAAATATTCTAATTACAGCAGATCATGGATTTCTTTATACATACAGTCCTTTGAAGGAAGAGGACAAAGTAGATAAAAGAGGTTTTTTTGATGTGGATGTAACAAACCCTGACATTACAAAAAAAGAAAGCATCAAGCGATGTGTGGAGTATGGCAGAAGATATGCAATTATGCAGAAGGGTGTGCAACCAGATTACTTGATGCCTGTAAAATTCTTGGGCGGAAATACGGAATTCAATGGATTTGCACCGAGAGAAAGTATTCGTATCAAAATGAATGGCGGCGGTATGAATTTTGTGCATGGTGGTATCAGTTTACAGGAAATGGTTGTTCCGGTGATTGAGTATCATTATCTCCGCAATGATTCTATGGAATATAGGCGAAATAAGCAGAAATATGATACCAAGCCGGTAACGGTCAATTTACTGTCCGCAAACCGTAAGATCAGCAATATGATTTTTTCGTTGAACTTCTATCAAAAAGATGCGGTCAGTACAAATCGTGAAGCAGCAACCTATCAAGTTTATTTTACAGATGAGGACGGCAAACAGATTAGTGATATTCAGAAGATTATTGCAGATAAGACCAGCGATAACGGTGCAGAAAGAACTTTCCGTTGTCAGTTTAATCTAAAATCTTTAAAATACAGCAATACCGCTACTTATTATCTGGTAATTGCAGATGAACAGGGATTACAGCTGCCACAGCGGGAGCCATTCCAGATTGACATCGCCTTTGCGGTGGACGAGTTTGATTTTTTTAGTTAATGCCGCAGGAGGAGAGAAAGATGGAGCAATTTGCAGAGGGTGAAAGTACCCGTGAAGAAATAAAGAACAAGCTCCGTCAGAACTTTGACGGTAAGATTGTTCGGAAAGACCTGACAAAGAAAATTAAAGAAGGGGCGAATGTCCCAGTGTATGTTCTTGAGTTCTTGTTGGGACAGTATTGCAGTTCAGATGATGAGACGGTTATAGAGAAAGGCGTACAGAATGTGAAGCGTATTCTTGCTGACAACTTTGTACGCCCGGATGAATCACAGAAAATTCTGTCTCAGCTGCGTAAAAAAGGCAGTTACACAATCATTGATATGGTGACTGTTCGACTGGATATGAAAAAGGATTGCTTTTTTGCAGAGTTTTCTAATTTGGGCATTGGTAATGTACCGATTGCCGATGAATATCCAGAAAAATTTGATCGCCTGCTCTGCGGCGGTATCTGGTGTATTGTTCAGCTGGATTATGAGGTTGAAGGCGACAATAATTTTGGCATTGAGGATATTGATGGAAATCCACTTCGTTCCAAACAGAAAAAGCAGAAAGATATTTCACCAATCAGTATCCGTAAGCTGACACCGATCCAGATGCCGCACATTGATATTGATGAACTGAAGCAGGGACGAAAAGCTTTTACGAAAGATGAATGGTTGGATATCCTTCTTCGTTCTATCGGAATGGAACCGGATGAATTTACATACCGTGAGAAATGGTTGCTCTTGACCCGTATGATTCCATTAGTTGAGAATAACTTTAATCTTTGTGAGCTTGGACCGAGAAGCACCGGTAAATCTCATCTTTACAAAGAGATTTCACCAAACAGTATTTTGATTTCCGGTGGACAGACGACGGTTGCAAACCTGTTTTACAATATGGGACGCAAAACGGTCGGACTGGTCGGCTTATGGGACTGTGTAGCCTTTGATGAAGTGGCAGGTATCAAGTTTAAAGATAAAGATGGCATTCAGATTATGAAGGATTACATGGCATCCGGCTCTTTTGCCCGTGGCAAAGAAGAAAAAGCTGCTACTGCGTCCATGGTATTTGTGGGAAATATCAATCAGAGTGTGGATGTGCTGTTGAAAACCTCCAGTCTGTTTGCACCTTTCCCGCAGGAAATGGGAACAGATACAGCATTTCTTGATCGTATGCACTGTTATCTTCCAGGATGGGAGATACCGAAGTTCAGACCGGAGCATTTTACTAATGATTATGGTTTTATCAGTGACTATTTGGCAGAGTTCATCCGAGAGCTTCGCAAGGAGCAGTATGGAGATGCACTTGATCACTACTTCCGCTTGGGGAGAAATCTGAATCAGCGTGATACAATTGCGGTTCGTCGTATGATAGATGGTTATCTGAAATTGATGTATCCAAATGGTGAGTTTACCAAAGAAGAACTGGAAGAAATTATTCAGATTGCATTGGAAATGCGTCGCCGTGTAAAAGAACAGCTGAAAAAGCTGGGCGGTATGGAGTTTTATGATGTGAATTTCTCCTATATCGACCTGGAGGATATGTCAGAACATTATGTTTCTGTACCGGAGCAAGGCGGCGGTAAATTGATACCGGATGGAATGTGCAATCCAGGACAGGTTTATACTGTATCCAGAGGAAAAAGCGGCATGATTGGCGTGTTCCGTCTGGAAAGTCAGATGCTTCCGGGCAATGGCAAGATTGAACGGACAGGCTTAGGCAGTGATTCCAAATGCAAGGAAGCTGTGAACACGGCATTTAATTATCTGAAAGCCAACGGCAATCGGATCAGTGGCTCTATCAGCACCTCGACCAAAGACTACATCATCAATTATCAGGATTTACAGGGAATTGGTATGACAGACAAATTGGCACTTCCAACATTAATTGCACTTTGTTCGATTGCCCTTGGAAAGCCTGTTGTCAGCAACTTGGCAGTGTTGGGAGATATAACAATTAGTGGCACAATGATAAAGGTGGATGAACTTGCCAATACACTTCAGGTGTGCCTGGATAGCGGCGCAAAGAAGGTGCTGATTCCGAGTACATCGTTTGTTGATTTCGCAAGTGTTCCGGCTGATCTGATGAGTGCATTTCAGCTGATTCCGTATCAGAGTGCGGAAGATGCGGTGTTTAAGGCGTTAGGGGTAGAATAATATGGCAAATAAAATTTGTAAAATTGTTTATTTTGATGAGGATTCGATTACAGACTATGTTCAGATTGTTGCAGGTGGAAGTCTTGAAACAACAACTGAATTGCTTAAATCAAGCGAAGCAAATGAGAAGCAAGAAGTAGGTGTTAATGCTAAAGGTGGGATTGGTGGAATTTTCAAAGCACTTGTTGGATGGGAAGCATCTGCTAATGGAGAAATTTCAGCAGGATTGGCATTGAATCGAAATAAAATGGTAAAGAATATTATGAAGAACACCATTCTTACAGACTTCCTGAAAATTGTGGATGATGATTCTGCAAAAAAATCTGCGTCAAAAACGGCCAGAGGTGCTATAAAAAGATTTGATGGTTACATAATTTCTGCAGAAAAAGATTCTCTTTCATATATGGTTATGGTGTCTCCATATTTGTCCATGTTAAAAACAGGTTCATTTGTTCCAGCGGGAGAATTCAATATTGCTATTGATAAGCTGGAAAATGCTTTGAAAAATGCGAAGGGATATTATGAATTTGTAGGAACAAAAGGAAAAAGTAAGGTTATATTGAGATTTAATATCAATTCGTTTAAGAACGGATATACAATTAGTGATTTGCTGAAAATGAATTTAAGCATATATGCAATAAAAGTAGGTAGAACTTCTCTTGATATGCTGGATGTAAGTAAGGAATTGGAGATGGATGTTTCAATAATTCCAAAAGATAATCCATCATATGAAGGAAGTAATGAAGTAGAGGATAACGCAGCTTCACAGAAAATTTTAGATGTGTTTGATGTATTACTTGCGGGGGTGGAAGCAGTTGATTGACCGAGTTGTTGTTTTTACTGGATCAAAAAGAGATTTTGAACAATATTTAGCAGATAGTCTTCCAGAAAATGAAACTACGATACCTTTTATGGAATTGATACAGCATTATAACGCTAGATTGCGTCCTAATGAATCCGGTGTTGGGGAAGCAGCATTACAAAAAAATTTATATGTGGATAATTGCATTGTTGGAGCAGATGACTATGGTTCTGTTATGCCGCATGTATTATCTAATTTTGTGAATATTGTGACCTTGAACTATCAGATAGGCGTTCTTTATGTTCAGAATCCTCCGAGACGCGTTCTTGAATCATTGCAATCGGCACTTGATGGGGATATAGAATATAAGGGTAGCAGTTATGTTGAATTGACAAGAACTGTATTAAAAACAATTTATCAAAATCTTGATAATGATGTTTTGGGACAGGATAAATGCAAAAAACAAATTTTGAGTGGAATGTATAGATTGACAACAGGAACACATGGAAAGCCGGTTGTGCTTATGTTATACGGACCATCAGGAGTAGGAAAAACAGAAAGCGCAAAGAGCATTAGTAAATCGTTGGGAGGAGAGCTGCTCAGAATCCAGTTTTCAATGATGCAGACAGAAGAAGCTTTTAATTATGTTTTTGGAGCAGAGCATTCAAAAAGTAGTTTTGCACGTGATATGGTAGGGAGAGAGTCAAATGTAATTTTAATCGATGAATTTGATAAAGTTAATCCTGCATTTTATAATGCCTTTTATGAGTTGTTTGATGAAGGTCGATATGTAGATACAAATTATGATATTGATCTTGGGCAAGCTGTATTTCTTTTAACGTGTAATTTTGGAAGTGAGGCAGAGATTAAGAAAGCTCTTGGACCAGCAATGTTTTCTCGTATTGGAGGTTGTATAGAATATGCTGATTTGACTGTTGAGCAAAAGCAGATAATAATAAACAACTGGTATTCTTCTATATTTAAGACATTACAGGAAGATGAGAGAGAGTTTATTCAGAATACTGATATTCATGAGTGGTTTATAAAAAATGCGGAGCGTTATGATAATATCAGAATTTTGAAAGGAAAAATGGAAAACGCTATTTTTGAAAAATTGACCGAAAAATTTATAATATCAAAATAAAGTTGGTATAGTGAAAAAAGCACTGAATCGGGAGATTCATGTAGGTGGACAGCTTGTATATTATGAAGGTAAAGAAGGATATTGTTTCCATGATTCAGAAACCAAAACGGATGCAGGAATCAGAGACATTCCTATGACACAGATGGTATATGATGCGTTCCGTAAACAGAGAGAGCTGAACCTGATGCCTTCTATTTCATCGCATACTCTTCGTCATACGGGATGTACCAGATTGGGTGAGAACAATGTCAATCCCAAAGTTATGCAGTATGTGATGGGGTGCTGGATGTCCAGTGGACATCCGTTTAGCACCGACCGTAGCGGAGCGAAGAACATTCAGATGCACAGATTACAATGAATGTCTACAATCATATTGCAGAGAAGTCTCACGTGGAGAATGAGATGTCTAAAATGAACCTGCCAGAAACCGTACCTGCTGTGGTATAAACCAGAAGTCGTTGTCGTAAAATGTGGTAAGAAAATCAGACGAATATATTTTTCCAAGAATTTGTCGTAAAAATGTGGTCAAATCAAGAAAATCGAGTGCGAAAGAGAATGTTACGCCATGCACAGCTCGGGAAAGAATTCCCTCGCTGTAGGGCTGTCGCCCTATAAAATAGCAAAAAAAGACGCCTTTGCAAGTAAACTAGCAGGGCGTCTTTTTTCACCATTTTGCATGGCTCGTAGCGTTCACAAAATCTTCACAAAAAATTAGCACTCACCTCTTGTTATTACAGCGTAGCTTTTGTCTTAGTTCATAGAGTGCCGTAAAGTGCCTATTTACAGGCTTTTCACGGGTTTTATGAATTTATCATATTTCATCAAAAATCGTCAATATACAAAAAATTGGTGTCAAAATTGGTGTCAAATAACCTTAATTTGAGATTTTGATGAGCAACACATCAGTATAAAAAATTGAATATTTTATAGATTATGGAACGCCTAAAATGACGTTCCTTTTCTATTTCCAGCCGTTCTTATTGGACGGCTATTTTATTACCCAAAATGAAAGGAGCATTAGATTTATGAAAAAGACATGGAAACGATTGTGTACGGGCTTCTTAGCTCTTGCAACTGTCGTTACTGCTTTACCG
>ERZ1026963.1186-NODE-1186-length-11558-cov-5.682344_pt1 | contig 11558 bp, 7 predicted proteins | sample MGYA00519566_ERZ1026963 | MGnify/ENA primary metagenome ERZ1026963 (study PRJEB26926, sample SAMN06164512) | human gut metagenome | biome: ENVO:00009003; feature: ENVO:2100002; material: ENVO:00002003 | host: Homo sapiens | place: USA | collected 2012 ... | reverse complement strand
CAATTTATATTTTGTTATATGCTATTTTATTTGTATCTTTGCTCGCAAATAAGATAAATACAACAAGTATGATAGCAAACTTCTCAGTTGAAAACTTTTTCTCCATTAAATCGGCTCAAAAAATTAGTTTTGAACCAACGTCAGATACTTTTATGTCTGATGAATATTCGTATGAGGTTAAAGAGGGAGTCAGATTGCTGAAGGTAGGTATCATCTATGGTGCCAACGCTTCCGGTAAAACTAATATATTAAATGCCATCGAGTTCTTCAGAATGTTGGTTTTGAGAATGCCTAAAGACCGGAATGAGAAAACGGGAGTTGTTCCTTTTATGTTAGACGATACTTCAAGGAATGAAACAACGAAGATATCAATGGTATTCTACATCAACCAATCTAAGTATGTTCTTAGCTTTGAATTGGATGCAAAGCATATCCATTCCGAGACGTTGGTTGTTTATGATTCCATTCGCCCTACCAAGTTATATAATCGTAGCTATGATGCTACGACAGATTCCACAATCATAGAATTTGGTTCAAATCTGAAAATGTCACGGAAGAGCCAAGAAATAATTTCCGGGAATACAATCAATAATTGCAGTGTGCTTGCCGCGTTTGGCAAAAGCAACGTAGAACGGACCAAATTGAATGATGTGTACGATTACTTTGCCAACCATGTAAAGGATGTATTGGCTCCCGGCATGTTGCTTTCTGGGTATGTCAAATCACGATTGGATAAAGACGAAACTGGAGATTTGAAGAAGTTCATTTTAAATTTCTTGAAAGCGTCCGATTTCAATATAGAAGATGTGGTGTTGCATGAAGAAGAAGCGTTGATTACCCCTGAATTGGAACAACTCATCCAAAATGCGCCTATTGACAAAGAGGCCAAAGCCGAAATGCTAAGAAGGGGTAAAATTACAAATGCGGAACTGACCTTCAAACATAAGGCTGGCGAGAAAGTATATGATTTGTCCGAAGAATATGAATCCAATGGTACAATGAGATTTTTGGGCATGGCCGTGATTCTGAATTTCTTGTTAAAGACAAATCGGTTTGTACCTATTGATGAAGTAGAGACAAGCATCCATTACGAACTGTTGGCTTATTTCTTAAAAGTGTTTTTAGCAAACAGCAATAGGCCATCTCAGATGCTCTTGACAACACATGACATCAATCTGCTTAACGAGGATTTCATTCGCCGCGACACAATATGGTTTACGGATAAGGATGAATTGGGCGAGACCCAAATCGTACGCCTCTCTTCTTTAGGATTGCATAAAAATCTCTCCCCTTATAATGCCTACAAGCAAGGGAAATTAGTAAAGTTGCCGTTCCTTGGCAGTCAATATATTGACCTAAACGAAGAATGACATGAAAAGGACTGTGACGAAAAGTATTGCCATCATAGGCGAAGGGGAAACGGAGTGGTTCTATTTTGATTCTTTGAGGATTGCATGTCGCTATCCTTTCAAGGTCGCACCAGATTTTCCTCAGCATAGCGACATCAAGCATATGCTGAAGCTGGTCGAATCCTATTTGAAAAAGCAATATGATTATATTGTATGCTTGTTTGATATGGACAGACTGTTGCAGTATCCATCTGAAATGCAGCTATATCAGAAAGCAAAGAAGGAGTATGGTAAGAAAAAATATGCAGGGAAGGTGATGTTTGTAGAAACGAATCCTTGTACAGAATTTTGGTTCCTGCTTCATTTCTTGCCTAATGTGGTTTGTCGGCGATACGAGAGTTACGAACAATTGCTTCCTGAATTGCAGAAATATATGCCTGGATATGAAAAGACAAAAAGATATTTCATTCGCACCAATCTCTATAAATTCCTGACAGAGAACGGCGATTTGGAACGGGCAATGTCTAATTCCGAGAAACTGTGCCTACTTTGCCAAGAGTCGCCGGAAGATTTGAAAGCATATTCGGAAATACATCAGGTGATAAGACTATTAACTAACATATAAACTGAAGAATATATGAGTTTTGACAAAAACAAACATTTGAGAGAAGTGTTAGATACTCACAAGATGTGTCACGTTCAGGATTTCGTGAATAAGGTTAAAAACCGTAGAGAAGAGATTAAGGCTAAGATGCACAACCACTACGGTAGCGATAAATATCCATCGTTTGGTTCTGGTAGTTTTGCTAAGCATACCGCCACCAATGTGAAGTTCGACCTTGATTTGGTGGAGCCGTTCAAGCATAATGCTTTCGAGACATTACAGGAAATGTTTGATAGTGTACACGATTTTCTTGCAGAGGAGTATAAGAATACTGGTGTGACTATTCGTAAACAAAAGGTTTCAATTGGTGTAAGTTTCCCTATTGAAGAGGGGGATGAGAAGCCGGTTGAGCTTGATGTGGTACCTGGCAGGGAACTAAGCGATGATGACTATCTTGATTCACACGATTTGAACTTATGTTTTAATGAAGACCACTGGGGATTCAAGAAGGGAACGAGCCAGAAAACGAACATCCAGAAACAGATTTCGCATATCGAAGGTAAATCAAGTGAGCGCCAGATTATCCGTTTGCTTAAAATATGGAAAAAGCAGAAAGGCAAGAAATACAAATCGTTTGTTATTGAACTGGCCGTAATAAGAGCCCTTGACGGCTACGATGGTGATAATGGTCTTTGGTCAAGGTTAAAATACACGATGGAGTATCTACGCGACAACATAGCAGAAAACAGTTTCCATCTTTATGACCCAGGCAACACGAACAACGATGTCATAGCAGCCATGCAGGACTACGATAGACAATCGTTTAAATCGGATATGGAGAGTATGCTCAATAACATAGACAACAATCCAGATTTCTATTTGCCCTACTACTTCAAGGTGAATGAGAAATATAGTGGATATAAAGAGAAAAATATGGGAGCCGCTTACCCGACAAGTGCAAAACGATTCGGATAGTAAAGAATATGATGACGGCAGATAAAATAAAGGAACTGATAGGTGCTCTTTATGGAGTTAGCCTTGTTGATGATTTTGCCATCAATGAGGCTGGCTCGTTGAAAGGGCGTATTGCAGTGACTACAGCACAAGACAAAGCTGATTTGGAATGGGATGTAGAGATTTGCCCTGCCTATCCATTTAAAGCAATGGGCAGAGAATCTATCTATTTTCAAAATAAGAATCTGCTGGACTATCCGCACATTATGCAAGGCGGTAATCTGTGCATGCATTCCGCAGAATATGAGAATGCTGAGAGGCAATTTGTGGAAGACTTGAAACAGTTGAAGGAATGGGTAGAAAAATACTATGTAAGGGGAGAGAAAGATATACATTATGAGCATCTAGTGGTGGACCATTATCCAATCCGCGAGCAATATTATACTTTCTGTTTCACAGAGGCTCAAGAAGACTTTGCCGAAGGAGACTATGGGGTGGTACACTATACAGTGTTGCCAACAGGCTGGAAAAATGACAGAATTGTCATCAACTATGTAGCACAAAAGTTTGTGTCGTGCGCGCAGGTTAAGAAGAGGGAGTTGCTCTGTAAGATTAGTAAGTTCTACCAAAAATTGAATTCATTTGACGGTGTGTATTGTCTGCTGAACAACACCCCATCGGTGCATGACAAGTTTATTGTTGAGGATTACGATTCTATCAAAGGATTGTTCTCGCAGAGTCAGAAAAACTATATCCATAGTTTTGTTGTATTGCATAAAAACAAGTATAAATTCTTCCCACTGTTTTGTGGATATAGAATTCCCGGAGGTGGTGTCTATTGGCAGGCAATGATGCTTTTTATGGATGATTTGCCGATAGAACCTGTGCGGATGGGTACTGGTAAAAACAGACTTTGGTTTACTGATTTTAAGCAGGGACTGATTCAATGGGCTGAAACTGTGGATATTTCATATAAGTATTTCTTCGGGCGTGGCGCCATGCCAGAAGAACTGGCTAACAAGAAAATACTAATTATGGGTATCGGAGCTATAGGAAGTATTGTGGCTGAGACCCTAACAAGATGTGGTGCGAAAAGCCTAACTCTCTATGATATAGATAACAAGGAGCCTAGTAATGTTTGTCGGTCAGCCTATTCTTTTTATAGTGGCATAACCGAGAAAACCTTGGACATGGAGAACTTTCTGACGCAGATTTCGCCTCATGTTGAATGTACCAGCTTGAAATCCATCGTTGACTTGGTGATAAAAACATACGCGGCAGAACATGAAGATAAAAGTGCTCTTGCAAAGTTATTTGACGAGTTTGATGTGATATTTGATTGTACTACGGATAATCAGTTGATGCGGGTAATGGATTCTGCGGGGACGAAAGCTCAGTTGGTTAATCTCTCAATCACCAATCACGCACAAGATTTGATATGTGCTTTCTCACCCAATGTGACAGAAACCGTTTTGTTGATATATGGCTTACTTAAGCGCAATACGGAAGCTGACATGTATAACCCTACGGGGTGTTGGACTCCTACCTTTAAGGCTTCGTATAACGACATTGAATGCAAGGTGCAAGTTGCAATGAAGCATATAATCAGAATGTTGAGTAGGATGGAGCCTTTAAGTAATTTTTATATAACAGAAGACGATTTGAATTTAAAGATAAACAGATTATGAGGTATTATCTGGCGAGTGATGATTTGTATATAGAGATACAGGCTTCTGTGTTCAACCAAATACAGTTGCAAGCTGAGGGAGAGTATCCCAATGAGAATGGAGGAATGCTTGCAGGACGATATTCCGTAGATAGGCATACGGTGTATATAGAAAAAGCTGTAGTGCCTGTGGAGAAATTGACTGGCAGGACAACATTTAAGCGTAACGCCAAGGGGTTGGAAAAAGTATGGACACAATTAGCCAAAATGGGGTTGCGATATGTAGGCGAATGGCATAGCCATCCAAATGGTTCCACACAATATAGTAGTACTGACTTGGCGACTATGATAGATATTGAGAAGGAAGTGACCATTGCGAATCCGTTGCTACTGATAGTTGGTGTGAGAAGCGATGGGATTAGTTCCCATACCTTTTATTGTTACAAGAATAATGAATTACTGGAATACAAGAAGATGGTAGATTTAAAAGAATTATTTCATGGTTTGCAAGAACAGATGCAGACCAGCCTGAATGTAAACAGGACGTTTATCGCACACCCTAGCAGTAAGGGTGATGCAACTGAGCATCATTGGATAAATTTTTTACGCACATACCTTCCAGACAGATACAAGGTGGATAAGGCTATTGTGATAGATTCAACAGGCAATGTTAGTGAGCAGATGGACATTGTCATCTATGATGCCATTTATACACCTTTCATATTCAAGCAAGATGATTTTATGTATATACCAGCAGAAAGTGTGTATGCTGTGTTTGAGGTGAAGCAGGATGTTAAAGGACATATAGAATACGCTGCACAGAAAGTTGAGAGTGTACGTAAACTTAAAAGAACTAGTATTGGCATGGTAGCATCAGGAAGGGATACAATTGCCAGACCATTAACTAAGATAATTGGCGGAATTTTAACTACGACAAGTTCCTACATTGGAAACGATACAGTGAAAAAGCAGCTTAAGGAACTGGCGGGATTACAGACATTAGATTTAGGATGCCTCTGTGATACGGGTAGTTTTTATGTTGATTACAACGAAACAGTTCCCGAAGGAATAAATCCGACCAACAATGTTAACGATAATCGCAGATATATTGAACAAGTGTATAATAGCCGCGAAATAAATGAGATTAAGTTTAGTGACAAAGATGTGTCTTTATTTACATTCTTTCTTCAGCTTGTGAGCTATTTAAAGTCTATTGGTACTGTCCCCGCGATAGATATTAATGCATATCTGAAAGCCATTCATGCAGAAATTGACGAAGATATTTAAGAGTAGATGCAATAGATTTCGTGAACTATCGCATAATTGCTCTTCGTTTCAATTTTACTCTTAATTTTTCACATAGGTTTTATCATAAATTTGATGAAGGTATAATCAAGGTGGTTATGTCGTTATATAAAATACGGAAACCACCTTGATTAGATTATTCTTTTGAAGCAAGTACCTCTCGTATATGCTGTTGGTTTTTATCATCAATGCCAAATAGTTCATACAACTGTGCATTTACATCTCCATTGTAATCAATAATACCATTGGCACCTGAGTAATCCAATAAATCCGGAACTTTCTTTGCCAACGAGGTTAGGGATTCATCAGTAAGCAAGAAGGCGAAACGGATTATCTCACTTGTAGCATATCTAAAGAAGTTCTTGGCTTCTTGCTCTGTTGCGAATGTTTTCAGTGCTACACGAGAACGACCGAATGCGCTATGATTATCTACGATAGCGATTTGATTGCTACGTTTTTGTCCTCCGGCATTGGCGCTTGATACGATGACTTTCCACCTGTTCAAATGTTCAAGTCCGGTTGTAATAACGTCTTTACTAGCCACATACCAACGTGCTCTTCCACTCTTGCCAGCTTTATCATTGGTGAAAAGTTTGATTTCTAATTCTGGGTCAAAATAATCACCTTCGTTATATTCTCTTACAAGTGTAGGATTTCGTTCCACAAAATCGCTTTCTATAGAAAATAATTTCTGAGACAAGACTGACTCGTGTAAAGTGTTGTATTTTCCTATGATGACATCTAAACAAGAAACTATTTCATTATCAAGAGGATTCAATGGAAATAAATCTTCTTTTGGATTATCAGCATAAACCGTTATATCTTTTCCGTTTTTAGAATAGATGTATTTAAAACCATTACTTTCTTTATGTGTGTCTTTCATCACAATGGATAAGCCATCAGCAATACCGACTTCTTTGAACACATCTGTTGAATCCGGAAAGAATTTCAACAAACACAAGTGAGGGTCATTTATTTGTGACAAACCAAACTGTTCCAATCCTTTCCCTGAGCGATGAATCCACCTCGCACCGGGATAGATGAGTGAAGTATATCTTCCTAGTCTATCGCTTATTGTCTGAAAATATTGGAAGATACTTGAACTTCGTTTTTGTCCATTTGCAGTTTCCTTTTGTGCAACAACCTCCTGATACGGTGGATTACCTACTATTGCATTTATTTTCACGTCTTTTCCTACTAAGTCATGAACTTTCTTGATGAAAAGTTCTGGTTGATTCTTGATTTTGTTGATTAAGTCTTCCGGTGCCCACATGTTCACGGCACCTTTGCGGAAGCCCATTAGGGTACGCCGGGTGATGGCTTTAGCCATCGGTGTCTTACAGATGACGAAGACGCTCTCGCTAACCACTTTGTCCCAAATGACAAGGTGCTCATCAAGGGTCTGGGGCGAGAACATCGCGTCCTTGCAGACACGGCGATGAAGGTTGTAAGCGAGGTACAGCGGATAAAGACCCGACTTGGAGTTTATCTCTAAGAGGTGGCTTCCGGGGGCGAATACCTCGTCGGTTACTTTGTGGTGCTCAACATAGCGCGGCTCGGTGATAGTTTCGCTGAAATCCTCGTTGAAAAAAGTATAACCGCCAAGTGTATCACTCATGTGCATGTTCACCACACGCCACGGAGTCAATACTGTTTCCTTGTCGGGATTGCGGAAGGTGGAGAATATGTCGGTGATACGCTCAATACGCTCCTCGATGGTCAAGCGGTCGGCAGCGCGAGCCATAGCGCGGATTCGTTTGCCTGCGGCTGCAAAGATGTCGGGGTCGTAGTAGCGTTTGAACTTGTTGAACGTAACTTTGGTCACGCCACGTGGCATGAACTCCTCCCATGACTGGGCATCAACGAGTGAAGTGAAATTGTCGATTGTCAACTGCTCATCCTCGTTATCAATCCTTGCACCGTAGATAAGCAAGGGCATACGGATTGAAATGCCGCGAAGGATAGAGACGGCATCTTCTTTCAGTTTTTTCTTTTTCTTCAACTCTTCGAGACGAGCCTTCTCTTCATCGGTCAGTTCCTTTTTCTTCTTCTTTTCGAGTTTTTCCTTCTCCTCGTATTCCTCATTGGTCAGACCTTGGGCATTGACATCAATGTTACCGCTGTTGCCAATAGCCTTGGTCTGTCCGATAATGCCTTTAAGCTCTTTGAAGTCCTTGACAGCCACTTCATCAAGTTTCAGCAGTTCGTCGGTGTAGAGATAGCCATCTTCAAAGCCGTTGCGCACAACACGCTCCACATAGGCTTTCTTTAACTGCTCCATCATCTTGTTGGCATCGTAAGGCTTCATCATGCTGCCCTCCATACCGATTACGGGGCAGAAATTGAGGAAGTCACCGAGAGCCTCACGTTGCGCATCGGTGGTCTTTCCGGCTTTGTGAGAAACACGCGGCACAGAGGCAAGCACTTGCAGTGTACGGTCGGGCGCAAAATCGAACACATAGCAGTCTTCCTTGACAAGCCCGTTTATAGAATAGGGTGTCTGAACACGGAAGATGGTCTGCATATAAGCGGATGCGGCAGTATTGAATGAACCTGAGAGCATCAACACACCCATCCATTGAGGAACACTCACGCCTGTGGTCAGTCTTCCGCAAGAGAGTGTTATTGTGCCATGCTGTGCTTCGGAGATAGCTTTATTTACTTTTTTGAGAGCTTCTTCGCGGTCTTCTTCCTCATCACCGTCACCCGCCACATTCACAATATCGAAGTTACCGAACACCGGATGCTCCTTGAGCATAGCCGAGAGAGCCTTTGCTGCTTTCACGCCCGGCACCATCCATAAGGTATGGCGGAAGATGCTACGGTATTTGACATTGGCAAATGGGTACATACTTTCTGGGTCTTCTTTGGTAAGAAGATTGAGAAAACGGAGTACATCGGCATGATGCAAAAATTCTCCGTTGTCATTAGTTCGGAAGAACTCTTTGAAGTTAAAGGCAATGTCCTCGTCAGCAAAGTCGCGCAACAATCTGCCAAGGTCGTAAGTATAGATGTTCATTCGAGGCAACCCGGCGTATGGATTGGGGTCACCAAAATGATTTTGATCCCATTCCTGCTTAGCTCGTTGCTCCATGGTGTAGTCCCAAGTAAACATCTCCTCTTCGGTAGCATCGTCCATAAGGTTGAACGGAGTGCCGGAGAGTTGGAGAATTTTGGTGGACTCTTTTGTTAGTTCGGCAATCACAGTCTTGCCGAGTGCAGTCTGAGTGCCTTCATGGGCCTCGTCAATAATGATGTAGTCCCACGGAGTAGAGAAAATATCATCGTTCTTGTCAAACTTACCGCCAACAGTCTCAGAACCACGAAGGTCTTGCATTGAAGCGAAGAAAACATATTTCAAACCCTCACGCTTGTGGCGACTTTCAAGACCGACGAAAGAAGAACCGTGATTTTTCGAGCCGTAGGCATAGCCGGGACTGTCGTAGAAAATTTTGTCAAAGTCCTCAAACCATCCGGCATCGACCACAGGGCGGTGGGTGAGTATAAGGGTACGGGAGAATTGCATCTCCTTGGCGACTTGGAGAGCTGAGAGTGTCTTGCCGAAACGCATCTTGGCGTTCCAGAGCATACGGCGGCTTTTTTCTCCTGCCTTCTTGTAGAGTTTGACTGTCTTGGTTATAGCCTTTGTCTGTTCGGGACGAAATTCGATAGGCGACCGTCCGATGCTTATTTCGCAGGGATTGAGCGATTCGCGCCCCTCTTTTATGGCGGCGATGGCTCGTTTGGCGGTTTCAAGGTCAGTGATGAACCACTCCTTGCCACCTTTGTCGATATTATGAAACTCCTTACGTTGAATACCGCTGCGCTTTAATACCTCATGCACATCTTTGTCGTTGAAACCTATAGTCCGTGAGCCTTTACGGTAGCTGGCAGACTCGGTATAAAGTAGTTCGTAGGCAATTCCGGCGGTGGCTGTATATTGGTCGATGCGGTTACGGGCTGCTTTGTTGAGCACCTTACTATTAGGTGCAATGGAGGTGATGTCCACCTCGTCTGGGTCGACATCCATAGTAGCCTCACCGATTTTGAGGCAGTCACGATGTGTGCTGTCGTTGATGCGGAACACATAAATCAGCTTGAGCTTCAGCTCTTCAAAATACTTGGTTTTCATGGGCAGTCACTTTATGAGGTCGATGAATCTGATTCGTTTTCCCTTTTTGCCCGTTACCTTGTCGGTGGCACGCCAGTCCTTGATGATGCAGTAAGTTCCGTTATGCTTACGGATGTTGTTTTTAATACAACCTTCGCATTGATTGACCTCTTCCTTCTCGCCAAACAGGTCTGGAACGACAGTACGACGTTCTCCGCAACTGTTCGGTACGACACCTTTCAACCCGTCCATCTGCCACACATTCCATGAAATGATATAGGCGATGTAGTTGACGGATTTCAGCTGCGGGTCTTTTCCGAACTTGTTCCGGTAATATTCGATGAAAGAAAAGAGAAGGGCTTCACGGGCGAGTAGAAGATTATCTCCCTGCCATTCGTAGGCATAGATACTCTTGTAGGCATCCCGTACGGCTTCCAGCCATTCGCTGGAAGTAGTCGTGTTCTCACTGACGATACGGAGTTTCCTATCAAGCAGACCGATACGTTGTTCCACCGGAATAAACTCTCCGGTAGTGGTGTCATAACGGCTCACAAGATAGGGTGCTTCACCACAAGTGATTTCCATACGGTTATCACGCACATAGTCTTTCCATGTCTTGCCTTCAGGAAAGGTTATCCTCTCCTCATTGACTTGCCATGTGTTTGTGCCATCGTCTGTGGTTATCTCCTTGTTGAACACATCCTTTCTGCCAAACCAAGCCTCGTCGATCAAGTTGTTCTGCGCATTGCAAATCCATGACGGTGTGAACACTTCCGCCATGTCACGCGAACGCGCTGTTTGGGTGTCATGGCTTTTGAAGACACGTGGCATGATGACATGCCCGTTATCTCCGGTAATAAGATGAGGGAGAATAGGCGAATCATACTGATACTCCTTACCAAGATGTTCGTAGTCGGAAGTTGCCCAAAAGATATTGTACTGAATATCCTCCTTACTCATTGTATGGTCTTTAAGCAGGATATTCAGTAATTCGGGTGAAAGAAGAAAGATACTATCTTCGGAGCGTGTCATTGGCTTGAAAACAGAACCAATGGCATCGGATGCTTCCGACAGTTCATTTTCGGGGAAAAAGTATTGTCCTATGATTTCCATGCTCAGGTAAGCCACACCGGTACGGAACGCAACCTTGCCCAAATCTGCATGTTTGGAACAAAGGTCGTGGAGCCGCTTCGTGTCATCATGCAGCCCGACGAATTTCCGTGCCAGTTCCTTGTCCTCGTGTTCGGCGATATATTCCCTGATGCCGTCCAAAAGAAAAGGCATGGTTTTCAGGTCGTATTTGATATTTCTGCAAATATCCTTGCTGTCTGTCCCGTCACTGTCGGAAGCCGTATCAGCAAGCGATTCCGCAAGTTTCAGGCTGTCGCAGATAATGTTTGACAGTTTGAACAGGTCGCTGATGGCATCGAATCTTGATTTTTCCATAACACCCTCCTTATAATTCAATGATACCCTTGAAGTCTTTTAACGCTATCACGGCTTTTTCCTCCGCGTCCAGTTTCAGGTAGCGGCGCAGTTGCGCTTCGCTGCTGTGTCCCGTGATGGCTT
>ERZ1026963.1160-NODE-1160-length-11792-cov-4.694385_pt1 | contig 11792 bp, 16 predicted proteins | sample MGYA00519566_ERZ1026963 | MGnify/ENA primary metagenome ERZ1026963 (study PRJEB26926, sample SAMN06164512) | human gut metagenome | biome: ENVO:00009003; feature: ENVO:2100002; material: ENVO:00002003 | host: Homo sapiens | place: USA | collected 2012 ... | reverse complement strand
CGTGGGCTCGGAGATGTGTATAAGAGACAGGCGGTACGCGGCAGCTGCTGGATCTGCTGGAAACGCTGCAGGGCTCGGACAATGTGCACATCTTCCCGGAGAAGCTGTATGATAACGAGGACAACCTGCACTCCCCGGAGAATAGAGTTTACAGCCCCAAAGAGCTGATGGAGATGGATTGGCTGGATGCCTGTGTACACGGCAAGCTGCCCCATTACGATGAACTGGACGTCAAGACCCGTACCGTGCTGGCGATCAACGGACTGGACAACGTAAAGGGTCTGGAGAAATGAGCCGGCCCGACCGGAAACAGAATGGAGCATACGAACGTGAAGATTCTTGCCATTTCAGATGTCCCGTCCAAGGCGCTGTGGGACTATGACACCCGCGCCCGGCTGGAAGGCATCGACCTGATCCTCTCCTGCGGGGATCTGCCCAAAAAGTATCTGGAATATCTCACAAACTTTACCGCTGCGCCCATCCTGTATGTGCACGGCAACCACGACGGCAGCTACCAGACTCAGGGGGAACCCGGCGGCTGCATCTGCGTGGACGATCAGGTGTACACATGGAAGGGGCTGCGCATCATGGGGCTGGGGGGCTGTCAGCGCTATAATAAAGAGGATACCTACCAGTACACCGAGAAGGCCATGCGCCGCCGTGTGCACAAGCTGGAGCATCAGGCACACAAAAGGGGCGGCATCGACCTGCTGCTGACCCACGCCCCGGCCAAGGGACTGAACGACGGGGACGACTGTGCCCACAGGGGCTTTGAGTGCTTCAACGAGATTTTGGACGAGTACCAGCCTAAATGGTTCATCCACGGGCACGTACACCTGAATTACGATGCAAAGCTGCCCCGGGTATGCACCCGCGGCAACACCACCGTCATCAACGCCACCGAGCGCTATGTGTTCGAGATCCCGGACCCGACACCGACCGAGGAGCGTAAGACCCTTTGGCGGATGCTGGGGTTCTGAGCCGCTGCCTATGCAAAAAAGACACCGCACAGCTGTGCGGTGTCTTTTTTTGTTGGTGGAGCCGTATTGTGGGAATGGCGGGCGCGGCAGCAGTGCGGTGCTGTCTGCGGCCCTGTAAAAGTTACAGTTCCAGCTTGCCGGAAAACTTATTGATGACGTAGTAGGCTGCGCCTTCCTCGGGCTTGACGTATACCTTGCAGGACTGTACGCCGACCTTGTGGGTGGTGCGGTAGTCTGCCTTGGCGCGGTCAATGATGTCGGTGATGTTGTACTGCTCACCGCCCATCTCTACATACAGCTCGGGGGCCAGCGGCGGGCGGCCGCGGCGGGCGGGAGCCTTGGTGGATTTGCGGGTCTTGCCCTCGGCAGCCGGAGCATCGGCTGCGGGAGTAGAAACTTTCTTTTCAGGCATGATGCATAACCTTCCTTCTGTATTTGATCTGGTGCAGCGGGGCTGCACCGGCGGGCTCCAATGATCTATCGTAAGGCAGAAGCAGTGCAAAAAGCACAGACCCGGCTGCCCCATACGAACCGGTACGAAACTATTTGCGTAAAGAAGTTGAACCTATAATTATATAATATGTTTTTGAAATTCATTTGTAAAGCCTTTTTTGCAAAAAACATTGTAAAATCGGTAAGAAACGGCGGAATAAATGGCCGAAGCAGTCTTCCGGTGCTTTTTCCCGGGCAGAGTACGACTTTTCGGCAAAACGAACGGCCATTCCCGGGAAAGCCTGGCCACAAATGCGGCGGGCAAAAACGACCTTCTGCGGGGGCAGAATAAGGCGGAACGGAACTGTCGGCACGCGCAGGGGACGCAGCAGATAAAATGCAGAAGCTGCCACACCGTATTTTTGTGCGGCAGCTTCTGCTTTTCGGTTTTGATATGTACCCCCAATACTGGGTGTCCAGTATTGGGGGTACATATCATTTTTGCTTATTGTTCAGTCTGTACTCAGAACAGCATTTCCGGTGCTTTCAATTTGTTTAGCAATCATGCTTTCCAGTTCCTGCGTGATGGTTGCACAGTTTGCAACACGGTAATTCCAGAAATAAGAAACACCTTCGCACTCTTCCACGGACAAATCGCTGTTGACCAAAAGCAAGCTTTCTGGTGTCACATTCAGCTTTTCGCACAGAGAAGCATATTTTCCATAATCAATGCTTCGGCTGGAGGATTTGGCTTCTACCCAGAAAAATTTTCCATTGATGGAGAACACGACATCCAACTCGTGCGTGCTCCCTACGGATGCCGTTTCTGAAAGAACCACATTGGAGCAAACCGAAACTTCTGCGCCCTGCTCCTCCCGATAGCGGTTCAGAATCTGCTGAACCTGATGCTCTACAAAAAGCTCCAGCCACTTTCCGCTCAAAAAATGCCGGACGGTTTCATTTTGCGCAAGTTCATAGACGATATTCTGCGGGTATATCACAATGGCTGCAAAGAGTCCCATTTTGTCCCACGTCTGAGCAATCTCTGAAAGTGTGGTAAACGATTTTTTGGATGCACCCTTTGGGATACGGAACGAAAAAGAGCCGTCGCTCTGCATATGTGTTCGGATAAACTGCAAGAAATCCACCACCACCGGGTCGCAAAGAGCCTCGCCTGTTTTCCATGCCATCCGCTGAACAGCAATCGGTGGGAGCTTTTCCGGCACGACCTGCTGAACGATTTTATACCCACAGCGTTCCAGATGCTCCAATGCGGTCAAAGGCTTCTGGATTTTTGCTTTGACTTCGGGCTTTTCTGCTCCGGGTGTATTCTCGGCCAGATAGTTGAACTTCCATCCGTATTCCCAAGCAGGCGAACGGGTCAGTACTCCGACCGCATGAAATCCGCTGTCATGCTCCTCCATCGGAAATGTGAACTTGTTCTTATGAACATTGGTTTGGAGCGTTTTGTTTTTCAGTGCTTTCTGATAAGCGTCAAGAAAAAATTCCTTTCCCTTATACGCCAGCTCACTGGAATTATTTGCAGAAAGACCAGCATTTTTTGCCAAAGAGAGGAGCAGACAGGTCGCTTTGGGCAGCTCAAGGATATGTTCCATCTGCGCACCGTCCGGAATATTTGCATTATCGGACTGCGACGATCCGTCTGCCGGAATCTCCTTTGCTGGTGCAGGTGCAGAAACCTCGGGCGTCTTTTTTGAAGCAGTCTCAGACTTTCCAGATTTGGGCAAGGGCTTTGGCTCCGTGTAAACTTCCGCAATGAATGATTCATAGGAATCGATGCACGGAAGTTTTCCTGCCGCTGCAAGTCCTACATAGATTGCAGCCGCCCGCGAGGAATCGCCATAATACTTTTTAGAATCCGCTGCGGCAGCAATATCAGAAAAGGCATTATATCTGCTTAGCTGCGCAGCCTTTTCCGGGAACTGCTTCAACGCACGGCAGTAGAGCCACTCAAAAAATGAATCCGGGTACGGCTCTGCCGGATACTCACTTCCTTCCAAAGAGTAGCGTAGCAGCTTTCCATTGGTTCGCAGCCGAGTGTCCTTATGGACTTTGGATGGTGCACAGGTCAGAAGGTCAGCGAATGGACCACCATGTTCAAATACCTTGGCAGCTTCAAAAACCGTGCTGATGGGCACATCCTGCGCAACAGAATCCAGACGCAGCAGAAGCCGCAGAGAAGAAACAGCCTCACCCTCCGGCTGAACGGATGCAGAGCTGACTTCCAGAATTGAAACATCCGGGTCTGTTGTATGGACGGCATCATGGACGGCACGGATATTCTGCCGCTTGCTACCTTTTATCCATGTGAATGTCACCGGCTGTTCTTTGCAATAGGGGTAGCCGGATATGGGAAAACAAATGGTTCGTGTAGCCATGAATACCTCCAACTTTTTAGGACAAACAGGTTTGTGTAAATCAAGTATAGCACAATCCCGGATGCGCTGCATAGCACTATTATCTGCTTCCGGGAATCTATCTGTGCAAAAAGTGCCGATACCACAGGCATCGGCACTCAGATCAAAAAAGCATTTTGCAAAAATGCGCAGCCTGCATCCAACGGATGCAGAACACAAGGGGTTTGGGCACAGCTCAACAAGCATTTTGAATTTGGATTTTGAAAAATCCGATTCAAAAATCGCAAGTTGGTACCAAGTTGCACTGCTTGCAACGTAGATGTTTCCGTCAACTGCTGCGTCAGAAATTTAAATCACTTCAGCTTTGCGAGGATATCGTCTGCACTCACACCGCTTGCCAGCAGTTTTTTCAGAACATCCTCTGCTTCGGCTTTCTTTGCGGATTCCGCTGCTTTGGTTTCAGCTTTGACCTTTTTAGCTTCGATTCTGGCGATTTCCTTGTCGATAGATTTCAGCTCAGATTTCTTGGCTTTCAGGTCAGCTTTCAGCGCATCAATGTTCGCAGTGATGGATGCGATTTCGGCGGCAGCGGCTTCCTTTGCAGACTGCTTTTCAGCAATCTGTGCAGCAAAGTCAACGGTTGCTTTTACGGTCTTGGTCTTGTTCTTGCTTCCTTTGGGACGGGGCATATGGGACACCTCCAATGTTTTTTGATGGCTTCAGTATAACACGCGTTTTTTATGTTCGCAAGAGGTGCAGTTTGTAGAATAAAAATATATCTATGAGTAAAACAATAAATCGATTTTGGAATATGCACCGGCGCGGGTTGCCAACTTGTTGGGATGTATCTCCCGCTGGTCGTAGAACTGTTTAAAGTGTTTGGCAACGGCATCGTTTACAGTCGTGATGAGTATGGCTAAACAGGATAACTATAAGAAAGAGAGGACCGAAACGGCCCTCTCTTTTCATTTTTCGGATTTTGGGATGCGCGGGTATATTTCAATGGTGAAGCCATCAGGACTTTTTTTGCGCTTCTCGTTTAGCTTCTGGTAGACGACCTTTTCGAGCACCTCTTTTAGGAGAGCGTTTTTCTCCTCGGCCGTTTCGAGCAGCGGGTACACATCGAGCAAATTCTTAACCTTAGGGATGATGTCACGGCGGCTGGTCTCCCGGAGCTTCTCCTCGGTCAATTCACGGGAGCAGCGGGCGACACTATCCTTTGCGGCAGCGATTTTGTCGGAGAGCATTCGGGAGCGGGACAGAAAGGTGTCTGTGTCGTAGATGCCCTGCTCGAGGAAGTCGTGGGTACGTTCGAGCTGCTGCTGTAATTTGCGGAGCTCGGCCTCCGCGCTTGCGAGAGCTTTTTCCCGGACGCCGACCGACGACACGGAGGACGACGCGGCAGCGGAGCTCCACTCGAGCTCATACCCCTTCATCCACTCGGAGAGACCCTGTATGACACGCTCCTCGACGATGGGGAGATAGCTTGAGCAATTCGGGCAGCCGCGACGAGGGCAGCGCACGACCGGCATATCTGGATGGACAGGGTTTATCATCCGCATCATCTGCCTGCCGCACTCGGAGCAGACGAGCAGACCGGCCAGAGGATTCCGGACGACCTTTTCCTTGTGAGTGGAAGTATTCTCACTCCGGGTGAGCTTATCGTTTGCGAGCTCAAATGTTTCTTTCGGAATGAGCGGAGGGTGAATGCCTTTGAATATGCACTCTTTCTCTGGGTCGGCAGGACCGCGTACAGAAACGACCTTGCCGTCAACTACTTTCTTCTTCGTCTCACGACTGCCCCAGCGCACCATGCCGATGTACGTCGGATTCTTGATGATTCCGCGAATGGTGATTCTTGCCCATTGCGAACCGGACGGAGACGGGATGTGCATATCGTTGAGCCTTGTGGCGATTGAACCCAGAGACAGCGGGCGAGCGGAACCATCCTCGTCCTGCAAGCCGACCGTGTACAGGTCGAAAATCATACGGACTATTGCGGCCTGCTCCTCGATGGGCTCGAGTGAGCAGCCCTTTTCGTTTTTGAGCTTTACCCGACGATAACCAAAGGGAGCCAGACCGGACGGCCATTTCCCCTCTTTGGCGGAGGCGAGACGACCGCGCTGCAACCGGCGGTTGATAATCTTGTACTCGCGGCGGCTCATAAACAGGCCGAACTCGAAATACTCCTCGTCGAACTCGTTGTCAGGGTCATACGTTTTTATAGGGGTGATTATTTTCGTCCCGGAGAACTTGAACGTCTGCGCGATGATGCCTTGGTCGATGGTGTCGCCGCGCGCCAGACGCTCTACCTCCATGACGAGGACGCCGGACCAAACGCCCTGCTCAACCTCGGAGAGGACCCGTTGCATCATAGGGCGGGCAGCGATGGTGTCACCGGAGACGACCTCACGGTAAATATCGGTCACGTTGAGATGCTGCCTTTTCGCCAGCTCGAGCAGAGTGTGCTCGTGCCGGGAGAGCGTTTCACCCTCGCCGTGTGCTTCGGCTTCGAGGTCGGAACGAGACTTGCGCAGGTATATGAGATACTGCTCCATGATGGCCTCCAAACAAAAAGGCCCGCGCCGGAGCGCAGGCCGAAAGGTTACTTGTTGCTGTCTTTTAAGGCCGCAACATCGGCCTGTAAGAGGCTGTCCAAAACAGAGGCGGTCTTGGCCTTGAGCGTGTTCTGCTTCTCCATAATCTGCGGGAAAGCACCTGCCAGGTCTCCCCCGCAATCTGCGAGGATGCTCTTTATCTCGCCGCGACCGGTTTGCAGCTCAGAGAACAGCTCACGGTACAGGGCCAGCTCTGCTGCATTCTGCGCGTTCATGCACCGGGAGAGCAGCACATAGACCGAATCGAACGTCGAGGAGACGACGGCGCGGAGCTCTTTCGAGAGGGCGTCATATCTGCGTTTGAAGTTTGCATTGTCCTGACGGAACGCCTCGTTACCGTGTGCGCGCTCGTCCTCGCGGCCCAGCAGATAGTCAGTGGTTACCCCGAAATAGTCCGCCATCTGGCAGAGCAGGGCGAAATCTGGCTCTTTGCCCTCGGTCTCGTAGCCGGAGACCGTAGTGCGTTGCTTACCGCAGAGGCGGGCAAACTCGGCCTGCGTCAAATCTTTCTCCTTGCGGAGAGCGACCAACCGTTCAGAAAACTTATCCATACAGACGTACCTCCCTAAGACTTTTATATTGTATCACAAAAATCCCCTCACGGGGACAAATGACGCTAATTGCGTCATAAAAAGCAGGAATTTTTGAAAAAAACTTGACTTTGACCCAATTAGGGACTATAATAAACCACAGAAAGACCCCAAAAGGGTCACACAGAAAGGAGGAGACAGGCGGAATGCGGAAAAAGCTGCAAACGCTCCGAGAGGGCGCAGGCTATACCCAGCAGACTTTCAGCGAGCGACTGGGCGTGAGCCGGAGCCACTACGCACAGATTGAGAGCGGAGACAAGAATCCGTCCCTCAAGCTGAGCCTGAAAATCAAGCAGGCCCTCGGCTATCCCTACGACGACCTTTTTTTTAACCCAAAGCGACCCGTTTCGCGTCATTGATGCGAAACGATGACGCCAAAAGCAAACATTTGGCGTTTCCTTGTAAATATTTTAACCGAAAGGAGGCACGGGATAAATGCCTAAAATGGCAACGAAAGCCGCAGATAACGTGTTCTACAAGGCACGAATCGCAGCGGCATCGTGGAACGACCGGTTAGGCAGCAGAGAGGGTGCGTCAGAGGTGACCGGCATCGACCGGACGCGGCTCGCCAACATCGAGCTCGGAACCATCAACCCGCACCCGGAGGAGGTCCTGATGCTGTCGGACGCCTACAACGCGCCGGAGCTACAAAACCATTTCTGCTCGCACCTCTGCCCGCTCGGCATCGGGACAATTTCACCGATTGAGCTGGAAGAGCTCGAGCGGGTCACATTGCAGCTCATTTCGGCAATGAAGTCGTTGCCGGAGGTCAAGGACGGAATCATCGACATCGCGGCCGACGGCGTCATCGACGCGAAAGAAAAGCCGCGCATGGAGCAGTACCTCGAGGTGCTCGACGAGATAACGAACAAGGCGCAGACCTTGAAGCTCATTTACAGAAAGCAATTCGGAAAACAGGAGGTGTAAAAAGTGTTGGAGGCGAAGCAGAGCGGGAACGTCGTAGAGGACTTCACCATCGGGAACACCCGAATCAAGATTTGCGACGACTTCTGCCGGACCCGGACGAGCGGAGAGGTCAAAGAAATCCTAGACCGCGTCGCACGGAGGACGGTCGGCTCGCTCACGGCAGCCGCCACACCTGATTATGGATGCGCTTAAAAGTAAGATGGAGATTGCGGCCGTTGCGTTTTTCTGCACAGTCACCGCACTCATCGCGGCTTACTCCTGTGCAACGACGGCCGCAGCAAACCTCGCACGGCAGACGGCGGTAGAACCGGTCACGGAATATGTGACGCTCGCCTACACGGAGGTACAGCCAGAGGCCGAACCGGAGCCGGAGCTCCTCTACGACGTACCCATGAGCGACGAGCTGCAACGGTACGTCCGGGAGCAGGCGGAGCGGCAGGGCGTCCCGTTTGAAATCGCCCTCGCCGTCATCGAGCGGGAGAGCAGTTACCAGCCGGACGCGGTCAGCGACACCGGAGACTTCGGCCTTATGCAGATTAACGTCTGCAATCACCGCTGGCTCTACGAGGAACTCGGAATTACGGATGTGATGGACCCGGAGCAGAACGTCGAGGCTGGCCTCTACATCCTCGGGCAGGCATTCCAAAAGTACGACGACCCGGACAAGGCCCTCATGGCCTACAACATGGGCGACAGCGGCATGAAAGCCGCGTGGAGCAAGGGCCAGCACAGCAGCAAGTACAGCCGCGCAGTCCTCGAGACGGCGCAGAGTTTCAAGCGAAAGGAGCACTAAATGGACTGGAAGATTCACAGAGCGATTCTCATTGCGGCCATCTGGATTGCAGAGGTCCTCTCGGCCGGTATCTGCGGATTCATCGCCGCGCTGGCACTCATTCCGGCCAGCTACGCAGCGCGCGGCTACTTCGCCTTTGGTGGCGAGTGGCTTATCGTGCTCGGCATCACTCTGCTGGCGTTCCACATCATCAACAACGCATTTTTCAAGATGCTCAAGGACCACTGAAAGGAGGTGAACCACATGGCCGAACAGAACCTTTTCTGCCTCTGCGGCAGATGCTCGCGCAAGCTGCGCAGCGCGGCCGCCCGTCGCGTCGGTATGGGCTCGACCTGCTGCCGCAAGGAGACAGGCAAGACCATCACCCAGTTGCTCAAGGAGCTGGACGAGCAGGAGGCCGCAGCAGCGGCAGAGCAGCAGGAGCCGGATACACAGGCATAAAAAAAGAGCCGCGCTCGAAAGCGCGACCCTCTTGTCGGACAAGCCTATTGTATCTCGCTCCACATCAAAAGTCAACAGGAGCGTGAACCATGAACGAACAAAACAAACACGCTGCGCTCACCATTGCGCAGCAGTACCCGCCCGCGCAGTACAACCTCCTCGTCCCGATGCAGACCGTGACGGAGATTGCCGACATCCAAAAGCCGGTGATGAACTCCGTGAAAATCAGCACCGACCTCAATGACGGCGAAATCTATGAGATGGAGAAAGCCAAGGACGAGTGGCGCGACAGCAAGGGGTACGTCCACAAAGCGACCCCGGCCAAGTACGCCCTCACCAAAAAGGGTCTCACCAAGCTCATGCGGGCCGCAGGCATCAAGATTCTTTCCAGCCGCCCGGTCGTCCCGTCCACCTGCCAGAAGTGCGCGGAGGTCAACCGCAGCATCGGAAAGCCGATTCGATGCGGAGGCTGCCCCAACAAGGACGTCAAGCACGAGGTCCGAATCAGCGTCCCGCAGCTCACCGGCGAGAACGTCACCATCGTCGCCCATATGTCATCTCGGAGCTGCCAAAGGCCAAAACAACAGCCTGCGACGTTATTTTGGACGCCTTGAGCCTCACGTTTAAGGCCACCGGCATCAGGCATTATGTGACGTCAGCCGACGGAAAACTGAGCCTGATAAAGCGGAAAGACAGCATCCTGCAATGGGTGGTGGAAACCGGCCGGAACCTTATAAGCTACGACTACACTTGCAGCATCGAGAAGGTGAAAACCCGCATAAAGCTGCTGTCTAAGGAGGACAAAGTGCTCGCCGAAAAGGCGGACACGGAGCTCGAAAAGACCATCGGCATCATGCAGGACATTTCCACGCCCGACAGCAACACCGAGGAGGCGAACCTCACGGACATGGCTGAATCCATGCTCGCAGAGCAGAAGCTCCCCAGCAAAACGCTGACAATCGAGGGCCTCGGGCAGGCAAACGTCATTTCTGGCGTCGGCCTGTGCATCATCATCAGGCCGCTCGGCATCTCGAATAGCTACTATGTAGACGAGGACACCCACACATTCAAGGGCAACTACCATGCGATGCGCCTTACATGGAGCAGGTCAACCCGCAGGACACCCGCGAAATCATGCAGGCAGAGGACACGCTCACCGCGCTGCTCAAGCTGGTGGAAAACCGCGAATTGCGCGACGCCATCGACCGCGCAGCAGGCCGCGTTGCCTACCTCCGAGAAGTAGCGGCATTTGAGGCCGGTTACGGCTTTATGCCCGAATAACAAAAAGGGAGGCCCGGCACAACGCCGGGCCTCCTGATTTCATTATAGCCCAAGATAATCCTCAATGCTCATGCCGAGCGCAGCGGCGACGGCATGAATCTGGTAAACATCGCGCGGGACCCGGCGACCGGCCTCCCACTCCTCGAGTGTCCGCAGCGGGACGCCAGAGAGCTGCGACAGCCGGGTGCGGGTCAACCCGCGAGCCTCGCGCAGCCCGGTGATGCGAACGGCAACAGGCGTTAAAGCTGACATCTTGAAATCCCCCTTGAATCTGCTATAATAGAAATGCCGGAGAAGTGAGGCATCTGCAAGCTGTTTCTCACTCCCCCGGCGTTTCAGAACTCTGGCCGCCGTCATCGGCCTTTGTTCTTCATCGGAGAGCCCTGCTTACTTGTTGAGCAGGGCTTTTACTTTTTCCACGGCCTCCTCGAGCGTTTTGCTGTTACGCATAAGCTCGAGAATTTCACGGGTCCGGTTCTCTTTTGCCTCGTCGCGAAGCACCTCGGCGGTATTCATTTCGTCGTCCATTTTGTTTCCTTTCTGGCCTTGCCACCTTACTCGTTGAGGGGCAGCCCCCTCAACTGACTATATTATACCACGCGAGCGCGTGGAAAGCAAGAGCAAAATGGCAATTTTTGAAATATTTTTGCGTACCTGTGAAAGATTTACTGCTCGATGTACCGAAAGAGAAAACCGCCCGCATGGGGTAACTTTCCCTTGCATACCTTTCCGATTGCGCTGTCATCCAGACCGGTAGCACGGGAGGCAGCAGCGATACTCGGATACTCATGTATGACCTGATTTGTCTTGCGGTCAATCTGGCAGACCGGAGCGAGCGTTGAGCCGTGATAGGCCCGGACGCTCCGGCCGTATCCGTCGCCCGGCTCGGGAGCCGTCTTTCCGTTCCACTTTGCGCCGGATGCAAGACCGCCGAAAAGAAAACCCTGCATCTCGTAGGCGCGGGACAGACGCCCCAGCAGCGTGTCGAGCTGGTCGCGCTGGTTGCGGTCGAGAGACTTGAGGAACGTGTCAATCTCCTTTTCGGCCTCGACAACCTCCTGAATCCCGACGTGCAAAACGTCGTTTTGCTCATACTTCTCATACAACGTCCGATAGACAGCAGCCACGGTACAGGCCTCCTTACATCCCGGCTATAACATCGGCGAGCTCCTCGGGAGAAGCATTCACCCAATCTGCGAGCTCTTTCTTTGTCTCCTCGTAATCTTCCAGCACGACGGCAGCAGCCTCATTCTGCCCGTCGATTGCCCGCCCGGAGGACAGGTCATCTGCAGCGACAAGGCGCAGGATGGCGACGGCGCGCCGGAGCTGTCTCTTATACACATCTCCGAGCC
>ERZ1026963.1136-NODE-1136-length-12014-cov-4.506230_pt1 | contig 12014 bp, 12 predicted proteins | sample MGYA00519566_ERZ1026963 | MGnify/ENA primary metagenome ERZ1026963 (study PRJEB26926, sample SAMN06164512) | human gut metagenome | biome: ENVO:00009003; feature: ENVO:2100002; material: ENVO:00002003 | host: Homo sapiens | place: USA | collected 2012 ... | reverse complement strand
GTATACCACACCGGGCGGCGGGGCGGCAATCTTTTTGCGGGAATACGCGGCAAAATGCGCTGGGGAAACTTGACAAGAAAACAGGGCCTTTTGTAAAATAAGGTCGTAAAGACTGGGAAATTTGCGGAGAAAAAGAAGGAACAGCCATGAGCATCCCCAAGATCATCCATTATTGCTGGTTCGGCGGCGGGCCCATCAGCCCGGAGAGCCGTAAATGTATCGAAAGCTGGAAAAAATACTGCCCGGATTACAAGATCATCGAATGGAACGAGCAGAACTTTGAGATCAGCCAAAACCGCTACGCGCAGCAGGCCTACGAAGCAAAGAAATATGCCTTTGTGTCGGACTATGTGCGGCTGGCAGTGCTGTATGAGTACGGCGGCATCTATCTGGACACGGACGTGGAGCTGGTGCGCCCGCTGGACGAACTGTTGGAGCACAAGGGCTTTATCGGCATGGAGCACAGTGCGCCCTCGCCCTACGGCCGCACGCTGCTGGTGAACACCGGCTCCGGCGTGGGCGCAGAGCCGGGCTGCGAGATGATCGGCAAAATGCTGGCGGCCTACCGCAATGCCGCCTTTGTTCAGGAGACCGGCGAGCCGGATTTGCGCACCTGCACCCAGCGGGATACCCCGCTGTTTACCAAGGCCGGTTTGCAGCAGAAAGACGAGCAGCAGGAACTGGACGGCTTTCTGGTGCTGCCCACCGACTGCTTTTCCCCCTTTGATTATGTGACCGAGCGGATGCACCGGACCCCGCGCACCTTCGGCATCCACTATTACAGTGGCAGCTGGCAAAGCGGCAACAGGGTAAACCGCTGGCGCAAGCGCTTCAAGTGCACTAAAGTCGGGTGCTGGTGTATGTGGCTGCGGCAGTGTTCGCCCCGCTGGCTGCGGGAAAAACGGCGCAACCTGCATAACCGCTGCCGCCTGCAATGGAAAAAATGGTTCGGCTGCCGGGGACTGCAATTTGGCCGCTGCATCCTGCTGGACAAAGAGCTCAAGCTGCGGCTGAACAGCGGCTCCCGGGTGACGCTGGGCGACCGGGTGGAGAGCGACGGGCGGATGTCCATCACCACCGGATATTCCAGCCAGCTGAACATCGGCAGCGGGGTCTACTTCAACGATGGCGCGGTCATCAGCTGCCTTGGAAAGATAACCATCGGCGAAAACACCCTTTTCGGCCCCGGGGTGAAGATCTTTGATAACAACCACCGCTTCAGCCGGGAGGAAGGGGTCAGCCGGGAATGCACGGCGGGCTGCATCACTGTGGGGCGCAGCTGCTGGATCGCCTCAGACGTGGTGCTGCTCAAGGGCACGGACATCGGGGACAACTGCGTCATCGGCGCGGGCTGCGTTATCCGGGGCAAAGTGCCCGCCGGTTCCCTCGTGACCCGCAGCGGGGAGCAGACCACCCGGCCAATCGAGATAAGATGAGAATCCCCTTCTCGTAAAAATGTGTTCATCGCGGCCCGCAGGCCGCGATGAACACTCAAATTTAAAAAAATCATTCCGCTGCGCATGGCCAGAGCAACGCGGAGACCATTTGAAATCGTTGTTCTTAGAAGAACTGCTGCACAACGCTGTGCGGCAGTTCTTTTTTTGTCCCGCTTGCCCTTTTTGCGCAGGAATGCTATACTTTAGCGATAAAGGACAGTGCGCTGTCCGCAGGTTTTTCGGAGATAAGGAAAAGCGCTTATGCGAATCGGACTGATCGAATTTTTGCTCATACTGGCCATTGCGTCCCTCACGGTAGGGCCGCGGGTGGCTTTGTTCGTGGACCGGTGGATGCGCCGCGCCAACCGCGCCAACGCCATGGCGGCGCGCCGCCGGGCAGAGTATGCCGCACAGATGGCCGCAGAACGGGACGCCATGCTCAAGCGGTTCCGCACCGCCAGTACCGTGTTCGGGGTTGGCATTTTGCTGGTGCTGGTGTATGCGCTGGGCTTCCGCCCCATCGACACCCCGCCGCAGACCTATAAAGCCCCCGACCTCCGGCAGGAGACGGGCGCTCTGCAGACGGCCGTTTCCACCGACCGCAAGACCCGGCTGGAGCTGGGGGAGTATCAGGGCGTGGACTGCATCCGCGCCAAGGACGGCCTGTTGTATGCCGCCGCATGGAACGGTGCTGCCCTGAAAAAGCGCACCAGCGACCTTGTGCGCACCGATGGCGGCCACGCTGCCGCCATCCTGAGCGTGGAGGGCGAGCTGACCGGCTTTGCCTTTGATGCCGCCGGGGATGTGTGGCTGACCCAGCTGACCACCGCCGGGGGCACCTTGTGCCGCGCTAAGCACGACAGCTGGGGCGCAGCGGTGGAGCAGGTGGTCACCCAGCTGGACGGTGCGCCGCTGGGGGCGGTATCTGCCGTGGAGGTAAGCCCGGCGGGCAAGGTATACTTTGCGGTGGCTGCGGCGGCAGGCGCGGAGAACGGGCTGGAAAGCGCCCTGCGCACCGAGCTGCTGGCGCACACCGCCACCGGCTGCGTGTATGTGTACGACCCCGCTGCCCGCACGGTGGAAAAGGTGCTGGGCGGGGTGGCAGGTGCTGCCGGTCTGGCGCTCAGCCCGGACGGCAGCACCCTGTATGTCTCCGACCTTGGCAGCCGCTGCATCTGGGCGGTGGACGCCGCTGCCCGGGAGCTGACCGCCGGGGGACGGGGCTGCACCGCTGCCTTTGCCGGTCTGCCGGGCTATCCCGGAGCGCTGGCTGTGGACACGGACGGCACGCTGTACATCAGCTACCGCTGGGCGCGCAGCAGCTGGCTGGAAAAGAACGCAGACAGCACCCTGCTGCGGGGCATTGCCCTGCGGGCGGGGCAGAATACGCAGGAGCGGCTGTTCCGGTGCACCGCAGACGCTCCCTGCGCCGAGGCGGTGAGCCTTGCAACAGGGGCTTGGGAGCAGACCTTTACCGGCCTTGTACAGGACAGCTGTGCGGCGGTGTGTCCGGTGGAAAGTAAAGTATATTTCGGTGCGGCAGGGGCAGACAGCCTGCTGGCTGCAAACCGATAAGTGAGGTGTTTTTTGTATGACCGAAGCATTTGCAAAACAGATCGAGGCCGAGGCACGGCAGGCAATGACCGAGCTGGTGGCTGCGGCAAAGCTGAAAAAGGGAGATGTGCTCGTGGTGGGCTGCTCCTCCAGTGAGATGGTGGGAGGTCACATCGGCAAGGATTCCAGCATAGAGGCTGCCCGGGCACTGTACGCGGGCGCTGCGCCGGTGTTGGCGGAAAAAGGCATCTGGCTGGCAGCCCAGTGCTGCGAGCACCTGAACCGCGCCCTTATCCTTGAGCGGGAAGCCGCAGAGAAGTACGGCTGGGAGGAAGTGTGCGTCGTGCCCCGTCCCCATGCGGGCGGCAGCTGGGCCACTACCTGCTGGAAAAACTTCAAAGACCCGGTGGCGGTGGAAGAGATCCGCGCCAACGCGGGCATGGATATCGGCGGCACCCTGATCGGGATGCATCTGAAGCGGGTGGCAGTGCCGGTGCGGCTGAGCCTTAATAAGATCGGCGAAGCAAACATTTTGTGTGCCTACACCCGCCCGAAGCTGATCGGCGGCGAGCGTGCCCGCTATACCGAGGAGGATTGAGCCAGATGGCAGAAAAAACGTTGGAAGAGATGCGGCAGGCCGTGACCGAGATCCGGGAAAAGATGGCAGCCGCCGCCCGGGAAGCCGGGCGCGACCCGGCAGCGGTGCAGCTGTGCGCTGCCTGCAAGACCCGCACGGCGCAGACCATTGCAGCCAGTGCCGCCCTGCCCATTGATGTGTTTGGCGAAAACCATGTGCAGGAGCTGTGCGCAAACTACGATGCCGGAGCTTACTGCGGTAAGCCCAGCCATTTTATCGGCCATTTGCAGACCAATAAGATCAAAAAGGTGCTGGGGCGGGCAAGCCTGATCCAAAGCGTAGACAGTGAGCATCTGCTGCTGGCCATCGAGAAGGAAGCCGCCAAGGCCGGTATCGTGCAGGATATCCTGCTGGAAGTGAACATCGGCGGGGAAGAGAGCAAGACCGGCGCTGCGCCGGAACTGCTCTGGCCGCTGCTGGATACCGCCGCCGCACAGGAGCATATCCGGGTCAAGGGTCTGATGGCCATCCCGCCCGTGAACGACGACGATGCCCAGAACCGCCGGTATCTGGCGCAGGTGTATCAGCTGTTCGTCCGGGCAGGGGAGCGGGGCTACCACAACGTGGAGATGCAGACCCTTTCCATGGGCATGAGCGGCGATTTTGAGAACGCTATCCGCGAGGGCGCTACCCTTGTGCGCATCGGTACCGCCATCTACGGCGCGCGGGATTACAGCAAAAAGTAACGATAAAAACGGAGGAACCATGCCGAAAACTAAGACCAACGACCCCGGGGCGCACCACGCAAGCAGCGGTGCGCTGATCCGGCGTTTTCTGCCGTATCTGGCAAACTATAAGATGGTGCTGTGCCTTGACCTGTTCTGCGCAGCACTGACCACCCTGTGCGATATCGTGCTGCCCAAGATCATGAGCACCATCACAAACTCCGCCATGGGGGTGGGCATCACCCTGACGGCGGGCATCGTGCTGAAGCTGGCGGCGCTCTACTTTGTGCTGCGCATCATCGACGGCGCAGCCAGCTACTATATGTCCAGCATCGGCCATATCATGGGCGTGCATATCGAAACGGACATGCGCCGGGATGCCTTTGACCATCTGCTGCAGCTGGATCACACCTACTACAACAACACCAAGGTGGGCACCATCATGGGGCGCATCACCAACGATTTGTTTGATGTGACCGAGTTCGCCCACCACTGCCCGGAGGAGTTTTTCATCGCGGGCATCAAGATTGTGGCGTCCTTTGTCATTTTGTGCCGCGCCAGCATCCCGCTGACCTTGGCAGTGTTTGCCTGTGTGCCGCTGATGGGCGTGGTGTCGGTGTACCTGAACGGCCGTCTGCGGGCGCGGTTTCGCCAGCAGCGCGTCCAGATCGGCGAGCTGAACTCCACCATCGAGGACAGTCTGCTGGGACAGGGCGTGGTCAAGGCCTTTGCCGCCGAGGACGAGGAGCGGGAAAAGTTTGCCAGGGGCAACCGCGCCTTTGAGCAGATCAAGACCCTTGGCTACTACGCCATGGGCGCCTTCAACACCTCCACCCGCCTGTTTGACGGGTTGATGTATCTGGTGGTCATTCTGGCGGGCGGGCTGTCGCTGGTGTACGGCAAGATCACCGCCGGCGACCTTGTGGCCTATATGCTCTACGTCACCACCCTTATCGCCACCATCCGGCGCATCGTGGAGTTTGCCGAGCAGTTCCAGCGCGGCATGACCGGCATCGAGCGCTTTGCCGAGATCATGGACACTCCGGTTGCCATCAAGGACGCACCGGACGCCGTGCCATTGCAGCCCGGCCCCGGCGAGATCCGGTTCGAGAAGGTGTGCTTTGAGTACCCGGACGATCACAACAAGGTGCTGCATGACGTCAGTCTGGACATCCGCGCCGGAGAGCGTCTGGCGCTGGTGGGAGCCTCCGGCGGCGGCAAAACTACCCTGTGCAACCTGATCCCCCGCTTTTACGAGGTGACCAGCGGCCGCATCCTCATTGACGGACAGGATATCCGCCGGGTCACCCTGAAGAGCCTGCGGCAGGATATCGGTATCGTGCAGCAGGACGTGTACCTGTTCAGCGGCACGGTGGCGCAGAACATCGCCTACGGCAAGCCCGGTGCTACCCGGCAGGAGATCGAAGCCGCCGCCCGTCTGGCGGGCGCGGAAAAGTTCATCCTTGCGCTGAAGGACGGCTACGACACCTATGTGGGCGAGCGCGGCGTCAAGCTGTCCGGCGGACAGAAGCAGCGCATCGCCATTGCCCGGGTATTCCTGAAGAACCCGCCCATCCTGATTCTGGACGAAGCCACCAGCGCACTGGACAACGAGAGTGAGATCCTTGTGGGACAGAGCCTTGAAAAGCTGGCTCATGGCCGCACCACCCTGACCATCGCCCACCGCCTGACCACCATCAAGGACTACGACCGTATCCTTGTGCTGGGCGAGGAGGGCATCGTGGAAGAGGGTACCCATGCCCAGCTGCTGGAAAAGCAGGGCGTCTACTACCGCCTGTGGAACCAGCTGCCCGCAGAGGATGGGGAATAAAAGCCCTTGAAATATAAAAAAGACACCCGAAAGGGTGTCTTTTTGTCTCTTGTCAAGGAAAGTGAACGGGTTTCATCTCTAGGTGCCCACCGATTCATCTTGTTTGGTGTTTTGCATCCACCGCACCAGCGCTTCGGCGTCCTGTTTGCCTTTGGCGTACATTTTTTCAAGGCAGGCGCGGTTCTTGGTCAGGGTGGACATTCCCTCGGTGCTGTCCGGGGCGATGATGCAGACAAGGCCCTGTCGCTCCAGCTCCCGCGCCCGCTGGACAGCCGTGTTGTACCGCCATGCCCGGCGGCGCAGCCCCTCGGCTGCAGCGGGGTAATGCGACTGCAGCAGGTGTGCCAGATGCTTGTCCCGGGCATCACTACTCACCAGCCCGATGGGCTTGGTCAGGATGAGAGCCACCCGGTCGCAGCCGTGGGCAAAGGCCCATTCCAGCGGGACGGGGTCGGCCAGGCCGCCATCAAAATAAGGCACGCCGTCGATGACGCAGGGCTGGTCGATGACCGGGATGCAGCAGGACGCCATGAGGACGCGGTAGTCGTCCGGGTGGAGGTCTGCCTTGGTGAAATACTGCGCCTCGCCGTTCTGTGCATTAGCGGCCACCACGCAGAGCTCTGCCGGGCTGCGGGCAAGCGCCGCGTAATCCAGCGGATTCTCGCCGCCTGCATTGCTGAGGGTGCCGTAGACATAGCCCAGATCGAGATAGGAGTGCTTGCGGATGAGGTTGTGCACGCTCATGTACTCCCTGCGGAAGGAGTATTCATCGTAAAAGGGCTTGTTCCGCCCATGCTGGCCTGCCAGATAGGACGCCATATTGGCGCTGCCCGCCGAAACGCCGATGCAGAGATCGAAGCGGAGGTCCTCCTCCAGGCAGCGGTCCAGCACGCCAGCGCCGTAAATGCCCCGCAGGCCGCCACCCACATCGATGACACCGTATTTCATGGTCTGTTCCTCCATCGTTTAATTCCATTTCCCTCCCAGTATAACGGGACGGCGGGAAATACTCATTGAGCAAACGGCGGGATCTGATGCAATTTGCGGCAGAAAGCAGGATCTGCCGCAATGGGGGCAAACAAAAACGGCCAGCGTATCATGTGCTCTGTGATATGTACCCCGCCTGTGGAACCAGCTGCCCGCAGAGGATGGGGAATAAAAGCGCCTGAAATACAAAAAAGACACCCGAAAGGGTGTCTTTTTTCTGTATGGGCCAGGCAGGACTTGAACCCGCGACCAAGCGGTTATGAGCCGCCAGCTCTGACCAGCTGAGCTACTGGCCCATATGGGTGCTGCATTGCTGCAACACGCACTAGTATAACAAAAACCGCGCAAAAAGGAAAGCATTTTCCGCAAAAATCATTTGGTGCGGTGGGCATCCAGCTTTTGCAGCATAAATTCGTCCAGCATGGCGGGCGGGAACAGCGGCTCCTTGTAGCCAAAAGCCTCCCGGATAAAGATCAAAGTTACCACGGTCTGGCGGCCGGGGTCCAGCCGCAGGGTGTACAAAGTGTCCAGCGGCTGCTGGCTGGGCTGGTGCAGCGTCAGGTGCAGCAGAAAGCTGCCGTCATTCTCCCGGCGGCACTCGTAGGCAAAGAGGTCGGTGTCGCTGCGGGAGTCCAGACGGTCAAAGCACTCGTCCAGCGCAAGGCCGGTGCGGAACTCGGACAGGCCGGCGGGGCCGTACTGGCTGCGGCGGGTTGTCTCCCGCCGGGAGAGCAGATACACGATTATGCCCAGCGCACAGGCTAAAAGACAGACGGAAACGACAGCGTTCATGGAAAGACCCTCCCCAAAAGAGTTTTCCTTATTGTAACACAACCTGCGGGGGTTTGTGCTATAATATTTACAATTCTTTTTTAAATTTTTCTGCAAGCCGGGCGCAAACGCCCGGGGGAGGGCTTCATGAAGCTTAAATTTACACGCAAGACCTGGTATTTCTTTTTGCTGGCTGCAGCGGCGGTGTCCATGCTGGGCGGCTTTGCCGTGCTGGGCGGGATGGATTTTTCCGGGCTGGAAATGATCGTGTTCTGCCTTACCGGCATCGCGGTGCTGTTTCTGGCGGCGCAAAAGGGCGCACCGGCAAGGGAAAAGCGCAACTACACCGGCGTGTTCGTGGTGCTGATGCTCAGCAAGCTGGGTGCCAGCGGCTGGGCAGGGGATATCTGCTCGGCGCTGGTGTGGCCTGCCTTGCTGGCGACTGAGTACGAGCGCGGCAGACCCATCCAGCGGCAGCTGCAGCTGGTGAGCGCCGCCGAGGTGCTGCGGCTGGTGTTCTGGATGCTGACCAAGTACGCGGGCATGAGCGGCCTTGCCTTCTGGACGAATATCCTGTTCGTGCTGCTGACCTGTGCCCGGGGCTGGGCGGGACTTACCCTGTATAAGATGCAGGAGGAGACCCTGTGACCCAGCGCCGCAGGACGTCTAAAGCCAAGGCGAAACGCCGCTTTGGGCGCAGAGCCTTTCTGGCCGGGGCGGGCGTTTCCGCCTGTGTTGCGGCGGGGTGGTACCTACGGCAGAAAAGCGATGCAGAAAAGACTGCCGCTTCCGGGCAGGATACGCCCCCGGCACCAAACCCTGCCCTGCCCGCCGGGGAGTGGCGGGCGGTGTGGGGGAGCTATCTGGACTGGGCGCTGCTGGATTTCTCCACCGCAGACACCTTCCGCGCCGGGGCGGCGCAGCTGTTGGATAACTGCGCCGGGCTGGGACTGAACACCGTGCTGGCGCAGGTGCGCCCCTTCGGGGATGCGCTGTACCGCAGCAGTTTGTTCCCGTGGAGTCATCTGTGCACCGGGGTGCAGGGCAAAGACCCCGGCTTTGACCCGCTGGATGTCTTTCTGACCGAGGCGCACCGCCGGGGCATCGGGGTGGAGGCGTGGGTCAACCCCTACCGTCTGCGCTCCTCGGCAGCAATGCCACCGAATCTGGCGGAGAATAATCTGGCAAACACCCACCCGGACTGGCTGTGCACCGCCGGGGAGGGGCTGTACCTGAACCCCGCCGTGCCTGCCGCCGCAGACTATGTGGTGCAGGGGGTGGCAGAGCTTTTGCAGAACTACCCGGTGGACGGCATCCACTTTGACGATTACTTTTACCCCACCACCGATGCCGCCGTGGACGCGGTGCAGTTTGCGGCAAGCGGCGCAGCCGACCTTGCCGCGTGGCGGCGGCAGAACGTTACCGCGCTGGTGGCGAAAGTGTACCGCACTGTGAAGGCGGCAGACCCGACCTTGCGGTTCGGCATCAGTCCGCAGGGCAACCCGGACAACGACCTTGACCAGCAGTACAGCGATGTGACCGCGTGGCTGGCGGCAGGCGGGGAGGAAAAGGTCATCGACTACCTCTGCCCGCAGGTGTACTGGGGCTACGGCTTTACCCTGCACTCCGGCAGCACCCGCTTTGCCTTTGAAAACATCGTCCCGGCGTGGCTTGCCTACCCCCGGGCGGGGGATGTGGCGCTGTACTTCGGGCTGGGTGCGTACCGGGTGGGCACCGGGGATGGCGGCGCGAACCCAGACAGCGTATCCGGCTGGAGCACCGGCAGCGCGCTGGCGGCACAGGTAAAGGACTTACGGCAGCAGGCGGCGGGCGGCTGGGCACTGTACCGCTACGGCAGTCTGTTCGGGGCGGAGGCTCCCGCGCTGGCCGAGGCCGAGTGCGCGGCGCTGCGGGCGCTGAATGGGTGAAAATTTGTGCAGAAACAGGCGGCAAACCGCACAAAATAAATACAGATATCTTGTGCAGAGCGGCAAAATGCGGTATACTTAACTTGTATCTGCCCGTTGGCAGAGACGCACGAAAAAGAAAAGTTTCTTTGTTTCTATGAGGAAAGCTATGAAGATGAAAAAACAGCTTTTGGCACTGCTGCTGGCGGCGGTGATGGTGCTTAGCCTGACCGGCTGCAAGGAGACCCTGAAAAAGGTGGCGCAGAAGGTGACAGGCCACTCCGAGGAAGTACAGGAGGAGGACACCACCCGCTGGGCAGAAGCCACCACCGACCCGCTGATCATTCAGGGCATTGCGGACGCCTCGGCAAAGTATGCCACCGCCACCGCAGACGGCTGCCTGTATGCGGTATTCAACGGCATCTGGAGCCGCAACACCGGCTACTTTACCGTACCGGGCGGCAGTTTGAACATCATGGCCTGCGGCACCGCCGAGGGCACCCAGAAGTTCAAGGTGGCACTGTGGAAAAAGGTGGACGGCGGCGCAGCGTATGTGCCGGACAGCACCTACTACTTCAAGACCGATGGCACCGACTACCGCTGCACCATTTCCGGGCTGGACCCGGCGGCGCAGTACCGCGTGACCATCTCGTATGATTCCAGCCGGTACTACCTGTACGGCCTGATGAAGGTGGAGGGCATTGCCGGATGACGAACCAGACGAAAAATTCAATGCTGCTGATGCTGTGCGCCCTGATCTGGGGCACAGCCTTTGTGGCGCAGAGCGCCGGCTCCGGCATGGGCGCGTTCTCCTTTCTGGCGGGGCGCAGCTGGATGGCGGTGCTGGTGCTGATCCCCACAGTCAAGGCGTTTGACGCCTTGCACCACCGGCAGGGCAGGCCGGACGGCAAGCCCAAGAGTTCTGCCGAGCGTAAGCAGCTGCTGAAAGCCGGGCTTGTGTGCGGTACGCTGCTGTTTTTGGCCAGTGCGGCGCAGCAGCTGGGCATCACGCTGGACCCCTCCACCGCAAAGGCGGGCTTCCTGACCGCCATGTATGTGGTGCTGGTGCCGGTGTTCGGCCTGTTTCTGGGGCGCAAGGGCAGCGCGCAGCTGTGGGTGAGCATGGCTATTGCCGTGGTGGGGCTGTATCTGCTGTGCATGAAGGACGGCTTTGGCAGCATCCAGAGCAGCGATGGGCTGCTGCTTTTGTGTGCGGTGCTGTTCAGCTTCCAGATCATGGCGGTGGATCATTTCTCCCCGCAGATGGACGGCGTGCGCCTGAGCCTTGTGGAGTTTTTTGTGGTGTCGGTGGAAAGCACCGTGGCGGCGTTTTTGTTCGAGCAGCCTGCCATGGCAGAGTTTGTCACCTACGCCGGGCCTATCCTGTACTGCGGCGTGATGTCCAGCGGCGTGGCCTACACCCTGCAGATCTTAGGTCAGCGGGACCTGAACCCCGCGGTGGCCAGCCTGATCATGTGTCTGGAAAGCGTATTCAGCGCTCTGGGCGGCTGGCTGCTGCTGCACCAGAACCTTTCCTTCCGGGAATCTACCGGCTGCGTGCTGCTGTTTGCCGCCGTGGTGCTGGCGCAGCTGCCCCTTGGCCGCCTGATGCGGAGCAAGGCCTGAGATGCCGGCAAAGCCGTGCGCCCAGCTGCGCAGCGTGGAGGGCATCCAGTACGAGCTGGTGCGCAAAAAGGTAAAGCAGCTGCATCTGCGGGTGCGCAGCAACGGCACCGTGATGGTAAGCATCCCTTTGACGGCCAGTCTGGAGCAGGCTGACCGTTTTGTGCTGCAAAACGCCCAGTGGATCCGGGATACCCGGGTGAAGAACATCACGAAGCTCAACAGGGACAACGCCGACCTGCCGGATAAAGCCACGGCACTGGCCTACTTTACCGCCATGAGCGATAAGGTTTACCCGGCCTTTGCCGGGGTGCTTGGCGGGCAGAAGCCCATCCTGAAGGTGCGCAGCATGACAAGCTGCTGGGGCGTGTGCTGCCCAGCTAAGCGGCAGATCACCTTTGCCTTGCAGCTGTATAACCAGCCCCCTGCGGCGCAGATCTATGTGGTAGTACACGAGTACTGCCACTTTTTGCAGTTGAACCACAGCCCGGCCTTCTGGGCAGAGGTGGAAAAGCTGCTGCCGGACTGGAAAGCCCGGCGGGAGCTGCTGAAAAGATAATCTATCTGTCTCTTATACACATCTGACGCTGCCGACGAATAGCC
>ERZ1026963.1128-NODE-1128-length-12107-cov-5.455111_pt1 | contig 12107 bp, 8 predicted proteins | sample MGYA00519566_ERZ1026963 | MGnify/ENA primary metagenome ERZ1026963 (study PRJEB26926, sample SAMN06164512) | human gut metagenome | biome: ENVO:00009003; feature: ENVO:2100002; material: ENVO:00002003 | host: Homo sapiens | place: USA | collected 2012 ... | reverse complement strand
AGATGTAGCTCCGTCTCGTGGGCTCGGAGATGTGTATAAGAGACAGTCTTCATACCGTGCAGAGAAGTGACCGATACAGAGCTTTTTGACTTGGCTGTCCCGTGCGAGTGTGGCTGCCTGCCGGGCTGTGGTATGGAATGTTTCTTGTGCTCGTGCCAGGTCTTCGTGCAAGAATGTGGCTTCGTGAAATAACAAATCTGCTTTCCGGATGTACTGGGTAAGTTCAGGCAGATAACATGTGTCCGAGCAATAGGCAAAAGAACGTGGAGGGGCCGATGGTTCGGTAAGCCGATGGTTCGGGACGAGTGTACCGTCTTCCGTAGTCCAGTCCATTCCGTTTTTAATATTATTGATTTCACAGATTGGGATACGGTAAAAATCGATCATGTCGCGTCGGATGTGTGGCAAGGTAGCTTTCTCCTGAAACAGAAAACCGCAGCATTCGATACGGTGGCGCAGGGGAATGGAGTAAATGGAAACGGAGCGGTCTTCGTGAATCAAAGCATGGCGCGAGGTATCTACGGGGTAAAACTCAACACGGAAATCCAGTCCCTTACAAAAAAAGTCCAGCAGGCTTTGCAATATGGGACCGAATGCCGCCGGGGCATGTACATATAGAGGGGCCGTACGTCCTAATAAGCCAAAAGTAGAGATGAGACCTATTAAACCGAAACAGTGGTCGCCGTGCAGGTGGGAGATGAATACATGGTTCAGTCGAGAGAATTTAAGCCGTGAGCGCCTCATTTGGAGTTGGGCGCCTTCGCCGCAATCAATCATATATAACTTTTCGCGGATGTTAATGACCTGTGAAGTGGCGAAGTGCCGTGTGGTAGGTAGTGCAGACCCGCATCCCAATATTGTCAGTTCAAACTTTTCCATGCCTTTCGGATATGAGTTACGTTGTACAAAAATACATAAAAAAAGGGCGATGAGAAATAATCATCGCCCTTTCTTTCGTATTTTTTCCTGTTTAGGAATATGGTTTATTCGCCTTTTTCCATTTGGGCTTTCAATGCAGCCAATGCATCGATGTCACCCAAAGTGGTAGCAGCAGCTTGGTTTTGAATTACCGGAGCTTCTTCTTTCTTAGCGCCCTTCTTGGCGTTGCTCGTATTCTTCTTGGCTTCTTTAGCTTCAGCGCGCTGTGCATCTTCGTAGATACGGCTGTGAGACAAGATGATACGTTTGCTTTCCTTGTTAAACTCAATTACCTTGAACTGCAATTTTTCGTTCAGTTGAGCCTGACTGCCGTCTTCTTTTACCAGATGTTTCGGAGTAGCAAAGCCTTCTACACCATATTCCAATTGGATTACGGCACCTTTGTCCAACATCTCGACGATAGTACCTTCGTGAATAGAGTTCACCGTGAATACGGTTTCAAACACATCCCAGGGGTTCTCTTCAAGTTGCTTGTGCCCCAAGCTCAAACGACGGTTTTCTTTGTCGATTTCCAATACCTGAACCTCGATTTCTGCGCCAATCTGCGTGAATTCAGACGGATGTTTGATCTTCTTGGTCCAAGAAAGGTCGGAGATATGAATCAAGCCGTCTACGCCTTCTTCTATCTCAACGAATACGCCGAAGTTCGTAAAGTTGCGTACTTTGGCCGTATGTTTGGAACCCACGGGGTATTTCTCTTCGATGTTTTCCCAAGGATCGGCTTTCAATTGCTTGATACCCAAAGACATTTTACGTTCTTCACGATCCAAGGTCAGAATGACAGCTTCTACTTCGTCACCTACCTTCATGAAGTCCTGTGCGGAACGCAAGTGCTGGCTCCAGGACATTTCTGATACGTGGATCAAGCCTTCTACGCCCGGAGCGATTTCGATGAATGCACCGTAATCGGCCATCACGACAACTTTGCCTTTTACTTTGTCACCTACTTTCAAGTTCGGATCCAAAGCGTCCCAAGGATGCGGAGTCAGTTGTTTCAGACCTAATGCGATACGCTTCTTCTCGTCGTCGAAGTCAAGGATAACCACATTGATCTTCTGGTCAAGCTGTACCACTTCTTTCGGGTCGCTCACACGTCCCCAAGAGAGGTCGGTGATGTGAATCAAACCGTCTACGCCGCCCAAGTCGATGAAGACGCCGTAAGAGGTGATATTCTTAACGGTACCCTCGAGTACCTGTCCTTTTTCAAGCTTGCTGATGATTTCTTTTTTCTGTTGTTCCAATTCGGCTTCGATAAGAGCCTTGTGCGAAACAACGACATTCTTGAATTCCTGGTTGATTTTAACGACCTTGAATTCCATAGTCTTTCCTACGAATACATCGTAGTCGCGGATAGGTTTCACATCGATTTGTGAACCCGGCAAGAAAGCTTCAATACCGAATACGTCCACAATCATACCGCCTTTCGTACGGCATTTGATGTAACCCTTGATGATCTCTTCATTTTCGAGAGCTTCGTTCACACGATCCCAAGAACGGGTAGCGCGTGCCTTCTTGTGAGAAAGGATGAGCTGTCCTTTTTTGTCCTCTTGGTTTTCAATGTAAACTTCTACTTTGTCTCCGACCTTCAAATCGGGATTGTAGCGGAATTCGCTCATCGGGATGATACCGTCTGACTTGAAGCCGATGTTTACCACCACTTCACGCTTGTTCATCGCGATAACCGTACCGTCAACCACTTCGTGGTCATTTACTTTGTTTAAAGAGCCTTCGTAGGCCTTTTCCTGAGCTTCGCGGCTCTCGTTCACCTGAGTGTCACCGCTTTCATAAGCATTCCAGTCGAAGTCTGCCAACGGTGCTACGTTCTTTAATTCTGCCATTTAATTAATTGAAAATAATAAAATTATAATGTTAGACATTATGTTGTTTATAATCGGGCGCAAAGTTACGATAAAAGGTATAATTATGCAATTAAAAAGGCAAGAAAATGAATGTATTTCTTGTTTTTGTTTGTATCTTTGCAGCGTCATTTATAATCATCTAACATGGGAAAGATTAATTGTATAGGTATTTTGACTTCCGGAGGAGATGCTCCGGGAATGAATGCCGCTATTCGTGCCGTTACGCGCGCCGGGATAGCAGCCGGTTTGAAGGTAAAAGGTATATATCGTGGTTATGAAGGTTTGATTAACAACGAAATTCAGGATTTTACGACGGAGAATGTGAGCAATATCATCCAAAGAGGAGGAACGATTCTGAAGACGGCTCGCAGCAAGGAATTTCTTACGCCGGAGGGGCGTAAAAAGGCCTATGATAATATGGTGGAACAGGGGATTGACGCCTTGATTATCATAGGAGGTAACGGTTCGCTTGAGGGAGCGCGCATTTTTGCAGAGGAGTTCGATGTGCCCTGCATCGGTCTGCCCGGTACCATCGACAATGACCTGAGCGGAACGGATTCCACAATCGGTTACGACACGACGCTGAATACCATTGTGCAGTGTGTAGACAAGATTCGTGATACCGCGACTTCACACGAACGTATATTCTTCATCGAAGTGATGGGGCGCGACGCCGGTTTCCTGGCGCAGAACAGTGCGATAGCGAGCGGGGCGGAAGCTGCCATCATTCCCGAAGACTCTTCCAATGCCGACCAGTTGGAACAGTTCATCAGCCGGGGTATCCGCAAGAGCAAGAGTTCCAGTATGGTCATCGTGTCCGAAAGCCCCAAGTGTGGTGCCATGTATTATGCCGACCGGGTGAAGAAAGAATATCCCGAGTTCGACGTGCGCGTGTCTATTCTCGGGCATTTGCAGCGTGGCGGTTCTCCGAGTGCTTACGACCGTATTTTGGCTTCCCGTCTGGGGGTAGGCGCCATTACGGCTTTGCGCGAAGGGCAGCGTAACGTGATGATAGGCATCAAGAATGACGAAGTGGTGTACGTGCCGTTCTGCAATGCCATCAAGAGCGACAAGCCGGTGAAGAAAGAGTTGATAAATGTATTGGGTATTTTGTCCATTTAAGGAAGGGGCAAAGTCCTATTATAATAAGGTGTAACGGGAGCAAGGTCGGTAAGACCGGCTCCCGTTGTTCTTTTGAAAGGCTCATTCTTCTTTCATCGTTTCAAAAAAGCGGTGGATGGTGTCCCGGTTCACCGCTTTCAGTATGGCTGAGCCGTCGCCGATAACCACCGTGTCGAAGAGGAAAGACAAACTGTTGAAGCCGGACGGGTCTTTGCTGATGCACCGGTTGTAATAGTCCGATGCGTTTCTGCCGTTCGGGTCTTCGGGCCGTCCTTTTATGTTTCCCAGATAATAGTTCCCGTCGAACGTGTTACGGGTGGAGCGGTTCAGGCGAATCTCCGATTCCTGCGGGACGAAGAATACATTTTCCCGGAATACGGTAGAATCCGCATAGCCGTCCCACGCATCGGATGTGATGATACTGCGGTCTATGAATGGCTCCGTCTTGGGATTGACATGCAAGAGGTTTCGTCTGACCAACGTGTTCTTGCAAGGACCGGCTATGTGGATATTGGCGGAAAAAATGCCGCTGCGGGTCGCACGCGGACGGATGGCATCATTGATGCTGACGTTGTATTGTACCACGCTGCCTTGGTTGCCTGCACCGGGGTCTGTACCTGAATTACAAATCAGGACCAGTCCGCCGTCGTTGTCGTGGCTGTAGTTATATTGTATGGTCGTGTTACGGCAGTTGTAATCCGAGTCGAATCCTTGTGCGTCCCACGGAGCCTTATGGTCGCTCACTTCGTTGAATTGTATCACGGTGTTGTCGCAACTCCAAGGCCACAGGCCGGCTGCCGCCTCGCTGTGGGGCAACGTGCCCGGGCAGTTGCGCATCAGGTTGTATTCTATCAAGGCACCGTCGCATCCGATGGGGACAATACCGTCGCCCGGGACTTCCTCTATCAGGTTTTTGCGTATGACGGTACGGGTATTGGGATGCCAATGTTCGCGGTTGCTGTAACCGGACCAGATGATGCCGTTTCGTTCACACTTCCGGATGACGCAGTCTTCCACCCGTAATCCGTCGAACGTCGAGGGCGTATCTTTACCCCGGTTGACAATAAGTATGCCCGAACCTCCCCCTTTCTGTTTGATCAGGCTGCCGTTCACGTCGTGGATATGGAGTGCCCGGAGCACGATGTCGTGCGACACGCCGTAATCTTCGCAGAGCACTTTCACGCCCGTGCGGTTCGCCATCCTTTGCTTTCCCGTGTTCACGACTTCCAGATTCTCCAAAGTGAGATAGTCGGAGTTGCGTACCAAGACCGTGTACAGCGACGAGTCCGGAGCCTGAATACAAGGTTTTCTGCCTGTGCCGTAAGCGCCGATTACGACCGGACGGCCTGCCTTCCCTTCGGCCGACACTTCCAGCAGTCCGTTGAACGAGGAGTTTCTGCGCAATAATAAGGAATCACCGGCACGCAACTGTAACTCTTTCGTCCGCAACAGGCTTTTCCAAGCCGTCTTTTCGCTTTTGCCGTCGGCGCGGTCGTCGCCGTTTTGCGCGTCTACATAATAGTTTTGTCCTCCGCGTGGTTTGGACTTGGCATGGGCGGGGACGAAAATGTTTCCGCCCAGCCCCAAGAAGATAAGAAGGAATAAAGTTTTCATTATATAAAAGGTTAAGGAACATTCGTAACCATACGGGTCATTTCAGCCATGTGGCCCGTTTCCACACATATTCCAACGGGCCGTGGTCGTGGTGTTTCATCCACCATTTGCAGAAAGAGAACTGCAGGATGAAGAACGCCATTCCGGCCAACAGGCTGGCCGTGATGCCCAAATCGTCGTGCAGGGAAAAGCCCCAGTTGTAATAGAGCATAGCTCCGGCCATGCTTTGGGTGATGTAGTTCGTCAGGCTCATTTTGCCGTATGGGATGATTTTGCTCATGAACGGTTGCATCCGGGTACGGTAAAAGGCCATCAGCCCGCCCGAGACCAATACCAGCATGAAAGCGAATTTATACAAAGAACTTACCACAAGGCTCAGCGGGGTCAGCACGGACGGATTGCTGATGAAGTCCGGCAACATGTTGCCAAGCCCGTACAGCGGGAAAAATGCGACCAAGGCTCCGCAGAGTATCTTGTTCCACACTTTCAGGTTTTCTTTCAGGAACAAGCCCCGTCGGCCGATGAGCAGCCCGAATAGGAACAAGGCCGCCGTCTGGAACACACGTCCGTTGTCCCAGGCCCAAGCCAGGCTAGCCAGTTGTCCCTCCCAAAGGTTCACGCGTACGGTTTCCCAAAACGTGCCGCCCTGTTGTACGGCGAAAGTTTGTGCCCACAAATGCCCGGTGGGTACGGCCGGAGTGACGAATGCCGGGTCGCAGGCCGCCCGGATGGCGTAGTATAAGGGTAGGGGTTGGATAAGCAGGACGCAGGCCAGTACCAGCAGCCATTTGTCTTTCAGGCGGCAGGTGAGCGGAAGGATGAAGCCCACTAAAGAGTAGAGCACCAATACCTCCGCCGTAAAGAACGAGGCGTTCAGGTTGCCGAAAAGGAAAAGCAGGAAGAGCCGCCAGCAAAACCGTCCCCTGAAGTCTTTTCCGCGCAGCCGTTGGTTGTCGTATTGGATGAAAAAGCTGAAACCGAAGAGCAATGCGAAAACGGCGTATGCTTTTCCGCCGAAGAGGAAGAACATGCCGTCCCAGATGGCTTTGTCACTGAAGTCCAACCACTCGCTTTGTCCCGCAGTGTCGGGGTAGGAGTAGAAATTGAAATGTTCGATGGAGTGCAACAGAATGATGCCCATTACGGCTATTCCGCGTAATACGTCAGCCACGTCCACGCGTGGATGTTTCGTCATGGTGGTGTTTTGCATGTTTTTTTTCCTTTTGTTTGTTTCGTGGTTGCAAAAATAGGGATTTTTTTCATCTATACCAACAAAAATTATTCTGCGGAGATTTGAAAATCGTTTGCCGCAGATTGAAATCTCTCTTTCAGCCCAACGAAAAATTATTCGGCTGAGAAAAATCGGGAAAATGGGGCGGAAATGCTTCCATATGGCAGTTGCGTCAATTCCTTTTTAAGGAATACCGTTTTAAATAGTCCATTCCATCTGTCTTTGCCGTGCGGATAAAACATCTGAAAACTATCATTTTGCACGGCGTTACGGGAATGTATAATCAAAATGAATGTTTAAGCATCCGTTGGGGTGAAGGCAAAAAGGTGCGGATGACTGCCCTATGGTGCAGGGCAACCATCCGCGTGGAACGTCCGTTTGCGGGAAAATCCCGGACGGGGGTTAGCAATACATATTCACGATGGCCTCGTAGAGTTCCTGCTTACCGCTGGTCTGGGCCGGTTCGCCTTGGGTTTTGGCGTATGCCACTACGTCTTCGAGCGAAAGCTTACCTTCTTCGAACTCCTTGCCCTTGCCGGTATCGAAGCTGGCATAACGGTCGGTTACCATTTGTTTGATGGGTGATTTCTCCAACAGTTCGGCGGCGTTCTCCAAGGCACGTGCCATGGCATCCATACCGGCGATGTGGGCGATGAAGATGTCTTCCAAGTCGGTAGAGTTACGACGGGTCTTGGCGTCGAAGTTCGTACCGCCGTTACCAAAGCCGCCGTTGCGGATGATTTGCATCATGGCTTGGATGAGTTCGTAGTTGTCGATGGGGAACTGGTCGGTATCCCATCCGTTCTGGTAGTCACCACGGTTGGCGTCAATGGAACCCAACATGCCTGCGTCTACGGCGCAAGCCAGTTCGTGTTCGAACGTGTGCCCGGCCAATGTGGCATGGTTCACCTCGATGTTCACCTTGAAGTCCTTCTCCAAGCCGTGTGCACGCAAGAAACCGATAACCGTTTCCGTGTCCACATCGTACTGGTGCTTGGTCGGTTCCATCGGTTTCGGCTCGATGAGGAACGTGCCTTTGAAGCCTTTGGCGCGGGCGTAGTCGCGGGCGGCCTTCAGCATCTGTGCCAGATGTTCCTTTTCACGCTTCATGTCGGTGTTCAGCAAGCTCATGTAGCCTTCGCGTCCGCCCCAGAACACGTAGTTGCTTCCGCCCAGTTCGATGGTGGCGTCGATGGCGTTCTTGATTTGTACGGCTGCGCGTGCCACCACGTTGAAATCCGGGTTGGTGGCTGCACCGTTCATATAGCGTTCGTGTCCGAATACGTTGGCCGTACCCCAAAGGTTCTTGATGCCCGTAGCCTGCATCTTTTCCTTGATATAAGCCACGATGGCCTTCATGTTGGCTTCATATTCCTCGATGGAATTGCCTTCGGAGATGAGGTCCACGTCGTGGAAGCAGAAATATTCGATACCCAGTTTCTCCATGATTTCAAAACCGGCGTCAGCCTTCTGTTTGGCAACGGTCAGGGCATCGGCGCCCTGGTTCCAGGGGAACGTCTTCGTGCCGCCACCGAACTGGTCGCCGCCTTCTGCGCAAAGGGTGTGCCACCAAGCCATGGCAAATTTCAACCAGTCTTTCATCTTCTTACCCATGATGACCTTTTCGGCATCATAATAGCGGTATGCCAATGGGTTTTTGCTCTCTTTTCCTTCGAATTTAATCTTTCCGATACTCGGAAAATACTCTTTCTGTGCCATAATTTTCTTCGTTTAAAATAAGGTTTATGAAAATAATTTTGAATTTAATGGATTTGTTCGATGCTTCGGAGTACGTTTAACCAACGTTGGTAAGCCTCTTCGTAGGCCGGTTGCAAGGCGGTATCCGGATCGATGACCTTCAGCCGTTCGAGCGAGGAGAACGCTTCGCGGTTGTCTTTATAGATACCTGCGCCTATGCCCGCTCCTTTGGCCGCACCTACGGAGCCGTCTGTCTCATACAGCTCGATGATGGCACCCGTCACTCCTGCCAATGTGTTGCGGAAGAGGGGGCTGAGGAACATATTGGCTTGTCCGGCGTGGATTTTGTTCACATCCATGCCCATGCCTTTCATCACGTCGATGCCGTAGCGGAAAGAGAAGACAATGCCTTCCTGGGCGGCGCGCACGATGTGGTTGCGGCCATGGATATTGAAATTGATACCATGCACGGCGCAGCCCGTTTCCTTGTTTTGCATGACACGTTCGGCTCCGTTGCCGAAAGGAATGATGCTGAGGCCTTCGCTGCCCACGGGCACGTTCTCGGCCATGCGGTTCATCTCTTCGTAGCTGCATCCTTCGGGTACGACATTACGGCGCACCCATGAATTCAGGATACCGGTGCCGTTGATGCAAAGCAATACGCCGAGGCGCGTCTGTTCCGTGGCGGGGAATGCCGCGCGGTTGTAAGTCCCTGCGGCGTGGTTGACGTGGGCGAAAGTGTTGACACGCGAGAGCGGGTCGTAATTCACCGTTCCGTTCACGCCATACACTACGCCCGAAGTGCCGGCCGTAGAAGCGATTTCACCGGGATTGAACACGTTGAGCGAAAGGGCATTGTTTGGTTGGTCGCCCGCACGGTAAGTCACGGGTATGCCGGCCTTGATGCCTAACTCTTCGGCTACGGTCTCCGTCACCCGTCCCTGTTCGCTGAAGGTGGGGCGTATTTCGGGAATCAGGTCCATGCTGAAGCCGTAGTATTCCATCAGCTCCTTGCAGACGCAGTTGTGCTTGAAGTCCCAGAACATGCCTTCCGAGAGCCCGGAGACGGTGGTGCACGCCGTACCCGTCAGCCTCATGGCAATGTAGTCGCCGGGCAGCATGACCTTGTCTATTTTCTCATATACCTCCGGTTCGTGTTCCTTCACCCATGCCAGTTTGCTGGCGGTGAAGTTGCCCGGTGAGTTCAGCAGGTGGCTCAGGCAAAAGTCTGCGCCCAACGTTTCCATGGCTTTTTGCCCGTAGGGAACAGCCCGGGAGTCGCACCAAATGATGGCCGGGCGCAGGGCTTTTTGTGTGCGGTCTACACATACCAAGCCGTGCATCTGGTAACTGATACCGATGGCGGCCAACCCTTCTTTCAGGGCAGATACCGGCCGGCCGGCCTTTTCGGCGGCAGCGGCCATGGCTTCGGCCGTGGCACTTTTCAGGTAGTTCCACCACGATTCGGGTTCTTGTTCCGCCCACCCGGCCTTCAGGCTCAGGATGGGAGCTTCCTGCTTGGGGTAAAAGGCTGTGCTCAACGTCTTTCCGGTTTGCGCGTCCACCACACAAGCCTTGACCGAAGAGCTGCCTATGTCATATCCTATCAAATACATAACAACAGATGTGTTTTTGTTTAACGGTATTGTTGATAGGTGCAAATATAAGTGAGTTTTCCCGTCGGCGGTTCGTCCGGAGGTTAAAAAAATCTTGTGTCGGGACGGGAAAAGCGGTTTTTCTGATTTATATCAGATTTATAGGCTTCGGGCGTTTTGTACTTGAATGAAAAAACCGTATCTTCGTCATACGGATTGTAAAGATGCAGAGCTGGATATGGAAAAGGGTTTGACCGCAGACAAGATACCGTCTTTTGCCACATTGTCCGACGAGGAACGCCGGGCGTTGTCGGATATTCTGGTCGTGCAGAAAGTCCGGAAGAAACAGATGGTAGTGAAAGACGGGCAGGTATGTCATTACATGTTTTATGTGTGCAAAGGATTGTTGCGCCAGTTCTATTTCAAAAACGGGCGTGAAATCACGGAGCATTTCACTTGCGAGGGCAACATCGCCTATTGTATAGAAAGCATTTTCAAGAACAAACCGTCGCACTTGATGATGGAAGCATTGGAAAACAGCGAGTTGTGCCTTATACCGTACGCCGGTCTGGTGGAGCTTTCCTTATTATATAAAGGTATAGCCGAATGGTTGCGTCATTTTCTGGAAAACAATCTGATTCTGCATCAGGTGAAAGCCGATTCATGGCGTTTCGAATCGGCCCGCGAACGCTACGAACGCTTTTTGAGAGAATTCCCTACGGTGGCAGGCAGGGCCTCGGTCAACGACATGGCGTCTTACCTGCTGATGACTCCCGAGTCGTTGAGCCGAGTACGTTCGGCGGTGTCGAATGTGGCAGGGAAGAAATCGGGTTATATTCAAAAAATAGAAGAAGAATGAAAAGAACATTTGAAGAGGCGTTGGAGCATCGCCGTAGTTATTACTCCATAGGAAGCAGTTCGCCCGTGTCGGACGAAGAGCTCATACGTGTGGTCCGTCAGGCAGTGAAACACGTTCCGTCGGCATTCAACTCACAATCGACGAGAATCGTGTTGTTGTTGGGCGACGAGCACAAAAAACTTTGGGATATCGTGAAAGATACCTTGAAAGCGCGTATTCTGGCCGAGGCTTTTGTCAAGACGGAGGCTAAGATTGACGGTTGTTTTGCCAGTGGCCACGGTACGGTGTTATATTTTGAAGACATGTCTGTGGTAAGAGGGTTGCAGGATGCTTTTCCTTCTTACAAGGATAATTTTCCGACGTGGGCCCAACATACTTCTGCAATGCACCAGTTTGCCATTTGGGCGATGTTGGAAGAACGGGGATTGGGAGCTTCCCTTCAACATTATAATCCTTTGATAGACGAGGAAGTCCGCCGTACATGGGAGTTGCCTGAAGATTGGATGCTGATAGCGGAAATGCCTTTCGGGGTCCCGACCGGTGAACCGGGAGACAAGGATTTTGGAGACGTGGACAAGCGCATGAAGGTTTTCCGCTGAGGAGGCCTTCTACAGCGGTCTGTAATTTACCATAATCGTTGTTTTCCATCTACCATTTCAAAGATTCGTTCATCATTTCCACGTGAATGGTTACGAAGATAGAGTAATGCTCCTTCGGGAGCATTATAATTCATGGAGGTATATGGATTGCCATCGAATAGGTTTGGGAATTGGTTGACAAAATCGCAGGATATGATACCCTTGGGACTTATGAGTCTGCCCTGCAAGGATAGGCTGTCGTATGTTGTTTCGTACAAAGCCAACTCGGCTATGTGGCAATAACACTTTTCCGGTCCGTAGTATCGGATGTAGCGGTAAGTTTTCTTTGTCGGAAGGTATGCTGTATTGTGTGTACAGGCGCTGTGTTATTCTCTTTCTATCAGCCCTTCGTCTTCCAGAATCTTCTTGTATTGCAAATAATCGTATAGTTTCTGTTCCCAAATCTTCGGGTCATCTTCGTTCTCATCCGGAGAGGGTACAGTACACTCCTTTTCCCGTATGACGTGCGATGGGGCATCAACTTCTTCAGGTGTGATTTCTATGACTTCTGTCTCTTATACACATCTGACGCTGCCGACGAATAGCCTTGTG
>ERZ1026963.1116-NODE-1116-length-12285-cov-5.437694_pt1 | contig 12285 bp, 8 predicted proteins | sample MGYA00519566_ERZ1026963 | MGnify/ENA primary metagenome ERZ1026963 (study PRJEB26926, sample SAMN06164512) | human gut metagenome | biome: ENVO:00009003; feature: ENVO:2100002; material: ENVO:00002003 | host: Homo sapiens | place: USA | collected 2012 ... | reverse complement strand
GAGACAGGGGCTACATTATAGATAGCACTGATTTCATGTTCCAGTGCATGGGATGCCCAGTCTTCCTCACGCCCTACCCCACAAGTTCCGTTATGCGCCACAGTGCCGCACCACATAATGTTGGCACGCGCGGCATAGTTGTCCGGTTGCTGTTTCACCCGGTAAGCTTCTTTAATGATAGCTGTCAAGGTGCCTTCACAAAGCCGGTCGCTGATTTCCACATCCGGTGTATTCGTGAAGTAACGCTCCATGATGTGGGCCATCATGTCGGCAATGCCACAAGCCGTCTGATAAGCCGGGAGGGTGTAGGTCAGTTCAGGATTCATGATGGAAAATACGGGACGCAAATGCTCGGGGGCACAGAGACCCAGTTTTTGGAGTGTCTCTGTCTTGGTAATTACCGTATTGCCCGAACCCTCGCTTCCGGCAGCCGGGATAGTCAGCACCACGGCTACTTTCAACGCTTTCTCCACCTTGGCACGACCGATAAAGAAATCCCAGAAGTCCCCATCATAGAGGGCTCCGGCAGCAATGGCCTTTGCCGTATCTATGACCGAACCACCTCCCACAGGAAGCATCATATCCACCTGCTCACGACGGCAAAGCTGAATACCTTCGTACACCTTACCGTCAATGGGATTGGGCTGGACACCTCCCATTTCGCAATAAGCCACACCGGCTTCCTGCAAGTATTGCTTCACTCTATCCAGCAGACCACTCCGTACAACAGAACCGCCTCCATATACTATCATCACTTTTTGTGCACCATACTTACGCGCCAATGCACCGACTTGCACTTCAGTATTCTTGCCAAAGACAAACTCTGTAGGACTATAAAAAACAAAATTATTCATTGTATACCTTATTTAATGTATCGACTGTATCTTTCAAAGAAGCGTCCGAACGCTCCCCACTTCATCAGTCCTTTCTCAAAAACAAAAATACCCAGCAATGCACAAGAGATGCCCAGCATCACATCAATCAGATAATGGTGTCCCGAATAGACAGCCGTCCACCAGATACCGACCATAATCACCGCAAACAACGCTATCAACCACTTTTTGCTGCGGTCCATAACCGCGTAAGCCAAAGCCACCACCATATAGGCGGCATGGAGCGAGGGCACTGCTGCAAATACATTGGCATTCCTTCCGTAAATGGAGTTGAAGATGGAACATCCCAGCAATTCGTCAAAGCGCCCTAAGCCTGCCACATTGCCCGGAGTGTCGAGTATCGGCTCGAAACCATAATTCATGGCATACCAGGGCGGAGCAGCGGGATGGATGTAATAGCCGGCAAAACCGATGAGATTAACCAGCAGGAACACCATCGCAAAACGAAGATATACCTTACGGTCACCCTTCAGATAGAGCCACAACCCGAATGCAATGGGAACCGGTACCCAACAGAGATAGAATATCCCGGCAAAGAAATCGGCAACAGGACAATGGTTCAAAGCAAAATACTCACAAGGGATAAGGACAGCACCGTCTACAGACAAGCCAAAAAGGGATTTTTCTGCCTCATAAAGTCCTTTTACATCAATGGGATTCACCTGGTAATTGGGATATACGCGCATCCAGTCATACGAAATGCCGAATATGAAAAACGGCAACAGCGCCACTGCCAACTTACGGGTTGTCTGTCCGGCAAAGAACAATACCAAAAATATACCCGCCATCAGGAAATGTTCCGGACGAAGCCCGATACAGACCGCTGTCAGAATCAGGAAAAACGCTGTGATGACAATCACCAGCACCGCCTCTCTCACAGAGGGAAACAAACTATTTTTCATTCCTTGTCTTTCAGTAGTTTATAGCAATGCGCCAAGCGGGCAAATGCCGTCAAATTCGCCAATATTGCAATCACTGCCATAGGCACAATTAGTATCAGCATCGGGTCGAATAAAGTACAATCACCAAAGATACCGCAGAACATGGCACCGAGGGCAGTCAGCACAACGCGTTCGGGGCGCTGCATGAAACCCACTTTACACTCCAGCCCCAAACCTTCGGCACGGGCACGCACGTAACTCACCATCAGCGAACCTATCAGCGCAATGAATGTAATGATGGAGCCCCACAAATAGCCTTGCAGCATCAGGTAATAGAAGATGCCGAACAATGTCACGAGCTCGCTGTAACGGTCGAGTACGGAGTCGTAGAGCGCACCGAAAGTAGAACTCATTTTACCCACGCGTGCCACACGTCCGTCCATCATGTCAAACAACCCGGCAAAGAGCACAATACCGCCTCCCCAGCCTACATAGGCCAGTTCACCACTCTTGTACACCCCGGCATACACAAACAAGGCAGCCGCCACGATATTCAGCACCAGCCCCGTAGTCGTAATAAAGTTAGGCGTAATGCCAATTCTAATCATACCATGCACCACAGGATTGATAATCTTGTATATCACCTGCTGCAACCAATCTCTATAATTCATATTCGTCTTTTTTGTTCTCTAAATAATGTTTCAGAAAGCCTTTTATATTGTGATTACGATAAACGAAAAAACGTTGCAGATGGTAGTTCCAAAAAAAAGCTACCAGCACTGCGACTATTATCTTTGACAGAATAAATACATTGTCTATATAATATCCCAACAGCCCATTGACCCATGTCATGCCCGTAAGCCACTCGGTCAGTGCAAAAGTGCCCCAGGTATTCAGTATAATGCTGCCTCCCCAGACAAAGAGATATTTCACGGCAACATGCGTTTTCTTACAGTCTTCGGCATGGAACACCCATCCGTAATTAATGGCACAGTTTACAATGCCTCCTACCACGGAACCCGTGAATGTGGCATAAAGATAAAAAACAGCAAAAGCCTTTACCAGAAGGATAGTCACCAGAAAATCGACAAAGCTTGCGAATTGCGCAGAAATCTGGGCCTTGAAGAAGATCCAGACAGAATGGCGCCACGACACACCTTTGCCATTTGATTTCAACTGATTATCCATCTTGCCACAATCAAAATTATAAATCCGTAGACTCCGGACAGAATATCGTCCATCATTACCCCGATTCCACCCGGCAGACTTTCCATACGGCGAATGCCCAAGGGCTTGAATATATCAAACAAACGGAACAAGACAAATGCTCCCAATGCATACCATACATGTCCGGCGGGCGCCGCAAGCAAGGCAATCCACACACCGACCATTTCATCGACCACCACGCGCGAAGGGTCTTCGCCCCAAGATGCCTCCAGGCGGTTAGCAGCCCAGATACCGGCAAGTGTAAATACCAAAATCAATGCTACTGTCAGCCACAAAAGGCAGGCACTTGAAACCAGATAAGACAACCCGAACCAGATAAGCGTAGCCAGCAAAGCTCCCGCAGTGCCGGGTGCAAAAGGAGAAAAGCCCGAGCCAAAGCCCGTACCGATAATGACTGGGAGGAGGGAGGGTTTCTTCATCAAAAAAGTAATGAGGTGATAAATGCGATAAAAACGGTAAAGTGATAAATGCAATAAAGTAATAAAAGTGATAAAGTGGTAAAGTGCTATCACTCTATCACCTTACCACCTTATTTTTATCACCTTATCACTGTTTTTTTAATCCAGATAACTCGGTGCTGTTTCACCCACCATGTTACGGAGAGTCTCTTTCACCATGCGCCATTGCTGGAACAAATCGTGTACCGGCTCATGCTCGAAATCGTGCATCGGGCTCTTGCAGAAGAAGGATAGCCACGTCTGGATGCCGCACATACCTGCACGCAATGCCAAATCACTGAAAATAACCAAGTCGAGCGCGATGGGAGCAGCAAGAATGGAGTCACGGCACAGGAAGTTAACCTTGATTTCCATCGGATAGCCCATCCAGCCGAAAATATCGATGTTGTCCCATGCTTCCTTGTTATCCTTACGAGGAGGATAGTAGTTAATGCGTACCTTATGATAAACATCACCGTACAAGTCAGGATATTTCTCCGGTTCGAAGATATTGTCGATAACAGACAGCTTGCTGACCTCTTTTGTCTTGAAGTTCTCCGGTTGGTCGAGTACCTCGCCGTCACGGTTACCCAGAATATTCGTAGAGAACCAGCCGCTTACACCCAACATACGGGTCTTGAACATCGGAGCAAGCACCGTCTTCATCAAAGTTTGGCCACTCTTGAAGTCCTTACCGGAAATGGGCACATTCATTTTCTTGGAGAATTCCCACATGGCTGGAGTATCCACACACAGATTAGGAGCACCCATAATAAACGGAGCGCCTTCTGCAATGGCAGCATATGCATAGCACATACTCGGAGAGATTACTTCAGTATTGTTTTCCTTCATTGCCTGTTCCAAAGCAGCGAGAGATTCGTGCTCCTTGGACAGAGGAATATATATTTCGGTACTTGCAGCCCACAGCACAGCAATACGCTCGCAGTTATTGGCTGCCTTGAAGTTACGGATATCCTCACGCAACTGCTCTGTCATTTCCCAGCGAGTAGCAGCCTTCTTAATATGCGTACCGTTCAAACGTTTTGCAAAATTGTGGTCGAATGCAGCAGGCATCGGCTTGATGGCTTGCAGTTCGTCTTTTACCAAATTCAAGTCTTTCTCTTTCAAAACCTCGGCATACATAGCAGCTTCGTAGGCGTTGTCCGGGAAAATGTCCCAACCGCCGAAAATGATATCATTCAAATCAGCCAAAGGCACTATGTCTTTGATAAGTTTCTCTTTGCCATCCTGCATGCGCATAGCAGCCATTTGTGTGATTGAGCCTATAGCTTTTGCCAAGCCCTTGCGAGCAGCTAATGTACCGGTAATCATGGTGGTTGCAACCGCACCACCTACTCCGACTACCAGCACGCCCAGGCGTCCGGTTGCCGGCTTAATGTTTTCTTTCATTGCCATTGTATTATTTAGAGTTTAAAAAATTGCTCAAATTTAGGGTATTTTACTCAATTGGGATTAGTCATTTTATCCGATTTAATGTCCTATTAGTAAGATTTAAGTTAAAATGTCATGTGTAGACTGATTCTGAGCCCGGATTTGTCGATATTTGGTAAATTTCGGTAAGTCAAACGCCATACATAATCGACACGCAATACTTTGAAAATATTTTCAACACCTACACCTGCCTCTACGTATGGCGTATGCCCCATTGTAGTGCTGCCGGCAGGAAAACGGAACAAATCCTGCTGAAAAGCCGGATTATTCTTATCACTCAAATTCCCATACAAGCCGCGACAGGAAAGCACTTCACGCCATTTCAACTTTTTCAACAAAGGAATACGGTTGAAGAGCCAGCCGTTCAAGTAATAGGTCACATCCCAGGAAGCGTATTCATCGTTCATGAATTCCATGGCATTCATCAGTGAATAGGACTCGGGCTGTATGGTATAGGACAAGTTCGCGTTGGGAATGACGAGCAAAGGGAAAGGAACCTTGTTCCATACTTTCCCGGCCTTCAGGATAACGTCCGTATAACCGAATGCCGAGAACCAGAAACGCTTTTGAAAACCCGCTTCCGTATAGTGATAGGTATAGTCTCCTCCCAGTACCCCTTTGGCAGCCATGGTATGTGTAAGCGAAAAGACCGGAGCATCCAGCGAAACGGGGAAACGGTTCCATTGGGTCTGGAAGAATTTCTCGTTGGGAGCATAGCGCAGCTTCAATTCCAGTTCACTGGTCGAAATACTTTTTACATACGTATTATGGTCGTCCTGCTTGACGAAAGGAATCAGATGGGATGATTCATCTTTACGCAGACGCGTCGTCATCTGTACGGAAAAGCCGGAATGGAACTCATTGGTATAGGTCAGTTCCGCCTTCCGCTGATAACCGATACGGTCATCCTTCTGACGTTTCAAGGCAAGAAAAACATTATCCTGACTGGTATAAAGATAGTGTTGTCCATATTGATTGACGTCTGACAAGTAACGGAGCTTCAACGAATGTATAGGAAATTCATTGGCATATTCCTTCTTCCTATGAAAAGAATATTCCAGTTCGGCGAGTCCCTTTACACGATGGTCGCGAAAACCGTATGCCATATAGCCCCTGCCGAACAAATGCGGATTGAGCCATGCCGTCGTCATACCGCCGGCACGCAAGCGCACCCCTTCCAGTGTATTTCCGCTGATAGTGGTATTCATCATACCGATATAGAACAAAGGTTCTTTTTCCTTCGGAGCGGGAATATACCCCGTGAACAGCACCTTCAACACTTTCTCCGTCCAGAAATAAACGGGATAGCTGCGCAACTGGGCCATCATCTTGTCCACCGAAGTCTCTTTCTTGCTGACTTCCACCTGGCGGTTGGCATCCCAATATGCTTCCGAATAGCCGGAAGCCGATGTCTCTTCAATCACCTTTTCCGGTTTTCGGAAAGCCTGCAGAGCCTTGTCATCCGGTTCATACTGATAGTTTCTGTAATACACATCCCGCTTGGCATAAATACCGTCACTATTGTCCACCAACTTGAATTCCGTAGTGATACTCTCATTGAGCAACTGCCTCGTACCGTCCTCCGCGCGGTCAAAATTCTGTTCAATCTTCATGTAGTCCACAAAGTTCAGATTTATTTTCTGAGGAAAGTTCATGACGGCACGCTTTACAAAATAGGTACTGTCCAGCATGACGTATAAATGTCCCGTAAAACCGAACGACTCGGAGTTGAAAGGGACAAATGTCAAGTCAACACAAGGCTTTCCGGCAACGGTAAGCGTATCCATCAGATAATATTTGTAGAAAGACGGCCCAAGGGAGGAAAGCGGACTGACAAACTTATTGGTGAACAAGGTGATGTTGTTCTCATAAAGGTCTACATCGGTCATGGTGACACTGATAGCCTGCTCCATACCCTGCTGGGAAAGCATCTCGTCCACTCCTGCCTGCCTGCGGGCGGTGACCCACTGTTTCCGGCTATGCGGAGACTTGCGGTAATAGTCTGTGGCAAGTAACTCACGGTTGGAGATGGCCAGTACCGGCCTGCCGGTAACGGCAGAGGTATCGACATAATCCGTCAGAAACTTGAACTTACGGTAAAGCCACTTCTGTTGCTTCAAGCTGTCGAAGTTATTGATGGCAAAAGTCATCTTTTCATAGCGGTCACGTTTCCAGAAGTCGCGTTCGTCGGGCGAGTAGTCATCCCGATGCTCTATCATCTTGCGTACAAACTCCACTGCGGGATTATCCTTTTTCTTATACCGTTCACGTTTCGGCTTCACCACCACCTCATCCAGTGCATAAGTGGCTGGCGAAAGGGCAATATTGAACTTAGAAGACTTTGCAGGATGAATCAGCCGGACATATTCATTATATCCCACGGCCGAAATGACCAGCGTGGCCTCCGGGCGATAGGTCTTGAAGGAAAAACGGCCGTTATTGTCCGTCATCCCTCCCTCCGTAGTTCCTTTCAGATAAACTGACGTATAAGGCAACGGCTCCTTCGTCAACGAATCGGTGACAACGCCTTGCACCATATATTGTGCTCTCAATGGAAGAGTAACCAGCTGGATAAGCAGAAATACCCTAAAAAACAACTTCATACCTTGTTTTACCTAATTTGGATGGCAAAGGTACGGAAGAAAACTTTTTCTTAAAGTTCGGTTTTACGGAATAAATGTTCTAAAAAACTCCTTTTGTACAAAACACTTCCCGTTAAAAGCCGTTGTATAGCGAAACGACGCTCCAGAAAGCATCGGAACAACCAATATATAACCTAAACAACTTGATTATGGAATGGATTTTCAACCAGCTCAGGGAACGCCCCGAACTTGCCATTTTCCTCACTATATTCCTGGGATTCTGGCTGGGGAAACTGCGTATCGGTAAGTTTACGCTGGGCACAGTGACCAGTGTACTGCTTGTAGGCGTACTGGTAGGGCAACTGAATATAGCCGTACCGGGTCCGATAAAGTCGGTATTTTTTCTGCTTTTCCTTTTTGCCGTGGGCTATAAAGTGGGTCCCCAGTTCTTCCGCGGACTGAAAAAGGACGGATTACCCCAAGTAGGCTTTGCCGTACTGATGTGTGTATCCGTACTGTTAGTGACCTGGCTGCTGGCCCTGATGATGGGCTACAATGCCGGTGAAGCTGCCGGACTGCTGGCCGGTTCGCAAACCATCTCCGCCGTCATCGGAGTGGCAGAAGACACCATGGCCAATATGGGACTGGACGAGGCCCAACGACAAAGTTACGTCAACATCATTCCCGTATCCTACGCCGTCACCTACATTTTCGGTACGGCAGGCTCGGCATGGGTCCTATCATCCATTGGTCCCAAGATGCTAGGCGGGCTGGAAAAGGTGAAAGCCGCCTGCAAGGAACTGGAGGCGAAGATGGGCAGCTCTCTGGCTGACGAACCGGGATTCATGCCGGCGGCACGCCCCGTCACTTTCCGTGCCTACCGGGTCGAAAACGAATGGTTCAAGAATGGAAAGCGGGTGATTGACCTGGAAGTCTACTTCCGGCAGCACGACAAACGTCTATTTGTGGAACGCCTCCGCAAATCCGGAGTTGTGGTGGAAGTCAGCATGAACATACAGATAGAGCCGGGAGACGAAGTAGTGCTAAGCGGACGCCGCGAATACATCATAGGCGAAGAAAGCTGGATAGGGCCGGAAGTACAAGATGCCCAGCTCCTGGATTTTCCTGCCGAAAAGTTACCGGTTACAATCACACGCAAGACGGTTGCCGGCAAGACGGTTGCAGTTATCCGAAGGGAAAAGTTCATGCACGGTGTCAGTATCCGGAGCATCAAGCGCGCCGGAATATCCATTCCCGTGCTGGCACAAACGGTAGTAGATGCCGGCGACGTCATCGAAGTGGTAGGTACCAGGCAGGAAGTGGAAGCAGCAGCCAAACGTCTGGGGTATATAGACCGCCCTACCAACCAGACGGACATGATATTCGTAGGCCTGGGTATCCTTGTCGGAGGTTTGTTCGGAGCACTTTCCGTCCATATCGGCGGCATCCCCATCAGCTTGAGCACAAGCGGCGGCGCATTGATTGCCGGCTTGTTCTTCGGCTGGCTCCGCAGTAAGCACCCCACCTTCGGGCGCATTCCCGAACCTTCGCAATGGGTGTTGAACAATGTCGGTCTGAACATGTTCATCGCGGTAGTGGGCATTTCGGCAGGTCCCAGTTTCGTGCAGGGCTTCCACGACGTAGGTATCAGCCTGTTCCTGGTGGGAGCAGCCGCCACCACCCTGCCGCTGATTATCGGCTTGCTGCTGGCAAGGTATGTTTTCAAGTTCCATCCGGCACTGGCTTTGGGCGTCTGCGCGGGGGCACGTACCACTACGGCCGCTTTAGGCGCGGTGCAGGATGCCGTTGAGAGTGAGACACCTGCTCTGGGATACACCGTGACCTATGCCGTGGGCAATACCTTATTAATAATATGGGGTGTAGTCATCGTTTTGCTAATATAAGACGATTCTGTACCAATGCTTACTAATCCGGAGCATTCAAAGAATTATTGCCGGAAATGCAAGCGACTATATACCCATTCACTAATAGCTATTCGTCCGACAGCTGTCGGACGATAATTCAACAGCCGTCGGACGAATACTTCTTAGTATACCGGAATCTAAAGTATAGTTATGCAAAAGATTGCCATTTGAGAAGAAAATAATAATCGGGGACGAAAAAACAGATAGGCTATTGTGTGCTACCTTGAAAATAAGCATTATTTTTGTGCAACTAACTATATAGTCATTATACGCATGAACAAACACATATTGTCATTCTACCTTTTTTTCTGCCTTTTTCTTTTTCCCCCTTTGGTCGAAGCAATTGCCGGCTGGAATAGCTTTATCGTCAATTTTGATAAAAGTGTTTATGGTAAGGGGACCCAGACTTGGCAGATAGCACCCTATGATGACAAGTGGGTATATTTCGCCAACAAGAACGGTATGGTGCAATTTGATGGCAATGTCTGGAATGTGTTTCCATTGAACAATGCTTCCGATGTGCGTTCCGTTCTGGCTTCTGCCACCCAAAAAAGAATTTATGTGGGGGGCATCAATGAATTCGGCTATTATGAACCGGATACGGACGGTTCTTTGGCCTATCATTGCATGTCCGATACTTTGGAGAGTTCCGTTCGTTTTCTTGGAAATGTGTGGGGCATCCATGAGACAGACAATATCTTGTATTTCCAAGGGGACGGGTGCGTGGTGAAGTACCTGAACGGCAAATATACCGCCATTGAAATGAATGCCAAGATAGACTGTTCCAATATGGTCAATGGTATTCTTTACATCGGTACGGACAGAGGCGTATGGCTTTTGGTTGGAAACACTTTTTTCCCTCTTCAGGGTGCCGATGCGTTGGCTTCCAAGCGTATTCGTGGCATTATACCTTATAAGAAAGGTGTTCTGGTGGTGACTGCATACAACGGACTTTACTATTGTGACGGGCGTACGATGGAACCGTTTGTCACCGGTGCCGAAGAGTTTATGCGTGAGAATGAAGTCTTTTGCGTAGCCAAAAAGGATGATAAGATTGCCTTGGGAACCATTCATAAAGGATTGGTACTGGTGGATTGCAGCACCATGCAACTGAAATATTTCAATGAGAACAACGGCTTGCGTAACAATACGGTGCTTTCTGTCTCCTTCGATACGACCGGAAACCTCTGGGCCGGTCTGGATAGCGGCATTGACTACGTCTGTCTGAGTTCTCCTTTTACGAATCTCTATTCCTATCCTTATTCTTACGGCACGGGATATACGGCGGCGGTAGAAGGCGGCTATCTTTATTTAGGCACCAATCGGGGGCTGTATTACACTTCTTATCCGGTACAGATGAACGGCGATTTGCCGGATATCCGTCCGATGCCCCAATCCAGCGGACAGGTCTGGAACCTTTGCCGTATAGGTGATGAACTCTTCTGTCTGCACGACCGTGGTATTTTCCTTATCAATGGTACTTCCGTAAAACGTGTGACGGACATTACCGGCGTCTGGTGTTGCCAACTTGTGGCAGGACGTACGGACCTTATGTATGTCGGGGTATATAACGGTATTTATTTGGTTGGGAAAAAGAATGGAGAATGGCAGGTGGTTGGCAAGATTGAGGGTATGAACGATTCTTGCCGTCTTTTTGAGCAGGAAAGCGATAAGGTGATTTGGGTGTACAATACAGACCACGTTACCCGTGTGGATTTGGATAATGATTTGACAAAAGCTGTCCGTATAAAGGAATATAGCGCGAAGGATGGTTTTCCGGTAGGACGTGATATGTATATAGCGAAGATAGAAGACCGGGTGTATTTTGCCACTCCCCGGGGAATCTATAAGCATAATCCTCATAAAGATGTCATGGAGCCTTGTCCGGATATGAACAACCTTTTGAATGGCACCGCGGCCTATTCGCGTATCTTGGAGTATCACGATAAGTTGATTAGTTTGAGCCCTCACGAAATCTGTATTGCCAATCTGGGTACCTATAAGCGGGGGGCGAATACAAGCATTAATCCCATCCAGCAATCGCTGATTGAACTGGTACCCGGTTTTGAAACGATTATTCCTCTTTCAGATTCGCTGATGGTGGTTCCTAATGAAGGAGGTTTCGCTTTATTCAGCATCCCGGCCGTAAGAGAGCGTCAGGATCGTAGCCACTCCTTATATATAAGGAACATGTATCTGTCTTATCCCAAGGATTCATTGGTATATACCGCAAACTTTTTAGGAGAGAAGCCGGTTCCGGTGATAGCTTATTCCATGAATTCCGTTCGTTTTGACTATGCCCTTTCTTTTTTTTCGGTAGGGGATGATATCCGTTTTCAATATCGTTTGAATAAGGGAGGCTGGTCCGATTTTACAACGGTACGCACCAAGGAGTATAGTAATCTGTCGGAAGGTGAATATACGTTTGAAGTTAAAGCGGTCTTTCCTGACGGTACGACATCATCGGATACAATCGCCTTCCGTATACTTCCACCGTGGTATCGTAGTGCTGCTGCATACGTTTGTTATATCATCTTGGCTTTGCTTGCCTTATGGTATGTCTATCGTTGGGATGATGTCCGTGTGAAACGGAAGAAACAGTAGGCGGTAATCGAGAAAGATAAAGAGTTGCACGATATGGAAAGGGAGTACGAAGAGGAGAAAGCCCGTCAGGAAAAGCAGGTTATGCAGCTGGAGAAAGAAAAATTGGAATACGATTTGCAACATAAGAGTCAGGAAATGGCCAATCTGATGATAAACTTTGTCCGTAAGAATGAAATGCTGACTGAAATCAAGTCAGAGATACTTAAAGTATCCGCCTTGCTGAAGGGTGAGGGGGCTCGGGACTGTCTCTTATACACATCTGACGCTGCCGACGAATAGCCTTG
>ERZ1026963.1114-NODE-1114-length-12312-cov-3.798238_pt1 | contig 12312 bp, 11 predicted proteins | sample MGYA00519566_ERZ1026963 | MGnify/ENA primary metagenome ERZ1026963 (study PRJEB26926, sample SAMN06164512) | human gut metagenome | biome: ENVO:00009003; feature: ENVO:2100002; material: ENVO:00002003 | host: Homo sapiens | place: USA | collected 2012 ... | reverse complement strand
CACAAGGCTATTCGTCGGCAGCGTCAGATGTGTATAAGAGACAGGACCGTTACCTCCGCTATGAAGGGTCTGTACCCCGCTACTTACGACACGCTGAACGACGTCATCATCAACGGCAACTGGGCCAACTACGTTGGCAAGATCGCAACGCTGGGCCTCGTCTCCGCGGACGATCCCGAAGCGAACTACGTCCAGATCCCGATGGGCGAGGGTACGCAGTGGTCCGACAGCTTCACGCAGGACGACTACAAGGCGATGGTCGCTGATATGTACAGCGGCAAGATCACCGTCAGCAACGACACCACCAAGGCCGCTTCCGACTTCGCTACTGTTATCACGGTCGACGATCAGGGCGCGATCAAGGGCTAATTCGTTCGAACTGACAATCAAGTCCTAATAAAAGGGGGACGGACAACAGTCCGTCCCCTCTTTCTATATCAGATATTTCCCATCAAGGAGGAATCGCCATGGGTAAGACCATCGGCATTTTAGGCGGCATGGGACCGCTTGCAACGGCGGATTTGTTCCGCAAGATCACGCTTCTGACAGATGCAGCCTGCGACAACGAGCACATCCGCGTCTATATCGATTCCAACGCTCGCATTCCAGACCGCACGGCAGCGATTTTGTCCGGCGGGCCGGATCCTGTGCCGGAAATGGCCTCGGCTCTGCGCTCGTTGGAGCGCTGCGGCGCGGACTGCGTTATCATGCCGTGCAACACCGCGCATTATTTCCTTCCCCGCCTGCAGGCCATGACAAGCCTGCCGTTTCTCAGTATGCTCGAGGCTACGGCGAAGACATGCGCAAAGGATTTTCCCGGCCAGACCGCTGCAATCCTCGCAACGAAGGGCACGCTTGCAACCGGCCTTTATGAAAAGGCGCTGAATGCACAGGGCGTGCACTGTCTTGTGCCGGACGAAGGCGAGCAGGATGTGCTGATGCACCTGATCTACGATGTTGTGAAGGCATCCAAGCCGCTTGAACCGGAGCAGGGTGCATGGCAGGCGCTTCTGGACGGACTTCGCGCGCGCGGCGCGGACTATTTTATCCTCGGCTGCACGGAATTGCCTATTATCGCCGATACTTTGCCGCAGCCCGGGCCATTCGTTGACCCGACGGCAGAACTTGCGAAGGCAGCTATCCGCATCTGCGGCTACAAAGTCAAGGGCGAATGAACCGGCAAACAGACAACGGGCTTCCCATCGAACGGGTTCGATGGGAAGCCTGTTTTTTAGCTGCAGCTGAATTTTATCGATTTTGCGTATGGCTGGCAAAGCCCTGCGCTTTCGCCGTGCCGGTGGGGGATATCGTGTGTCTGCTGGTGAGCCTTACAGCTCGCAGTTGCCGACGGTGCGGGGGAACGGGAGCACGTCACGGATGTTGGAAATGCCGGTCAGGTACATGACGCAGCGCTCAAATCCAAGTCCGAATCCTGCATGTCTTGCAGAACCATATTTGCGGAGATCCAGATAAAACTGATAATCTTCTTCTTTTAAGCCGAGTTCATTGATTCTTGCAAGAAGTTTATCGTAATCATCCTCTCTCTGGCTTCCTCCGATGATCTCACCGATACCAGGTACCAGACAGTCAACGGCTGCTACGGTCTTTCCGTCATCATTCATCTTCATGTAGAATGCCTTGATCTCCTTCGGGTAATCCGTGACGAAGACCGGGCGCTTGAAGATCTGCTCGGTGAGGTACCGCTCGTGCTCGGTCTGCAGATCGCAGCCCCAGAAGACCTTGTAATCGAACTTGTCGTTGTGCGCCTCAAGCAGCTTGACAGCCTCGGTATACGTCACATGGCCGAAATCGGAGGTCATGACGTGGTGCAGGCGGTCGATGAGGCCCTTGTCGACAAACTGGTTGAAGAATGCCATTTCCTCCGGCGCGTGCTCCAGCACGTAGGCGATGATGAACTTGATCATGTCCTCGGCGAGCTTCATGTCGTCGGTGAGATCGGCAAACGCGATCTCCGGCTCGATCATCCAGAACTCCGCCGCGTGGCGGGTCGTGTTGGAGTTTTCGGCGCGGAAGGTCGGGCCGAAGGTATAGATGTTGCGGAACGCCTGCGCAAACGTCTCGCCGTTGAGCTGGCCGGAGACGGTCAGGTTCGTCTCCTTGCCGAAGAAGTCCTTGCTGTAGTCGATCTGGCCGTCCTCCGTGCGCGGCAGATTGTCAAGATCGAGCGTTGTGACCTGGAACATTTCGCCTGCGCCCTCGCAGTCGGAGCCGGTGATGAGCGGGGTGTGGACATAGACGAAATCGCGTTCCTGGAAGAACTTGTGGATGGCGTAGGCGATGAGGCTGCGGACGCGGAACACGGCCTGGAACGTGTTCGTGCGCGGACGCAGATGCGTCACGGTGCGCAGATACTCCATCGAATGGCGCTTGGGCTGGATGGGATAATCCGGCGTGGACGGGCCTTCGACAAAGACCTCGCTGGCCTGCAGCTCGAACGGCTGCTTCGCGTCCGGCGTCAGGACGAGCGTACCGGTGACGATGACGGCCGCGCCGATGTTCAGCTTGGAGATCTCGTTGAAATTCGCAAGCTCGGAGCCGTAGACGACCTGCACCTGCGAGAAAAACGTGCCGTCGGACAGGTTGATGAAGCCGAAGTTTTTGCTGGCGCGCAGATTGCGTACCCAGCCGCCGACCTTGATCTGCTTGCCGGCGTAGGCGTCAGTCTCTTTGAAAAGAGAACGGACAGAAATAAGCTGTTCCATAGTGATCGATCCTCTTTCGTATTTATGATGTTGCAAAACTTACAGAAGCAGGATGCCCGCGTCGCGGCAGGCATCCGTCGTGGCCCTGTCCCAGATGCTCGACTGCACCTCGCCGATGTGGCAGGCGCCGATCATGAGCATACACAGGCGGCTCTGGCCGATGCCGCCGCCCATGGTCAGCGGCAGTTCCCCGCTTAAAAGCATTTTGTGGAACGGCAGGCTCCGCCGGTCGTCGCACCCGGCAAGCGTCAGCTGCCGGTCAAGCGAGTTCTCGTCCACGCGGATGCCCATCGAGGAAATTTCAAACGCGCACTGCAGCACCGGGTTCCACATCAGGATATCGCCGTTGAGATCCCAGTCGTCATAGTCGGGCGCGCGGCCGTCATGCGGCTTGCCGGATTTTAACTTGCCGCCGATCTGCATGAGAAAGACCGTGTGGTGCTGGCGCAAAATTTCGTTCTCACGCTCCTTGGGGGTCTTGTCCGGGTACATATCCTCCAATTCCTGCGTGGTGATGAAGAACACCTCGCGGTCAAGTTTTGTGTGCAGGCTCGGGAACGCGACGCCCAGCGCGTCGTTCGTCTCGCAGACAGCGCCGACGATATCGCGCACGGTGCGCTTTAAATAGTCGGTGTTCCGGTCCTCGCGGGCAATGACCTTTTCCCAGTCCCACTGGTCGACGTAGACGGAATGGAGATTGTCGACCTCTTCGTCACGCCGGATGGCGTTCATATCGGTAAACAGGCCCTTGCCGACGTTGAACTGGTAGCGCTTCAGCGCCAGCCGCTTCCACTTCGCAAGCGAATGGACGACCTGCGCCTCGGCGTGTACGTCGGGGATGTCAAAGCTGACCGGACGCTCGTAGCCGTTCAGGTTATCGTTCAGGCCGGAGGCCTCCTCCACGAACAGCGGCGCGGACACGCGGCGCAGATTGAGCGCGTTGGACAGATTCGTCTGGAAATTGCTCTTGATGAATTCGATCGCGCGCTGCAGCTCATAGACGGACAGTGGGGCGCGGTAGCCCTCAGGGATAAAGACCTTGCTCATGGGGAAGCCTCGCTTTCATATAGCGTTCAAAAATTTACAAAGTATTATACATCAAATTCCGTCTTCATGCAAGTGCAGCGCGGAAATATGCAAACTTTTTGCAGAAACAGAAAACATGGCGAAAATACAAAAAATGATTGACAAATCAAGGGGGTATCGGCTATAATACCAATTGTATGCTCCATGGGAGCAGCTAAATTCTTGACTCGCTGCGGCGGAGGCTGTACCGGCGTCCGCTGTTGAGCATATTTTTACAGGAGGTGTAGATTTCATGGCAACTGTTCGTACCTATCAGCCCAGAAAGCGTCACAGATCCAAGGTGCATGGCTTCAGAAAGAGAATGGCTACCGCCAACGGCCGCAAGGTCCTCGCCCGTCGCCGCGCCAAGGGCAGAGCAAAGCTCTCTGCGTAATCTGACGCGCCTACACCGCAGCACACATACAATTCGGGGTGAATGGAAGCAGTTCTGTTCGCCCCATCTGTTTATCAGCAGCTATTCAAAGGTGGGCGTTTATGCAGTTTTCTTCCTCGTTGAAGCTCAATCATATCTTCCGCCGTCTCTACCGCAAGGGAAGCAGCGCGGCCAACGGCTATCTCGTGCTCTACTGCCGGAAAAACGGTTCGCAGGCGAACCGCGTCGGTCTGACCGTCGGCGCGAAGCTGGCCCATGCCGTGCAGCGCAACCGGCTGCGCAGGCAGCTGCGTGAAATTTACCGGCTGCACGAGACTTCGTTTGCCCGTGGATATGATCTTGTCGTCGTCGCCCGGTCGCGCGCCATCGGCGCGGATTACGCGGCGCTGGAGCACGCCTATCTTTCGCTTGCCGCAAGGCTCGGCCTGCTGACGCAGAACACGCCGTGAAGCGCGTGCTCCTGTTTCTCATCCGCCTGTATCAGAAGTATCTCTCCCCCGGGATTCCGCGCCGGTGTCGGTTCTCGCCGACCTGTTCGCAGTATGCGCTGGAGGCGATCACGAAATACGGCGCGGTGAAGGGCGGCTGGCTGGCGCTGAAGCGGCTGCTGCGGTGCAATCCCTTTTATAAGGGAGACTATTTTGACCCGGTGCCGTAGGGCAGCGTGGTTTTTCCCGTTGTCCGAACGCGTACCCCCATCACATTTGGAGGAACACAATGAAGAAAAAAGTCCTGATCTGGGTCCTTGCCGCCGTGCTTGTGCTGTCCATGGCCGGCTGCGCCGCCGGCGCTGTCAGCTCGAACGACAAATACGTGGGCATGGAGCCTACCGCAGCAGCTGAAGCTGCCGCCGCCGAGACGAAGGATACGACCAGCATTTCTGACCTGATCCGCGTCCCGTTCGGCTATCTGCTCGACTGGCTGTATACCTTCACCAACAACTACGGTCTGGCGCTGATTCTGTTCTCTCTGATCGTCAAGCTGGTGCTGCTGCCGATGTCGGTCAAGAGCAAGAAGAGTATGCTCAAGATGTCCCGTCTGTCGCCGCAGGTCAAGGCCCTTGAGGCCAAATACGGCGACGACAAGCAGAAATACCAGCTGGCCGTCCAGCAGATGTACAAGGAAGAGGGCGTGTCCATGGGCGGCGGCTGCCTGTGGTCGTTCATTCCGCTCCTCATCCTGCTGCCGCTTTACTACGTCATCCGTGAGCCGATCACGTACATGATGCACAACTCCCGCTCCATCTCCGAGGCCATCGTTGCCTTCCTGCAGGCCAGCGGCGAAAATCTCGGCAAAAACGCGTACTATGCCCAGCTGGCCGCCGCCGGTCATATCGGCGATTATGCGGACAAGCTCCGCGAAGTGCTCCAGAGCATTATGGGCTCGGATGTAAAGATCAATCTGCAGGCCATGAACTTCCAGTTCCTTGGCATTGATCTGGCCGCTATCCCCACGTTCCGCTTCTGGGACTGCGAGGGCTGGAGCGAGATCGGTCTGTTCCTGATCCCGGTCGTTTCTGCCGGTCTGCAGGCTGTGTCCATGTGGATCAGCCAGAAGATGAACAACCAGGTCGCCACGAACGCCGACGGCGAACAGGATGCGGACGCCGCCAAGACCGCCAACCAGACCAACGCGACCATGATGCTCATGATGCCGCTCATGTCCCTCTGGATCGGCTTCTCCATGCCCGCCGCGATCTCCATCTACTGGATCGCGCAGGCCGTGTTCGGCGCTGTGCAGGATTATTTTCTGACGAAGCACTACCGCAAGGTCTATGACGAGGAAGACGCCGTCAAGCAGGAGATCGCCGCCAAGCGCCGCGCCGAGGAGGCCGAAAAGGAGCGCCAGCGCGCCCTGCGCCGCGAGCAGAACCCCGACGGCATCACCGACAACGTCAGCAAAAAGAAGATCCGTCAGCAGGAAAAGGAAGCCGCTGAAAAGGCGGCCAAAGCATATGAGGCCAGGAAGAACCCTGTGCAGGAATCCGAGGAAAAGAAGCCGCTTTCCGGCGACCCGGAGCGCCCGTACAGCCGCGGCCGCGCCTATGATCCTGCTCACTACGGCAGAAAGCGTCCTGCCGGCTCTGACGCAGAACAGACAGAGGAGTAATTATGGAGAAATTTATTACCGCAACCGGCAAAACGATCGATCTGGCCATCGCAGCGGCTCTGGAAGAGCTGCATATGGACCGTGACAGCGTTTCCGTTGAAGTTCTGGAAAACCCGAGATCCGGCTTCCTTGGCATCGGCGCACAGCCCGCGCGCGTCAAGGTCACCTATGAAGCACCCGATGAAGCGCCCAAGCCCGCCCTGTCCTCCGCTTCGCGCAGCAGGCCGAAAAAGCCTGCTGAGTCCAAGCCCGCAGACGGCGCAAAGGTCATCGCGCCCGCCGCCCCGAAGGTCATCGCGCCTGCCGCGCCCGAAGCGCCCCGCCCGCAGGATACGCGTGCTGCCGCGCCCAAGGCTCCGCAGCAGCCGCGTCAGGAACGCGCGCCGAAGCAGCGCGGCCCCAGACCGGAACGCCGCGACCAGAAGCCGCGCCAGCCGCAGCAGGCTGAAAAGCCCGCTGTCCCGGCAGAGCCGAAGGTCTATGCCCCCGCAGAGCCGGGCTCCAGGGAGGAGCGCATTGAGATCTTCATCAAGGGCCTTCTCGAGCACATGGGCTCCGATGCCGTGCCGCACGCCGTCAAGACCGGCGATGATACCTATCTGGTCGACCTCGTGGGCGAGAACCTCGGCATCCTCATCGGCCGCCGGGGCGAGACGCTCGACGCGATCCAGCATCTGACCAACTATGCCGTCAACCGCGGCCAGAACAAGCGCGTGCGCATCAACGTTGACGCCGAGAGCTATCGCCTCAAGCGCGAGCAGGCGCTGCAGCGCCTGGCCCAGAAGGTCGCAGGCAAGGTCACCCGCTACCGCCGGAACATCACGCTCGAGCCGATGAACGCCTATGAGCGCCATGTGATCCATGCCGCGCTGCAGGATCATCCCGACGTGACCACCTTCTCCACCGGCACCGAGCCGAACCGCCGCATCGTCGTGGCCTACAGCCGCTACAAGTCGGCAGAGGCCGCCGTCAAGAAGGATTTCCCGGAAACGGAAGAGGAATAAGCAAAAGGCAGGGGCTGCAGCGAGTTTATTTCGCTGCAGCCCCTTTGTTGTTGATTTTGTTATTCCTCGTCCCGTTCGCGCAGACCTGCGACGGAGCTGACGGGCAGAGAGAAGCAGATCGCACCGGCCTTTGTGCCGGGGCCTGCATTTTCGTTGATCGCGCGCATGATCGCGGCCTTTTCGTCCGCGTAGGCGATGATGTAGACCATATCCTTTTCGTCGGCCAGACTCACGCCGAAGAATTTCTCTCCGCGCTTCGAGCCTGTGCCCTTGGCGTGCAGCACCGTGCCGCCGCCTGCGCCTGCGGCCCGTGCGGCGTCCATGACGAGATCGGCGTAGCCCTCGTTCAGGATCACGACGATCAGCTCATGATTGAATTCCATATGCGGCGTTCCTCCTGTTTTCAGATCGTTGGTCAGATAGGCGAGCGTTCTGCCGCCCGCCACGCTCTTGAGCGGCACGGTCAGCAGAATCCCGTTGCCGGGAATGTCGAGAAACAGCTTGCGCTTGGCAGCCTTGACGAGCTGCGCGGCCTCCTGCGCGCTGGCAACGGATGTCGTGACGGTCTTGGGCGTTTCATCCAGACCGTAGACGGCCAGATGCTCGTTTTTGGCCGTGCCCCTTCCGGGGGCGCTGAGGATCATCGGCAGACCCGTCTCGCGGAACAGGGCGTTCATGGCCTCGCCGCGGTCGGAATCGGTAACGGCAATGATATAATATAATTCCATATCAGCAGGCCTCCCACAGTTCGATGATCTCGTTGTCGCCGAAGTCCGGCAGAGCCGGTTCCTTTTCGGCGCGGCGGGATTTGATCACGTAGATCGCGCCCATGACCTGCACGGTGATGAGCGGCATCATCGCGACCAGCGCGACAAGGCCGAATGCGTCCGTCATGACATTCCCGCCCAGCGCTTCGCAGGCCCCCATGGCGAACGGCAGCATGAACGTCGCCGTCAGCGGGCCGGAGGCTACGCCGCCGGAGTCGAACGCGATGGCCGTAAACGTGCGCGGCACGAAGAACGACAGGGCCAGCGCGATGAAGTACCCCGGCACGAGGAAGTACATGATCGAAACGCCCGTGATGACGCGCAGCATGGCAAGTCCGCCTGCGGCGGAGACGGCGATGGACAGGCTCATGCCCATCGCTCTTGCCGAGATCGCGCCCGCGCTTAAATCCTCGACCTGCCGGTTGAGGATGTGGACGGCAGGCTCGGCGTTGATGATGAACCAGCCCATCAGCATGGCCAGCGGAATGAGCAGCCACAGCTTCCATCCCTCCGTCAGCGCCGCGCCCAGCGCATAGCCGACCGGCGAGAAGCCGACGTTCACGCCCGTCAGGAACAGGACGAGTCCCGCGTATGTATACAGAATGCCCACCATGACCCGAAAAAACGGCAGCTTCCGCAGCCGCAGCGAGACGACTTGGAAGATCAGGAAGAACACCACGATCGGCAGCAGCGCCAGCGTGACCTCCTTCAGATATTCCGGGAAGGCGTGCAGATAATCCCGGCCCAGCGCGACCGTATTGGTGATGGCGGCGGCAGTCTCGCTTTCCGCCTGTGCGGGCTGCGTCTTGTAGATCGCGCCCAGCAGCAGCACCGACGCGATCGGCCCGATGGAGCACAGCCCGACAAGGCCGAACGCGTCCGCTTTCGCATTTTCGTCGGAACGGATGGACGCAACGCCAACGCCGAGCGCCATGATGAACGGCACGGTCATCGGCCCGGTCGTCACGCCGCCGGAGTCAAACGCAACGGCGAGAATGCCCTGATCGGACAGGAACGCAGCCAAAAACACCAGCACATAAAACACGATCAGCAGCAGCCGCAGCGAAATGCCGAACAGAATACGCACCATGCAGAGCATCAGGAAAATACCCACGCCGACGGAGACGGTCAGGATGAGAACTGTCTTGTCGATCTCCGGCACGTTGGCCGCCAGCACCTGCAGATCCGGCTCGGCCACCGTAATGGCGACACCCAGCAGGAAGCTGACGATCAGGATCAGCCCAAGCCTGCGCGATTTTGTCAGCTTCGCGCCCATGTAGTTGCCGATCTTGCTCATGGACATCTCCGCGCCGAGCGTGAACAGTCCCATGCCCAAGATCAGCATGGCCGTCGCCAGCACGAACGAGAGCATCAGCCCCGTATCGACCGGCACGAGCACAAAGCAGATCGTCAGCACGATCAGGCTGATCGGCAGCACGGAGGCCGCAGCCTCCTTCAGTTTTTCCAGTAACACCTGTTTGCGGTACAAAGCCTCACTCCTATTTCAAGAATTGTTCTTATTTTATCAGAAAAATCCCGTTCTGAACAGAGCGGAAATGTAAAAAGGCTGTTAATTTTATGCACCGTGTATTTTTATGCAGTTTCACCAAAGAATCATCGATTTACTTGACGAAAGGACAGAACGCCAATACAATAAGAGAGCTTATGCGCAGACTCCTGGCTGCATACGCGGCCGGGGGTGAGATTTTATGAAGAAGAGAGAGTATTTTATGGAGAAGAAACCCGCGCGCGCCATTGCCCTGCTGCCCATCGGGGTGTTCCTTGTTTTGTATCTGGGGCTGGGCTGCCTGTTTGAATACGGCCTGAAAATTGAAATGGGCTTTTACAACATTCCAATCGTCGTGGCGTTTCTGGCCGCGATCCTCGTCGCCTGCCTGCAGAACCGGGCGCTGTCGTTTGACGACAAGCTGGAGGTCATGGCAAAGGGCGTCGGCGATAAGAATATTATGACGATGATCCTGATCTTTCTGGCCGCCGGTGTGTTCGTCGGCGTCGTGGGCCGCAGCAGCGCGGAGTCCGTCGCGTATTTCATGCTTGCGCATATCCCGGCGCGGTTCGCCGTTGCGGTGCTGTTCATCGTCTCATGCTTCGTCTCGACGGCCATGGGCACGTCCTGCGGCACGATCACGCTGATCGTCCCCATCGCCGTCGCCGTGGCGAAGGCGTCGGGGTTCCATCTGGCGCTGTGCATCGGCTCCGTCATGGGCGGTGCGATGTTCGGCGACAATCTCTCGTTCATCTCCGATACGACCATCGCCGCCTGCAGCACGCAGGGCTGCGAAATGAAGGACAAATTCCGCACAAACTTCCGCATTGCGCTTCCGGCGGCGCTGGTGGCGCTGGCGCTGATCATTGTGTTCTCGCTGAAAAGCGACATTGGCGCGGTTGAAATTTCGGAATACCATCTGCTGCAGACCGTCCCGTATCTGCTGGTGCTTATCGGCGGCGTGGCGGGCGTCAATGTGTTCCTCGTGCTGCTGACTGGCATTTTCTCCGGGGCCATCATCATGCTCGCCACCGGTGCGGTGCACCCGACCGAGCTGCTGGGGAACATGGGCTCCGGCGCGTCCGGGATGTTTGAGACGATCATGGTCACGATCCTCGTGTCTGCCATGTGCGGCCTCATCCGCGAATACGGCGGCTTTGAAGCGCTGCTCGGATTTATTCGCCGCATTTTCCACGGCAACAAGGGCGGCCAACTCGGCATCGGATTGCTTGTCGGCGCGATGGACATCGCCACGGCCAATAATACCGTCGCCATCGTCATGGCCGGACCCATCGCAAAGCAGATGAGCGAGGAATACGGCATCACGGGCAAGAAGAGCGCGTCGCTGCTCGACACCTTCTCATGCATCTTCCAGGGCATCATCCCCTACGGCGCGCAGATGCTGCTGGCGATCTCCGCCGCCGCAGAGCTGGGCGAAACGCTCACCGCGTTCCAGATTATCCCGTTCCTGTTCTACCCCTACCTGCTGCTCATCAGCTCGCTGGTGTTTATCTTCCTTGTGCCGGAAAGAAAGTAAGTGGATCGAGCACAGGCAACCACAAAACTGAACGGCTTTCGGTGAATACGCTCCGCATCGCGTAGGGGCCGACGACTCTGTCGGCCCGCTGGAAGCAGTGCTTTTTTAGAAATCTTACGGCGAATTCGCAACTCCCCAGCGGGCCGATGCAGGCATCGGCCCCTACAGTCAAGTGGGTAAGTGTATACGAATTCGCCGAGAATTTTTGATGATTCGGTGCATTCTGCCGGGCGGACAGAGTCGTCCGCCCCTACGAACGCATTGCTGCCTGAAACGGGCAGCAATGCGTTTTGATCGTATAAACCGAGGCCCCGCAGACGGCGGGGCCTCGGCTTTTGCGTTTATTGTTCTGCCGCGTGCAGGATGACGGTCAGCAGCTCGTCGCGGCCGTCGCCCTTTTCGGCGGAGAAGGGGATCAGGCGCACGTCATCCGGCAGGGACAGCACCTCGCGGATGCGGGCAAGATTTGACTCGATCTCGCTTTTTTTGAGCTTATCAAGCTTGTTGGCCACGACCACGAAGGGCTTGCCGGACTGCAGAAAGTAATTCGCCATGACCACATCGTTTGCTGTCGGCGCATGGCGTGCGTCGACGAGCATGACGCCGAAGGTAAGCGTAGCCGGCGCGGCAAAATAGGCCTCCATGAGCCTGCCCCAGCGCTCTTTTTCTTTCTGCGGGACCTTGGCGTAGCCGTAGCCCGGCAGGTCGACGAGGTACATGGCCTCATCAATGCGGAAAAAGTTGATATGCGTGGTCTTGCCGGGGGCTTCGCCGACGCGGGCGAAGTTTTTGCGCAGCAGAAGCTTGTTGATGACGGAGGATTTTCCGACGTTGGACTTGCCTGCAAACGCGATCTGCGGCAGGCCGTCCTTCGGGCAGTCGGCGACGGAGGTGACGGAGCGGACAAATTCCGCGTTATGCAGATTCATGTGGCCCTCCTCACTGCCGGATGCCGGGCTTGCGGCGCGTTTTGGGCGCGGGGATCGGCAGCGCGGGCGCGGCGGGAACCGAGATCGCCTCCGCCGGGTCGCCTGCGGGCAGCAGCGCGGCCTCCAGAACGCGGTCGGCGCTGGAAACGGTAATGAACTGCAGCGCCTGCCGCACGGTCTGGTCGATCTCCTCCAGATCCTTCTCGTTTTCTGCCGGGATGATAACGGTCTTGACGCCGTGGCGCAGAGCCTGTCTCTTATACACATCTCCGAGCCC
>ERZ1026963.1113-NODE-1113-length-12344-cov-7.846285_pt1 | contig 12344 bp, 9 predicted proteins | sample MGYA00519566_ERZ1026963 | MGnify/ENA primary metagenome ERZ1026963 (study PRJEB26926, sample SAMN06164512) | human gut metagenome | biome: ENVO:00009003; feature: ENVO:2100002; material: ENVO:00002003 | host: Homo sapiens | place: USA | collected 2012 ... | reverse complement strand
AGCAGATGCTGAAAAAGATGGATGTGAAGGAACTCCCCGAGCATTCACCAGGAACACTGCCCAATCATGAAAATATCAGAGGAAAGGACTACTATAAGTAAGGGTGACGTACTATGGCATACAGATTAAAAGACTATCTTTATAACGATAAACTCACAAAGGAACAGAACATACTCATGGATCGGCTGTATAAACTTCGCATGTCCGGTATGGCTGAAGCATTTGAAAAGCAGCTGCTGGAACCAAACACAGGTCTCGAACCATTTGAAGTCCGCTTTGCTGCTATTGTAAATCAGGAGTGGGATCAGCGTGAGAGTAAAAAGTTTAAACGTCTCATGAAGAAAGCGACCCTGAAATATCCTGCAGCTGATCTTGACAGCTCAATCTATGATCCAGAACGTCAGCTGAATACACACGTCATAGAACTTCTGGCCAAGTGTGATTGGATCGATGAGCCGAATAACCTGCTGATGACCGGAGGGGCCGGTGCTGGGAAAACGCACATCGCCTGCGCCTTATGTATCACAGCAATGCATCAGAACCGTACTGTTAAATACATACGTGCGAACACACTCTTAAAGGAATCAGATCATGCCAGGCAGGAAGGTACTTACTTTGAGTATTCGAATGAAATGGCAGCTTATGATCTCATGGTGATAGATGATTTCGGCTTAATGGATCTGGACATCGAGAAATGCCGCGATTTATTTGAAATCATCGAGTCCAGAGACTGCCGCAAGGCAACTATTATTATCTCACAGATTCCAGTATCCGGATGGTATCAGCTTTTTGGGGATTCCACCTACGCAGATGCCTGCTTAAGTCGAATGACATCTAAGGCATATCGCCTTGAATTTCCTGGCAGGGATCGCAGAATAACCAATAGTAATTAATCAACCTGCTGAGCTTTGCTCAGTTTGAAGCGGAATGGCGCTCCGTTCCTCTGGAACGGATGCGCAGTTCTTGCGGAATATGCAGCCATGGCGGCCGCATCGGTCAGCTTTGGCCATGCGCCGGAAACGTCCCAGTCCGGGTTTTCTTCTTTCAGGGAAGCAACCGCTTTTACAACGGTCTCCTCGCGGGAGCCAAAAAGTACAACTTTCGCGCCGTTCTGTAAGAATTTTTGAACAATGGCATAGCCGATTCCCCTGGTTCCACCGGTAACAACTGCTATTTTATTCTGTAACATAAAAACCACCTCACAATCTATTTTCTTATTTCTATCATAATGGATTCCGTTGGTGAACAGTCAATACATATTTTTTGCCGGAAAAAACAGTGAATTTTTCTTAAAATCAGACGAGTTGTTACAGTGCGCCGGAGATCAGCAAACTGTAACGACGATTTTTGCGGGTAGATGAAATTGCGGTGTGGATTTCTTTGCCATAAATAGTTATAATAAAGCTAAAAAAGTGTCCAGTAAGTGTACACTTTGAGCAGAACGTATCAGAAAAAGGTGTTTTGCGGGCTGCGACTTTCTTGTTTGGAAAATATTTTCTGAATGTGCCGGGAGCAAACAAGACGGCGCGGCAGATGATAGGGTTCGCTTTGGAAGACGTTCGATGCTCCGGAAAAGATGAGGGAAACTGACAAAAAGGGAAAATGATGTACAAGGTGTGAATTCATGAGAATACAGGAAGTAATGGGAAAAACGGGACTGTCCAGACGGACGATCCATTATTACATCGATCAGAAATTAATTATCCCCCCGGTGAATGAGGGCAATGGGTATCATGATTTTACAGGGGAGGATGTACAGAAGCTTTTTATTATCCGAAAGCTGCGGGAGGCGGGGCTTTCTCTTGCGGATATCCGTGCAATTCTGCGTAAGCCGCGAACAACGCCGTTTTATCTTCATAAGCAGATGAATGAGCTGCAGACGCAGATGCTTACGATACAGAAAACGATCAGCGAGATGGACCGCTTAAGCGGCCAGCTCCCGGTCTGCCAGTCGCTCGACCAGCTTGCGGGAATGCTGGAAGACACGAATTTCAGCCCCGATGAGCCGCCGCAGTTTCAGATGGAATCGAGAGATGCCAGGCTGCTGGCGCAGTATCTCTGGATGGCTTATCTGGACACGCCGGTCACGGAGTATCAGCAGTTTCTGTGGCAGAAAATCATGCAGCAGACCATGGAACATGCGCGGACAGATCTGAAAATGATGTCCCGTTATCTGCAGTCTATTTCCCCGGAGCGGATTGATGCGACGAATATTAACCAGTATCTGCGGAACCAGAAAATCATTGCTCTCACGGGGGCGGATTATCCGACGTTTGTGGAAGAATTGAAAACTTCTCTCCTTGCGTTTGCCTCTGACCCGGTACAGCAGGAAAAATGGAGTCTCCTCTACCAGCCGCTCATCCATCCGATCGCCGCTTTCTGCGTCTCTGTCAGCGGCTGGATGCGCGAGTTCCACCCGGCATACCGCCGCTATTATGAAAACACGCACACCTGCTGCCGCATGCTGAAAGATTTCATGGACAGTCCGGAGGGAGCTTTACTGAATGCTGCGCTGAACAAAGCATTCAACGGAAACTGCGATGTGCGCACCGGTTACTACGGCGAACTCGAAGTGGCGGCAACATTTCACAAAAGCATTTATGCACTTCTGTCACCGGAACAGATCCGTGAATTTCTGGCAGGGGTGGAAGGGTAATTTTCTGAATCCATTTTAGTGTTTCTTTTTTGCGAGAATATGAAAACAAAATTTAACGGAATCAAGCAAGTAGCGAAGCGGATTGCGAGTATCCGCTTTGACTGAGCATCTGACCTTGCTTCGGAAACAGAGTTTGTGTCAAATGGGAATACAAAACAAAATAGACAATCGCCTCACGGGTCGGAAGCCCATGAGGCGATTGCGGTTTTCGAGCATGATAAAAAAAGATTCTTCAATCATGCTCGGAAATGGAAGACAGATTTTTTTTCGACGATGCGCGCGGAACGATCGTTACCGGAAGAATGATTTTTTCCGTCTCGGCGGCGGGATTTTTGAGGGCGGAAAGCAGAATCCGTCCGACTTCGCGTCCGATTCCGGCAAAATCCTGATGGATGGAGGTTATGCCGAGGCTTCGGCTGACATTTGTATCGTCGAAGCCGCAGAGGCAGAGATCCTCCGGGATGCGAAGACCGATTGTGCGGCAGGCGAGGAAAATCAGCTCGGCGATGCGGTCATTTTCGGCAATGATGGCGGTGATGCCGTCGCTGTGCATGGCAAGAAGCTTCTGCTGAAACGGTGTGCGTTTTGTGGAAAGTGTGGCATCATCGGAAAGCTCCTCGCAGCAGGTGACAAGCTGATGCGGGTCCGGCGCGATCCCGGCGGCTTTCATTTCATGCAGAAATCCGGCAAAGCGGTCGCGTACCGATGAAGTCTCAGAGAGTGGCGCCGCGGTGAAAAACGCGATGTTTCGGTGTCCCTGCCCGAGCAGATGGCGCGCTGCCTGTCGTCCGCCGTCATAGTTGTCGCAGACAACATTGTTCAGATACGGACAGTCCGTCTGCTTGTCAACGATGACGATCGGACAGCCGGAGAACATGAAATCGTTCAGCTTTTCCAGGTGAATGTTGTCGCGCTTCGGATAATAGACAAGCGCGGCAATATTTTGAGACCGGAGCAGTTCCAGTGTTGTGCGTTCCTTCGGTGAGGAAGAGCCGGTGACGTGAATGCTTAGAAAATAGCCACATTCAGCCAGTACAGCGCTTAAGCTTCCGATTGCCTCTGAAATATTTCCCTGTGTGGTGGCGAACGGAAGAAGAAGAGAAATCATTTTCGGCGCATCGGTTGTTTTGCTGACCGGTGAAAGGCTTCGAGAAACAAAGCTTCCGACACCTCGCTTCCGGTACAGAATCCCCTGCTGTTCCAGATCCTCGATAGCACGCTTTGCGGTAATCCGGCTGACGTGGTGTTGCTCCGACAGCATTTTTTCGGTGCAGAAGGATTCGTCAAACGAAAAGTCTCCGGCGTGAATGCGTGCAAGCAGGGCTTCTTTGATGATTTCATATTTTGGTTTTGTTTTTCTGGTCTGTGAATCCATAAAATTCCTCTGGGATAAAAAGATATAAAAACGTTGACTTTGTCTGCGTGTTTCTTTTGTTATTATAACGAATGCAAAAAAGCAAGTCAAATAAGAGCTGCTCGCGCCGGAATTATTTTCCTGTACACCGGAACAGCAAGTGCTCCGGTGCTGCGTGAATTGTAACAGGCCTTTTCAAACACGATTTATTGCCAGATCAGGTGTGACATGAGAAAATGGCAACTTGATATATCATATAGAAAAGAAGTGTAAAATACTTGACAGAATATCGTCTGATTTTTATAATATGATATATCAAATAGGTAGAAAGGTATTTTGAACCATTTGATACCAGACTGCAAAGAAACGAAAGGAAACAGATCATGATGAAAACAACCGTACATATTATTTCCCATTCCCACTGGGACAGAGAGTGGTATCAGTCTTTTGAAACACACCGCATGAAACTGATTGAGCTGGTGGACAATATTTTGGATAAGGCGGAAAACGACCCGGAGTTTGGAGGCTTTTTCCTCGACGGACAGGTCATCGCAATCGATGATTATCTGGAAATCCGTCCGGAGAAGCGTGCGCAGGTGGAAAAATGTATCCGCGAGGGCAAAATCCAGACCGGTCCGTGGTATATTCTGCAGGATGAGTTCCTGACGAGCGGAGAGGCATGTGTCCGCAATCTTCAGGTCGGCATGCAGGAAGCAGAACAGTACGGTGCAGTCGGAAACGTTGGCTATTTCCCGGATGCGTTTGGAAACGCAGGTCAGATGCCGCAGGTATTGAAGCAGGCAGGCATGGAGGCAGTTGTCTTCGGGCGGGGCGTCAAACCAATCGGACCGAACAACGAAGTTACCGGCGGACAGTATGAGTCTACATATTCTGAGATGATGTGGGAATCCCCGGATGGAACGAAGCTGCCGGGCATCCTGTTTGCAAACTGGTATAACAACGGCGTTGAAATTCCGGTAGACGAGGCGGAAGCGAAGGTTTACTGGGATAAAAAGCTGGCAGATGCGAGAAAATTTGCTGCAACGCATCAGCTTCTGCTGATGAACGGATGCGATCATCAGCCGCTGCAGAAGAACATTACGGAAGCAATCCGCGTGGCAAGAAAGCTGTACCCGGACATCGAGTTTATTCATTCTGATTTCAAAAAATATGTAGAAGCAATGGAGAAGGAAATCTCTGAGAACTTCTCTACGGTTAAGGGTGAGCTGACAAGCCAGGAAACCGACGGAAGATGGACGCTGGCAAATACAGCGTCTTCCTGGATCGGATTAAAACAGGATAACCGCGCGGGAGAGACGGCACTGGAGCGAAAAGCAGAGCCTGCGGCTGCAATGGCACAGGTGTTTGGGAAAACATATCCGGAGGACCAGATGACCTACAGCTGGAAGAAGCTGATGCAGAATCATCCGCATGACAGCATCTGCGGCTGCAGTGTGGACGAGGTCAACGAAGAAATGAAGACTCGTTTTGCAAAGAGCAGACAGGTTGCGGATGCAATTTACGAGGAGAGCGTGGAGTATCTGACGAATAAGGTAAACACGGCGGCACTTCCGGGGGACGGCGAGAAAATCCCGTTTGTGGTATGGAATACATCGGGAACAGCGAAAACACAGGTGGTGGAGAAAGAAATTCACCTGTTCCGGGATTACAATCTGTTTGTGTGGGATGGCTATGAGGCGGCAGAACAGGTGGAGCTTCCGGCAATGGTGCTGCGCGATGCGGACGGAAATGAAGTTCCGGCGAAGATTGCGGATGCGGGGATTGCGTTCGGATACGATCTGCCGGATGACCGGTTCCGTCAGCCATATATGGCGAAGAAGGTACGGGTGACGTTTGAGGCAGAGGTTCCGGCTCTTGGATACCGTACGTATTATTTGGAAACCGCAGAACAGCTGCAAAACGTGGACGTAGTTTCCGGTGACGCGAATGTGCTTGAAAATGATGCAATGAAGGTTGTTGTGAACGAGGATGGTTCTTACAGCCTTCTGGACAAGAAGACGGGCAGAACGTATGAGAACCTGGGTTGCTATGAAGACACCGGGGATATGGGCAATGAGTATATTTATATTCAGGATACCGGAAAACAGGTGATTTCCACGAAGGGCAGAAAGGCGGAGGTTTCCTGCGTGGAGCGAAATGCGTTCCGTACAGTGGTTGAAATCCGCCACAAAATGATGGTTCCGTCCGGAATGGGTGAAGAGCTGCAGCGGCAGCGCGAGATGTGTATTGATCCATATACGCGGGTGGCAAACCGCTCTTTTGAGCTGGTTGAAATGGATGTGAAGACGGTGCTTACGCTGGAAAAATCGGCGAAAGGGCTGCGTGTGGCTACCACCATCTGCAATCAGGCGAAGGATCACCGGGTTCGTGTGATTTTTCCGACGGGACTGCATACATCGATGCATATGGCGGATTCTGCGTTTGAGGTGGTTCGGAGAAATAACCGTCATAACGATACCTGGACAAATCCATGCGGATGTGAGAGACAGCAGTGTTTTGCGGCGATGGAGGACGAAAAGGGCGGCCTTCTGGTTGCCAACCGCGGTTTGTATGAGTATGAGATTCTGGAAGAGCAGGAGAATGCAATTGCGGTGACGCTGCTTCGCTGTGTTGCGGAGATGGGCGATTGGGGATATTTCCCGACACCGAAGGCACAGCAGCTTGGAACATTCTGTCTGGAGTTTGAGGTTGTGCCATATGCGGCCGGGGAGACCGGCACTGCATTTGAGGAAGGCTATGCGTTCCAGCAGGATCTGACGGTGGCACAGGCCGGGCTGGAGAGAGCGTTCCTTCGGAAACCGGGTCAGGTAAAGCCGGAGCTGATTGAAGGTAAACTTCCGTTAGAGATGAGTTTTCTTACATTTGAAGGCAATGGTATTCATATGACTGCATTTAAGAAAGGTCAGAAGAAGGACGATCTGTTTGTGCGGTTCGTGAATCATATGGAGCAGGGAGAGATCCTTTCTTTTAAGAAAGAAGATTGGATGAAAGAGGTTTATCGCAGCAATGTCATCGAAGAGAAGGACAATGTGCTGACCCCGGATGCGGACGGTATTTATCATGTGTCGCTGAGGGAATTTGAGATTGCTACGTTTGGGGTTGTGAGATAAGCGGACGCTTCGGCAGGAGGGCGTGCGGTCGTTGCAAAAAACGGGGAAAAAGCAAGAATAAGGTGGACTTTAGGGCAGACAAGTTATATGCTTTTGGTATAAGTAAAAAATGATTTTTTACAGGAGGGTTTTTACATGAAAAAATGGACAGACCGAATGGAAACTCCGATTCAGGCGGAGCTGATCTGTTATGATGTGAATGGAATTCACATTGTGTTTGGGGTGACAAAAGAGAAGGCGTTAAAGCTGTTTCATTTTTCGAGTGCGCCGTTTGATGCAGAGAATCTCTGCCGGAAGCCGGATAACTGGTGGCCGATGGAGGGAATGCGGGAGGCTCAGATCGAAGAGAGCTTCCAGCTGGTACAGGTGAATTTTTCCGGTTATAACCGGCCGTATGAAAAGCACGGAAATAAGTACATTGTGACAGCGCCTGGCTTTATGCTGAAATTTGACTCGATTTCGGAAGAAAGAAACGAAGATGGCGATCTGCTTCGCATTGTACAGAAGGATGATGTGACGGGAGCAAGGGTAGAGTCGGTTATGCAGTTTTATGACGGCCTTCCGGTTGCAAGAATGTACAATACCGTGACGAATGAGGGCAGTGAGAACCAGACACTGGAATATATCTCAAGCTTCAGCTACTGGGGCATCGAAAAAGAGCAGAAAGAGGGCATTCCGGAGTTTATCAGCTCAGATGATAAGATGTCGATGATAGTGGTTCACAATGGCTGGCAGAAGGAGCTGACGGTGAAAAAATACCGCTTTGCAGATCTTGGCATGGCGCAGACGCAGTCGCACAACTATCAGAGAACATCGAAGACGATTGAGATTACAAATACGGGTAACTGGTCGGCGAAGGAATATATTCCGATGGGATATATTGGGAACAGCGCAGCAGATGCGAGCCTGTTTTTCGAGATCGATCACAGCGGTTCCTGGCATTATGAAATTGGAGATCAGAACTGCCACTTTTACCTGGCTGTGAGCGGCCCGACGGAAATCCAGTCGCACTGGTCGAAAAACCTGAAGCCGGGAGACAGCTTTACAACCGTGCCGGTGGCTGTCGGTGTCGGTCATGATGATTTTGAGGAGGCAATCGGTACCTTAACGAAGTACCGCAGAAGAATTCGCCGTCCGAATAAGGACAATGAGAACCTGCCGGTTATTTTCAACGATTACATGAACTGTCTGTTTGGAGATCCGACGACAGAAAAAGAATTTCCGCTGGTGGATGCTGCCGAAAAAGCAGGATGTGAATACTTTGTCATCGATGCCGGCTGGTATGCGGACGGCAACTGGTGGGACAGTGTCGGCGAGTGGCAGGAGAGCAGAAAACGTTTCCCGAACGGCGTTCGTGAAGTGACAGATTATATCCGTTCCAAGGGTATGATTCCCGGCGTATGGCTGGAGCTTGAGGTTATGGGTATTAACTGTAAAAAGGCTTCTATTCTGCCGGATGAGTGTTTCTTCCTGCGCCATGGAAAACGTGTGTATGACAGAAGCCGTTATCAGCTTGACTTCCGTCATCCGCTGGTCGTTGAGCATGTAACGGAAGTGATCGACCGCGTGGTCAGAGATTATGGTGTCGGCTATATTAAGATGGATTACAATATCGAACCTGGTATCGGTACGGAAGTGGATGCAGACAGTTTTGGAGATGGTCTCTTAGAGCATGAGAGAGCATATCTGGCATGGCTGGATGGTATTTACAGAAAATACCCGGATCTCGTGATCGAGAACTGCTCAAGCGGCGGTCTTCGGATGGATTATGCGATGCTGGCAAGAAACAGTATTCAGTCCACCAGTGATCAGGAGGATTACCGTAACTACGCGACGATTTCGGCGAATGCGGCGATTGGTGTAACGCCGGAGCAGGCTGCGATCTGGTCGTACCCATTGCGGGACGGTACCGAAGAGGAAGTTATTTTCAACATGGTCAACGCGCTTCTGCTTCGTATTCACCAGAGCGGTCATCTGGCAGAAATTTCGCCGGAGCGGTTTGCACTGGTAAAAGAGGGAATCGACTGCTACAAAGAGATCCGCAGCGGAATCAAGGATGGTGTTCCGTTCTGGCCAATGGGATGGGCGGATAATGAGGACAAGCATCTTGCAGCCGGAATCCGGGTACCCGGAGATGTGATTTACCTTGGTGTATGGAGACGCGGCGGAGAGACGGATTTTGAAGTTCCGCTTGACCGTGCCTTTCCGGGAAAAGAGCTGGAAGTAAGCTGTATTTATCCGAAAGCGTGCGGAGATGTATTCCATTACGATGATTACAGCAAAAAACTGAAGGTTCATTTTCCGGAGACGTATATGGCGCGGCTGTTTCAGATTAGAATGAAATAAAGTAACGATTCAGAGCCCCATTTTGCATGGTGCTGCATCGTTACGAAATAAAAACATAAATCCCCACCCACGGAATAAATTGTATGGAGTGTATCTTCAGCAATATTTTCCGGGGAGGGGATTTTTTGCGTATTCTTACGGTACTTTCAGATCTTATGGTTCCCCTGCTGATCTTTTATGTGGTCGGATTGGGGTTTTTGATGAAGCAGGATGTGTTCGGAGATTTTTTGAACGGGGCAAAGGATGGCATGCGGACTGTGATCGGGATTGTGCCGACGCTGATCGGGCTGATGGCGGCGGTCGGGGTTTTGCGGTCATCGGGATTTCTGGAGGATTTTGGAAACCTGCTCGGAACTGTGCTAGAACCGACGGGAATCCCATCTGCGCTGGTTCCGCTCGGTGTTGTGCGTCTGTTTTCCAACAGCGCGGCGGTGAGCCTTTTGCTGGATCTTTACAAGGAGGCGGGCTGCGACTCCTTTGCCGGACGGGCAGCTTCGATTATCATGTCGTGTACCGAGACCGTTTTCTATACGATGACGGTTTACTTTGGTGCGGTTAGGATCAAAAAAACGCGGTATACTCTGGCTGGCGCCTTGTTTTCTTCTCTTGTTGGAATGACAGTTGGTGTTTTGCTTGCACGGTTGATCTGACCATTTTTTCTGATCGTACCAGTGAAATATGTTGACATTTCAAAACGATTGGAATAAGATGGAAACAACTTAAAACATACAAAGTCAATAGGAAATAAGGAAATAAAAAACGCAGAATAAGGAGGAAATGAACGATGGCAAAGGTATATGACAGCATTTTAGATCTTGTAGGAAAAACTCCGCTGGTAGAGCTGAAACGGATCGAAGAAAAAGAAGGACTGCAGGCGAAACTGATCGCAAAAGTAGAATCCTTTAATCCGGCAGGAAGTGTCAAAGACCGTATTGCAAAAGCGATGATCGAGGATGCGGAAGCAAAAGGTCTCTTAAAGGAAGGCTCCGTTATCATTGAGCCGACCTCCGGAAATACCGGAATCGGACTGGCAGCGGCAGCAACGGTAAAAGGCTATCGCATGATCCTTACTATGCCGGAAACGATGAGTGTAGAGCGCCGGAATATTGTAAAGGCATACGGCGCAGAGGTTGTTCTGACGGATGGAACAAAAGGAATGAAGGGCGCCATCGAGAAAGCCGATGAGCTTGCAAAAGAGATTCCGAACAGCTTTATCGCAGGACAGTTTGTGAACCCGGCAAACCCGGAGACACACAAAAAGACAACCGGACCGGAGATCTGGGAAGACACCGATGGAGCAGTTGATATCTTTGTTGCTGGCGTTGGTACCGGTGGAACGATTACCGGAACGGGTGAGTACTTAAAAGAGAAAAAACCGGAAGTAAAAGTGATAGCGGTAGAACCGGCATCCTCACCGGTGCTGTCGGAGGGTGTTTCCGGACCACATAAGATTCAGGGAATCGGTGCAGGCTTTGTGCCGGAGACGCTGAATACCGGCATTTACGATGAGATTATCAAGGTGGAAAATGAAGACGCTTTCGAGACCGGCAGATATCTGGCAGCCGAGGAAGCCATTCTGGCAGGAATTTCCTCCGGAGCAGCGTTGTATGCGGCAATTCAGCTCGCAAAACGTGAGGAAAATAAAGGAAAAACCATCGTTGTGCTCCTGCCGGATAACGGAGACAGATACTATTCCACAGCTCTGTTTGCCAAATAAAGGGGAACAGACTCAGGTTCAGAGCGCCATCTTCACATGGCTTTGAACTGCTACAAATGATAGATATCAGCGAACACTGCCATCCGCGGCATTTTCTCTCCACCGCGAATGGCAGTTTCGCATATTAATTTATACCAGAAAGGGAACTTTACTTATGACACTACAACAGCTTCGCTACGTAATTCAGGCCGCAGACTCCAGATCCATGAATGAGGCGGCAAAGGCACTCTATATTTCACAGCCGAGTCTCTCTGGAGCAATCAAGGAGCTGGAAAAAGAGATCGGAATTGAGCTGTTCAAGCGCAGCAGCCACGGAACAGTACTGACCCCGGAGGGAGAGGAGTTTCTGGGTTACGCACGTCAGGTCACAGACCAGTATCAGCTTCTCGAAAACCGCTATATTTATCGCACCAAGGGAAAGAAAAAATTCAGCGTGTCGATGCAGCATTACAGTTTTGCCGTAAAGGCGTTTGTGGAGCTGGTGAAGCGGTTTGGTATGGATGAGTACGAGTTTGCGGTTTATGAGACGAGAACGTATGATGTGCTGATGGATGTAAAGAACTTCAAGAGCGAACTTGGGATCTTATATCGGAATGATTTTAATGCGAAGGTGCTGAACAAGCTGCTGAAGGACAATAACCTTGAGTTCCACGATCTGTTTTCCTGTGGAACGTACGTCTATCTCTGGAAAGATCATCCGCTTGCAGATCAGGCAGAGATCACTATGGAGGAGCTGAAGGAATATCCGTGCCTGTCCTTTGATCAGGGAAGCAACAATTCGTTCTTCCTGGCAGAGGAAGTACTTTCAACGTATGAATATAAGAGAATCATTAAGGCAAATGACCGCGCGACCATGCTGAATCTGATGGTCGGACTGAATGGCTATACGCTCTGCTCCGGCATTATCTGTGAGGAATTAAACGGCAGTGATTACCGCGCGGTGCCGCTTCATGCAGAAGAAAACATGATGATCGGTTATGTTTCCAGGAAGGGTATGTCGATCAGCGCACTGGGACAGCAGTATTTGGAAGAAATTCGGAAATATAAGGAGCTTGTGCTGTAAGAAAAGGAAGAAACAAGAAGACTTTAACCGAATCAAGTAAGTCCCCTGCTTCCATTGCGAAAAGCAATAAGCAGTGG
>ERZ1026963.1108-NODE-1108-length-12392-cov-4.494285_pt1 | contig 12392 bp, 8 predicted proteins | sample MGYA00519566_ERZ1026963 | MGnify/ENA primary metagenome ERZ1026963 (study PRJEB26926, sample SAMN06164512) | human gut metagenome | biome: ENVO:00009003; feature: ENVO:2100002; material: ENVO:00002003 | host: Homo sapiens | place: USA | collected 2012 ... | reverse complement strand
GAGATGTAGCTCCGTCTCGTGGGCTCGGAGATGTGTATAAGAGACAGATTAATATGCGTCATGTACTGGGGTTCTGGCACGATGTTACTCCAAGAAGTTACATACGCCACAATCACTTTGGAACTCAAGGGGTTCGCTGTGCTTTCCCCCGACTTGGTGGTGCTGCATGAAGCCAATATGGCTAAAGCAGTCGCCATCATCATTCTAATCTTTTTCATAAGTATTATAATTAATCAGCTGTTTGACGAATACGTGAACCTATCAATGCGTAATAGAGCATGAATATCTCGCCCAAAAGTACAATAAACCAAGACCATCTCCAACTTCCGAGCACATCAGCCAGTATTCCCTGCAACAAAGGCAGGATGGCACCACCCACTACACCTATCATAAATACCCCGGAAGCCACAGATGTATATTTGCCCAAATGGGCTACGGACAGGGTAAAGATGGCTCCCCACATAATAGAATGGAACAATCCGACTGCCGTCAGCAACCACGGATTATTCAGAAGGATAGCCAACAAAGCAAGTGCTCCTGCCGAAACCGTAGTTACAACCAACTGCACACGAGGAGAAATCTTACTCAAAGAGCTTCCTACCAACCGCCCCACGAGCATCCCGCCCCAATACAGTGTAGCCATTAATGCCGGAGATGCATAATTCATTTCAATGGCATACAGATTGATATTGGCACCTATACAGACTTCCACGCCCACATAACAGAATATAGCACAGACTCCTAAAGTGAGATGCCGGAACGACCAGATACTCTTTTCCAGCTTCTCACCTTTCTCTATCCGAGTTCCCTGTATATCCGGCAAAGATAGTTTCATTAACAGGAAAACAATCAAAGAAATCACCACTATCAGCACCAGGAACGGAATCATTAACTGATCTATCCGGATATCTTCCATTGCCAGGCCACCGAAAACAACACCCGTAACAAAATAAGGTGCCAAAGTGGTTCCTACAGAATTGGCTGAGCCACCAATGGCAAGACGTTGAATGGCTTGCGTACCTTTCACATGGCAAGCCGTGAGATAAGGATTGATAACCACCTGCAAGATGGTAGCAGAAGCTCCCACCACAAAAGACCCCAAAAGGAAAATAAAGAAACCACCGGGAATAACATTTCCTCCAGCATGCCAGTTGGCTTCCGGAAAGAAAACCGTAAAATAAGAGGAAGCGAAAAATAATCCCAAACCAACCACCATTACCAACAGTCCGCGCATCAGCGTACCTTTATAGCCATATTTACTAATCCAGGACGACCCTACCCGACCACAGACCGGATAAGCCAGGAACCAGGAGAAGGTAATCAATGTGGCGAATGTGTTTTTCAGGCCACCCACTTCGGCAAGGAATGTTTCTTTCAGCGGTCCCTGGAACTGAGTATTGGCAGTAGTGAGGAAACCTACAATGAAGAACAGGAATACCATTGTGATAAATGGTCCCATATAGTTCACTTGTTTTTCTTGTTGTGTCATAGTATCATGTATTAAATAAAAGAAATTCGCAATTTGGGTGAAGCTGAAGTACCGATGCAGGAACTTCCGGTGTAACGGGTCCCTTCAGCATTTTCCTGACGATATCCGCCTTGTTCGCACCTTTGGCAACCAATACGATTTTACGGGCCTGCATGATGTTCCGGATTCCCAAAGTAGCACCACCCAGTTCTTTCTCCGGCGGTGTATTCGTTTCCCGTCGGATACGTTCTTCCAGTTCCGTATTCATTTGAGTCACCCATGTTTCTCCTCCTAAGGGAGAACCAGGTTGGTTAAAACCCAGATGGCCATTCTCACCCAATCCCAAAATCAATAGGTCAATGCCTCCACGACTCTCTATTTCTCGCTGGAAAAGCTTGCAGGCTTTGTCAAAATCATCAGAGACTGTAGGTAGCATCAGGAAGTTGTCTTCTTGGATGCCCAGCGTATCGATCAGTTCTGTCTTCAGCATTGTGTAACATGCACCTGCATACTCACGGGGTACATTAGTCACCTCGTCCAGTCCGAAGAATGTAACAGAAGAAACATCAAAAGGATATCGAGAATAGATTTCTCCAACCAGGCGATGCAGGTTGCCGGTAGTACGCCCTGTAGAAAGTCCGATAACACTTTCCGGCTTATTCAGAATTTCACCAATAATGCGCCATGCAGCGATACAATCAAACTCTTTTTCACTCTTTGCTATAGTTATTTTCATGAGTCTACTTTTTTATCACTAATCATTAATCACTAACCATTAATCACTATTTACATATTCATCGCCACTGCGCCCGCACCCAACAAACCTATAAAACCCGGGTTAAGTTTAGTGATAACCACGCCATTGGTTACAAAGCGCATCGTAGTAGGATGAAGTTTCTCCAGTATTTTCTCATGAATATATCCGTCGGACACAATGCCGCCACCCAATACCACCGTATCAGGATCAGTAACCCGTACCAGATTCATGATAAGATTTGCCAAAGCTTCCGAAGCATTTTCAACCAGAGCCACACACAAAGGATCTCCTTTCTGGCTTAGCGCAAAGACTTCGCTGATCAGTACTCGTTCTCCCTTTTCTGCCGGGATATGCAGATTGGTTTCATACCGGTTGCGAAGAAGACGGGCGCAATTATCAAAACCGATACCGGCAGCAATGGCCTCCACACAATCCATTCTTCCACAACCACACTTAATGCCAAGATTCACTCCCACACGCACGTGCCCTACCTCACCCGCATTGAAGTGACTGCCACGTATCTGCCTGCCATTGATAACCGTACCGACGGCAATACCTGTACCTACATTAATATAAATAAAGTTCTTGGATATTTGTCCGAATCCCCAGACACGTTCAGCGCGAGTGGCACTTTTCACATCATTATCTATACGGCAGGGGATACCATAAATATCCGACAATTCCTTTGCCAGCGCTATCGGTTGCGTCCGACTCGGATCAATCTGTAACCAAATGCCCTGATTAGGATCTACACGCCCTATCAGCCCGACTCCCATACCGACAGGTTTCTGGTCACACCAACCCACCGTACGGATATAATCATCGAGTGACGACTTTATGATTTCCGAAGCTGCTTGCTGGTTAAAATATCCGGAGTCATATTTCTTATACCTTAAAATATTACCATGGCTGTCCACCTCACCAATCAGTAGCTTGGTTCCACCCAAATCAAGACCTAAATAAGTTTCCATTCTTTATTGCGTTTTTAATATTGTTTACTGTCCACAATATTACACACTATCAGGAAAACGGGAGTTGATTATCTAACAAAAAAGGTTTGATACCTGTCCGTGGTGGTTAAAAAGCTATCTTTAATACTTTAAATCTTGCTGGGACTCGTACCAAACTGCTTTTTAAAGCAAGTACTGAAGTATTTTGAATCAGAAAATCCAACCATGGAAGATACTTCACCAATCGAAAATCTTCGGGAAGCCAGAAGTTCTTTCGCCTTATTCAGACGAACAATACGGATAAAATCATTAGGTCCCTGCCCGGTCAAGGTCTTGATCTTATTATAAACGGAAGTACGGCTCATGCCCAACATACGGCAAAAGTCGTTGATAGAGAATTCTGAATTAGAAAGTTCTTCATCAATCACTTCCATCACTTTATCCATAAACTCCTTGTCCAGCTGGCTGGTATAGTCCGTATCTTCCGGTGGAGTATCCATGGACAGCACCGTATCGCGAAGATGCTGCCTGTTCTGGAGGATATTCCGTATCCGGACTTTCAGGACAGAGAGGTCGAAAGGTTTAATTATATAATCATTCGCTCCGGCTTCGAGTCCGAATATGATATTCTCCCTTTCACTCAGAGCCGTCAATAGTATCACAGGAATATGGCTCGTATCGACAGAAGACTTCAGTATACGGCACAATTCATCACCTTCTAACACGGGCATGACAATATCCGAAATAATGATATCCGGATTGATCTCCCTTGCCATCTCCAAAGCCTTCCCGCCATCGGGCACTCCGATTACTTTATATTCTGATGACAAACTGTTCATCAGATACTCCCTCATATCTTTATCATCCTCAGCCAGAAGCAACACATTCTTACCGGCATCTTCCTGCTCCGGGAAGGTATCAACAGCGGATATTTCCTGCGTATTTTCTTTTCGCTCAACAACTATCCCCGACTTTATCTTCAACGGGAATGTAACGGTAAATGTCGTCCCTTTACCTTCCGTACTGCTAAACGAAATATCACCGTGATGCTGCTTCACAATCCTCCGTGTAATCATCAGCCCGATACCTGAACCTGTTTCCTGAAAGTTCATGGCATTCTGTGCCCGATAATACTCATGAAAGATATTTCTTTGTTCTTCTTTTGGAATGCCGATACCTGTATCTTTTACTTCAATCGACCATTTCTTCTTCGTTGTTCTTACCGTAATATAGATAATCCCTTTCTCCGTATATTTCAAGGCATTCGAAAGGAGATTGTCCACAATATGATCCATCTTATCCCGGTCCATCCACACCTGCGGCATGTCCGCCTCTGTCTTCAACTGAATTTCCACTCCCTTTTGCAGGACGGCCATGTGGAACTCCGCTATCTTTTCTTCCAGATAAGCTTTGATATCGTAAGGAGAGACTTTCAGACATTCGGCATGCAGTTCCGTTTTCTGTAAGTCCAACAACTGAGTAACCATACTCAACAGTTTCTCGGCATTCTTCACAGCTACCGCCACTGTCTTCTTACTTTCTTCCGGAAGTTCCCGCTGTGCTTCAAGTTCGCTCAGAGGTGCCTTTATCAAGCTGATCGGGGTGCGTATATCATGCGCTATGCTGATAAAGGAACGTATCTTCTCCTTTACCCGGTCTTCATTGGCTTTATGCCTCCGATACTGCACAAAGATATAAACAAAGACAGAAAGCAATATAAAATAAAACAGCAATGCCCACCATGAAACCCAGTAAGGACTACTGATTACCACCTTCAGACTGCGCTCCCCTATCTGTTGCCCGGTATATTTATCAAATGCCCGTAACCGGAATGTGTATGTACCGGAAGAAAGGTCCATATAGTTCACGCTCCGCACCGAATTGGAATGTTCCCATTCTTCATTATGCCCCTCCAACATATACTCATACCTTATTCTGTGCGGAGCCGTAAAATTGATGGCAGAGAAAGAAATGGAGAATGAATTCTGGTTATAGTTCAAGCCGATCTTCTGCGTGTCGTTGATATTAGTCTTTAAAAGGGAACCTTTCATACCCGCCTTCACCGATTCATAAAGCAATTTAAAATCTGTCAGTATCAGTTCGATAGGGCCATGCTGTCCGAAGTTCAGCGAAGGAGAAAAGGTTATCACTCCCTCCGCCGTACCAAAAGCGAGGCATCCGTCGTCCAGCTTGAAGGCTGAATTAGGGTTATAATATCCCCAGGTGATATCCAGAAAATCGTTTGCACTGATCAGAATATCGTTTGATAAGTCCAGGCAATAGAGTTCTTTTTCCGTACTGAACCAGATACGGCCATCGTTATCTTCCAACAGGCTATTAATGGAATTGGAAGCAAGACCGTCATCCGTAGTATAGGCACGCGCCTCTCCTCTGTCAGGGTTGAAACGTACCAATCCTTCTCCGTCGGTGGCAAGCCATATATCTCCGGATGAAGATTGCAATAAGCATCGGATAGGATAGTGCAGGGAAATATCTCCGAACTTCTGATGCCACTGTGCTTTTCCCGTAGCTTTATCGAAAACAGCCAGACCACTACATCCTGCTATCAGTAATGAACCGTCTCTACCGGACTTCAAGTCTCCTACACAATCAATCGGATAATAGGTATAAGTATCCGTCAGCATATTGTAGCGTGTAAATTCGCCTTCAATACCACCTATCCAAAGATAATCACCTTCCGCATGGATAGCATAAATGTAATCGGTGGCCACACCCTTGTCCGAACCGGTTTTCCGTTTTTCCATCTTTTGCACCTTGCCTGTTCCCTTATGGATAGCATAAAGACCGATACCATATCCACCTACCCAGATGTTTCCTCTTGAATCTTCAGCAAGAGCCAATACAACTTTAGAACCATGCTCCGTACCATCCAGAAAGTGCTTCCATTGACGTTGTTTGTGCCGGTAAAGGCTGACTCCATTGTTTGTGCCATACCAGCAATCTCCCTCGGAATCCTGAAATATGACATTGATATGATCCGATTTCAGGGAATTAGCATTATTCTGTTCATGCTTCATTCTCCTTACATCAGGAATATTGGGGTCTAAATAGCTGATGCCATTGGTAGAGGTACTCACCCAAATGCCGCCAAATTCATCTACACAAATATCAGAAACGGTATTGCCATTCAGACTTCTTTCATCATCTTCATTGGTGATATAATGCTTCAGAAGCCGTTCCGTAGTTCTGTCTATCTGGAAAACACCGGCACCGTCAGCTCCTATCAGCAAGGTATTATCAGGAGCCTGTGCAAAAGTGCGAATGGGAACATGGGGAATGAACTCTTTGAAAGACCGCACCTTCCTTGTCGATTTATCCACGACAAAAGCCCCGTCGGAAAAGGTACCTACAAATAATTTATCTTCGAAAGCACACAATGATTCGACATGCATTTCCGCGGGAAGAGGTATCGCTTCCTCTGAAGAAAAACCGGTTTTATTCGCTCGCTTCAACCGATAGATACCTTTATTGGTTCCGGCACAGAATTCAGTATCATCTATCTGCACAATGCAATTGACGCATTGTCCTTTCAACCCGGCAAGCAATAAGCCGGACTTTTCTTCCCAACAGTAAACACCCGTTGACATACACAGCCAAAGGCGCTTATCCACATCAAAAAGGATATTATTCAAGACCGGAAAAGAAAGATATCCGGATGCATCGACACGCAGTTGAAAAGCATCCGTCCGATTATCGTACGCGTATATCTTTCCGTTCTTCAAGGCAATCCAGATATTCCCCGAATAATCACAGGTCATGGTAGTGGAAGACAGGATATGATCTTTGGACTCCACCGTTTCGTCCAGCTGATAGTGTTTTATTTCATTGCCGTCATACCGGTCTACCCCCATATGGGTATAGGCCCATATAAAACCGGCAGAATCTTTACTGACCTGAAATACCTGCCGGCTGCTCAACCCTTCTTTTATACTCAGGGGACGAAACGAACCGGCAAATAAAGTGAAGCATTGAAGGAGAAATATAAGTAAGGTGAAAATGTATTTTATCATAATATCGTTATTATCTGTCCGCATTACACATTTATAGGTTTCGCGGATGCAATATTAGACACAAATATAAAAAAAGTGGTTTAAAAACTATCCAAATAGGTTTGATTTCTATTACTTTTGTCCATCAAACCAATAAACCGTGATAGGCCATGCTCAGCAAGCTTAAATTAAACCAGCTCTATTTCAAAGACACGCAGTTCGCTAACCTGATGACGCGACGCATCTTCAACGTCCTTCTGATAGCCAATCCTTATGACGCTTTCATGCTGGAAGACGACGGACGCATTGACGAAAAAATCTTTAATGAATATACTTCACTTTCTCTGCGCTATCCACCCCGCTTTACCCAGGTATCGACTTGCGAGGAAGCCTTGGCACAACTCTCTACCGTACCGTTCGATCTCATCATCTGTATGCCGGGAACGGGAGATAACGACAGTTTCGATGTGGCGCGACACATCAAGAGCCTTTACGAACATATTCCCATGGTGATACTGACCCCTTTCAGCCACGGTATCACCAAACGCATCGCCAACGAAGACCTGAGTCCTTTCGAATATATCTTCTGCTGGCTGGGAAACACGGACCTACTGGTGTCTATCATCAAACTGATAGAAGACAAGATGAACCTGGAACACGACGTAAATGAAGTAGGTGTGCAGGTGATTCTGGTTGTGGAGGACGGTATCCGTTTTTATTCATCCATATTGCCCAACCTCTATAAGTTCGTATTGAAACAGAGCCAGGAGTTCAGCACCGAAGCATTGAACGCCCACCAGCGCACGTTGCGTATGCGTGGACGTCCGAAAATTGTACTGGCCCGTACGTATGAAGAAGCTATAGGCATTTACGAGAAATACAAAAATAATATATTAGGAGTCATTACCGATGTCCGCTTTCCACGTGTGGAACGTGGTGAAAAGGACGGACTTGCCGGTATCAAGCTTTGCGCTGCCATCCGTAAGGAAGATCCCTTCGTACCGCTCATCATTCAGTCGTCCGAATCGGAGAATGCGCTTTATGCTTCAAAATATGGTGCCGCCTTTATCGATAAGAATTCCAAGAAGATGGACGTAGACCTGCGCCGCATCGTATCGGACAATTTCGGTTTCGGCGACTTTATCTTCCGCAATCCCGACACACTGGAAGAGATAGCCCGTGTAAAGAACCTGAAGGAATTACAAAACATCCTTTTTGCCGTACCGGCAGAGTCATTCCTTTATCATATCAGCCGCAACCATGTCAGCCGTTGGCTCTACTCACGCGCCATGTTCCCGGTAGCTGAATTTCTGAAACCTATCACCTGGAACAGTTTACAGGATGTGGACGCCCACCGTAAAATCATCTTCGAAGCAATTGTAAAATACCGTAAGATGAAGAACCAGGGTGTGGTAGCCGTGTTCAAGCGTGACCGTTTCGACCGCTACTCCAACTTCGCCCGCATCGGTGACGGCTCATTGGGAGGTAAAGGGCGCGGCCTCGCTTTCATCGACAATATGGTGAAGCATCACCCTGAATTCGAAGAATTCGATAACGCCCGCGTTGCCATTCCCAAGACCGTAGTGCTCTGTACTGATGTCTTCGACGAGTTTATGGAGACAAACAATCTGTATCAGGTGGCCCTTTCGGATGCGGAGGACGATGTGATCCTGCGATACTTCCTGAAAGCGAAGTTACCCGACCGACTGGTAGAAGACTTTTTTACCTTCTTTGATGTAGTGAAGTCTCCGCTTGCCATTCGTTCGTCTTCTTTGCTGGAAGATTCACACTATCAACCTTTTGCCGGAATATACAATACGTATATGATCCCCTATCTGGATGATAAATACGAAATGCTCCGTATGTTGTCCGATGCCATAAAAGGCGTGTACGCTTCGGTCTACTTCCGCGACAGTAAAGCATATATGCAGGCCACAAGCAATGTCATCGATCAGGAAAAGATGGCGGTCATTCTGCAAGAGGTAGTCGGCAACCAATATGGTGACCGTTACTACCCCAGTATGTCCGGTGTGGCACGCTCGCTGAACTATTATCCTATCGGTGATGAAAAAGCCGAAGAAGGTACTGTGAACCTCGCCCTCGGTTTGGGAAAATATATCGTAGACGGTGGTATGACACTCCGCTTCTCTCCCTATCATCCCCACCAGATATTGCAGACCAGCGAAATGGAAATAGCACTGAAAGAGACGCAAACCCGTTTCTACGCTCTCGACCTGCGTAATGCCGGACACGATTTCTCTATGGACGACGGCTTCAACCTGTTGAAACTGCACGTGAAAGAGGCGGAAAAGGACGGAGCACTGAATTATATAGCCTCTACCTACGATCCCTACGACCAGATTATTCGCGACGGTCTATATCCCGGCGGACGCAAAGTCATCACCTTCGCCAATATCCTGCAACACGACGTTTTCCCGTTGGCACGCATACTGCAACTGGTACTGAAATACGGTGAACAGGAAATGCGCCGCCCCGTTGAAATAGAATTTGCCGCCACCATGAGTCGGGAACAGGACAAATCGGGTACTTTCTACCTGTTGCAGATACGCCCCATCGTAGATACGAAAGAGATGCTGGACGAAGATCTGACAGCCATACCTGACGATAAAGTACTGCTTCGCTCCAACAATTCCCTGGGACATGGAATTATGAATGATATCTATGATGTCATCTATGTGAAGACGGATGATTACAGCGCATCACACAATCAAGAGATTGCCTGGGAAATAGAGAAACTGAACCAACAATTCCTTGATGAAGGCAGGAACTATGTTCTCGTTGGTCCCGGACGTTGGGGTAGCAGTGACACATGGCTGGGTATTCCTGTAAAATGGCCACATATCAGTGCCGCCCGCGTCATTGTGGAAGCCGGATTGACGAATTATCGCGTAGATCCCAGCCAAGGGACCCACTTCTTCCAGAACCTGACTTCTTTCGGTGTAGGCTACTTCACTATTAATGCCTTTATGAATGATGGCGTGTATGATCAGGACTTCCTGAATGCACAACCGGCCGTACACGAAAGCAAGTATCTGCGGCATGTCCACTTCGAACAACCTGTAACAGTAAAGATGGATGGCAAGAAGAAGCTGGGTATTGTGCTCTTACCCGGTGAGTGAACATGCAAAAGATGCCATCTGCATCAGTAGGTATTAGTCTTTCTGCTGATGCAGTATGATCATCACCACTTCGCTGGGCGCAAAGAGCCGGATGTTCTTATTGGATGTACCGATGCCATTGGTTATAATCATCGGTATGTGATGCGAGTTGTATTTCAATCCGGTGCGGAAACGCTTACCATAATGGGATGGAATGATTGGTGCGTACAAGCCAAATAGAGTGACCTGTCCTCCATGAGTATGTCCGGCAAGTACGAGATCGGTATTCGTAATGGGAACATCTTCCGCATAGTCAGGCGTATGCGTCAGCAGAATGACAAAATCATCGGGTGAAAGTCCAAGTGTGGGAGATGTGCCATTCTTCTTTAAATTGAAAGGATTACGTACGCCGGCAATCAAAATTTCTTCTCCGTCCCGTCTCAAAGTATCTACTTTATGTTCCAGCAAGTGCATACCGTACTTCTGCAATCCACGTACAATATCATCATAACAGGCTTCATAGTCATTATTACCCAGTACAACATACGTCCCCATCGGTGTTTTCACCCCGGACAGGGCAGCCAAAAGGGGCTGAACATATTCGCAACCTTCATGCAAGTCACCACCTATCAACAATGCATCTGCATGCTGGTTATTGAGCAACTTGACTAAATTAGCCAATCCCTTCTCTTTGAAAAGACTTCTATAATGCAAGTCGGATATAAAGGCAATACGAAAACCATCGAAAGCAGTTGGTACATCGGGATGGGTAAATTCATAAGTCCTTACCCGACTGATGCCTTTATATCCGGAACCGGACTTCGAAGACGAAAACATACTGCTACCCGACTTACAGGAAGAAAAGAATAGTAAGGAAAGGATACATATATAAAATAAATTCTTCATCATAGGCAAGTATATTATTCATCGCAAGTGAGCACATTATTCATCATAAACGAATACAAAGATAGGCATTTTCTGTATCTTTGCTACAAAATTGGTAAATGATAACTTACTTCTAAAACCGGAATATGAAAGAGATCAAACAGAATTCTGCCCATGCATGGCTCCTTGCAGCCCGTCCAAAAACCTTGACGGGAGCTATCATTCCTGTGATGATAGGTACTTCACTGGCATTTGCCGACGGACAATTCAAAATTGTTCCCGCTCTGCTGTGTATGCTCTTTGCCTGCGGTATGCAGATCGCCGCCAACTTCATCAACGACCTCTTCGACTTCCTGAAAGGTACCGACCGTACCGACCGCCTGGGCCCGGAACGTGCCTGCGCACAAGGCTGGATTACACCGGGAGCCATGAAAGTGGGAATCGGTGTCATCGTCATTCTATCCTGCATTTCCGGTCTCGGATTGCTATACACAAGTTGGGGAGAACTGCCTCACGGAGGATGGGAACTCATTGTGCTGGGAGTATTCTGCGTAATATTTGCCTTCCTTTATACCACCGTCCTCTCCTATCAAGGTTGGGGCGACTTACTGGTGCTGATATTCTTCGGCTTTGTTCCGGTAGGCGGCACATACTATGTGCAGGCATATACATTCACCCCAAACGTCATCATTGCTTCGCTCATCAGCGGACTGGTAATAGATACCTTATTAGTTGTGAACAATTATCGCGACCGTGATCAGGATGCCCTCAGCGGAAAACGTACGCTCATCGTCCGTTTCGGAGAACCTTTCGGCAGATACCTTTACCTCTGGCTCGGCATCATCGCGACATTGCTTTCCTTCTGGTTTGCCCAAGGCTGGAACTATGCAGGTATCTTCATGCCTTTCACCTACCTTTATTTCCACGTAACTACCTGGAAACGTATGGTAAAGATACGAAGCGGTAAAAAATTAAACAGCATACTGGGCGAGACTTCGCGCAATATGCTGTTTATGGGGATTCTTCTTAGTGTTATAATAGCAATCACTAACCGTTAATCACTAACATCATCTCTTTCCGTACATCTTCTCGTAATAGTGCTGATAATCACCGCTGGTTACTTCTTCCACCCAGTCCTGATTATTCAGATACCACTCGATAGTCTTCACGATACCGTCTGTCTCTTATACACATCTCCGAGCC
>ERZ1026963.1102-NODE-1102-length-12460-cov-5.637324_pt1 | contig 12460 bp, 7 predicted proteins | sample MGYA00519566_ERZ1026963 | MGnify/ENA primary metagenome ERZ1026963 (study PRJEB26926, sample SAMN06164512) | human gut metagenome | biome: ENVO:00009003; feature: ENVO:2100002; material: ENVO:00002003 | host: Homo sapiens | place: USA | collected 2012 ... | reverse complement strand
TGTAGCTCCGTCTCGTGGGCTCGGAGATGTGTATAAGAGACAGGGTTTTCTGTGACCTTCGCTCACAAAAAACACCTCGCGGAATATTACCAGTGAACAGTAACCCGAAGATGTCTTATAAAAATATTATAATAATTTCGCTGTAGACTTTTTCTTCCTTCAATGGTACAATTGGTTCTATACAAAAGAGAACGAAACGTACTATAACGAAAGGAGGGAAGAATGTGGAAGATGCGGAATTGAGAAATATCCTTTTTTCTATACAGGGAAGCATTGCCGGTTTTCAAAATGATATGTCCGATGTAAAGAACGATATCGCAGATATGAAGACAGATATTGCAAACATGAAGACGGATATCACGAACATGAAGACGGATATCACGAACATGAAGACGGATATCACGAACATGAAGGCAGATATCACAAACATGAAGACAGATATTGCGAACATGAAGACGGATATCACAAACATGAAGACGGATATCACGAACATGAAGGCAGATATCACAAACATGAAGACGGATATCACGAACATGAAGGCAGATATCACGAACATGAAATCAGATATTGTGCAACTCAAGGGAAGCGTAAAAACTATAGAACTTAAACTGGAAAATGAAATTGACAGAAAAATATCTGCCCTATTTGATGCACGTATGGATGAGCTTCGCTATAGAAAGGAGAATAAGGAAACTCGAGAGAAAGTTTTTGAACTGGATATGCGTGTAGACAATTTGGAAAAAGCCATCATGCCAGCGTAACTGTAACAGATGATTGTAAGGCTTGTACATAGGATAAACAGGAAGAAATTTTATAACATAAAAAAGTACATGAAATTTCTTCCTGCTAAATTTGTATAATTTTTGTGAATTTTTCAAAAAACAGTTGAAATCACAGAAATAATTTGTTATACTAACTTGCGTTACGGGGTATGGCGTAGCTTGGTAGCGCGCACGGCTGGGGGCCGTGAGGTCGCAGGTTCAAATCCTGTTGCCCCGACTGACATATGGTTAAATCGTTTGTAGTATATTTACAATGAATGATTCAGACGTATGTTCATTTCATTTCAAAAAAGCCAAATAAAGTTATAAGTAAAATGCAATGATAAGGAATAGTACACCCGGACCGGAGCACAGAGAACTGCTGGTTGCTGAGAAGCAGTGGAAGGAAATTGTGGAACTCGCCTTTGAGCAGCTGCCTGAAATTATACAAGAGTAGGTGCAGACGGTTTCCACCGTTATATGGAGAGGATATAAGAATACCGGATATCCGGAGATTCCGTATCCCATGAGTGTATGACATTGTTCATAAATAAGAGTGGTACCGCGTAAGATGATAATATCTTTCGTCTCTTGCAGATAAGTCTGTGGAGATGGAAGATTTTTTTATGTCTTTTTACAGTCAATCCCCACAGTCCAAACATAATATTTACATAACGGAGGAAGAAAAAATGATGAATCCAAGCAAATATCAGAGACAGTATTTTATGCCGCCTGTTAAATGCATGAAATGGGCAGAAAAAGAATATGTGGACAAAGCACCTGTCTGGTGTTCTGTAGACCTTCGTGACGGTAATCAGGCACTGGTGATTCCGATGAGTCTGGAACAGAAAATTGAATTCTTTAAACTTCTTGTAAAAATCGGTTTCAAAGAAATTGAAGTAGGTTTCCCGGCTGCTTCTGAAACAGAATATGAATTTCTGCGTACCCTGATCGAGCAGAATCTGATCCCACAGGATGTAACTATTCAGGTTCTGACTCAGGCCAGAGAGCATATCATCCGCAAAACTTTTGAAGCTGTCAAAGGCGCACCGAAGGCAATTGTACATGTATACAATTCCACCTCTGTAGCTCAGAGAGAACAGGTATTTAAGAAATCCAAAGAAGAAATCTTAAAGATTGCAGTGGATGGTGCCGCATTATTAAAGAAACTGGCTGATGAAACAGAAGGAAATTTCCAGTTTGAGTACAGCCCTGAAAGCTTTACAGGCACAGAACCGGAATACGCTCTGGAAGTATGCAATGCAGTTCTTGATGTATGGCAGCCTACAGCAGATAACAAATGCATCATCAATCTGCCTGTAACTGTACAGCATTCCATGCCGCATGTATATGCAAGCCAGGTAGAATATATGTGTGAAAATCTGAAATACCGCGAGAATGTAATCGTATCTCTCCATCCGCACAATGACAGAGGATGCGGTGTTGCAGATTCTGAAATGGGATTACTTGCAGGTGCAGACAGAATCGAGGGTACTCTGTTTGGAAACGGTGAGCGTACCGGAAATGTAGATATTGTTACACTTGGTATGAATATGTATTCTCAGGGTGTAGATCCAAAACTTGATTTCTCTGATATGCCACATATCTGTGAAATATATGAAGAATGTACCGGAATGAAAGTAGGCGAAAGAAGTCCGTACAGTGGTGCACTTGTATTTGCCGCATTTTCCGGCTCTCATCAGGATGCAATTGCCAAGGGTATGCACTGGAGAGATGACAAGGATCCGGATCACTGGAATGTTCCGTATCTTCCGATCGATCCGACAGATGTGGGAAGAAATTATGACGCAGATGTTATCCGCATCAACAGCCAGTCCGGTAAAGGTGGCGTGGGATATATCCTTGAGACCAAATTCGGTCTTAACCTTCCTCCGAAAATGCGTGAGGCAATGGGATATGCCACAAAAGCTGTTTCAGACCACAAACATAAAGAGCTTCATCCTGACGAAATTTTCAATCTGTTTAAACAGACCTTTGAGAATATCACAGAACCGTACAGCATCAATGAAGTACATTTCCAGCAGAAAGATGGTGGTATTGTAACAAAAGTTACCTCTACTTTCCGCGGAAAGACAATCACTACAGAGGCATCCGGTAACGGACGTCTTGATGCAGTCAGCAATGCACTGAAGAAGGCATATGAGCTGAAATATTCCCTGGAAACATATCAGGAGCATGCGCTGGAGCGCAGTTCAAGTTCCAAAGCTATTGCTTATGTCGGTATCAAAAAGCCGGATGGAACGCTTGCCTGGGGTGCAGGAGTAGACGCGGATATCATTCGCGCATCTATTGATGCACTTGTAACAGCGATCAATAACCGTTAGATTGTTCCGACACGCCCGATTCTTTCCTGCTGTTTTTTGACTTCTGCAGGTCAGGCTAATATCCGCTTGGCAGGGGATAATATAGTTTACATAAAATATCAAAAATCAGATACCGGTCAGATTGTCCAGAGGACTTCCTGACCGGTATTTTTTTGTATTTATAAAAATACAAGAAAGTCTTAATGTACGCGATAAAGTACAATAAAGAAGCAAACTCCGATGAAAAGCTATCAGAATTGTATTTAATTAAAATCATAAAGGAAATTAATTGACATAACACTCATGTTTACGTATACTGACAGCATGGACAGAAAATTGTCCTAAATAAGTACAATTTACATTTTATTATCTCACTCCAGACCAGTGAGAGATGCGCGGAAATATTTTAGAGAAAGAGGTAAAAGAATGAAAAATTTCGAACAGTGGAATGGCTTTAAGGGCAACCGTTGGAAAGAAAAAATCGATGTACGTAACTTTATTGGAATGAACTATACACCATATGACGGTGATGCTTCTTTCCTGGAAGGACCTACAGAAGCTACAAACAAACTGTGGGGCAAGCTCCAGGCACTTCAGAAAGAAGAACGTGCCAAAGGCGGAGTTCTTGATATGGAGACAGAGGTAGTTACATCTCTGACAGCATATGGTCCCGGATATATTGATGAAGAAACAAAAGACCTTGAAAAAGTTGTTGGTCTTCAGACAGATAAACCTCTGAAACGTGCTTTCATGCCATACGGCGGTATCAAAATGGCAGAGCAGGCTTGTGAAACTTACGGATATAAAGTAAGTGACAAGATTAAAGATGTTTTCCACAACTATGAATTTAAAACTCACAACCAGGGTGTATTTGATATCTATACACCTGAGATGAAAGTAGCACGTCACAACAAGATCCTTACAGGTCTTCCGGATACTTACGGACGTGGACGTATCGTTGGCGACTACAGACGTGTGGCTCTGTACGGAATCGACGCTCTGATCGAAGGAAAACAGAAAGACTTCGCAGCATGCGACCGTCAGGGTATGAGACGTTATGACTTCCAGCTTCGTGAAGAGATCGCTGATCAGATCCGTGCTCTGAAAGGCATGAAAGTTATGGCTGAATCTTATGGATATGATATCTCCAAACCGGCCAAAGATGCAAGAGAAGCTTTCCAGTGGCTGTACTTCGGATATCTTGCAGCCATCAAAACTCAGAACGGTGCTGCAATGAGTGTCGGACGTATTTCCACATTCCTTGATATTTATATTGAAAGAGATCTTCAGAACGGAACTCTTACAGAGAAAGAAGCTCAGGAGCTTGTTGACCACATGGTAATGAAATTCCGTATGGTTAAATTTGCACGTATCCCTTCTTACAATCAGTTATTCTCCGGTGACCCGGTATGGGCAACTCTGGAAGTAGCAGGTATGGGACAGGACGGACGTTCCATGGTAACAAAGAACGACTATCGTTTCCTGCACACACTGGAAGATATGGGACCGGCTCCGGAACCAAACCTTACAGTACTTTATTCTTCAAGACTGCCTGAGAACTTCAAGAAATATGCTGCAAATATTTCTGTTACAACAAGTTCTGTTCAGTATGAGAATGATGATGTTATGCGTCCGGTATGGGGCGATGACTACAGCATCTGCTGCTGTGTATCTGCTACAGAGACAGGTAAAGAGATGCAGTTCTTCGGCGCTCGTGCAAACCTTGCAAAATGCCTTCTTTATGCGATCAACGGCGGTGTTGATGAGAAGACAAAACAGCAGGTAGGACCAAACTATCAGCCGATCACTTCTGAATATCTTGACTATGATGAAGTAATTGCAAAATATGACAAAATGATGGACTGGCTGGCTCATCTGTATGTCGGAACACTGAACATGATCCACTACATGCATGACAAATACTACTACGAAGCAGCAGAGATGGCTCTGATCGATACAAAGGTTGAGCGTTCTTTCGCAACAGGTATCGCAGGATTCTCTCATGTAGTAGACTCCCTGTCCGCTATCAAATATGCAAAAGTTAAAGCTATCCGTGATGAAGACGGTATTACAACAGATTTCCAGGTTGAGGGTGACTTCCCACGTTATGGTAATGATGATGACAGAGCAGACGAGATTGCAACAACTCTTCTGTCTACATTCCTTGAGAAACTGAAACACATCCATACTTACCGTGATTCCAAGCCAACCACATCTATCCTTACTATTACTTCCAACGTTGTTTATGGTAAGGCTACAGGATCTCTTCCGGATGGAAGAAAAGCAGGTGAACCTCTTGCACCTGGCGCAAACCCATCTTACGGTGCAGAGCAGAACGGTCTTCTTGCTTCCCTGAACTCTGTTGCCAAGCTTGACTATGAAGATGCTCTTGACGGTATCTCCAATACTCAGACAATCAATCCTGATGCTCTGGGACACAGTGATGATGAACGTTCAGAGAATCTGGTACATGTACTTGACGGATACTTTGATCAGGGTGCTCATCACCTCAATGTAAACGTATTTGGTAAAGAGAAACTGATCGACGCTATGGAACATCCGGAAAAAGAAGAGTATGCAAACTTCACAATCCGTGTATCCGGATATGCTGTTAAGTTCATCGACCTTACAAGAGAGCAGCAGTTAGACGTTATTGCCAGAACCTGCCACGACAGAATGTAATTAATGGATGATGATATAATGGATAATAAACAGATAAAAGGCTATGTTCATTCTTTAGAAAGCTTCGGGTCCGTTGACGGACCCGGAGTAAGATATGTGATTTTTTTAAGCGGCTGTGCCATGAGATGTCAGTTCTGTCATAATCCGGATACCTGGAAGATGAAGCAGGGAGAGCTTTATACGGCAGATGAACTTCTTAAGAAAGCTTTACGTTATAAGGGCTACTGGGGCAGCAAAGGCGGTATCACTGTAAGCGGTGGTGAGCCATTGCTTCAGATGGATTTTCTTACAGAATTTTTTAAGAAGGCAAAGGCAGAGGGTGTGCATACGAATCTTGATACCAGTGGAAATCCTTTCACTGATCAGGAACCATGGCATTCCGGATGGCTGGAGCTTATGAAGTATACAGATCTTGTAATGCTTGATATCAAGCAGATTGACGAGCAGGAGCATATTAAGCTTACCGGTCATTCCAATAAGAATATTCTTGCGATGGCGCGGGAACTTTCTGATATGAAAAAACCTGTATGGATCCGTCATGTGCTTGTGCCGGGCGGAAGTGATAAGGATGAATATCTGCACCGGTTAGCTGATTTTATCCATACTCTTTCCAATGTGGAGAGAGTGGAGGTGCTCCCTTATCATACGCTTGGTAAGTTTAAATGGGAGAATCTGGGGCTTTCTTATCCACTGGAGGGGGTTAATCCTCCGACGCAGGAAAGGATTGATAATGCCCGGAAGATTCTTGGAGCTATCTGAGTAAAAATATATAGCTGTCATATCCTCTTTTTGGGGGTATGGCAGCTTTGTTTTTGGTTTAAAAAGGGGACGCGAAGCAGGCGTATAGTTGTACCGGATACGGTTTCGGCATCTAAGAGATTCTAAGCCCTCGAAAATCCGCTAAAAGCATGAGACGAAAAGTCCGGAATTACTCGCTGTCGCTCAGACAAGGGACTTTTCGTCTCATAACGCAGATTTCCGAGGACTAAGAATCTCTAAGATGCCTGCAAATGCATCCGGTACAACTATACGCCTGCTTCGCTGGTTTTGGTTAAGATATAATACAAGGTGGAGTGTGAATTATAAGAAGGACTTTGTTTATATAAAAATGAATTGAGACGTGAAATATATCCCCCGGGAGGGCTTGTTGGGGGGAGGGTGGATTTGATATAATTTTGGTCATATATGATTATAAATTGCGTGCATGGAGGTTGGCATAAGGTGAAGGATTTATTATCGGAGATTGAGAGTTACTGGACTACCCGGGCTGAGGGGTATTCTGAAGTTAATCATAAGGAATTGAATGGGATGCAGAAGGGGGCATGGCTTGAGGTGTTGAAAGGGCAGTTCCCGGAGAAAGCGAAGGATGAGATTAAGATTTTGGATATCGGAACAGGACCTGGATTTTTTCCTGTTATTCTGGCTGAGGCGGGATATAAGGTGACTGCTGTTGATTATACGCAGGAAATGTTGGATACTGCGAAGAGGAATGCCGGTAATCTTTGTGAGCGGATTTCTTTTTATAAGATGGATGCTCAGAATCTGGAATTTGAGGATGGTGTGTTTGATGTTGTGATCAGCAGGAATCTGACATGGAATCTGAAGGATCCTAAGAGAGCTTATGAAGAGTGGTGTCGTGTACTGAAACCGGGCGGAAAGCTTCTTAATTTCGATGCAAACTGGTACGGTTATCTTTATGATGAGGAGAAACGCCTGTCTTATGAGGAAGACCGAAAGAGTGTGGAGAGTGAGCATCTGGATGATCATTACCTCTGTACGGATATTGACAGAATGGAGAAGATTGCACTGCAGATGCCTCTTTCTTCTATTAACAGACCGTCCTGGGACAGGAAGTTTCTGAAGGAGAACGGGTTTGAATCTGTGGCAGTGGATACCGGGATCTGGCAGCGGGTGTGGAGTCAGGAAGAGAAGCTGAATTATCATTCTACGCCGATGTTTATGATCAGCGCTGTGAAGGAAGAGAAAAACGTCTGGTCCGAGAATGATGGAATGGGTGATTCTGATAGCGGATATGACAGGAAAAGAGATTTGGAGGATGCCATGCTGTGTGCTGCTCCAGGTATGAAAAAGAGTGGATTTCTGAGACTGGGCGGAGGTGAGTTTTCGCTTCCTTATACAGTAATCTGCGGTTCTCATCCCGGAAAGACAGTTCTGATCACCGCTGCGGTCCACGGAGGAGAATATGTGGGAATCCAGGCTGCTGTTGAGCTTGCGGATAAGCTGAAACCGGAGAAGATCCATGGAAGAGTTATTTTGGTCAAGACTGTGTGCAGGAAGGAATTTGAGGAGAGGAGCGGCAGTGTCTGCCCGGAGGATGAGAAGAATCTGAATCGTGTATTTCCGGGAAATCCGAATGGAACCAGGATGGACCGTCTGGCATATGAGGTGGTTCAGAAGCTTCACAGTGCAGCAGATTATTATATTGATCTTCACAGCGGGGATGATTATGAGCAGCTTACGCCTTATATTTACTATGCCGGATGTGCAGATGAAGATGTGGTTCAGATGTCAAGGAAGATGGCAGAGCAGGCAGATGTTCCCTATATGGTAAAGTCTAATGTGGCATCCGGTGGTTCTTACAATTATGCTGCCGCATGTGGCATTCCCAGTGTTCTGATCGAACGTGGCCAGATGGGAAGCTGGAGTCCGGAGGAGGTTCATTCTACAAGAAAAGATGTGCGTAATATTCTGTGTGCGCTGGGTGTTTACGATGGCATGAGAAGTTACAGTAATTATTATCCCATGGAAATTGAAGATGTGCGTTATCAGTCTGCCAGTGTATTCGGGCTGTGGTATCCTGCCAAAAAACCGGGAGATATCATTAAGGTTGGAGAGTATCTTGGCTGTGTTAAGGATTATGAGGGAAATATTCTGGAGACAAGTTTATCCGATTTAAATGGAGTGGTTCTATATCAGACGGGAAGTCTTCAGGTTATTAAGGATGGTCCGATGATCGCATATGGCAGTTTCAGCAGAAGAAAGGATGAACGCAAGAAAAAGATCACAAATTACTGGGCGAAAAGAAGCGACAGTTTTATGGAACAGAGAAGAGCTGAGCTTCACAGTGATATGGCTGATAAATGGCTGAAAGAGATCGGGACTTTTCTTCCTGATGGAAAATTAAGGATTCTGGATGTGGGATGCGGTGCAGGCTTCTTTTCCATTCTTTTAGCAAAACTGGGACATGAAGTTACAGGAATCGATCTGACACCGGATATGATCATTCATTCCAGGGAACTGGCAAAAGAAGAGAATGTCTCCTGTACGTTTGAAGTAATGGATGCGGAAAATCCGGATTTTCCTGATGGTACCTTTGATGTGATCGTGTCCAGAAATCTTACCTGGACACTTCCGGATGCAGCAAGAGCATATAAAGAATGGATTCGTGTGCTGAAAACGGGAGGAATCCTGATCAACGCAGATGCCAATTATGGTGCAGATGATTTCTCAGATACTGCTGATCTGCCTGCCAATCATGCTCATTTTACAGTAGGCGATGCCATGATGCAGGAATGCGAGGAAATTAAACGCCAGCTTCCTATCAGTTCCTATGTACGCCCTGCCTGGGATCTGGAGACACTGGGAAAACTGGGTATCAACAGATTCTCCATTGATCTGGGTATCAGCAGCAGAATTTATACAAAGAAAGATGAGTTTTATAATCCAACCCCTATGTTCCTGATCTGCGGCGAAAAAAATAAATGTAATAATTGAGAAAAATGAAGCATATATTAAAGGGAGATTTCATTGATGGAACCTTCCTTTTTTCTTTTTTGCAAGCTAAAATGTTACAAAAATATGAAAAAAGCTTGACAAAATCAATTATATTAAATATAATTTTCTTATAAGTTACAGAAATGTTACAGCCATAAAAACCTGTAATTAAAAAAACTCAAGGAATGATAAGTATGAAAGTTCAGAAAAAAGAGTCAAAACAGTCCGGCAATCCGGCGCGGAGTCTGATACTGGTTACAGTGTGTACCTGTACGGCGATTGCGTTTGCCGCAGGCGGCAGAATAGCAGATTTTAATGGAAAAAACAAAGTATATGCAGCTTCTGAAAATAGGGGGAAAACTTTTTCCTCTGATGCTGACGAAACAGATGTACTGCCAACAGGAATTGCAGGAGTAGTATCCGGAATGAATGATACAGCTTCTCCCAAAAAATCAGTCACACGTATCGGAACTTCCTGTGAACAGGTAATGGTCGGTCAGAGAATTAAAGTTATTGAAGATAATATGGCAGAATTCGATGTCAGCTCTTCTATGGAGAGCAGCATCAATGAGTTGGATGCAAGGACAGCGGCTCTTGCAGAGAGCGCCCGGATGATGTCGGATGAGGACTATGATACATTGCTTCATATTGTAGAGGCTGAAGCAGGTACTGAGGATGTCAAGGGACGCATTCTGGTTGCCAATGTGATCATGAACCGTATAAAGAATAAGGAATTTCCCGATACAGTCACAGAAGTGGTATGGCAGAATACCAATGGTGTTCCGCAGTTTTCACCGACTTATGACGGACGTATCAATGAAGTAACTGTTACAGATGAGACAAGAGAAGCCGTCAGACAGGCTCTTGAAGGTGTGGATTATTCAGAAGGAGCACTGTTTTTTATCCAGAAATCTGAAGCTGAAAGCCAGAATGTCTCCTGGTTTGAGAAAGATCTGAAAAGGCTGTTTAAATACGGCGTACATGAATTTTATACCTATCCGGATTCAGCAGAAAGTTCCACAGGATCGTAATAAACGATACTCTTCATATGACTCATTTAACAGGATTGCGGTAATACTGCTCAAAATATGGACATATTCTTCGGGAACAAAAGAATATGTCCATATTTTTGATTTATAGTAATCAATCATAAAAAGACAGAAAAAAGAGAAATAATTTAGGATAGTATTTTGCTAAAGTATATGCTATAATGTGCTCAATTGGCGAAATGAATAACTGTAACTGTTCAGCGGTTTATTATTACTGCCAATATACTGAACAGTTACGAATAACTTTGGAAAGGCAGGAAATATCATGCAGGTATTATACAAAAGCACAAGAGGAAAAGAAGAAACCGTAACAGCTTCTATGGCTATTTTAAAGGGGCTTTCTGAGGATGGCGGCTTATTTGTGCCGACAGAGATTCCGAAGCTGGATGTCCCAATGGATGAGCTGGCAAAGATGAGCTATCAGGAGACAGCATATGAAGTAATGAAATGTTTCCTTACTGATTTTACAGAAGAAGAATTAAAGAACTGCATCAACAATGCCTATGATGAAAAATTTGATACAAAAGAAATTGCACCGCTTCATGAAGCAGACGGAGCTTATTTCCTTGAGCTGTATCATGGTGCGACCATTGCGTTTAAGGATATGGCATTATCAATTCTTCCACATCTTATGACTACAGCTGCTAAGAAGAATCAGGTAAAAAATGAGATTGTTATTCTTACCGCTACTTCCGGAGATACAGGTAAAGCGGCAATGGCCGGATTTGCAGATGTTCCGGGAACCAAGATCATCGTTTTCTATCCGAAACATGGTGTAAGTCCTATCCAGGAGAAACAGATGGTAACTCAGAAAGGCAACAATACATATGTTGTGGGAATTACCGGAAACTTTGACGATGCACAGACTGCCGTAAAGAAAATGTTCAATGATAAGGAACTGGAAGCAGAACTTGATGCTGCAGGATATCAGTTCTCATCTGCGAACTCTATCAATATCGGACGTCTGGTACCGCAGATCGTTTATTATGTATATGCATATGCATCACTTGTACGTCAGGGCAAGATCAAAGACGGTCAGGAGATCAATGTGGTAGTACCTACCGGAAACTTTGGAAATATCCTGGCTGCTTATTATGCAAAACAGATGGGACTTCCGGTTCACAAACTTATCTGTGCCTCCAATGATAATAAGGTTCTGTATGATTTCTTCCGCACAGGAACTTATGACAGAAAGCGTGACTTTATCCTTACAACCTCACCGTCCATGGATATTCTGATCTCCAGCAATCTGGAACGTCTGATCTACCGTATCGCAGGCGGTGATGCAAAAAAATGTGCAGAGCTGATGCAGTCTCTTACTGCAGGCGGCGAGTATACCATCACAGAAGACATGAAGGCACAGCTTGCAGACTTCTATGGCAATTACTGTACAGAAGACGAAACAGCAAAAACAATCGCAGAAATCTTCAAAGACAGTCATTATGTGATAGATACCCATACTGCAGTTGCAGCAGGTGTTCGTCGTATTGAAGCGGTAACGGGTGAAAATGCAATTAATTGGTTACATAATCAACAACGCATTCTTACTCAAAGTGCAGATTTATTTAAATCTGACGTTAATACCCTTGTTGAGAAAATTCAGCAACTTCAAGATAAAGCGAAGAAAGCAGAAAAAGAATTACAAGGATTAAAAGAAAAAGCCGCAATGCAAGCGGGGTCTGATTTAGTGAAAAGTGCGGTTAAAATTAATGATGTTTCTGTAATCGTACATCAACTAGACGGAATTGAAACTAAATCGTTACGTGTGATGGTTGATGATTTAAAAAATCAACTTGGTTCAGGCGTAATTGTATTTGCATCTATTTTAGATGATAAAGTCAACCTCGTCGTTGGCGTAACAAGCGATTTAACTACTCTGTCTCTTATACACATCTGACGCTGCCGACGA
>ERZ1026963.1057-NODE-1057-length-12856-cov-5.054371_pt1 | contig 12856 bp, 8 predicted proteins | sample MGYA00519566_ERZ1026963 | MGnify/ENA primary metagenome ERZ1026963 (study PRJEB26926, sample SAMN06164512) | human gut metagenome | biome: ENVO:00009003; feature: ENVO:2100002; material: ENVO:00002003 | host: Homo sapiens | place: USA | collected 2012 ... | reverse complement strand
ATTTTAAATAATGAAAATTAGGATTATATTTGATAACAACAATCCGGAAGCTCTGGAAAGCACATTGATATTAACCAAGAATATACCATATTATATATAGTAACCTTAGAAAAACAATGAATGCCTATGATTTACCCGAAAGCCCCAAGACACTATTAGTGTCATCTTCTATTCAACCTATTTATTTTGAGATCCATTAGCTTAAACAAAAAACATCTATTATGAATGAAAATCGTAAACGAGGAACATCGAACAACAAAATCCTCACAGCAATTGCCATCGCCTCCCTATTTATAGGAAGCAGCAAAATCATGGCAATAGAGACCTACTCGGAAAATTCATTCGGAGTGACAGAACAGATGCAGGCACAAACAGCCCGCGGTATTGTTGTCGACCAGAATGGAGAGCCTATCATCGGAGCAAGTATCTTGGAAAAAGGTACTACCAATGGAGTTACCACCGACTTATACGGTAAATTCTCGCTAAACGTAAAAAGAGGTGCCACCCTGGTCATTTCCTACATCGGTTATAAGACGCAGGAAGCCAAAGCAGATGCCAACATGAAAATCACCCTTACAGAAGATTCCGAACTACTGGATGAAGTAGTTGTTGTCGGTTACGGTGTACAGAAAAAGAAACTTGTCACCGGCGCCACTGTACAAGTGAAAGGAGAAGACATAGCCAAGCTGAACACTGTGGATGCCCTGGGCGCTTTGCAGAGCCAGTCACCGGGTGTCAACATCACGCAAAACAACGGCTTCCTGGGTTCGGGCTTTAAGGTGAATATCTGCGGTATCGGTACTACCGGAACCTTCTCCCCGCTTTATGTGGTAGATGGAGTTGCCAACGGTAGCATCGACGGGCTGAACCCGAGTGACATTGAATCTTTGGACGTCTTGAAGGATGCCGCTTCCGCCGCCATCTATGGTGCGCGTGCTGCCAACGGCGTTATCCTGATTACCACCAAACGAGGTAAAACCGGCGTTGCCGAAGTCAGTTACGATGGCTATGTCGGTGTGCAGAACCTCTACAAAATCCCTACTATCCTCAATGCCCAAGAGTACATGATGATGCAGGATGAAGGCCGTGTAATGGACGGATTGAGTCCGTACAACTGGGCGACCTATATTCCGGAAAGGGATTTGCAGGCCATACAGAACGGAACATGGAAAGGGACAAACTGGCTGAAGGAAGTGCTGAATGAAGATGCATTGGTACAGAACCACGCAGTCAACATCACCGGAGGAACAGACCGTTCCAGATATGCCATAGGTATTTCATACACCAACCAAGAAGCCACCATGGGAGTTCCCGGCGAATTTCCAGAAATGAACCGCTACAACTTCCGCGTCAACTCGGACCACGTAGTCATGAAAAAAGGCAATCTTGACTTCCTGAAAGTAGGCGAAACCATCAACTACAAATATTCGCAAACGCAAGGTTCATTCGGAACCGGCGGCATTTATTGGAACGGAGTGCACAATATGCTCATCATGAGCCCGTTGATGCACCCTTACAATTCAGACGGGGGCTACTACCTCTATGCAGACCAGGAAAAGGATAACTACAAATGGGATATCTCCAACGGAGCCAATAAAAACCCGATAGCTTATCTGGACTACTATATGAACCAGAACCTAAGCAAGTCCCATTACATGCAGAGCAGCTTCTATGCAGAACTGCAACCCATCAAGAACCTGCGTATCAAGAGCCAGTTCGGTTACATCATGGGAGCCTCCAGTTATCGTTCCTATTTGCCGAGATTCGATTATCTGAGTGCGTCACTCAACAACGCAGAAGACAAGGTTACCCAATCCATGTCTATGTATAACCGTTGGTCATGGGACAATACAGCCAACTACATCTTCAATATCGATGACCACAACATCGACGTCCTGGTAGGTCAGAGTATTGAAAAATGGGGTATGGGAGAAGAAATGAGCGGTTCAGCCATAGGCTCAAACTTCTATGATTTCAAGCACGCTTATTTGTCCAATGTTCCATTGACCGCCAACAGTGTGTCCTCCTTGACTGGCAAGCCTAACGGGGAAGGTTCCATCGCCTCCTTCTTCGGACGTGTCAACTACAACTATCAGGAGAAATACATGGCTTCTGTCATCATGCGTGCGGACGGTTCCTCCACTTTTGCCCGCGGACACCGCTGGGGATACTTCCCTTCAGTATCCGCAGGATGGGTTATCAGCAACGAGTCCTTCATGTCAGGAATCAAATGGCTGGACTTCTTAAAGCTACGCGCTTCCTGGGGGCAAAACGGTAACTGTAATGTATCTACTTTCCAATATCTTTCACTGATAACTTCCAACAACGGATATGGCGGTTATACGTTCGGCGACTCCATGGACCTCATCAGTACCGGTTCATACGCCTACCGACTGACCAACCCGGACCTTACCTGGGAAACACAGGAGCAATTGAATTTCGGTATCGATGCACGCTTCTTGAACAACCGCCTGGGCTTTGAATTCGACTGGTATAACAAAAATACCAGAGACTGGCTGGTTACGGCTCCGGTACTCTCTTCCTTCGGTGCCAATGCAGTGTCCGTCAATGGCGGTAATGTAAAAAACACGGGTATTGAAGTAGGACTCCACTGGAACGACAACATCGGAAAGGATTTCCAATATGGAGCCAACCTGACCCTTGCTCACAACAAGAATGAAGTGACCAAGATTGCCAACAAAGACGGAATCATCCACGGTAGCGGCAGCGTTCTGTGGGAAGGAGCCGAAGAGTGCTTCCGTGCTGAAGTAGGCAAACCCATCGGCTACTTCTACGGCTACAAGAGTAACGGCATATTCCAGAACCAGGAACAGATAGACAACTACAAAGGTCCGAAACTGAACGGCGACAAGACACAGCCGGGTGACGTAATCTGGGCAGACACCGACAATAGCGGTACGCTCGATGCCAATGACCGTACTATGATAGGTAACCCGAATCCCGACCTGACAATGGGACTTTCCCTGAATGCCAGCTGGAAGGCCATTGACTTCTCAATCACTACTTACGGCGCATTCGGCCAGCAGATTCTGAAGTGTTATCGTGACTTCTCCTCCTCACCCTTGAATAACTATACAGCAGAGATATTCCAACGCTGGCACGGCGAAGGTACGTCCAACAAGTTCCCGAGACTGTCCAGCGCTTCCAGCTCCAACTGGAACAGAGTATCAGACATTTACATCGAAGATGGAGACTATCTCAAGATAAAGAACATCACTGTGGGATTCGACTTCAAGAAAGCATTCAAGAAGTTACCGGTACAACAGCTGCGCCTGTATCTGACCGCACAGAACCTCTTTACCTTCACCGGCTATTCCGGTATGGACCCGGAAATCGGTTACGGTGGCGACGATTATGGTTGGGCATCAGGCATCGACCTGGGCTACTACCCCAGTGCACGTACCTATATGATAGGCTTAAATGTAAAATTCTAATTAACCGAAGAAATTATGAAAAAGATATTATTCATAGCATCAGCAATACTGATTCTTCTTTCAGGATGCGAAAACTTCCTCGATTCGGAACTTTTGACCGAAAAGACAACCGCCAACTTCCCGGAGACAGAAAAGGATGCCCAAGAGATGGTGACGGCCATATACGCCCATCTGTTGTTTGAAAGTCCTGAAACCTCTTCCCAGTATTACATTGCCCAGTTGGCAGGTGACGACTGTCTGGGAGGCAACCTCTCCTACTCCAACAACTGTGCCACCAACTTCCTTATGTACAGTGGCAATCTGAATACATTTGCCGGTATCTGGGACCGTTGCTACACCCTTATCAACCGTGCCAACAATGCCATCAACACAATGGAGAATGTGAAATCATGGTCCAGCGAGAGCGAACGTAACCGACTTTTCGGTGAGTCCTACTTCCTGCGTGCCATGGCTTATTATGAGCTGGCACAAGTCTTTGGCGGAGTTCCTTTACGCACCACACTGGAAAGTACCAACCTGCCGCGTGCATCCGTAGACGAAATCTACGCCCAGATTGCAGCCGACTTGAAAAACGCCATTGAAATGATGCCGGCAAAGATTTATCCGAAAGGCTCAGATATGACCGGACACGCTACAAAATATGCTGCCGAAGCCATGATGGCACGTGTATTCCTTTTCTATACCGGACGCTACGAAAAAAACGAGCTCCCCAACGGAACTACCAAAGAGGAAGTCATCTCTTGGATAGATGACTGTGTAAACAACTCCGGTCATAAACTGGTGTCCGACCAACGCAACATCTGGGCCTACACCAACGATGCTACCGAAGACAATACCGAAGGGTTCCGTTACCAATACGTTATCAACCATAACCTGAAATGGGAAGGAAACAGTTCCGACGAAACTTTATTCGCCAACAAGCATAACCTGAAATCCGACTGGACCTATACCTGGTTCTCCAACACATGCGCGCAATTCTATTCACCGTCTGCCGACAACTATTCCAACAAAGACAGTTATCCCTTCGGCACCGGTTGGGGAGCTGGCCCTGTATCTCCGGCTATGGTCAACGAATGGAAAGACTGGGCCGCCAAGCAGACCTATACGGACGGTTACAAGGAGGATCCCCGTCTGACCGGTTCCATATGGTCGTACAAAGCACTTGATCCGAATGTTGCCGGCAATGTACTGATGGACTGCACCATGGACGAGGGTGAACCGGAATATACCGTATCCTATCGTTACTATGAACAAACCGGCTATTTCCAGAAAAAATACATCAATATCAATTCCTACAATGAAGGCAAAATCGAACCTTTCGGCAAGCAGATGTTCCCCGGAATATCTTCGCAGACATCCCAACAGCTACTCCAAATAGCCGACTTGATTCATATCCGTTTTGCCGACGTTCTGCTCATGCAGTCCGAGCTGAAACAAGACGCTACGGGTCTGAACAAGGTACGTGCCCGCTCCCACTTGGCTCCGGTGGCCTACTCCCTGGAAGCCATCAAGCAGGAACGCCGCTGGGAACTTGCATTCGAGTCCATCCGCTGGTGGGATATCCTTCGCTGGTCGGGTCCTTCGCTTGAGGAAGCCGGTGACATACTCAACAAACAGACCGGGTTCAATATAATAAATGCCGCTACGGTGGTACCGATGGTCAAATTCGACTATAAGAAACGCCTACAAGCAACCCAAGGCTACTGGCCCATTCCGCAAGACGAAATCGACATCTCCAATGGAGTCCTTGAGCAGAATCCAGGCTGGGATGCATCTGCCCAGTTCTCGGATTGGAACAATATGTAAGAGTATTAACCTATAAATAAAGACAATATGAAAGTAACAAAAATATTGATAGCAATGCTTGCTTCAGCCTTCATCGTTACTGCATGCGATCCTATCGAAGACGAAGACTTGCGAGACAAATATGTGACTGATGCCGGTACACCCATAACCAAGGAGGCATTACAAGCCGCCATATCCATTACCCAACCCTTCCCCAACCAAGACGGAGTAGTGGAAGGCGACCAGTATATCGCCCTGAAAAACTCCCGCCCGGACATTGGCGGTTCATGGCACATAGAATGGGGGGGCGAAGGAAGTAAACAAAGTAAGACTCTGGTCACGGACAACGCTACGGTCATCATGGAGTCCAATGCGGACTATTCCATCTACTATATGGGCATTTCCGCCAATCAGATTATCAAGACAGATCCGGTTGTAGTGACTGTGACCAATGTATTCGACGATTGGTCCACTTACTTCACCGGTGCAACCGACAAGAGTGACAAATCTGCCAAGAAGACCTGGAAATTCCGTGAAGTCAGCTGGGGTTCCGTCTGCAATATGGGGGCTCATGGAGGCTGGAAATATACCAGTGCAGGCTATACTCCCGAATCAAATTTTGCCTGGTGGGCCAATGTCACTGCCGCCGAAGCGGGAGACCAGTCCATGGTATTCGAATTCGACGGAAACAAGATGAAAACCTATGATGCCAGCGGAAACCTGAAGGCAGAAGGTACTTTCTCCTTCACACACGAAAAACCGGAAGACGGAGTACTGGGTGAACTGATAACAAGTATCCCCACCATCGGAGGAAATTATGACGACAACGGACAAAGCGTAGGCAGCAACAAATTCTGGCTGCTGACACTGGATGAGAACTATATCACAATCTATCATCCCGGCAAGTATAGCGGTGGTGTGGATTGGGACGACAGCGGCTGGTATGCTTATTTCAAGACTGAAGCAGAAACCGATTCTGAATAATATGCACTCTCTATGAAAAGGAAACTGCTATTTATAATAGCTACTGTCTTTCTAGTAGCTGCATGTCACAATGACGACTACATGCCCGGACTGCCAGCTCCGGGAAATGAAGACAACGAGACCGAAATGGCCGAGCAGGTTGCAGGCCGGGTTGCATTGGGCTACGTCACTTATTATGGCACATCCATACCCGATGCCAAATACCTGACCCACATAAACTACGCTTTTGCAGAATTATATGTTAAAAACGGAATTTATGAAAAGTTTGGCCTGCAAGGTGATAAATCCCGTTTTGATAAGGTAAAGAAAATAAAGAGCCAGTATCCACATGTGAAGATATTACTCTCTTTTACCAATAGCGTTTCCAATACTGACAATTCCCAGGACGGAGGTTTCTCCGCCCTGGCGAAGAGTCCGGAAATGCGCAAGCAATTCGCACAAGACTGCAAAGCCTTTGTTTCGAGTGAGGGCATAGACGGTATTGACATTGACTGGGAATTTCCCGGTATGACTTTCAGCAGCAATGCCTATGACGAGTTGGTAGATGTGGAAAACTTCACCCTATTGATGAAAGACCTGCGTGCAGCGTTGGGGCAGTCCACCCTATTGACCTATGCAGGTTATTGCATGGACAAGCGTCCCCAAGGCGAAGGCTATAAATATATTGATGTAAAGGCCGTAGACCCGTATGTAGATTTCGTCAATATCATGGCCTATGATCTGGTTGATGCCCCCCAGCATCAATCAGCATTGAACAAGCCAAGTAATTACTGGGACTGCCAGCGTTCCGTAGACGAATACCTGAATGCAGGGGTATCTGCCGACAAATTAGTGTTGGGAATTCCGTTCTACGGAAGAGCCGATTTCAATGCCGGCGGCAGCATCAATTATCGGGATATTCTCAACCTGAGTAAGGATGACGGCTATGTCATCGAAAATTGGGATACAGAAGGCAATGTCCCCTATGTCACCAAAAACGGCAGTTTCTACTGTGGTTACGACAATCCCCGCAGTATTGCCGCAAAAGGTGAATGGATATTAAAAAATGGCATGAAAGGCATGATGTTCTGGGATTATGAAGGCGATGACACCATGGGAACCCTACGCAAAGCGCTGTGGAATGCCGTCATGAAAAAATAAGTAACTTAACACACATTCTCAGGAGGTTATTCCGGAAATTAGGGTAAGGGTAATTTTGCATACGATCTTCATTCAAGGCAAGAATACTGACGGAATAACCTCCTTTCCTCCTCCAAGACTACAAAACCTTTTTTCATTTAAGTTGTTGAAAGCACATTCATCAAAACCTAACTTAAATGAAAACAATCTTAAAAGCAATGTTTCTGTTGTGCGTAGCCGGACTTCCTTTGTCCACTATCCATGCACAAAAAAAAGAGATTATCGATGACGAAGCCCCCAACGGCATTGTCATAGTTACTATCGACAAAGCGGGCGACGAGATTATCCGCATCATGAATGAGTCACAATTGCCTTACATCCATGACCCGAAAGCTCCCCGCTTCTTATTGATGGACAAACAAGGCAAATTCGCCCTGGGTATCGGAGGGTATGTCCGTGCCACCGGCGAGTATGATTTTGGAGGTATTGTGGATGATATTGACTTTGTTCCTGCCAACATTCCAAGCAGTAGTAAAATCAAAAATCAATTTCAAATGGATGCCAGTACGGCCACTATCTTTCTGAAATTAGTCGGACACACCCGGCTATTGGGTGACTTCACAGTCTATACAGCCGGAAATTTCCGAGGAGGAGACAAAACATTCCAGCTACGGAATGCTTATATGTCATTCCGAAATATAACGGTGGGATATACTTACGGCGGTTTCATGGACTTAGGCGCCCTCCCCTCCACCATTGACTTCCAGGGGCCCAACGGTGCCACGTTCTACCGCGCTACACAATTGTCATATACTTATAAAGGGCTGAAAGACTTTCGTTTCCAAGCTTCCATCGAGGCGCCTGCCGTTGACGGCACAACAAGCAGCCAATTCGAAATTGCCCAGCAACGCATGCCGGACTTCACAGCTTCGGCACAATACAGTTGGAACAGCAGCAGTCATCTGCGTATAGGAGGTATCATCCGCAGCATGACATATACCAGCACGAAAAGGGACAAGGCTTCCAGCGTCACCGGATACGGTGTACAAGCCTCAACGACCTTCAACCTCGGTAAAAAATGGCAGGCATTCGGACAAGTCAACTATGGTAAAGGTATCGGGCAATACCTGAATGACATCAGTAATCTGAACGTCGATATTGTCCCCAATCCCGAAAAGGAAGGCAAAATGCAGGCATTGCCCATGCTGGGCTGGTATGCAGGTCTACAATATAACATTTCTCCAAAGATATTCCTTTCAAGCACTTACAGCATGTCCCGCCTTTACTCTGAAGACGGTTATCCCAACGACCTGCCAAGTACCTACCGCTACGGACAGTATTTCGTAGCCAACGTATTCTGGAACGTAACCCCGAACATGCAGGTAGGCGCTGAATATCTGCGTGGCTGGCGCACCAACTTCGACAATTCCACCAACCATGCCAACCGTATGAACCTGCTTGTACAGTATTCTTTCTAATCCAATATAAAATAAGAAAGAAGCCGCCTCAAATCGATATTTGAGACGGCTTCTTAATATATAAAGGTAGGATTGTGAAATCAGAACTTATAGTCAACACCAAGACCAAACACTTTATTAGTACGGCTATAAACATTCTTGGTGGTTTCACTTATCTTCTTTGTATAATCATCATAGTTTGTCCAAAAATAGGCTATATTCATAGTCAAATGCTTTGTCATTTTGATGGCAGCACCAAACCCCAGTGAATAAGAGTCACATGAAAAACTTATATCACTCTGAAAATCATCAGCCAAGCCATAATCTGTACGCTGATAACCACCACTGATGGTCAGCTGTTTAGCTATATCCCATTCTGCACCAATCAAAATTTCATGTGTGCCATGCTTCAACGTTTTCTGCTTATCATTGGCCATCCCTGCCGCTTTATCAAAAAAATGGTGATATTCCAGCGTTGCACGAAGCGTAGGAAGGAATTCATAACCAACAGCTGCAGTCAATAATGCAGGGATATCACTCGGAGTATTCACACCATCCTTATAGTCAGCCAAAGGATTCCCTTCATCTCCCATAGCAGTTCCCATTGCACGCACTTCAGCTTTTTTGGTTTTATTTTCGAGATTAAGACTTGTCATAAACTCGTACTTCAACCCAATATTCCATTTGCCCAACTTCACATCAGCTCCCAAGATAGGGGTCAATCCCCAGCCGGTCTGGTCGCAGTCTAAATCGATACCAACCAATTCCATGCCACCATAAGTAGGAATATTACTGTGTGCTGTTGCAGTCAGAAATCCTTCATACCCACCGGTAAAATAATTCATACGTCCACCGGCAAACACACCTAACCAATCATTAACTTGATACGACAACCCCAATTGCACACCATAAATAAACTGGCTTCCATCCATTGCACTATTGATAGAATACATATTGGGAGTGATTTGACCACCCGAAATAGTATGGACTTGTCCCATCACCATTGAATCGAACATACCCAAACCATCATCAAACGATGCCTTACCGCCACCACCTACAACAGCAAAGCTACCGGAAATAGTCCAGTCTCCTTTTTTATATGCACCTTGAAAACTAGGAATGAAAGGAGCAGAAGCTTTTCCTTTATAATAACGTGTATTCCCATCTTCAATAAACAAGGGAAATGTCGCCTTTATGTTACGGGTCTGATAAGCACTTTGTCCATTCAAAGACAAATAGAGACCATCTTCCGGCAAGAAGGCCAAACCGGCCGGATTAGAATAGACACCGTCAATATCAATGGAAGCACCACGCGCTAACATTCTAAGAAAAGATACATGCTGATTTGTATTTGTTAGGATACCACCCGCAAAAGTTGGAATTGAAACGATTAACATCGCAATGCCAATCAACGAAAATTTTCTCATCTAAATCTTTTTTAATTGTTTTCGGGCGCAAAGGTACAATAATATTGCACATGAAAAAGAATTTTGTGCATAAAGTTATCCTAATATAAAACTTTAATTGAAATACCAAATAGTTTCTGATGAAACAAATAGAAATAATTATCATTTTATGAATCCTTCCGGCCACTGAACCATATCAACTTTCCACTTGTTATCTCCCTATAATTATGTAACATTTTAAAAAACAACAAATCCCATGGCATACACTATCGCATTTTTTGGCAGCAAACCTTATGATGAAGCGTCTTTCAACGAAAAAAACAAGGAATATGGTTTTGAGCTCCGCTACTATAAAGGGCATCTTAACAAGCACAACGTTATTTTAACCCAAGGAGTAGACGCAGTCTGTATTTTCGTGAACGACACGGCCGATACCGAAGTTATCCGTCTGATGGCAGACAACGGCGTGAAATTATTGGCGTTGCGCTGCGCCGGCTACAACAATGTAGATTTAAAGGCAGCTGCCGACCGTGGCATTACCGTAGTGCGTGTCCCTGCTTACTCCCCTTATGCCGTAGCAGAATATACCGTTGCCCTGATGTTATCCCTCAACCGTAAAATTCCACGTGCTACCTGGCGGACACGAGACGGAAACTTCTCGCTGCACGGACTTCTGGGCTTCGACATGTACGGAAAAACTGCAGGCATCATCGGCACGGGAAAAATAGCCAAGAAACTGATATGTATCCTGCGTGGATTCGGCATGAATATTCTTGCCTACGACCTCTATCCCGACTATAATTTCGCCCGTGAACATCAAGTGGTATATACCAGCCTGGATGAGCTATATCACAATTCGGATATCATCTCCCTGCACTGCCCGCTGACTGAACAGACCAAATATCTCATCAACGACTATTCCATCAGTAAAATGAAGGACGGAGTAATGATTATCAATACCGGACGTGGACAACTCATCCATACCAACGCCCTGATTGAAGGACTAAAAAACAAGAAAATCGGCTCTGCCGGCCTGGATGTGTACGAAGAGGAAAGCGAATACTTCTATGAAGACCAATCGGACAAAATCATTGATGACGATACCCTGGCGCGGCTACTGTCCTTCAATAATGTCATCGTCACTTCGCACCAGGCCTTTTTCACACGCGAGGCACTGGCAAACATTGCTTCGACAACCTTGCAGAACATCAAAGATTTTATGAACCATAAGCCACTGGAGAACGAGGTCAAGGCATAGTCCCCACTCATTTATAAATTCTTAGACATCGGTTTTTAAACTTTATAGCTTTCCAAAGCGTTACTAGTACATAAACCATTTTAAGAAAAGGAATAAATTATGAAAAAAGTTATAGACAAATCAGACAGCAGAGGTCATTCCCTATATGATTGGCTTGACAGCCACCACACCTTCAGTTTCGACGAGTATTACAATCCCCGCCGGATGAATTTCGGCGCCTTGCGTGTACTGAACGACGACCGTGTGGCTCCGGGAAAGGGCTTCGGCACACATCCTCATAAAAATATGGAAATCATCTCCATTCCCCTGAAAGGGAAACTGAAACATGGGGACAATCATCAGAACAGCCGCGTCATCACTCCGGGAGATATACAAACCATGAGCGCCGGCACCGGCATCTACCACAGCGAAATGAACGGCAGTGACACTGAAGCGGTAGAATTCCTGCAAATCTGGGTGATGCCCGAAAAGCTGAACACACCACCCGCATACCAGGACTTCGACGTACGTCCACTCCTGCGCAAAAATGAAATGGCACTAATAGTATCCCCTGACGGCGATGCTCCTGCCAGACTGCTACAACAGACCTGGTTTTCTATCGGTGAAATAGAAGCCGGAAAGAAGATTGACTACCACATGCACCAATCGCATTCCGGTGCATACATCTTCGTAATGGAAGGTGAAGTCAAAGTGGACGGCACAATACTCTCACGTCGTGACGGAATGGGAGTATACGAAACCGGCAGTTTTGAGCTGGAAACATTGAAAGACTCTCACATTCTCTTCATAGAAGTACCGATGTAGCGTGCTTTTGCATAAAATAACAGCTTAAACCGGAAGTTTGTGTAGCGTTTTTTGTAATATTGCGCTATAATTCAATCCGTAAATGAAACTTGATTACATCTACCATAGCGGCTTCGCGATTGAAGCGGACGGAGTGACGGTCATTATCGATTACTATAAAGATTCCTCGGAAGAGGTTTTCAATAAAGGTATCGTGCACGACTATCTCTTGGAAAAGCCGGGCGTACTCTACGTACTATGCTCGCATTTCCATCCCGACCACTTCAATCGCGAAGTTCTTTCATGGAAAAAACTGCGGCCCGACATCCGCTACATATTCTCCAAAGACATCCTGAAGCACCGCCGCGCCTCAGCGGAAGATGCCACCTACATCAATAAGGGCGACACCTACGAAGACGAACATATCCGTATCCAGGCCTTCGGTTCTACCGATGTGGGTATCTCCTTCCTGATAGACCTGCAGGGCAGACGGCTGTTCCATGCCGGTGACCTGAACAACTGGCACTGGAGCGAGGAATCCACTCCGCAGGAAATACGCAAGGCCGAAGGTGACTTTCTGGCCGAAGTGAGAGAGCTGCAGCAAACTGC